>Ga0209587_1001299_pt1 | contig 11888 bp, 15 predicted proteins | sample NGEPerD_2_FD_184512 | JGI IMG/M metagenome (GOLD analysis project Ga0209587, IMG submission 184512) | Arctic peat soil microbial communities from the Barrow Environmental Observatory site, Barrow, Alaska, USA - NGEE PermafrostL1-D... | ecosystem: Environmental > Terrestrial > Soil > Wetlands >... | reverse complement strand
GTGTGGTGGCTTCCCGGCGGTGCAGGCTGATCACGCGTGCTCGCCTTTGTGGCGGCTCAGGCAACGTGGTCGCACTCGCTCAGTGGGAGGGACCCGGCGTCTTGCTAACCACGCAGTCAGGGCCGGCGCTGCTGGTGAGGGCGGCGGGTCGTTCGTGTCGTCGAAACCTCCGAAGCCTCGGGGCGGGGCTGGTGGTCCTGCCGCTGATCCGGCCAGGGCGCGGGCTGAGGCGGGCCGTCGAGCTCGGAAGCAAATGCGCAGGTACTGCGCGGCCAACCGGCTCAACCGACTGGGAACCCTGACCTACCGGGGAGAGGGCTGTCACGACCCTCGGCAGGCACGCCGGGACGTGGGCCAGTTCTTCCGCTCGCTGCGGGACGCGCTCGGCGGTGAGGCGTTCCCATATGTGTGGGTGCCTGAGTGGCACAAGACCGGGCACGGCCTTCACCTGCATTTCGCGGTTGGTCGGTTCGTGCCGCGGGGGCTAATCGAGCAGGCGTGGGGGCGCGGCTTCGTGCACATCAAGTTGCTGGGGGACCTGCCGGTGGGGTCGGGGTCGTTCGCGGAGGCTCGGCTGGCGGCGGGCTACCTGTCGAAGTACGTCGCGAAGTCATTCGATGACGACGCGGAGGGGCTGCTGCGTCCCAAGGGTCTGCACCGGTTCGACGCGGCGCAGGGGTTCACGCCGCGCACGATGCGGATCTGGGGCGCGACTCGGGGCGAAGTGATCGAGTACGCGTCCGGGGCGATGGGTGGCGCTCCGGACGTCTTCTGGTCCTCGGCTGACGTAGAGGACTGGCAGGGACCGCCTGCCGTGTGGGCGCAATGGCGAGGCTGAGCCGGGACGAGTTGGTGGCGTGGGTGTCGGCGTCGTGCGCTGCTCAGGGTGTGCCAGTGTTCGTTACCGATCCCACGGTGCTGAGTCGGGTGGGGGTACTGCTGGGTGGTCGCTTCGGAGCCCCCGCACGGGGCGGCAGCGCCGAGGAGGCTCCAAAGCGGCCCCTACAGACGCCAGCGGACGTCGACGCGGGCCGGGTCGAGGCGCTGGATGCCTGGGGTGGCCGGATGGATGGCGATGTGGTCGATGACGGCGCGGACGATCGCGACCTGTCGGGACAGGTTCAGGTCCGGCCACTGTCGGCGTAGAGCGGTGGCGTTACCGACGTGGCCCGCCAGCACGGTCGAGCCGGCGTTGTGGACCTGCCGGCGTCGGTTGGCAGTTAGGCGGGCCTCGATGGATTTGCGGGCGGCCAGCCACTCGGGCGCCGTAATCTGCCGGGCCGCGTAGAGGGCGGCCAGTTCATCCATCTGCGCGGTGTCGGCGGCGATGGACTCGCTCAGGGCGGCGCTCGTCTCGTCGGCCCGCTGGGTCCCGGCGAGGGCATCCGCCAGTTCGGAGGAGTCGAGCCGATACAGCACCCCGTCGGTGATCAGTTCCTCCAAGCCTGGAGCGGTGATCGCCATGCTTCCGCAGCCCCCGAAGTCGGCACCGGACCGGCAGAAGTAACGGCGTCGGCGGTTCCGCTCGTAAGACGTAACCATCTTGCCTCCGCAGCGGCCACACCGGACAAGGCCGGAGAGCAGGTAACGGCGTGCGGTGCGGTTGGTGCGGCGGGCCGGGTCAGTGAGTAGCGCGACGACGCGGGCATGGTTCTCCTCGCTGATGATCGGGGGCCAAACGGCTTTGCCGATCACCTGCCCTTGGTGTTCCCGCAGGCCAGCGATGCGCGGTGACAACAGCAGGTTCCGAAGCGTCGGGGTGCGCCAGTCCTTGCCCATCACGGTCCGAACCTCGTTGTCCTGCAGCCCTTTCGTCAGACTCGTTAGGGACTCACCAGCTAGCAGCCTCACGGACAGCTCGCGGATGACGTTGGCCTCTATCTCGTCAAGCGTCACGCGGTCGGGGCGGAAACCGTACGGGCGCGGCCCGCCACCGGAAGGCTTTCCGGCCTGGGCCAGTTCCAGCATCTTGCGCTTGGATCGGCGCGACTTGGCATCGGACTCGTTGGCGGCCACCGCTGCCATGAGCCGGGCGATTAGCAGGCCGTCGCCGTTGTTCAGGTTCACCTCGCCGTGCAGGGTCGCGACGTCGGACACCCCAGCCTGGGTACACACGGTGACGAACTCCTCGAGCTCGATAGGGCGTCGGTGCAGCCGGTCGAGGTGCCACACGATCACGGCGTCGGCTTCGCCGTTGCGGATTGCGTCGAGCATTCGGCGGTAGTTCGGGCGGGCCTTGCCGCTGTACGCCGACACGTCGTCGTCCACAAACTCGGCCACGACCGGCCAGCCACGTCGCGCGGCCTCGGCTCGGCAGTCCGCCAGTTGGCGCTTTACCCCGAGCCCATCTCCGGCGCGGTCCTGCGAGATGCGGGCGTAGATCACGGCGGCGAGAGGCATGGGGTAACACTAGCAAAGAGTGGGCAAGACCACGATGCTCAACTGCCTCTCCTCGGCCATCCCCTCGCGCGAACGGGTGGTCACCTGCGAGGAGGTTTTCGAGCTGAAGATCCCTCTCCGGGACGTCGCTTCGATGCAGTGCCGTCAGCCCAGCCTGGAGGGCACCGGCGAGGTTCCCTTGCGTCGCTTGGTCAAGGAGGCGCTGCGTATGCGCCCCTCCCGGATCATCGTGGGCGAGGTGCGACAGGCAGAGAGTCTTGACCTGCTGATCGCGCTCAACAGCGGTTTACCGGGGATGTGCACGCTGCACGCCAACAGCGCGCGAGAAGCCGTCACCAAGATGTGTACCCTGCCGCTGCTCGCCGGCGAGAACGTCGGCAGCCGCTTCGTGGTGCCGACCGTGGCAGGGTCCATCGACATCGTCATTCACATCGCTCTCGAACGCGATGGCGTGCGTCGTGTCCGCGAGATCGTCGCCGTGCCCGGCAGGGTCGAGGGTGACATCATCGAGGTTGCGGACATCTTCACCTCTCGCGATGGTCGGCTCGTGCGGGCAGACGGCTTCCCGCCGCACGTGGACCGCTTCGAGCGCGCCGGCTATGACATCTCCGCACTCCTGGCCCAGGAGGACTGAGCCGTGAAAGGCGTCGGTGTGGGTCTGGTTCTGGGCATCGGGCTGTTCTGCATCTGGTGGTCGTTCTGGCCGCGATCGGAGTCGCCCGCAGCGCCTCGCAAGGCTGGTCCGGTCAGCCGGCTCTCGGACGAGCTGACCCAGGCGGGTTTCGATGCCATGACCTGGCGAAGCCTGTTGGGCGCCTGCGTGATGGCCTTTGTCGTGGTCTTCCTGGTCTTCGCCGGGACGACCAAGGTGATGCCGGTCGCGTTCTGCTTTGCGCTGATGGCCGGCTACGCCCCCATCGTGTTGGTGCGCATGCGCGCTCGCAAACGGCGGTCGGTCATGCGCGACCTGTGGCCAGACATCGTCGACAACATCGGCTCCGCGGTCCGTGCCGGTCTCGCCCTGCCTGAGGCGTTGAGCCAGTTGAGGATCCGTGGGCCTGAGGAGCTTCGACCCGCCTTCTCTTCCTTCGCAGAGGACTACCGGGCCACGGGCCGGTTCCAGGAGTGCCTGGATCGGCTCAAGGAGCGGCTCAGTGATCCCGTCGCCGATCGCCTGATCGAGTCCTTGCGGATAGCCCGTGAGGTCGGCGGCAGCGATCTCGGCAGGTTGCTGCGCACCCTCTCGTCCTTCCTGCGCGAGGACGCCCGCACCCGCGCGGAGCTCGAGACCAGACAGGGCTGGACGATCAACGCCGCGAGGTTGGCGGTGGCCGCACCGTGGATCGTCCTGGCGATGTTGTCCTCCCGGCCGGGTTCGCTCCAGGCCTACAGCCGCCCGGCTGGCGTTCTGGTCTTGGCCATCGGCGGAGTGCTGTCCCTCGTTGCCTACCGCGTGATGGTTCGCATCGGCCGCCTGCCCGAAGAAGGACGGGTGCTGCGGTGACCTTCCTGTTCGCCGGTGGTGTGCCGATCAGAGATGGGTTGCCGGCGTTCGTGGCCGACTGGTCGTGGCTCGGGGCCGGACTCGGGGCGATGCTGGCCGCCGGCTTGCTTCTGTTCTTCGTCGGTCTTCCGGTCAACCGGCGGCCCGGGCTCGAAGACCGCCTCGCGCCCTACCTGCGGGACACCGCCCGACCGTCGCGGCTCCTCGCCGCCCGCGCGGACAACAGCATCCCAGGGCTCTTGCTGATCCTTCGCCCCGTGCTCGATGACCTAGGTCGGGGCGTTGAGCGGTTGTTGGGTGGCGCGGCGTCGGTCCGGCGGCGGATGCAACGTGCAGGTCTGTCCCCGGATGTCGAGAGCTTCCGCGCCGAGCAGGTCGTGTGGGGGGTCGTTGGTGGTCTGGGTGGGCTCGTCGTGGCCACGCTGATGTGGCTCAGGGACGGTGGTTCGGTCATCTTCCCGGTGCTGACCGTCTTCTTCTCGGTCGCCATCGGCATCGTCGCTCGGGACCAGATGCTCACGATGTCCGCCAACAGACGTGAACGCCAGATCCTCGCCGAGTTCCCGACGGTCGCCGAGCTGTTGGCTCTTGCCGTCGGCGCAGGGGAGGGTGCCACCGGAGCTCTCGAGCGCGTATGCCGGCTCTCCCACGGTCAGCTCGCAGCCGAGCTGCGCCAGTGCCTCGCCGACGCCCGAGCCGGAGCCAACCTCCCGGTTGCTCTGCAAGGTCTCGCCGATCGCACCGGGCTGGCCAGTCTGGCGCGATTCGTCGACGGCATCGTGATCGCGGTCGAACGCGGCACGCCTCTGGCCGACGTCCTGCGGGCACAGGCACAGGACGTTCGTGAGGCCGGTCGCCGCGCGGTGATGGAACAGGGCGGCAAGAAGGAGATCGCGATGATGGTCCCGGTCGTTTTCGTCGTGTTGCCGGTCACCGTGCTGTTCGCCATCTATCCCGGCGTCGCCTTCCTGAAGCTGTCCATATGACGCCCAGCTGTTCCCTGTTGTTCCACGACCCGAAGGACCTCGCATGAACCTGATCCAGTCATTCACTGTCAGCGCCACGGCCAGCGTCATCGGCTTCGCCCACGTCGTTCTCGGCGGACTCCGGCGGCGCGGATCCGACAACGAACGCGGCGATGTCCCTGGCTGGGTGCTCATCACGCTGATGACCGCGGGGCTGGTCACGATCTTGTGGGCGCTCGCCGCAGACCAGCTGGAGGCGCTGTTCACCGCGGCCATGAACACCGTCACCGGACCCGGCGCACCGTGACCCGATTCGTCACGGTCCGGTGACCGATGATCGCGAATCGGGCTCTGCCGTAGCCGATTTCGCCATGGTGTCCGGACTGCTGAGCCTGCTCTTCCTTGCTGTCTTCCAGCTGGGACTGGCGTTGCACATTCGCAACACCCTGATCTCGTGCGCATCCGAAGGCGCACGTCTCGGAGCCCGTGCCGACGCCACTCCGCAGGACGGGGTGGCACGGGCCAGACGGATGATCAGGGCGAGCCTGGCTGATCGATATGCCGACAATGTCACCGCGATGACGACAACGGTCGACGGGATCCAGGTGGTTCAGATACGTGTTCTGGCGCCGTTGCCGGTGTTGGGACCACTCGGACCCGATCACGTCCTCTCCGTCCAGGCCAGAGCTTTCTCGGAGAACCAATGATCACCGTGGGGTCGATCGGGCGCCGGCTGATCGCCGGACTGCGGAGTCGGCTGCGTCAGCTAGGGAGCTCAGGGCAGGGCGCGCAGGCCGGGAGCGCCGTCGTGGAGTTCGTCTTCCTTGCGGTCTTGATGCTGGTCCCGTTGTTCTACCTCGTCATGGTGCTCGCCCGTCTGCAGGCCGGGGCGTATGCCGTGAGCGCGGCCTCTCGCGAGGCCGGCCGCGCATACGTCACAGCCCAGGCGTCCGAGCGGGCGCCTGCGCGGGCTCACTCTGCCGCCGGACTGGCCTTTGCCGACCAGGGCTTCGAGTCCGAGGGCAGCATCGAGATCGCGTGCGACGGCACGCCCTGCCTACGTCCCGAGGGTCGCGTTCAGATCACGGCGACACTCTGGGTCCCGATGCCATTGGTGCCGACATTCTTCGCCGCGATCGTGCCGTTGCAGATACCGGTGTCGGCGACCCATCTGGCCACCGTTGACCGCTTCGGGGGACTGCGATGAAGACGGTCTGGTGTGGTCTGCGCCGCGCCGGCACGAGACGGTTGCGATCCGCCCTTGGCTGCCGGGAGGTCAACCCCGAACGGCGCGAACGGGGCCAGATCAGCCTGCTCATCATCGGGTTCACGGTCATCGCGCTCATGCTCATCATCGGCGGCGTCGACGTGACCGCGGTTCAGCTGGCCCGCGCCCGGATGCTCGATGCCGCCGACGGAGCCGCACTGGACGCCTCCGACTCGCTGGACAGCGGGGCGGCATACCGCGACGGTCTGAGGTCTGCAGTGGAGATCAGCGACGCGTCGGTGCGTCAGTCCGCGTCGCAGTACTTTGCCGTTCAGCCGCGACCCCTTGGCGTCTCCTCGTGGGTTCTGGCCGATGGCACCGGCAGTCCGGACGGGCAGACGGCGGTCATCCGATTGCGGGGCACCGCCGACATCCCGATCGCCGCCTCCGTTCTCTCGGCCTTCGGTGGCTCTGTAGACATCACCGTCGAGTCGCGTGCCCGGTCCGGACTTCGGTAACAGTCGGCTAGTCTGACTTGTCGTGGCTGTCGACTTTGCAATGGAGCTCAAGGACCTGCGTTCGACCATGGAGTCGGTGCGGCAGGTCACCGATCTGGACTCACTGCGCACCCAGATCCGCGAGCTCGAGGAGCAGTCCGGGGCTCCCGACCTGTGGGACGACCCGGCCAAGGCCCAAGTCGTCACCAGCCGCCTGTCCCGCGCCAACTCCGAGGTCGAGCGAATCATCGAGATGGATGACCGCATCGACGAGCTCGAGGTGCTGGTCCAGCTGGGCACCGAAGAGGACGACGCCGCCACCATGGCTGAGGCCGAGCGAGAGCTGGCCAGCCTGAAGAAGGCCGTCGGCGAGCTCGAGGTCCGCACGTTGCTCAACGGTGAGTACGACGAGCGCGAGGCCGTCATCACGATCCGCTCCGGCGCCGGCGGCGTTGATGCGGCGGACTTCGCCGAGATGCTCATGCGGATGTACCTGCGCTGGGCGGATCGGCACGGCTACCCGACCGAGATCCTGGACACCTCCTACGCCGAGGAGGCCGGGCTGAAATCGGCCACCTTCGAGGTCAAGGTCCCCTACGCGTATGGCAATCTTGCCGTCGAGGCCGGCACCCACCGCCTCGTGCGCATCTCGCCGTTCGACAACCAGGGTCGGCGCCAGACCTCGTTCGCCGCGGTCGAGGTCATCCCGTTGATCGAGCCGACGGACAGCGTCGAGATCCCGGACAACGAGATCAAGGTCGATGTCTTCCGCTCCAGCGGTCCCGGGGGACAGTCGGTCAACACCACCGACTCGGCCGTCCGCATGACCCACATTCCCACCGGCATCGTGGTCTCGATGCAGAACGAGAAGTCCCAGATCCAGAATCGTGCCGCAGCCCTGCGTGTCCTGATGTCCCGGTTGCTGCTGATGCGTCAGGCTGAGGAGCACGCGGAGAGGCAGGCGATGGCAGGTGACGTCAAGGCGAGCTGGGGCGACCAGATGCGGTCCTATGTCCTCAACCCCTACCAGATGGTCAAGGACCTGCGCACCGAGTACGAAGTGAGCAACCCCAGAGCAGTGTTCGACGGTGACATCGACGGTTTCATCGAAGCCGGGATCCGCTGGAAGCGCAGCGCCGAGCGTGACGAGGCCTGAGATGATTCGCTTCGAGAACGTCGGCAAGACCTATCCGCGTTCCAGCCAACCAGCATTGCGTGGGGTCTCCTTGGACATCGAACGCGGGGAGTTCGTGTTCTTGGTGGGTCAGTCCGGATCGGGCAAGTCCACCCTGCTGCGCCTGATCCTGCGCGAAGAGCGAGCCACCTGCGGCAACGTGCTGGTGGCCGGACGTGAGCTGTCCGCCCTGCCCAGCCGCAAGGTGCCAGAGCTTCGCCGCGAGATCGGCACGGTCTTCCAGGACTTCCGGCTGCTGCCCAACAAGAACGTCTTCCAGAACGTGGCCTTCGCCCTGCAGGTCTTGGGCAAGTCCCGGCACGCCATCAAGGCGGTGGTGCCCGAGACCCTCGAGATGGTGGGGCTCGACGGCAAGGAGAAACGCCTTCCGCACGAGCTCTCCGGTGGTGAACAGCAACGTGTGGCCATCGCCCGGGCCTTCGTCAACAAGCCTGCGATCCTTTTGGCCGACGAGCCCACCGGTAACCTCGATCCGACGACCAGCCTCGACATCGTGCGTCTTCTCGACCGGATCAACCGCACCGGCACCACCATCGTCATGGCGACCCACGACGACGAGATCGTCGACCAGCTCCGCAAACGCGTCGTCGAGCTCAACAACGGCGAGCTCATCCGCGACCAGCACCGCGGCGTCTACGGAGCGGTGCGCTGATGCGCCTGCAGTTCATTCTCAGCGAGATCTGGATCGGCCTGCGTCGAAACCTGTCCATGGCCACCTCGGTCGCGCTCGTGACGATGGTCTCCGTGCTGTTCCTCGGGCTCGGTGTCCTGTCGCAGCGGCAGGTCGACACCATGAAGGACTACTGGTACGACCGGGTCCAGGTATCGATCTTCTTGTGCACCGCCAAGTCCGACCTTCCCAACTGCTCCGCGGGCGCCGTCACCGACCCGCAGCGCAAGGAGATCCGCAGCCAGCTCGACGCGATGAAGCCGCTGGTCAAGGACGTCTTCCCCGAGTCACAGCAGCAGGCGTACGACCGTCTCAAGGAGCAATACGAGGACAGCCCGAGCTACCGCGACATCAAACCCGAGCAGATGCCCGAGAGCTTCCGGGTGCAGCTGTCGGACCCGACCAAGTACGACGTGATCACCAGCTCATTCATCGGGGCGCCGGGCGTGGGTGACGTCCAGGACCAGCGGCGGATCCTCGACCCGTTGTTCAACGTGCTGCGTGGGCTCTCTTACGGGGCGCTGTCCCTGGCCGGTTTGATGGTGCTGTGCTCGGTGCTGCTCGTGGCCACGACCATCCGCCAGACGGCGTTCAGTCGACGCCGCGAGACGGGCATCATGCGGCTGGTCGGGGCCTCCGCGTTCATCATCCATCTGCCATTCATCCTCGAGACCCTCGTGGCGACCATGGTCGGCACGGCGCTGGCGATCGGCCTGCTCTGGGCCATGGTGAAGTACGGCGTCGGCTACCTGTCAGACAAGCTGCCGATCAACTTCATCACCACTACCGACGTGTTGACGGTGAGCCCGTGGCTCGTGGCGCTCGCGGCAGGGCTGGCGATGCTGACCGCCTGGTTCACGCTCCGCCGCTACCTCCGGGTCTGATCGCGCACACCGGGTTCCAGACACGCCGCCCGTGGTGCCGCGGACGTGCCGTGTTGCACGAGGGGCTTGTGGTACCAATGTGGTGTTATGAGCCATCTTTTGACTGCGCCCCGACCCGCCCGACGCTCCGCCATGTTCCGGCTGGTGAGCCTGGCCGTCGGCGTTGCCGTCGCGAGCACGCTGGGACTGGCACCCGTGAGCTCGGCCGACACCAGCGGCGACAAGAAGAAGCTCGATGCCGACATCGTCCAGCTGCGTCTCGCGCTCGAGGACACGTCCAAGATCCTTGCCAATGCCTTCGTCGAGCTGCAACGGATCAGGGGGGAGCTGCCCGGGGCACAGCAGGTGCTGACCGAGGCTGACGCAGCACAGGTCATGGCGGATCGGCACAACGCCGACGTGGCCACGGCGCTCGCGGTCGCCCAGGCCAACGAGGCCAAGGCCGCGGACGCGCTCGCCCGGAACTCACGCGACACCCAGGAGGCCCAGGACCAGCTCGGCAACATGGCCCGCGACGCCTACCAACAGGGTGGGATCTCTGGTCTGTCGATCGCACTCGAGGCCACCAGCCCCGAAGACTTCACCAACCGCCTGGTCATGATGGACACCGTCATGCGGGTCCGCGGTGCGACGCTGCGCGGGCTGGACACCATGCGGGCGGAGGGCAGGGCCGTCGAGGCTCACCTGGTCGCCGTTCGCCAGCAGGTGGCAGCGCTGAAGGTTGAGGCGGAGGCTGCTCTGGCCCAGGCCAAGGCAGCGCGCGAGGTCGCAGCCGCAGCCAAGACCAAGCTTGACCTGATGAATGCCGCCCAGACCCGTTACACCGCAACGGTGGCCGCCAAGAAGGCCACCGAGATCAAGAGCATCAGGACTATGCAGGCACAGTCGAACGCCCTGGCCCGAGTGCTGGCCGCACGGGCCAAGGCCGCGCGTGAGAAGGCCGCGCGTGAGAAGGCAGCCCGCGAGGCTGCAGCTCGTGCCGCCCACCGGGCCGTGCCCCGGACCGCTCCGCCGGGAAGCTCCAACGGGTTCCTGGACTACCCGTCCAACGCCCCGGTGTCCTCGGAGTTCGGCATGCGCTTCCACCCCATCTGGCAGCAGTGGATCCTGCACTCAGGCATCGACTTTGCCGCCAACTGCGGGTCGCCCGTCTACGCCGCGGCGGGCGGCGACGTCATCATGGCCACGCCGGAATACGCCTCCGGCGGCTACGGCAACCGGCTGGTCATCGACCACGGCTACCAGCGTGGCGCCTACCTCACGACGACCTATAACCACCTGACCAGCTTCGTGGTCACCTCGGGTCACGTGGCGCGAGGCCAGGTCGTGGCCTACTCCGGCACGACGGGGACCTCGACCGGCTGTCACCTGCACTTCGAGACCCGCCAGGACGGAACACCCGTCAATCCGCGCCTCTGGTTCTAGGCAGCCGCTTGCTCTCTTAAGGCCGGTTCCGTGCCCCGTGTTCGGGCTTCGCAGCGGCCTGAAGTGAGCAGAGGCTGGTGCACATGGGCCACCTCCGACAGGTAGCGTTAGGGGTTCACGTCGCACCATCGCCTGAGCATCGCCAGAATGGCGCCGGCGCTGATCCACGCACGCGACGCACACGTGATCTGACGAGGGGATGGCGACGGTGGCCAAGGAGAAGGGCCAGAAGGTCGTGGCGCGCAATCGCAAGGCGTACCACGACTATCTGATCGAAGAGACCTTCGAGGCCGGCATGGTGCTGAGCGGCACCGAGGTCAAGTCGCTCCGCGCGGGCCGGGCCTCGCTGCTCGATGGCTACGCGACCGTGCGCGACGGGGAGATCTGGCTCGAGGGCGTGCACATCCCCGAGTACACCGAGGGAACCTGGAACAACCACACCCCTCGTCGCCGGCGCAAGCTGCTCCTGAACAAGCAGGAGATCGCCAAGCTGGTCCAGAAGACCAAGGAGGGCGGCCAGACCATCGTTCCGCTGTCCATCTACTTCAAGGACGGCTACGCCAAGGTCGAGATCGCGTTGGCCAAGGGCAAGCGCGAGTACGACAAGCGGCATACGCTGCGGGCGAAGCAGGATGAGCGCGAGTCGCAGCGGGCGATCTCGACACGTCGGGAAAGGTAACTCTGGTGCAGCTACGGGGGCGGCTGCGGCCGCAGGTTCGGGTGCTGTTGGCGGTTCTGGCCGCATTGGGGCTGACGTTCGGGTTCTCGCCTGTTGCCCAGGCGGCAGAGGGCGAGCACATCGTGTCCTTCACCGCGGACTACGACCTGGCCAGTGACGGGTCCATGGGGGTGACCGAGACCATCGACTGGCAGTTCGGGCCCGGTGAGCATCACGGCATCAAGCGCAACATCACCGTGCGGCAAGGTGTCTCGGACCCGCCGGGGAAGTTTCGCATGTATGAGATGAGCGATGTCACGGCGAGCAGCCCCACCGGGGCCAACACGGACGTCTACGTCTCTGACCTCGGTGCCGACAGCGTCATCCGGCTCGGCAGCCCGAACGAACCGTTCGACGGGGCCCAGCGGCAGACCTATGTGATCAAGTACCGCCTGGCTCACGTCGCCAACGGATTCCCGGACC
>Ga0209587_1001297_pt1 | contig 11898 bp, 15 predicted proteins | sample NGEPerD_2_FD_184512 | JGI IMG/M metagenome (GOLD analysis project Ga0209587, IMG submission 184512) | Arctic peat soil microbial communities from the Barrow Environmental Observatory site, Barrow, Alaska, USA - NGEE PermafrostL1-D... | ecosystem: Environmental > Terrestrial > Soil > Wetlands >... | reverse complement strand
CCGTCGTGCTGATGATGCGGCGGGAACCCAGCTCTGCGATCAGATGGGCCCGGTGCACGTCGCCTCGGTCCGTGAGCGGTTCCTGAACGTTCGCCGGCCTACGAACTCCGGCTCGACGGCGAGGTCGAGAACCTCCGCGAATCTTGTCGTCAGTCGACCACAGCGACGGGTGCGGGTTCCCGCCGCATCATCAGCACGACGGCGACGACGGGGGTCACGACGATGACGGCGCTGATGACCCGGATCAGCGCTGTTGTCTCCACGAAGAAGCCGGGCACGACCAGGAGTCCGTTGATGATGAGCGCGGCGGCATTGATGCGGATCGCCAGGCGGTTGCCGGAGTTCCAAGCGAGCGCGGCGCAGACGACCGAGACCATGCCGATCGACCCAGCGTTTCATCAGATCGAACAGGCAAAAGTGGCTCATCGCAGAAGAGGGTGTAGTCGGAGTCTGAAGCCTCCGGTGGCGAGGAGTGCTCGGGTGGTGCAAAGGCCAGGTTCCCGAAGCCGAAGGCGGTGCCGCGGACGTGTTCGAGTCGACCGTTGATCGCTTTGATGGGTCCGTTGCTGGTACCGGGTCGGTCGAAGTAGGCAGGCACGTCGCCGGCGCACCGCGCGAGGGGCCGGCCCCACAATGATCACCTCGCTGAGTGCGGCTGGGCCGTGTTTCCTGATGGTGGGGATGATCGTGTTCATCGCGGGCTTCGCGGCGACGTTGGGGTTGCGGTAGGCAGCCACGATGCGCTGGTAGACCATCCAGGTGACTTCGACCTGGATGCGCGCCTCGTCGGCGAACACGGCGTTCAGCGGCTGCTGTTGCGCACGTCGGCGCCGGTGCGCAGCACCCGCCTAATGCCGTAGACCGGCTCTGCGCCCGGCCCGTGCAAGCACCAAGATCAACGTGGGCTAAACGGGGCTAAACGTGGGCTAAGTGACGGTGAATCAGGGTCTTTCGTGGACACTGAAGGTCCTGGTCGGCGCTCGGATGAGCATCGAATGCCCTGTGCCACAGGGGCTTTCAACGGAGCGGGTGACGAGAATCGAACTCGCACTGTCAGCTGGGAAGCTGCCCGGCAGGTCAGGTCGCTTGCGTTCTAGGAGTGATACGTATAACGTCGCTTGCGAAATGCAAGTTAAGGGCTGTCCTGCTGCAGGTCTGATTCGTCGTCAAGCGCGAGTTGGGGCGAGTGCGGTCCTCAGTAGCACCGACAACCACGTTCACCACTGGAGCGAATGGAGCGACCGATGACCGAGAACGACATGCCTACGGCGAACTCTTGGAAGACGACCGACGCTGCCGAGCTTGCCACCGCAAGTGAAGCGGTACTCGGCTCCGACTGCACCTACACCGACCCCAACGTCCACGCGAAAGGCATGGGCGACATCGTCGACTGCATCATGGCCTTCCAGCAGAGAATGCCCGGCGGCCATTTCGTCACGACGTCATTCGTCGACCACCACGATCGGGCACTCGCCAGCTGGAACATGGTCGCCGGCGACGGCACCGTCGTGGGCACCGGCCACTCCTTCAGCGCCTACGACGAGAACGGGATGTTGTCGTCGGCGACCGGTTTCTTCGACGCCCCGCAGACGAGTGACGTTGAGAATCCTTGATCAGTTGCGGGAAGGCATGGCGGCCTGGGGGATCGTGCAGGGCTGGAACCGACTGTCGCCGCACACCCCGGACGGGCGTCCGTTCGCGAGGGGCAGCCCGGAGCAACTGGCCGTCAAGATGCAGTTCCCGATCATTCGACTCTCACACGCCCCCACGCACCACAAATCGCCGCATGAATCACGCAAAGTCGATGTCCGCTGAGAGCCAACCAGATCAAGGAGCACGTCTGTGAACTACCTCATCCTCGCTGTGCAGGTGACATTTGCCACGGTCGTCTATGCGCTGATCTACCGCTGGTACGTCGCGCCAAGGCTGGCGGGCCTGCCGCTGTTGGTCGCGCTCCAACCCTTGCTGCTGGTGCAGGCTTTCCGGTTCACCGGACTTACACTCGCGGTGGCCGGACAGGTCGATCCGGCGGTCTCCTCGGATTTGCTCCTGCAAGCAGGGCTCGGTGACATGCTCACGGCGCTGCTCGCCCTGCTTGCCCTCGTCCTGGCGCGCAAGGGCGCGGCTGCGACGGTGCCGGTCGCGTGGGTAGTGGCTGTGGTCGGACTGCTCGACTTCGTCAACGTCGCCCGGATCGTCGCCGAGACCAACCTGATCAGCTACGACATCGGCGCGATGTGGCTCGCACTGATCTGGTACGTGCCATTGGTCCTGATCTCACTGCTGGCCATGCTCGGCCTACTCCTCGGCCGGACGGCAGACAGCGCCAAGATCTGAAGTCGTCGGCCACTCGTCAGTCGACCCGTGTCCGAGCAGAAACCTGTCGGTGATCCACCCGATGTGTACCTGCCGACCTGGCGCGGGAGGCGAGGCAGCGGCGCGCGAGTGACGTCACCTGCTCGCCTGCTGCGCGCCGGTATCGAACCGCGCCCAGTCCGTCCGGGGTCACTCTTAGACTGCAAGTAAGATGGAGGGATGGCGAAGTTGTCGGTTCCCGAGCTGCGCTCCTCGTGTCCAGTAGCAGCGTCGCTTGATGTCCTCGGTGACCGGTGGACGTTGGTGATCTTGCGCGATCTCCTTATCGGTGGCAGATCCCACTTCGCTGACTTTGCCGCTGACGAGTCGATCGCGACCAACACCCTCGCCGAGCGACTGCAACGCCTCCGCGACGCCGGGATCATCGCCCGGGTCGGCGACCCCAGCGATGGTCGGCGCTGGATCTATGTTCCCCGTCGTCCTGCGATCGACTTGATCCCCGTCCTCGTCGACCTGATGATCTGGGGCCTCGCCAACACCGCCGTCAAGGCTCCACCAGCCCAAGCCAGCGCAGCCGGGCACCGGGACGCGCTGATTGCTGACATCACCAAGCATGCCGAATCCCGCATGGTCGAGTAGACGACAGCATGACTTGGCTCTCCGATGTCATCTTAGGAACCCGCTGTGCAAGTCCTGCGCTTGCTTGGCTCGCCAGGGGAGGCTCGCGTGGGGCAGTATCACGCGGCGGCTATCGAGGGCGGGAGACCGTGTCGGCCGAACTTGTCTGCTCGGAGGCGGAAGGCGGTCATCCGGCTCACCCGGGTCGCGGTGATGTCCAGGCTGATGAGTGCGCTCGGCGTGTAGGCGCCCTGGTTGTCGGGGAGGTACAGCGCCATGGCCGGTTGCTGGTTGGCTTGAGCCGGCAGCAGGCGCATTCGATCGAGTCGGCCGTCGGGGGCAGCTGAGACGAGGAACGCGACGATGGCGTCTGGTCCGTCGATGCGGATCGGGTCCGGCGGCATGGTGAGCACGATGTCGCTGGCCATCAGATGGGTAAGGGCGTCGAGGTCGGCCCGGTGCCATGCGTCCATGACTTGGTCTCGCAGTGCGGTCTCGGCGTCGGTGCCCGGGCGCGGTGCCGCTTCGGTTCTGATGTTCGCTCTAGCTCGTTGCAGTGCTGAGTTGATCGCTGGCTCGGTGGTGTCGAGTGCTTCTGCGATGTCGGGGACCGAGAAGCCGAGTACGTCTTTGAGGAGCAACGCAGCGCGCTGCTTCGGGGGGAGGCGTTGGATCGCGACCATGAAGGCCAGGGCAATGTGCTCGCGCTGTTCGGTGACCTGGGCGGGGTCGTTGTCGGAGTATGGCTGGAGCCACATCGGCTCGAGTCCCTGGTCTTGGCCCTCCCAGGCGATGGCGACTTCTTGTCGTGCCTTGCCGCCCAGCGCGTCGATGCTGCTGTTGGTGGCGATTCGGTACAGCCAGGCGCGGAACGACGATCGCCCAGCGTAGGTACCCAGGCTTCGCCAGGCCCGGAACAGGGTCTCCTGGAGGATGTCGTCGGCGTCGTCGACGGAGCCGGTCATGCGGTAGCAGTGGCGATGGAGCTCCTTGCGGTAGGGCGTGACCGCGCGCATGAACGCTTCGTGGTCGCCCGCGGCCGCGTGGCGAAGATCGAGGTCTTCGTTTTCGTTCCTGGGGCTCGTCGTCACCGGTCACTCCCTGTTGGCTCCTGACCCTATGACCGAGCGAGACCGGTGGATTCATCGGTGCCGGGCCGCGGATCCGGGCTGCCGATGAATTCGGGCCGCCAGTTGAGTCACAACGAGAGAACCGACCACTGCGAGTTAGGGGAGCCCCCGTCGTGCCATCGCCGCATCTCATCGTCGCCATCCAGTTCACGATGGGCTTGATCATCTTCGGCCTCATCGCTCGGCATTACGCGTTGCCGTGGCTGTCGAAGCAGAGCCTCTACGGTGCCCAAGACAGAGGCTCCGAGTGAAGAGGCTGCCCTGCTCATGGAGATACGTGACTCTGTCCGGGTCCGCAACTGAGTTCAGGTCTATGCTATGGCGGCGACCCAACCAGCTCACCGGACTCGACCCGACCGGTCGCCCGAGCCGTTCTACCCGTGCCTGCGATGAGCCACTATCGACTTCTGACGCTGAGGCCGCTCTCCAAAGGTTCAGTGGGACCACTTCGGGGCGCCCCAGTCTCCGGTCATGTTGGTTTGCGGGCCGCGTCAGCGCCGCTCCTTCCCAGACTACTTACCTACGCCTCAGGGTGCGGCCCGGGCGCTTCGTCGCTTCCTTCTTTAGGGCGTGTCCCGCGGATCCGGTTCGGTGGGATCTCTGAGCCAGATCCTGATGCTGGCGACGTCGATGGTCCCCTTGTAGACGAACTCCCGTTTGTCGTAGCGGGTGGCCACCGCGCGGTAGCCGCGGAGTCGGTTGATAGCCCGTTCGACGGTGTTGCGGTCCTTGTAGATCTCCTTATCGAATCGCGGTGGCCGTCCGCCCGCCGAACCCCGAGAGAGTCGGCCCGCGATCTGGTTCGCCGGCTCCGGGATTGTGGCCTTGATACCCCTGCTACGTAACGTGATTCGGATCTTCCGAGTCGAGTACGCCTTGTCAGCTATGACCCGATCCGTGCGCGTTCTCGGCCTGCCACCACGGCGGCGCCGGATCCGGATATCGGCCATCACCGCGGTGAACGCCAGGGACTCGTGGCGTTGACCGGCGCTGGTGACACGCAATCGGACGGCAATGGGAGTCCGCGACCAGGTGGATCTTGGTGGTCACCCCACCCCGGCTACGCCCCAAACCCTCCCGGTCCGGAACCGGCTCGGCTTGGCCCGTTTTCTTGTAACTCGAATGAGCACCCTGTGGGCTTCGCAGGTCGCAGCCCCTCATCCAGAATCGTCGCGAGCACCTCAGCGGCGATGTCCCCCGGTGGCAGGTGGCGGGCTCCAGCACTGTGCTGATGGGCGCGGATCACGGTGCCATCCGCGCTCACCTTCCACTGCTCACCATCAACGCTGTCGCAGCCCACCCGCAGCTCATCCAGCACGCTGCGCCACGTCCCGTCCCCTGACCAGCGACGATGCCGGTTGTACACCGTCTTCCAGTTGCCGTAGCACTCAGGCAGATCACGCCACGGCGAACCCGTCCTGGTCCGCCACATGATCGCGTTCACGACCAACCGGTGATCCATCCACCGCCCACCCCGCACCGGGGCCCGATCCGGTAACAGCGGCTCAAGAACCCGCCATTGATCATCGCTCAGGTCATGACGGGTATGCATCCCTCACTTCTACCCGGCCCGGGCGCTTCGTCGCTTCCTTCATTGGTCAAGATCAGGGTTCGTGATCCCTTTCTGAGCGCTCGCGTGTCCGTCCAGCATGTTGGCAATCGGCTCCCAGGCCAAGTCGAGGGCGATGGCGCCTGCATCACCGGAAGTGCGTACGTTCCACAGCTCCACGAATCGGCGGCGGACGTCCCCATGCGCCTCGCCGGCCGGGTCGAAGACTTCGTCCTGAGCCCCAACATCGCTTTCAGCCATACAACCCAGTCTGCGGGTTGCCTGGTGATCGTGTGGGCCAAACGCGTTTTCGTTGCCCCCTCGAGCTAAGGCTCCGGCGACCCCGATGCGATCCGCAACACGACTATCAGTGGGGAATCGTCTCAGCTACCTGGCCATTCGCCAGTCCAGCGTTGGAATGCGCGGGCGCCGCCGCGGTCGATGAGGGTCTTGACCAGCGAGAAGATGGCCCCTTGGACGGTCGCGGCGATGAGGATCTCCTTGAGGTCGTACTGGCTCTCGAGCGCGGTGGGCGGGTCGGACCGGTCACCGGGGGTGGCTCGTCGCCAGACCTGTTTGAAGACGATGCCGGCCAGAAGACCGCCCAGTATCGAGCTGGTGAGGCCGATCGGACGGTAGAGGATCTTCGCGGCCTTGCTGGCTTCTTGTTGTTTCGCCATGTATGCCTCCCGGTGCCGGTCATGGTGGGTCGTGTCCCGCCCTGGGCGCGGCGGGTGTGGCAAGGCTGCCACTAGGGGGTGGTGGGCTTGGTCGGGGTCGCCGTCGTTCTCGCGGGCCTGGTTTCGTAGTTCGCGGCCTCTTTGCGCATCGTCGGCGTGTCTGCTTTCGGCTTTGTCGATGTTTCGGGTGTCTCGGGCGGGGAGCTGGATCGTGTTCTCGGCGGCGACACCTGACTGGAGCTCGCGGCCGCGTTCGAGCTCGGCATCGAGCTCGGCGCCGAAGAGCAGGGCGAGGTTGGTGAGCCACAGCCAGAGCAGGAACACGATGACCCCGGCCAGCGCGCCGTAGGTCTTGTCGTAGCTGGAGAAGTTCGCGACGTAGAAGCCGAACGCCAGCGACAGCAACCCCCAGACGACGATCGCGACGAGGGCGCCGATGCTGAGCCAACGAAACTTGGTCTGCTTCACGTTGGGCGTCGCGTAGTACAAGGTCGCGACGATCACGACGGCGACGACCAACAGCACCGGCCACTTGGCGATACGCCAGGCGAGCACGGCCGCTGACCCGAGCCCGAGAGCGTTGCCCAGGGACTGCGTCAGTGGGCCGGACACGATCAGGGCGAGTACGGCCACGGCCACAAGGACGACCAGGACAAGGGTGACCAGGAGCATGACCGGGCGCAGCTTCCACACCGGCCGACCCTCACCGATCTCGTAGATACGGTTCATCGCCCGCGCGAACGCGCCGACGTACCTCGACGCGGACCACAACGCACCCAGCAGGCCCAGGATCAGCGCAAGTCCCGCGCCGGGGTTCCGGCTCAGCGTCTCCAGGATGGGTCGCAGAGTTTGGGCTACCGAGGACCCGCCGGCGTCCGAGACGACGCCGAGCAGGGTGTCCACCGTCCGGGTCCCCTGACCGAAGACTCCGACCAACGACAGCAAGGCGACTGTTGCTGGGAACATCGCCAACACGGCGTAGTACGTCAAGGCCGCGGCCAGGTCGGTGCACTGGTCCTTGGAGAACTCACGCACCGTCTTGCGGGCCACGTAAACCCACGACGCCCTGGTGAGGTCAGTCGGCGAATCGGGACCGCTGGAGTCGGCGCCGGCGGGCGCGCGACGCTGGTGTTTGGACTCGGTGGCTGTTCGGCTCATCGGCGCCTACGCCACACCACCGCGGCGCCGGCGGCGAGCGACACGACCACCAACCCCGTTCCCGCGAGCAACCCGGGCCTGGGTTTGCCCCGGGCATCTGTCGCAGCGTCCTTTGCCTTGGTGGCTGTCTCGCCGGCGCGCACCCGGGCCGTGTCGACCTTGGCGGCTCCACCCTGCCTGAGACTCTCCAACTTGTGTCGGGACTGAGCCTTGACGTCCAACTTCTGCGAGAGCGCGTCAACCGTGTCCCCGAGCTGCTCACGGGTGCGTTCGATCTCAGCCTGGAGCTCGTCTGCGCTCAGGTCCCTGCCGGGCTCTGATGCGTCGGGCTCAGCGGGTGTGGTCATGGCTGCGGCCCTCCTTGACTTCCTGGACGTCGAGCTTGACGTTCTCAACAGTGCGTTCAGGGGTGGGAGTCACCTTTTGAACCTGATTCTTACCCACGAGCGCGGCGACACCGGCCGCCACGAAGAGCACCAAAGTCACGATCAGCGCAGCCGCCCACAGGGGAAGCACAAGATCCAACCCGATGATCGCGGTCGCAATCAGGGCTCCCATACCGAACCAGGCCAAGACCCCAGCGAAGCTGAAAAGTCCCGCCCCAAGACCCGCATGTTTGGCCGAGTTCTTCAGCTCGACCTTGGCCAGCTCCAGCTCAGAGCGAACCAACTGCGAGGTCTGCTCGGACAACTGGCTGATCAACTGCCCCGTCGACAGGTCCGCCGACGTGTCCGGGTCGCCGTTCACCTCCCCACCCAGGCACTCGGAGCCTCCTGGGCGCCTTCATCCCCGCCCTTGGAGGTCAGCATCGTCGCGGCCTGCTTGGCCGCATCGGCAAGACGATCTCCAGCCTTGGGAGCCTGGTCCTTGACCACATCCGTGACATGAGATGCCTTCTGCTGCACCCGGGGATCCCGCCACAGACTCCGGGCCAGCCCACTGATCTGGTCATACCGTTCGCGTCCGGCGCCGTCACCGCGAACTTCAAGATCGCACCGACTGCGATCAATACCAGGCTGGAACCAATTCTCATGCGGACTCCCTTAACAGGTTCATAGACACGCCTAGATTACCCGGAACTTACGTTAGCCTTTGCTTGTCTACCGAAACCCTCGCCCGGCGCTCGTCTACGTGAGTGGGACGCTCGGTTAGTTGGGGCGTCCCGCGGCTGGCCTCATCGCTGATCGCGGGCAGGGCTGACTATGCACCTCGGAAGGGACTTCTGTGATCATTCATCGCGAGCCTCAACGTGGCCAGGCCCGCCATGCTCGGTCTGGTTGCGCAAGACCCGGTCTGCTTGGCGCCGCGCAGGTTCTAACTCGCCACTGAACTCCACCGCCGGCCCCGAGGAGTTCCCGGCCCTCCGTGCTGCCACCCTGGGCGCAATCCGTTTGGGCGTGCGGACCTCCGCAATGGCCATTCGTGAAAGGACCGGTTCCAGCAAACGCCGGCGCCGTCGCGGCGCGAGGCTTTAGAGTCCGAGGGGTGCAGGACCGGTTTGCTGCGGGCGGCCATGACGACCTCGCGAGCCGCGCTGGCCCGTGCCGCGAGGTCGGCCCGCCTCGCCCTCACCCACGCCGGCCCCGATCGAGACACCTTCTTCCAGCTCTGCAAGGCAGCCCTGGCAACGGTGCTGGCGGGGCAGTTCGCTCTCCGGGTCATCCACAGCGCGACGCCGTTCTACGCCCCGATGGCCGCCTTCCTGGTAGTGGATCGCACGATGGTGCGTTCCCTGTGGGCCAGCGCGCAGCGCAACTCGGCGGTGGTCCTTGGCATGAGTGTGGCGTGGGCGGTGGGGTCCGTGGCCGGGGTCAACTGGTGGAGTATCGGACCGGTCATCTTCTTCGCACTGCTCCTGGGGAAGTGGTCGCGGTTCGGTGACCACGGCCTGCAGGTCCCGGCCATCGTGCTGCTCTCTCTGCTCACCGTGGGCGGGACCAGCGTGAGCTTCACGTCTGTGACCATCCTCGAGACGCTTATCGGCGGTGCGATCGGTGTGCTCACCAATGCCGTCGTCCTGGCCCCGCTGCACGTGCGCCGTCCTCGCGAGCGGGTCGTTGCCCTGGCCTGCCAGGTTCACGAGCTACTGGATGAGATGGCCCAGGGGTTGCGTGGCGGTTGGGACGCGGATCTCGCGCGTCACTGCTACCCCGGCCGTCCCCGGCTGATGGAGGTCGCCCGCGTCGGCGGGCAGATCGCGTCCTACGCGCCGGATGTCATCCAGGAGATCTCGAACGGCCGCGAGAGTACCCGGCTGAATCCCCGCCACAACGTCCGGCCGGTGCGGGTCGACTGGCAGGGGTATGAGAGCACCGTCGAGGCGCTGCACCAAGCCCAGTGGCAGATCAACGGGATCGCGAGGGCCCTTGTTGACGCAGTTGACGACCGGGCGCGGCAGTCCGCGCCGTCACCGCGCTTCCTGGCCCGCTATGCCGATGCCCTCGACGCGCTGGCCGGTGTCGTGACCGACTTCGGGCGGCGTGACAATGACGCCCGAGTAACGTTCGACCGGCAGGTCGGCGAGGCTGAGGAGATCCTTCGGATCGGTAAGGCCGGGGCTTTTCTCAGGCGGTGAGGCGGGCGGCGCGGGCGGTCCGTCGTTTCAGTGCCCGTCGTTCCTCTGCGGACAGCCCACCCCAGACCACTCATCCTGGCCCTTGTCGATAGCCCACTTCAGGCGGGGCTCGACAACGACCGCCCCAGCAGAACGCAGCCTTCGTGGCGGCGATGGAGGACGTGCTGGGCGTCTACGCCCGCCCCTACGACCGCGCCTACCCCGTGGTGGTCATGGACGAGAAACCACTGCAGCTGCTCGACGACGCGGTGCTCTCAATGACGATCTTGCCGTCCTCATCGGGAGGGTTGGCGACAAGTTGTGATCCGGGCAGTACGACGCTGACTGCAGCGTCCCGCGACACATCCGAACGCCGACTCAGGTTTCCGGCTCTCTTCCCGTTCACATGTCTAGGCTCGAGCGATGAGTGCCGAAGGCAGTAGCGGTCAGCGATCCACTCGCTCGTACATGACCGACCAGCTCGGTCGCCTGGGCATGCGTAGCGCCCAGATCCTCCTTATTATCACGCTCGCATCGGTGGTCGTGTTTGCGCTCGTCCAGTTGAAGCTAGTAGTCATTCCGGTACTCATCGCCCTCATCCTGGCGGCGGCATTATGGCCGGTGATCAGCAGCCTGCGCAGACGCAATGTCCCGGCGGTCCTCGCTGCCTGGATCACCCTGCTCACGGGTGTACTTGCCTTCGGTGGCACCGTCGCACTCATCGCTCGCGCGGTCCAAAACCAGTGGAATGAGCTCGCGGTCGCTGCATCCGACGGCCTCGATCAGCTCCAGGCCTACCTGGCCCGAGGGCAGATTCCCATTGGCGTGGAGCAGACGAAAGCTGCACGCGACGCGATCGTCGGATATGTGACGAGCAGCCAGTTCAGATCCGGGGCCATCTCAGGCGTCTCTGCCGCAACAGAGGTGATAGCGGGCGCTCTGCTCATGGTCGTCATTCTGTTCTTCTTCCTGAAGGACGGCGACCGCATCTGGGACTTCTTCCTGGGCCCCCTCAAGGGTGAACGCCTCGAGCGCGCCCAGCGCATCGGCCAGACCGCGCCGCAGGTGCTGGGCGGATACGTTCGCGGTACTGCGATCATCGCCCTAGTCGACGCCGTCGCCATCGGCATCGGCTTGGTGATACTTCAGGTTCCGCTCGCGCTTCCCCTTGCGGTCGTGGTGTTCCTCGGCGCGTTCGTTCCCCTCATTGGCGCGACACTCGCGGGTTTGCTCGCCGCCCTGGTTGCGCTTGTGGCCAACGGCCCGGTTGCCGCCCTCATCGTGGTGATCATCGTCATCGCGGTCAACCAGATCGAGGGTGACCTGCTGCAGCCCGTGGTCATGGCGCAGTCCTTGAAGCTGCACCCCTTGGTGATTCTGGTCGCCCTGACAGCCGGCACGGTCCTTGGCGGCATTACCGGCGCTGTGCTGTCGGTGCCAACAACTGCGGTGGCCTGGGCAATCGTGAAGGTGTGGAACGGGCTGGACGACTCGACACCAACCGAGGCTCGAACCCCGTTGAAGGGCCCGTTGCGAAAGCGGTTCCTCCGTCATAAGACGAGATCTTGAGCACTGGCTGAGGTCTTCGGGCCCTTTAAAGTCAAGAGGTGACGATGTTGCGTGACCAACTCGCCGTCGACGAAGGCGCGAACAATGACATTCAGTAACCGAGATCGCTCACTTGACGACGTCCTAGATCAGATTGCAGGGCGCACAGGAGTCGCCGACGGGTCGCTGATCGCCGACTTACGCCTGGCCGATCGACGGAGGTTGTCCCGGCTCTCGTGGAATTTGAGGTGGCGGTCCCCCGCCTGACGCCTGCCTTGCGGTAGGTGTTGGGCGTCCGCCAAAGACGACCCAAGGAGACAGGGGACCACCGTGAACAAGAGGTAC
>Ga0209587_1001296_pt1 | contig 11898 bp, 14 predicted proteins | sample NGEPerD_2_FD_184512 | JGI IMG/M metagenome (GOLD analysis project Ga0209587, IMG submission 184512) | Arctic peat soil microbial communities from the Barrow Environmental Observatory site, Barrow, Alaska, USA - NGEE PermafrostL1-D... | ecosystem: Environmental > Terrestrial > Soil > Wetlands >... | reverse complement strand
CACGGAAGCCTTGGCCGGTAATCAGTACCATGGGCTCGTCGCGCCAGGGATGGCATGGACGATATACAAGCAAGCTGGCGTAGCCAGTTGGTAGAGCAGCTGATTTGTAATCAGCAGGTCGCGGGTTCGACTCCTGTCGCCAGCTCCATAAAAACAAAGACTTGCAGCAACTTTTCCGAATACGTCGCGCAGCAAGTTACCAATAAATTACCAGTGCGCGGGGTCAAAAATAGGCGCCCCCAACAAAAAGCCCCGCCGAAGCGGGGCCATGTCGGGAAGGCTTCATTGAACGCGCTAATTAGTCTTGTGCGGCTGGCCTGCTGAACGGCGCGTGACAACATTAGGGCGGATGCCCGCCCTAATGTTTTGATTGGGGTTCCGGGGTCGCACGCTGCGACCGCCGAAGGAATCTTCGAACGGCGACGACTCCGACGAAAACGTTATGGGGAGCGCCGACCAAGAATCCGATGCCGAAAGTGATATTTCTAGTGCACCCGACAGGTGCACTAGAACGGCAATTCAGCCGCCCAGCCCGGCCAAAAGCGAAAGCGAGCCTGCCGCGGAAATCACGAATAACATCCCCACCATCTGAACGAGCCGTGCCGGAATAAGCAGTGCCCGCCACGCACCAGAGGGAGCGACCCCCAAAAGGCGGTGCCGCGGGCTGTCGGGGTTATCGGTCACTGGCCGACTGGACCAGCGCGAGCGGTGGCCGATTCAAAACCACCCAGGGCGCCAACCTGTAAACCGTGCTACCGAAGAATGCGCGCCAGCAGTGGCCCGGCCACGCTGCGCGGCATGCCCAGCGCCGGCACAGGCGCGCCGTGCGCGACGATGTTTCGCAGCGCGGTGACCGGCAGTCCCAACTCGTCCAGGGTGTGCTGCATGCGCGCGCGGTGTAGTGCGATGCGCCTGTCGAGGTGCTGATCGCGTAGGCGAACCGTCACGGGGTTACCCCGGTGATCTGCGCGAAACTCTTAGGCTGGGCTACGCCTACGTCGCCCCGTAACCAGCACACGATCGCCAGCTGGTGTCGGTCGACGATGGGCTGTACCTCGATGCGCAACTGTGAGCGCACGCCCAACAGTAATTGCGTGAAGTCGCCCAGCACGATCTTGGATGCGTTGACGGCGGTGCCGTGAGTGTCATTAATCGGGACGCCGGAGGTTTCCAGAATGGGAACCCCTTCAACCTCGCGCGGAGCATTCAACGGTTGGTTACTCGTGTCCTTCAAGCCGCCAAAGCCGCTGTATCTAGTCCGCGGCGCCATGATCGCGGCGGTCGGCGGCGGCGTTCGATCCGGCCAACAACGCCAGCGCGGAGAGGATCTGGCTATAACCGGCCAAGGCCGCGCCGTTGGTTCCCATCGACACTAGCTGAATGCCGGTTGTGTTAACAATTCCGCGCGGTTGCGGTGCCGTTCCATTGCCGAACAAGGCGACGCGATCCCATTCGACCGCCAATGCACCGGCTAGAGCCTGCTGGATGGCGTCGGCGGCGTTGGCTGAATCTTCGATCAGCTCGCGGGAAGTCTTGACTAGGCAGCCCAACCACCGTGCCAGAAAAGTCAGGCGGCTGAAGGTCGGTGCGGACTCGGCGATCAAATCGTTTTCCAACCTCCAGGCCACGGTCGGGTCGGTAGCGATGGCGGCGATGTGCAATTTTTCCGCGCTCATATTGATCGTTCTCGCGCCGGCTTTTATGACGCAGGTTTTCGACCGCATGAGATCGATCAGCGCGTTGGAAAATTCTTCCGGAACCAAAAATCCGCCGGTGCTCCCGACGCTCTCGCCCAGCGCCATGATCTCGGCGTCGGTGCCGCGGCGCCCGGTCACCATTGCGCGAATAAGGCCGCCGACCGATCCCTGCACCCGCTCACGCGACATCGGCTCGCCAGGTTGAAAAACCGCTACCGGGTGGCCGGAATCGGCGTCTGTCCAGCCGGTCGGGTGCACCGGCACACGCCCGCTGGCGTTGGCGCCGAAGTGCCGTTGTGCATTTTTGTCCAATCGTCTATTTTCCAAATCAATCTCCGATGCGAATAAATCCACTTGCTGCTCCAGTGCGCTCCAATCCGAATTTTCCAGCGCCGTAAAAGCGCGGCCGGCGGACTCCGCTACGTCCAACATGTGCCGCATCAGGCCGGTGGCCTCATCGCGCTTGGCGCGGACGTGCAGCGGCTCGCGTTGCGCCTGATCCGCGGCGAGTGCGCTGGAAATCGACACCCGCCGGGTAACGGCGGTGTCGTATATCTTTTTCATTGAATTCATCGAAAGTGCGATCCTGAATAAAAGGAAGGCTCACGATAACGCGCAAGGCGCGCGGGTAGGCAGGATCGTGACCGCGAATGTGACGCGAGTGTTACCGCGATGGCAACGCGACCAAGATATGAAGCTTGGCACGGAGCTGACGAACACGCCAGGCGTAGAAGCGTGCCGTCATGGGATCGTCATGTAGGCGCGCTAAATCGCCCTGTTTTGCCGCGTGGCCGAGCGCAGTCTGCACAACGCGAACACGGCGGCGAAGGTTGCTGTGCCGATCCTTGCATGAAGGCGAGCAAAACCGGCGGCGTGGACTGCCGCGGAAGGACTGGCCGCAATGCAGACATTCGCGACCGAGGTCCATCCCCTACTGCCGCGTAGCCGGCGGCAAACCCGCCATGCGTTCCATCTGGCCGGCCAGGTGCGCGATCGCGGCGGCGGTCTGCTCGTCGGACTCCGAGAGCGAGCGTGCGCTGGTGGCGAGCGCCCAGGTGAGTAAAGAAACGATGCGCTCAGCCGAAGTCCGGCGGCTCATGAAATACGCGGCCAAATGGTCACAATCGCGGCGCCAATGAAGATCGTCGGTCATTTTTATTCCTCGAAGAGCGCGCGCAGGCGACGCAATGCGTGCGGCGGATAATTGTCCATACCCCCTCCCTCCATGCTGCGAATTCTCACGGGACCTTTTTTCTACGGTCTCCGACCAACGGTCGTAGACATTTAATCCCCCCCTCTGGCGGGTCACCCACACGCGCGCATCACGCGCTGGTATTGCAGCCGCTCGACGGCGCGTAACGTCTGCTGAAGCTCGCGATACTCGTCCTTGTCCAGCACCGGCGGCAGATCGCCCAGGCTGTCGAGCATCAAGTCGCTGATGATCTTGCCGTTGTCGAGCAGATAGTCGGCCACGTCGAGCGCGTGCTGGAGGCTACGCTGTAAGGCGTCTAGGTCGGGTTGGTCGGGGTCGCTGGTCATGGCGTGCCTCTCGTGGCTCCGGCTAGCCGTTGCCGCCGCCGCTCGCGACACCTGATCTCGCGCGTGTGCGCGCCCTGTAAGTATTCGGTGGCTTGCACCGGTGTCTCGAATTCTGTGACGCCCGGCGCTACCAATACGCCATCTGGCCGCTTGAGCACGTAATCGTCTACGATGCGGCCCTCGACCGTGATCGGATCGACCAAGCCGCCCGCGTAAAACCAGGCAAGCACCGGATCGAGCAACACATCGATAACGATGTCGCCCTCGACCACTGGCACGATATGGAACCAGCCGGGTTGCGCGGGAATAACTGCGTCAAGCTCGCGATCAATCATGTCGATCTCCTTATGGTTGTTAATGATTTGCCCGCCGGCCCGTATCGCCACAGTGCCGGCATCCTTCGCCGCCGCAGGCAGGACAAATAGAATATGCCCGTATTTTTGCGTCCCCCATGCGTCCCCCATTAAGTCCTTGATCCTGCTCGGGTTGGGACGCACGGGACGCTGGGGACGCAAAAATACGGGCATATTCTGCTTGTGACGGCCATGATGTGCAGGGAAAACGACGTTGACGCCGACGAACCGAAGCCCGGTAGCCAGTCGTCGAATTTGGCTCGATAAGGTGCGCGGTGTCTTCGGCCATGCGCGCAAGCCGGTGGTCGCCTCCGTTGCGCGCGACTCCAGCAGGCTCAGCAACTCGGTGGCGGTGCCTACCCAGCGTTCCTGGTCGTCGATCAATTTGCGCAACTCCGTGGCGACGGGCGACCCCTCCAGCCCCGCCTCGATTGCGGAAGTCCTGTTGCCGATGTAAGCCGACATGAACTTGCCGCGCTCGTTGTCGGGTTCGGCCGCAGACGCCCACAGCGCGAAGTCCGCCATGCGTGGCAAACTGTTCAGGTGGGTATGATCTATCTCGCGCAACGCCCGGGTGACACGATCCAGAAGCCCGCCCAGAATCGCGGGCTTCGCTGCACTGAAGGCGCGCCAGAATTCGGTTTCCGGTTTGCGCTTCTCGTCCGGGATCGGCTCCAGGTTGACGATGATGGCGCGGTCGATCAAATCCTGTCGCGTCGCTATATCGTCGATGCCGTTGAGTACTATGGGACGCTGCACATCGATCAATAGCTCGTCAGCGTCTGAGTAGAGTTCTCGCGTCGCGAACCCGCCGCCCGTAGCGAGTCGGCAAAGCCCATCGGATAACCAGGGCTGCAAGCCCGACAAATTGTCGAGCGCGATAACCCAGCCGTTTCTCGCCGCGATCATCAGGTCACGCTCGTCTCTCGGCGGCACGCGCAGCATGCAAACGGAGGGATCGATCAGGGATCGCAGTAATCGCTCCAGTGAGGATTTTGCTGTTCCTTGTTCGCCCTGCAACGCGAGCAGCGGAAACGGCCCCGTGGGCCGCATGGCAGCCGATAGCCAGGCCAGCACCAGGCGTCGATCGTCGGGATCGGTAATGTTCACAAACCGCCAAAGAAGATCGAGATTACCGCGCAATGGATCGGGTAAAGCCTGCATCCCGCGCGCCCGGATGAACTTCACCGGTACGTTGTCCACCACTTTCCAGCCGTTGTCGGTGACCTCGATCGCGCGCCATTGGCGGTCGCACAAATCAACGATGATGGTGTCGCCGTGCGCGGCAAGACGCAGGTGAACAACGTGCTCGGCGCCGTCATATCGGGCCTTGCCGTCGATGGTCATCAACGCATCCGTCATGGCGGATGAGTTCGCGGATTTTTGTTCCGCCATGTAGAACATGCGCGCCAGCCAGTCGCGGAATCCCTTGGATCGAATCGGCCAGGTCTCGCGGTGGTCGTCGATGTCGATGGTGGCGTAGCCCTTGCCGTCGGCGTCATGGAACAACTCGGCGCCGACCGACAGCTCGATGAGGATCGTTGCCTGCGATGGCCCGGTCATGCCGCGATCGCCCGGACGCGATCGGAGACGATGTGCAGTTGGCCGTCGCTATCGATGCCAGCGGCAACCTGCGCGCCGTCGCGCATCAACGCGGCCAGCAGCAGGCGCAACTTGTTTGTTGGCAACTCGCCATAGATCGCGACGTGTTTGCCGCGCACGGGCCAGCGGAAAAGCACCGGGCTCAAGTGCGTTTGGTCCCAGGCGATGACCGGAACGAAGTCGCCGTCCACCAGATACGCACACTCAGCGCGTAAACGCGCCTTAGCGTCGCCGCCGACATAGACGCAGATCAAATATGGGCAATGTAGCGGTGGGTCAGGCGGGATGACGGCGGGCAGGGTCATCATGGCCGCGCCCTCGCCAGCAGGTGCCGGATCGCGAGGTAGTGTGCGTGGATCGCCCGCCACATCGCGCAGTCGCGTATGTAGCGCGCCCGGATCGGTATGGGTAGGCGATCTACAGCGGTATTGGCGGTGGTATCATCGCGGCACCCGCCCAGGGTATCCGCATCCGTACCATCGCCGCGCCCGGTCTCATCCGCCGGGCGTTGGCGCGCCTGGGGCACGACTAGTCCGCCTCCCGCGCAGTATCATCACTCGTCGATCTGCGCGCACACTCGATCAGATACGCCTCGACGACGCGCCGGTCATAGCGCACCGATCGGCCGATCTTGAGGTATGGGATGCCGCCGCCGCGCTGCCGCCACGCCTGTAGCGTACGGATGGGGATACTGTAATGATGGCTCGTGGTGCGCTCGTCCAGCAGGATCGGCGCATCGCCGGCGGTGTCGTCAGTCATAGCGTGGCATGCATGTAGTAGTACATGCCGGTAGGTATACGCAGAGAGACGTGCGCCCGCACGCGCAAAAAATCGGAGTAGCTAAGTTAATCCGCAGCGGATGCGGAGTTGCTTAGTTACTCCGATTTTTAATTGCGTTTTTTGCTAATGGAAGGTAATCCCTGAACGTCGAGAATTTGATCGATAATCGCCTGCCGGTGCGCCCGTCTACCTGCCACACGCGCTCGTCGTCTCGATGTATCTCATATCCAGGGACGCGCATCGGCGGCTCGGGTTTTTTCGGTATTTTGCGCCAGGCTGCTTTTGCGGTCAGGCCTGGATCGGCCGCGTGCATTTGATTGACCGCGGCCTGTATCCCTTCCCTTTTTTTCGGTGCGCGTCCGCCGCGCTTACGGCGCTCGACGGCGGCCAGCCCTTCCTGGACATAGCCGGACAGGTCCCTTTCGGCCATGCGCACGCTCAGGCGCACCGCGACGTAAGCCGCGGTCTCGTGGTCTCCGACATGCCAGTTCACTTCGATTGCATGCAGTTCGTACAGGACATGGTAGGCGTCGGCCTCGTCCGAGCCGCGACCATACCGGCGCTCGATCAGCGTGCTATACGGGATTGCGGACTCGCCATTGAGTAGCCCATGAGGCCGCCCGCCCGGCAGGTCGTCGATAATCGTACCGTCAGTTAGTTGCCGGAGGTATTTTGTGCGCAGGGTAGCCGCGTCAGTAGGCAGGCCGGCAGCGATGAGGGTATCGGTGGCCCATTTTTCAGCCGGAGCGAATAAGCGTTCGAGTAGATTACTGGACACTGCTTCGGCGCCTCCGCAGGCACCGCAAAAGGTAGGTGTGCGGCAGCCGGGTTGCGGTATCCCGGTGTTCGGCCCGTCGGCCTAGCCGCCCTGACAGTCTAGTGGATTATGCTGATTTAGGGTTTATTTTGAGCACTTCCGCACTCGGCCGCTTGCCTGCCGCTCCCATAAGCCTCGCGCCGTGTTCTTCGAGCGCTTGCTTAACGTGATCCTGACCGAAGCGCGCATAGATCGCCGTGGTGGACTGGTTCGAGTGGTTCAGCACGCGCCCGATCAGATGCAGGCTGTTACCGGACTGCGCCATCCAGCTACCCACGGTGCGGCGCAGGTCATGCAGGCGCACATCCTCGACGCCAGCCGCCGTGCGGATGCGCGCCCACGGTTTATTGATGTTCACCAGCGGTCGGCCGCGGATATGGCCGGGTAATATGTAGGGATTCCCGTCCAGCCTTGGCAGTTCGCGCAGGATCGTTATCGCGGGCGCGCTCAGCGGTACGTAATGCACGCGGCCGGCCTTGGTTTCACCCAGGCGTAGTTCCTGCCGTGCCCAGTCCACATCCGTCCATTGCGCCGTCAGCAGTTCGGTCTTGCGCACGCCGGTCAGCAGATACAGCCACAGCGCCATGCGGACATACACGTTCGACTCCGCATCGATTGCCTGCGCCAGGCGCGGCAGTTCTTCGGCGCTTACCCAGCGATCGCGTTTTTGTTCCTTGAACCGTTGAATGTCGCGCGCCGGGTTGCTGTGATCCTTCGGCACGAATCCCCAGCGCTGCGCCATCTCGAACATAATCGAAATTTGCGAAAGTACGCGGTTCGCCTCGTATGGCGCGGTTTTGCCGACCTTGCGATGCAGCGCCGCCGCATCGGTGTTCGTGACGGACACGGCCTTGCGGTTGCCCCAGGCCGGCAGGAGTACGCGGTCGATGCGCTTTTGATCTTCGAGCCAGGATCGCTTGTGCGGCTTGGCGTGCCGCTTGATATAGGCCGCGCAGAGTTCTGCGACAGTCTCGCCTTGCGCGGCCTTCTGGCGCTCACCCAGCGGATCGGTGCCGCCGTCTACAGCCGTCAGGTGCTTGCGTGCGAGCCTGATCGACGGTGTACCGTCCATAGCGCCCGATAGTCATGATCCGCTTGCGGCCCGCGATCCGGTAGGACAACACGAACGCCTTGGTGCCGCTTGGATAGACGCGCAGTCCAAACCCTTTTAGTTCGTCATCCCAACGAATATCCTGCTTGCCGTCCACGCCCTCGTAGGCCACGCGGTCGATAGCGTTTTTGGTTAGGTTCATGGTTGCTCTCCTCGTGTAAAAGTTACCTATAAGTTACCACATGAGAGAGTATAGCGCAGTAAAGGCGAGTAATACCGTGACCGACTAAGCCAATAAATACAGTAGCTTAGTGCTCGCGGGAGTAAAGCGGAGTAATGCCAAAATAAGATTTGTAATCAGCAGGTCGCGGGTTCGGCTCCTGTCGCCAGCTCCATAGTTCAAGCGCCTATAGTTGTAGTAAAACCCAATTGGACTTGGCGCTATCCAGGGGCTTCCAGCATGTCCTCGTTTGTTATCGACCAAGGTTTAAACCTATCCTCCCGCGCAAACACTGAACGGACTCTCGACGCCGCACGGACAGCATCAAGCTAAACTCGACGGCGAGCGGGCGGTTCCAATAGCGGTTCATGATTGCGAGAATAGCGCCAGGCAGAATCACGCAGTACGACAGGAGGCAGTTTATGAATGGATTTAACGCGCCCATGCTATCGCGCGGGTGCATCGTCGGACGTCCGCGATTTGTCATTGTCGTCTCACTATTCACCGGGCTATTGCTCTCGGCGCTCGCCACCGGCGCGGTTGCGCAGACCGCGGTGCCAGGGTCAGAAGCCGCCGCGCAGTCCACCCCGCAAGACACACGGTCAGCGGCGGACGCGACGGACAAGAGGCCGCGCGATCTACAATCCGACCTGCGCGCGCTGGATCGCGTGCTGACCTTGCTGAAAGATAAACGGGCGCGCACGGAATTAGTCACCGACATCGAACGATTGCGCACCGGCACGGCCACGACGGATGACGCCGGCAAGGTCGAGGCAGCGTCCAGCAAAGGTAAGGCGGAAGAAGGGCTGCTTGGCGCCGTGACGCATGCGGTCAAGACCGCCGGCGAGAAAGCCCCCGAGGCGCTGGCCGCGCCGCTGGATCAAAAGATGGATGAAGCCGCCAGCGAGATGCAGGAACAACTGGAGGCCGCCCTGCGCCAAGGCGTAATTCAGAGTTTTACCCTCCAATCGGCGCCCGGCTGGTCTCTGGCGCTGGTGCTCGCGTTCGCTCTCAACGCCAGCCCGATCGTGCGTCGCGGCAAGTCGAAACTGACGGAAGCTGTGCGTGCCAAAGCCGAGAACGACGAAATCATACGCGCGGTGCTGTCGCGCGCAATGTGGGGATGTTTGCCGCTCGCGTGTGGCGCGGCAATTATTGGTGGATGGCCGTTCGTGCTGGGCATGGATGGCGGATGGGCGCGTCTCTTTTACTCGTTCGCGATACCCGTGCTGGTGGCGGGCGCTGTCTGGCAGCTCACCCGCGGGCTATTGGCGCTGCTGGGGCCCAGCAGAGGCTGGCGGCGGTCCGTCTACGCGCAGCGATGCATCGTGCCGTGGCTTGCCGGGCTCGCCGCCGCCGCGGCCGCCAGCGCGATCCTGCGCAGCTCCTATATCTGGGATGTGCTAAGCGCCAGTGTGGCCGACCTGGCCGCGATCGTGCTGGATCTCGGCATTGGGTGCGCGACCCTGGTATTCATCTTCAGGTACCGCCTGCTGGTACGCTCGCTGATGATCAGAAGGCACAAGCCGTCCACCGCGCCCAAAGAGGTCAGCCCCCTGTGGCGCGGGTACAGCATCCTGGCGAAGCACTGGCACATCGTGGGCATCGTGTTCGTGCTGGCGCACATGCTGGCAAGGTTGTTGGGCGGTGACGTCGATTTCGTGCTGTCTTCGATTCTTTCGCTGGTCGCTATTATTGTCGGACTGATGGTCGCACTGTCTGTGGATGCGTCGCTCGCGTATCGCGTAAAAAAACAGAAGCGCTTTGCCGATGGTGTCATTCGGCGCATCAGCGCGCGTTATCTGCAGATCGTGCGCGTGTTCGCGCAGGCCTTCATCGTCGTGCTTATCGGTCTGATCGGCTTCAATATCTGGGGTCTGAATATCGATGGGTGGCTGGGTTCGAGAACCGGCTGGTTGATCCTGCGGCCGGTACTGTCGATTCTTGCCGCGCTCACGTTCGGCTGGATGTTGTGGACCGCGCTGGACAGCTTTATTGAAAACGCCTTGTCGACGGTCGATCGCCACGGGCGCAAGCGGGCCCAGAGCAGCCGCACCATGACGTTGCTGCCGCTGATACGCAACGTCGTGTTCGTCGCCCTGTGCGCGGTGATTCTGGTGGCGGTGCTCGCCAACCTCGGCATCAACGTCGCGCCGTTGCTCGCCGGCGCCGGTATCGTCGGTCTCGCCATCGGTTTCGGATCGCAGCAACTGGTGCAGGACCTGATCACCGGCCTGTTCATTCTGTTCGAGGGCAGTATCGCGGTCGGCGACACGATCGACACCGGCGGGCGCGCGGGTGTGGTCGAGGCGATGACTTTGCGGACGGTCAAGGTCCGGGACGCCGAGGGCGCCCTGCACTCGGTGCCGTTCAGCCAGATCACGGCACTCAAGAACCGCTCGCGCGATTATGGCGTTTACACCGTAAAAGCGACCGTGGGCTATGGCACGGACCTCGATCGCGTGATGGAGATCATGCGCGAGGTCGGGCAGGAGATGCAGGCCGATGCCACCTATGCGTGGGATATTCTCACGCCACTCGATATCTGGGGCGTGGACCAGTTCGCGCCCGAAGGCGTGGTCGTCATCGGCGTCATCAAGACGCGCCCGTTGCGGCAGTGGAGCGTGGGCCGCGAGTTCAACCTGCGCCTTAAGAAACGTTTCGACGCGGCAGGCATTCCGATGGCCACGCCGACTATGTCGCTGATTAACCCGCCGGCCCCGGCGAGCGGCAGCGGCACAGCGGCGCCGGTTATAGAAGCGGCGTCGTCACTCTGAATCCGGTGATAAGCCTGTGATAAGAATGCGCCGCGTGCCTGCATTGGCAGGCGCGAAGCGCGGAGAGACTGCACGCGAGTCGCGGTCGATTCGATCCCGCTCAATAAACGAAAAAGCGGGCATAGACTTTACAAAGGAGAATAGATCATGGATCCGATTGCGAAGCCGCTTGGTCAGATAATCGGTGTTGTCTCCGACACGCACGGCCTCATGCGTCCGGAGGCGATCGCGGCCTTGCGCCAGACGAACCTGATCATTCACGCGGGCGATATCGGCTCGCCGGACATACTGGAGCAACTGCGCGAACTCGCGCCCGTGGTCGCGATCCGCGGCAATAACGATCGCGCACCATGGGCAATGGACCTCGCCGAGACCGAAGTCGTGCAGGTCAACGACGCGCTGGTTTATGTCCTGCACGACATCCAGGAACTCGATCTCGACCCGCACGAGGCCGGCTTTTGCGCCGTAATCTCTGGCCATACACACAAGCCTTCGATCGAATATCGCGGGGACATTCTGTATCTCAACCCCGGCAGCATCGGCCCGCGGCGCTTCACCTTGCCGATCACCTTCGCGTGCCTGCACGTGGAAGGGCAGACGTGCAGCGCAAAAATCGTCGAATTGAGCGCGTAGTGTATTTTGTCAAAAATGCCCATGCGCTGTTTCTGAAGTGCCTCCTTTGGGCGTCTGGTCGCAGGCGTGCATCGCGTTATCGATAGGCTACGTCATGGCCGGGTTGCTTCGCGCTGCCCGGTGAGTACTAGCAGATTGCCGATAAGCACCGCGACCAGACCGAGCAGCGCCGTGAACGTCCATACGTAGTCTTCGACCACCGTCGATATGGCGAGCGCGATGACCGGGAACATCACCGTCGCATAACCGGCGCGCGTGGCGCCGATGCGGCCCAATAGAGTGAGATAAGACGCGAACGCGATCACCGACGCGATGATCGCGAGCCACAAAAGCGACAGTACGTACGGGGGCGACCACTCAATACTGAAATCCCGGCCGCCCAGGAGCGCGATCGCGCCCATGAACACCGCGCCGTAAACCATGCTCCAC
>Ga0209587_1001295_pt1 | contig 11902 bp, 7 predicted proteins | sample NGEPerD_2_FD_184512 | JGI IMG/M metagenome (GOLD analysis project Ga0209587, IMG submission 184512) | Arctic peat soil microbial communities from the Barrow Environmental Observatory site, Barrow, Alaska, USA - NGEE PermafrostL1-D... | ecosystem: Environmental > Terrestrial > Soil > Wetlands >... | reverse complement strand
ATAGCGTTGCGACACGATGGTGACATCTTTCCAGGGCATGAGCTGTCTCCTTGCAAGAGTCCATTCATGCCCACAAAGTGTTACCTATGTCCGTGTCCTTCTGTTACCCATGTGTCCGGTCTGTACAATAAAGTCCGAGGCTACCATGGGTACACCCATGCTTGTGAAGTCCCGTACTGGCTGATTTCGCCAGGCGTGTTGCCTCCGACTGATACCGGAGTCTGGTAGCCTTTCATGCGATAGCGTCTCCTGCCGGAACAACGTGTGTGCACCGCACCGTCACCTGCCGGTAGGAGTTTCGAGGACCGGCTCGCCCCGGTTCCACCGGCAACATGGTTCTGGTCGCCTTCCATTTGAATGCATCAGGCACGACGATGTTGCCCCGAAGGGCTCACTGTGCGGCTGCTTTGCGCCAGCAATCTCCATTTGGGACGATCCACTTACGGAGTCCCCGACCACCTCGGGCTCGACACGTCCCGATTTTCGATGACCGCCGCCTGGGACGCACTGGTCGACATCGCCCGCACCACCCCGGTTGACGCCGTGCTGATCGCGGGCGACCTGGTTGATCGGGAGAATCATCGCTTCGAGCCCCTCGGGCCAATCGAGCGGGGTCTCACCACCCTGGCCCGCCACGACATCCCAGTCATCGTCGTTGCAGGAGATGAAGACGCCGAAACGCTCCGCACGATCGCCGAGCATGACGCCTCGGGTGCATTCCGATTTCTCGGACAGGATGGCGGATGGGAATCGACGACCATCACCAACGATGGTGGCGAGCAGCTCATCATCGCCGGCTGGTCGGCACCCGGCCGCGGCGCTCGCTCACATCCGCTCCATGATCTCCCGAGCGATTGGGATCGCACCGGGCCAGACATCGTCATGCTGCATGGCACGTCCACTGACGATTCGGACTCCGGCGAGGTCGCGCCAGTTCCGCTTCAGCGCCTCGGCACCCTGCCAGGTCGGCTCTGGATAACTGGCGCCCCGATCTCACCGTGGGTCGAACACCTCGATGGAACAGCAGTGCTGACTCCCGGCAGTCCTTCGGCGCTCGGGCCGCTCGATACCGGCACGCACGGCGTCTGGATCGCTGATCTCTCCGATTCCGTCATTGATCTGCATCAGCTTCCCGTCGCGGCCGTGCGCTTCGACCAGGTCTCGGTTGATCTCACCGGTGCCAGTGAAATCGACAATGCCGAATCCCGGCTGATCGAACAGCTTCAGCGCACGCTTGACCATGCCGTGTCGCTCGATGGCGGCAATCATCTCGCAGCTTGTTGCGTCCATCTCACCATTACCGGTGCCACGACCGTGTTTGGCGAGCTTCCGGCGCGCCTGCATGACCTGATGCAGACGATTGACCTGCAACAACGCGGTGTCATCATCGCGATCAGCAGTATCACCAACGAGACCCAGCCGTTGATCGATCTCGCCACCTTGCTGGAACGCGCCGATCCGGTGGGGGAGACCGCCCGGCTGCTCGACGCGCTCGATCATGAATCCGTCGCCAGCATTCCCAGCCCCTGGCAGGATCTCGTGCGACGGTCGGCCACCCGTCTGAACGGCGTCCATCGATCGCGCGTGTTCGCCTCGATCGCCGGGGACGGTTCTCTCCCCCCGGTGGGGGGAGAGTCAGAGAGGGGGAATCCAGAGCCCGATCTCGAAACCGCCCGCGCCCTGCTGCGACGGGAAGCCTGGGTGACGCTCGACGCGCTCGTGCGACAACGCGGCATCGACCAGGAAGGATGGCGGGGTTGATCGACACCAACCAGCACACCAGCCTCAGATTCGAGCGGATTGACGTTCGCAAGGCGCCGGGTATCAGCCCTGGCTATGCGATCGAGCATCTCAGTCCTGATATCAACATCGTGTTCGGCCCAAACGCATCCGGCAAGAGCACGACCGCCCGGGCGATCCAGACCCTGATCTGGCCACATCCATCGAGCCTGCGGCGGCATGACCTCGCCGCCAGCTTCAGTCTCGACGGCGACTCCTGGTCGATCGAGGCCGATCCCGGACGCATTCGCCGCACGCGTGACGGTGAGCCGGTCGATCCACCGTTACTGGCGCCGGTCGATGACCGGGTGCGATACACGCTCGGCCTGCCCGATCTGCTGGCGTCGGAAAACCAGCCACTGGCGCAAGCCGTGTTCAAGGAATCGACCGGTGGCTTCGATCTCGACATCATCCGCCAGGAGCACGGATACCTGGCCTCGCCGCCGCCTCGGCTGGAAGCGGCGCGCGAAGTTGAAACCGCGCATTTGCGACTCCGGGAATCAGACCATGCCACCAGCGACATCGCCGCCCAGCAACGACAGCTCACCACCATCCGGGATCGCGAACGCCGCGCCCGGCAAGCACACTCCGACGCCGAGCAATTCCGCCGCGCGCTGCGTTGGGCCCACGCTCGACGCGAGCTCGACCACGCCACAACAGCGCTGGGACAGCTCGCGCCGGCATTGGCGAAGGTCACTGGCAACGAACCCGGCGAGCTTGCCGAGCTAACATCGCGACGTGGCGATCTCGACGCGCGGCAGGCCAGGCTTGACGCCGATCACCTTGCGGCGGACTCCGAGCGACAACGCACCGGCCTGGTCGACAAGGAGATTTCCGGCAGCCTGATTCGCACCCTGCGCGGTCATGTCGACACCGTCCAGCAGCTCGACCGCGACATCACATCGCTGCAACGCGATGTGCAGGGATCGATCGCCGAACGCGAATCCCATCAGAAGCGGCTCGCCGCCGACCTTTCCGAACAGCAATTGAGCTCGCTCGACACCGACGGTATCCGCGATCTCGCGGCGCTGTCCCGGGAACTACACTGACCTGCGCATCCGGCGGCAGGCGCGTGATGAGCTGGAACGCTGGCTCGGCAACACAAAGGCGCCCGAACGCGGCATGATCGACGAGCTGCAGTACGGAATCGGACTGCTGGTGGACCGGCTGCGCAACCCGAACGACGCCGAGCTCGACGATCTTCTCGTCAAGCATCGGCTGGCCGGCGTGATCGGTGGCGGGTTGGTGATCGCCGCCGCGATCTGGCTGGGCGTCTTCGTGCATCCCGCCTGGTTCCTGTTCAGCATTCTCGGGTTGCTGCTGCTGTTGTTCCTCTGGCGCTACGCCACACCGGCATCTGCCGTCGAAGCCGCCCGGATCGAACGGGGATATGGTGATCTCTCCCTGCCACAACCGCAACGCTGGGATGTCTCCGGCGTGCGCGACCTGATGGGCGAGCTGGAAGGCAACCTGCGCGTCGCGCTGGTCGACCAGGAAAAGACGGAACGCTGGCGGGACCTCGAATCGCACCGGGCCGAGCTGGCGCGCGAGGAAGCAGAAGTCAACGCCCGCCGCGACAAGCTGGTGGCGCAATACGGCGTCGCCCCCGATCTTGGCGAGGAAAGCCTGCGCCTGCTGGCGGAAAACCTCTCCCGCTGGCAGGCGGCCGACGCCCAGGTGCGGTCGACGCAGGCCAATCTCAACGCCGTCGGCCAGGAACGTCGCACGATTGAGGCGCGACTGCGCGACCAGCTCGCCCGGTTCGGTTATGCCTCATCGGAGTTCGGCGCGAATATCGACGAGCTGGACGAGCGCCTCGCCGCCTTCACCGATGCAAACAGTCGCGCCAATTCTCTCCGGCGGCAGCTTGACGCAGAGATCGCACCGGAAATCCAGCGCATCGATGGCGCTCGGACCTCGATTTTCCGGCGACTCGACCTCGACGACGGTGATGAGAACAGTCTCGACTCGCTGGTGCGTGCCAGGGACGGTTATCAGGCCGCCGTCGCCGAACACCGCGCTCGCGAGCAACAGGCGAGGGAAGCTGATGAAGCGCTCTCCCTCGCGCCGGAGCTAAAGGAGATCGCACCGGAGAAACTGCAACGCCAGCTCGAAGCGGCCGAAACCGACGCCGCCGGGCTCGAGCCGGCCATGCGGGAAATCTCCGATATCCAGACCCGCATCGGCGACGCCAAGCGTCGCCGCGATCAGGAAGACGCTCTCCTGCGCCGCGACAACGCCATGGAGGTCACTGCGCCGGGAGCGTGATGTCGTCGAGCGCGGCATCGTTGGCGACACGCTGATCGACTTCGTCCGGGAGCAGACCCGCGACGCCGCCCTGCCGCTGGTGTTCCATCGCGCGCGGGAGCTGTTCACCATCATCACGCGCGGTCGGTACGAGCTTCAGTTCGAGGAAGGTCCGCCACCGGCGTTTACCGCGCGCGACACCAGCTCCGGGCACACGCTCGGGTTGGACCAGCTATCCAGCGGTACCCGCGTGCAGCTGCTGATGGCGATCCGCCTGGCCTTTGTCGAAAACGTCGAGCGCGGCCCCAAACTGCCGATTTTGCTGGACGAAACACTGGGCAACAGTGACGAGCTCCGTGCCGGAGCGATCATCGACGCCGCCATCGAGATCAGCCGCAACGGGCGCCAGGTGTTTTATTTCACGGCGCAGGGGGACGAGGTTGCCCGCTGGAAGGCGCGGCTGGCGCAAATCCCGGAGGATGATCGACCCACGGTCACCGTCGTCGATCTCGCCGAGGTGCGACAGGATGCCGGCATCGAACGGCTGCCAGTCCAGCAACCCGATGCAGCCAACAACCGGGTACCGGCGCCAGAACCAGGCGACATGGATCGGGATGCCTATGGCGCGGCGTTACGAGCCGCCGGCATCGATCCGTGGAGCGATACGCTCGGCGGCGTGCATCTTTGGCACGCGGTTCCGGACAACGACGCGCTGTACAACCTCATTCGCCAGGACCTTCGCACCTGGGGTCAGCTCTCCGGCATTGCCGGGACGGCGGGTGGCGCCACGCTGGCGATGATGAATGTGGACGAACCGACCTGGCAACGCGCAGCCGCCCGGATGCGCGTGCTCGAAACGGCGCTGGACACGTGGCGAATCGGCCGGACGCGACCACTCACGAACGGCGACCTGGCGGAGTGCGGCGACGTTCCGCCGAAGGCATTGCCGCAGATCGCCGATCTGCTTGCCGAAGCGGAAAACCAGGCTGACGCGCTGATCAGGTTACTGCTCGATCGCAACATCCCCGGTGTCGACGCGGGCGCGATCGAGCGCCTGCAAGGATGGCTGCTCGATCACCGGTTCATGACCACCGCCAGGCCGTTGGGCTCTGATGAAATCCGGCAGCGGACGCTGGCCGCCGCCGCGAACGACGTCGAGCTGGGGAGAATCACCCCGAACGATGCCAACGACATCCTGGCGCAGCTCCCAACGCCGGCACATCGGTAGGGGGCTCTTTCGATGTTCTCCGGTAGTTGCCGGCGGTGTGTCGCAACTCGGGAAGGCACAGAAGCAGCCAGCGACCCTGCTCCTCACGATTCGCTGGCGCCATGCGTGTTCACGCCGGGAATTGCTTCGACGATGGACCTGAGGGTCGCGTACCAGCCAGGTTCGGAAACGTTGATCCAGATCGCGCTTGTCGATTTTCGCAGCCAGGTTTCCTGATGGCGAACCAGTCGATGGGTGTCATGCTGAATGCGTTCGATCATCTGGTCGAGCGTGATGTCTCCCTGAAGATAGGGGATGACTTGCCTGTACCCGATCCCACTGAACGCTGGCGTGTCGGGTGAGATCCCCTTGTCGAGCAGCGATGCCACTTCCTCGACCAGTCCCGCCTCGACCATCGTGTGAACCCGCGCGTCGATTCGTTCGTATAGCCTGGTGCGTGGCATGGAAAGCGCGATGAGGTGGGACGAGAAGGTCGTCTCTCGCTTGCCCTGTAGTTCGGACATCGGACGACCCGTCACGGTGATCACCTCGAGGGCGCGCATGATGCGACGCGTATTCAGCCCAGCAGATGCCGCCGCCGCCGGATCGAGCGTTTTCAGCCGGGCCAGCAGTGACTCCCGACCGTGCTGCTCCGCATCGGCCTGGAGCTGGGCCCGCAGCTCGGGTTGTGGCGCGACTCGCGGGATTTGCCAGCCTTCAATGACCGCGTTGATGTACTGTTGTGTGCCACCCACGATCACCGGAAGCCGGTTGCGCGCGTGAATGTCTACGATCAACGCGTTCGCCTGATCCTGGAATTGCGCGAGAGACATTGCGTCTCGAGGATCGAGCGTGTCAATGAGGTGGTGAGGCGCAATCGCCCGCTCAGCCTTCGAGGGCTTCGCGGTGCCGATATCCATGCCGCGATAGAACAACCGGGAATCGCCATTGATCACGTCGATGTCGACGTCACTGGCGAGCCGGATCGCGGTCGCTGTCTTTCCAGTTGCGGTGGGACCGGTCAGGATGATGACCGGTGGTTTTGCTGCTGGCATGTCGTCCGGTCATGGCGTGGGCGTTTACACTTGCACGGGTGTTTTCCGATAAATGCAATCGGGAATGATCCCTTCAACATCCGCACGGATGTGCAGCCTACCATGAATGTCACGTTTCCCACTGGCTGCGCGCACAGGTACAGCGGTTATCGAATGGGTTGGGCTGGGCGAGCCATTGTGGCCGCTTCGCAACCACCGGGTGGATCGGACAGGCACAAGGCGCTGTCCCTACGGCGGGGTCCGCCTTTACAGCCCGACTGATCCGAGAGCTGCTTCAGGAGATTTCACCATTGGTTCGGGTTCTGACACAGGGGCTCAAGATCGTCACACTCCTTACGGTGACGATCCTGGCGATTTCAGGCGCTATCTGGTTTTTCGATTACTGGCATGACCGCGAGCTGGCCGGGGAGAACGGCCGGCCGGTTGTCGTGCAAATCTCCGGAGAGGATGACTCCGGAACGGTGGCGGACAAACTCACCGACGGCGACCTGATCAATTTCGGTTTCTATTTCGAAGCCCGGATGCGTTTTGCCGATGTCGAGCTGCAACCGGGAACCTATACGCTGCGAACAGGGATGAGTGTTCCCGAGATTATGGATACGATCACGATCGAAGCCAGCCTTGGTGAGGAGGAGAATGTTGCGGGTTCGGTTGGCGAGCCGATCGAAGTGACCTTTATCGAAGGACACCGCGCCGAGGAATTTGGCGCGACACTGGAGGCGGCTGGAATTCCCAATGGCCAGCAGGAGTTCATGGAGGCTGTCAACGATCCTTCGATCCGGGCGAGCTTCGACTTTCTCGATGACGTGCCTGACGACGCAAGTATCAATGGGTTCCTGTTCCCCGACACGTATACGATTCCGGCGGATTCCACCGCGGCGGATGTTGTCTATTACATGCTGGAGACGTTTGACACGCGGGTCACGTCCGAAGATCGGGCGGAGTTTGACGCGCAGGGGCTTTCCTTGTACGAGGCGATCACGGTTGCGTCGATCGTGGAGCGGGAAGCAGCAGTTGCCGAGGAGCGTCCCATCATCGCGGCGGCCTATCTCAATCGGATCGAGCAGGATATGCTGCTGAATGCCGACCCCACGATCCAGTACGCGGTGGGAACACCGAACGAGTGGTGGCCCACCCTGACCAACGCCAACCTGGAGCTGGATAGCCCGTACAATACCTATCTCTATGAAGGGTTGCCACCGAGCCCGATCAGCAACCCGGGTCTCGCGTCGATCCAGGCGGTCGGGGCGCCGGCGGACGTGAGCTATCTCTATTTCGTGGCCAAGCAGGACGGTAGCGGTGAACACGCCTTTGCGGGCACCTACGAAGAACACCAGCGGAACGTGTGTACGTATAACCCCGAAGGGTGCGCGGACGCATCGATTCCGGCAGGGCTGGCATCGCAGTCGCCAGTTGATACACGCCACCGGGTGACGTAACGATGGATGCCAGGCGGGGAGGGATGTCATGAAGCTGTGTGGGTTGATCGGGGACCCGGTTGAGCACTCGCTGTCGCCGGTCATGCAAAATGCGGCATTCCAACACCTCGGCCTGGATGCGACCTATGCGCTGTGGCCGACCGTCGCGCCCGAAGTATCCGAACGGATCGCGTCGCTCAGGTCGAGCAATGTGCTGGGCGCCAATGTGACGGTGCCGCACAAGCAGCTGGCGATGCCGGAATGCGATGACGTCTCCGATACCGCTCGCCTGATCGGTGCGGTGAACACGATCATCAACGAATCCGGCAGGCTGCGCGGCGACAATACCGATGCGTATGGATTCATGGCGTCGGTCAAGGCGGCGGGGTTGCGGGATGGGCGTCAGGCGACCGCGCTGGTGTTGGGCGCGGGCGGCGCGGCGCGCGCGGTGATTGTCGGGCTCCAGCAGCTCGAATTCCGGAGGATCCTGCTTGTGAACCGCACCGCGGGCAAGGCACGGGAGCTGGCCGACGAGCTTGGGGGCGGTGATGTGCTTGCCGTCGATTGGGAATCGCTCGACGATTCGCTGCCGGAGTCAACACTGATTGTGAACGCAACGTCGCTAGGCTGGCACGACGGTGAGATGCCGATCTCACCGGAACAGGTGCTCCTCGTGTCGCGAGACGCCCTGGTGTTCGACCTGACCTACCGGGAAACCGATTTGCTGCGGGAGGCGAAATCCAGGGGATTGTCGACAGTGGATGGCCTGGAGATGCTGGTGCGCCAAGGGGCTCGATCGTTCTCAATGTGGACGGGCAAGGAAGCGCCGGTTGACGTGATGCGGCGGGCGGTACAGGCCGAGCAGGCCCGCCGGGCTGGGAGCCGGTAGATCCGCGGCCTGTCCTGAATAGCCCCATCGCTGATCCCAGCGCCGCCAGCCTCCGTAGCGGCAGGCCCTGTGTCGGCCTGAGGAGTTCGACACAGGCATGTTGGCGCATACACCGCCCCGTTCTGCGAGTAGTCTGTCCAGGCTAACGTATTCAAAAAACTCGTCATGCTGAGTAGTCCGTCCAGGTTGTCGAGTCCATCAAATCGACCGTCATGCTGAGTGGCGCGTCAAGCACAAAATGTCACACCAGGGATGGTGTAGGGGCGGACCTCCCGCGGGAGTTGTCCGCCCAGTGGTCGCGCAGCGGCCACAAGTGCTCCCGCGCACGGGTATGACGAACAAAGGCTGACGCGCCACTGAGTACCGTGTCACATGCGGGTTGTCATGCTGAGTGGCGCGTCAAGCACAAAATGACACACCAAGAATGGTGTAGGGGCGGACCTCCCGCGGGAGTTGTCCGCCCAGTGGTCGCGCAGCGGCCACAATTGCTTCCGCGCACCAAGGCCCGACAGGACGTGAATTGCACAGTGACGAATAAGGGCATACGCGCCACTGAGCGAGCGCGCATGCGCGATGTCGATGGGCCGCGTCCGCTCGATCCCGATGGGATCGCCTATTGAGCATCTCGATCGACCCAGTCACCGATGCGCGATGCGTGATGTCGTCCGACATTGAGATGCTTCGACGCGGCCATGCGGCCTTGCTCAGCATGACAATCGTAGTGGTTGGGTAGGTGCCAACATGCGTGTGACGTGGTACTGAGCCGCAGACGCATGTCCGCGTGTCGATGGACCGCGTCCGCTCGATCCCTGCGGGATCGTCTATTGAGCATCCCCCGGCGAGGCCGTTGCGCGGAGCGCAAAATCCCGGCGGAATGGTGCAGAAGATTTCATGTTGGTTGCGCGTGGTGATTGCGTGAATCCCGTATGTCGGCGGGATTCACGCAATCACCTTGCAATTCGCTCTACGAGCCGGGTTCCTCAACGACCTCCAGAAAGTCGGATGCGACCCAGCCGGACAATTCCTCGTCGTCGACGAGCTGGACTTCGTACCAGGTGAAATTGTCCGCTTGTTCCGGTCCATCGATCACTTCGAGCTCGGTGCCGGTGGGCACGGCGACGATGATGTCGCCACCGGCGTTGGGATCCGATCGAATGCGGAGGTTGTCCTCGGTGGTCTGGACGATGGCGCCCACTTCGAGGTCGATTGGAGGCGCCGAGCTTTCTTCGATGCCGGACAGGTCGATGTCGAAAATGTCCTGGCCGGACTCTTCCTGCGTTCCATCAGAGCCCGAGCTGCCGTCATCCGACTGTTGGACGGAGCCACCGGGCGCGGCGTCAATTACATCCATGAAGTCGGTGACCAGCCAGCCCTGAACATCCGCGAGATCGCCGACACCGACGACTTCGTACCATATGTAATCTTCACCTTCGACCGGACCACCAACGATCTCGAACCGGGTGCCAGCCTGGTATGTATCAACGATGTCGCTGTCGGTTGTGGCTTCCGCTCGCACATTCACCGTGTCCTCGTTGATCGCGATGATCGCCCCGATGCCGATGTCGTTGCCTGGCGATTCGTCGGTCGTTTCGACGGTCTCTGTCGAACCGGTGTCGATCGTGGCGACGGCGGCGGGCGCATTGGCCTGATCGCCTTCAGGTTGAATCAGCAACCGGGTGAAGACAAGTTCTCCCGAATCGTCGGACCGCTCGATGGTTTCGTAGCCCGAAGGGAAGAACGCAGCATCGTTGTCGGCCAGGGTGAATTCCTGCTCGGGAATCGCGTTCCCCTGAAGTTGAGGCGTGGCGGTGCGTGTGACCTGCACGTTGCCATCGCCGACCCGGATCGCGAAGTCTCCAGCGGTCTTGCTCAACAGGGTGGGACCTGAGTATCCGGGTATTGGCTCGCCCGCGCCAACGGTCAGGCGATCGACCGTGACAGTCGCGCCTCCGGCTGGAAGCTGCTGGATCAGGCCATCTCCGAGCACAACAAATGAGACACCCTCGAAATCCTCGGGCGAAGGCTCTCCATCGGCGTAGGTGATGGTGGATTCAACGTCAGCGCCGACGGGATGGATCACCGCGCTCAGCATGACGAGGTTCTCGTCACCCTCGTTGCTCAGGTTCATGCCGGTGCCGGCGGGATACATGATCCACTGGCCGATGCCGAGCGACTGCTCTCCGGTGACCTCGGAGGATTCTCCCCCGATGCCGACAATTGCGGTGCCGTCGATGTTTGCGGTGAGCGTGCCCGACTCAACGAGATTGAATTCCGGACCGGGATGGGTGTGCATTGGCGAGGAGGCACCGGGCTCGAGGGTGATGCGCAACAGGCGAACGGTAAGTGGCGCGGGTGGCATCTCTTCGAAGTCATACGTCATCAGCACGGTGCCAAGGGTGTCGACTGCTTCCGCCCCTGGTGTGGCAGCCGGCGTCGCATCAGTGGCGGGTGTCGCCGCGGCCGGTGTGCCGGTGCCTGGCGTGGCGTCCTGCGCCGCGATGCTGTGCACGGACATCAGTGACAGGGCGAGCAGCAGCACTGCAACCAGGACGGGAGTCGTGCGAGCTCCGTGAAGGGATGGAGTTCCGGTGGCGCTTGAGTTCTGCATGATGCTCCTCACGCTGTTGTTCACCCGATGACCCGTCGGCGAGACCCGGAGCGTGGGGCAAGCCAGGAGTTGGGCGGTGCTATTGCGGTGACGAACGCCAGATGCGTTCACCATGACAGTATCAGGAATTTTACCGTATCGGGCCGACAGATACGACGTTGTTGACCTCACCGTCGTTGTGAACGTTCATGGACCAGCGAGCAAGATGACCATGGCAACGAGACCTGCCGCCGCGCTGGCCGAGAAATTGACAGCGTCATTCGTAAGCGGGGGCAATCCCGATTCCAGCCGAATGTAGTGGTCCGCGTGGTGATTTTCCGGGAACTCGGTGCGCATGCCGCATGTTTCGCAACGGTATCTCGCCTGGAGTGTGGCTCCGAGAATGGTGTCGACCAGGCTGCCGATCGATCCGGAGAAGATGATGGCGACCACGAGTGGGGCGTTGCCCGGCAGGTCGATTGGCGCAAGCGGGCGTAGCATGACTGCCAGGCCTGCGATACCCGCCGCGCCGACCACGCTGGCGACGCTGCCGGGGACACTGATCGCGCCCGACGTGCCAATGGGAACCTTCCGGAAAGAGGTGATCGACCGAGGGATGGTTCCACTGCGGCGACCGATCTCCGTCGCCCAGGTGTCGGCGGTGGCGGCGGCTAGGCACGCCGCGGTCGCCGCCATCGCCGAGGGGAGATCGAACAAGAC
>Ga0209587_1001294_pt1 | contig 11910 bp, 12 predicted proteins | sample NGEPerD_2_FD_184512 | JGI IMG/M metagenome (GOLD analysis project Ga0209587, IMG submission 184512) | Arctic peat soil microbial communities from the Barrow Environmental Observatory site, Barrow, Alaska, USA - NGEE PermafrostL1-D... | ecosystem: Environmental > Terrestrial > Soil > Wetlands >... | reverse complement strand
TCGGCTCATCGGCCAAAGACGCGTCCCCGATCCGCCGGCAATGGTTACCGCATATCGCATGGTGCTGTCTCTTTCTTATTGCAGCAGGCGACTCCCGTCGCCGACCTAGCTTCTCCCTCTCCACTCTCCACTTTTTGAGTCCCGCAGCACGTGCCGGTAGAGCGAGTCGCGTTCCACCGGCTCGCGGCCGGCTTCGGCGATGTCAGCGTCACGACTCTCAGCGCGCCGCTGTTGTTGTCGTCGGCCGCGGAGTGCGTGCGCTTTGAGCGGGAGTCGTTCGGCGCACTTCAGCAGATGTTGTCCGGTGTTCCCGAGCAGGAGCGCGAGCAGGTTTGGGCCGATATCGAGGTCGCGCTGGGTGAGTACGAGACCGACGGGGGTTTCGTCGGGCCGTGCGAACTGCACGTGTTGAGCGGAACGCGATGAATGGCCGGTTCATCGTGGCGGCCGTGCAGGCGGCGTACGTGCTGCTCGACCGGGACGCCACCCTGACCCGCGTGGAGGAGCTGGTCGCCGAGGCCGCCGGGCTGGGGGCCGAACTTGTCGTATTCCCGGAGGCCTTCATTCCCGGCACACCATTGTGGATCGACGCCGGCCCGATCTGGGAGGGCGACGGCCCTTGGTACGCGCGCCTCGTCGAGCAGGCCGTCGTCGTGCCCGGCCCGGCGACCGCGAGGATCGGGGCAACCGCTCGCGCCCACCGCGTCCACGTGGTCATCGGGGTTCAGGAGCGCGAACCGCACGGGACCACCATCTACAACACCACGCTGTACTTCGGCCCCGACGGGAGGCTGCTCAACAAGCACCGCAAGCTGGTGCCGACCGGCTCGGAGCGGACGGTGTGGGGACAGGGGGACGGGTCGACCCTCGAGGTCGTGCCGACGACCCTCGGCCGACTCGGCGGCCTCATCTGCTGGGAGAACTACATGCCCCTGGCGCGCTTCCACCTCTATGCGCAGGGCGTCGACGTGTGGCTGGCGCCGACGCTCGCACGAGGCGATGGCTGGATCGCGACCATGCAACACATCGCGCGTGAGGGTCGGCTGTGGGTGGTGGGCGTCAACCCGGTCCTGCGGCGCGACCAGATCCCCACCGACTTGCCAGACCACGAACGGATCGCTCCCGATCCAGAGCCTGGCGATGGGGACTGGATTGAGCCAGGCAACACGGTGATCTGCAACCCGAGCGGGGAAATTGTCGCTGGTCCGCTGCGGCACGCCGAAGGCATCCTCACCGCCGAAATCGACCTCTCACAAGCGATCGAGCTCCGCCGAATGTTCGACCCAACCGGCCACTACAACCGGCCTGATGTGTTCCAGCTGAACGTCGACACGAGGCCGAGGCCAGCGGTTACCACCGTAGACTGAGTCGTCCACGGCGGTGGTGGGTCGATGATCCACGGGTGCCTGGCTGGCGCGATGGTCCTTGAGCGTCGGTGTCACAGCCTGACGAGCGCTCCTGCTGTTTCAGGTTCGGGAATGAGGTCGACCTCCATGTGGGGTTCGGGTAGGCCGGCCTCGCCGGCGACGTCGATGGAGTCGGGCCCTTGACACCGCGGGCGGTGTACTTGCGCCTGATCGCGCGTCCAGACCGCGAGTCTCTAGGACTCCGGATCCGCCAGTATTTCGACCTCGAGTTTGCCCGGGGCGGCGCTCGGAGGACTATTTCCCTATGAGGACCACTGGGCTGGCGGAGAATGGCCGGCTCCTGTCGCTCCTCGGGCTCGGCGCCCTGGGGTACTCGCTAAGTCTCGCCGCGGTCTACTACTCCACGGTGCATACCGTCGACGGCCGACTGCTCAGTGACACCTCGCTCCGTGGAGCCCTGTCCACCAGTGAGGTCGTGGGCGCGGTCGATGCCGTGCTGAACGTCGTCTCCATCGCCTCGCTGCTCGGCGCCGTCGCGGCGGTGGCGCTCATAGCCCTCATCCGGCTGGTCCGGATCCAGGGGCTCGCCGCGATCGGCGTCCTGGTGTCCGCCAACGTGTCCGCCCTCCTGCTGAAGGACTACCTGCTCTCGCGACCGGACCTGGGGCTACACGAGATCGCGCCGGCCACGTTGAACAGCCTGCCCAGCGGCCACAGCACCGCTGCGTTCTCCGCTGTGGCGGCGCTGTTGTTGGTCGTACCGAGCCGCTGGCGGCTGGCAGTGGCGACGGTAGGCAGCGCGTACGTCGCCGTCACCGGTACGGCCACCATGCTGGCCGGCTGGCACCGGGCGGCGGACTCGATCGCTGCCTTCCTTCTGGTGGGCTTCTGCACCACCGTGGCCGCCGCGATCGTGCTCGTCTACCTCCCCTCCGAGAGCAGCACGGCCACTGACGCGGCGACTCCGCGTTCAGTCCGTTGGCTGGCCGCGACGACAGTCGGCTGCCTGTCGATGGGGGCAGCGATCGCCGTCACCCTGGTCCTGTCCGCACCCGTCCGTGACAGCATCGTCGGGCCCTGGGTGGCGTTCCTCTCGGCCGCGCTGTTGATCACCGGCACCGTCGTAGGTGTGGTGATTGGAATCCTCCGGGTGCTCGATGCCGTCGACTCGGCCGATGTTCCCCCGTGGCCGTTGCCTGAGTAACGGTTTGGTCTTGTCAACCGCCTACCTGCCCAGGCGAGCCGTTTGCCAGGCTAAACAACCTCGACGCCAACAGAGCGCCTCTTGATGGCCTGCGACATGGTCGGTCCCTGCCTGAGCGGGCGGCAACGTCCGATCTGTCCTCTCACCCCACAGGGAGCCGGCGGCGGACCTCGTCGAGCGCGCCCTCCACCCCGAGTGCCGTGAGGTCTCCCACCGACTCCCCGTCGACAAGCACGGCACCGGCCGTCGTGGCCCGGTTCATCCCCCGCAGTGCGGCGAGGACCCCGTGCTGTGCCCGCAGGGCGCGGAACACACTCGGCAGGAGGTAGACGGTGTTGTCGACCCCCACGATCTGCACATCGACCTCGGGCAGGTCTCGCTGGAGCCGCAGGTAGGTCTGCGCCATGAGACCCACCTCGGCATCCGCACCCTCGTCCTTGTCGCGCCGCCCGTCGAGGCAGACACCGTCGCGGACCTCGCCGCCGCAGCACCCGCCGCCAGCGTGCGCGTCCGTCCAGGGTCGGACCAGCACAACGCGCATTGCCGTCACCGCTGGCTCGGCATGCCCGAGTCGTCGTCGACCGGCTGGTCGGACGGGTCAGGCTTCCTGCTGCCGGTGCTGCCCCGGAGAGCCAGCGCCGCCTCGACGATCAGCCACATCGCCAGGACGAAGATGATGGCGTCGAGTGGGGCCAGCACCCACTGGTCGGCCTCGACGAAGTTCTTCAGGTTCACGATCAGCGCCCAGGTGGTCATCACGAGCAGGAACACGAGCGGGATCACCACCGGAATGATGTTGCGACCCCTCTGCGCGACCCACACCGCCACCACGGAGAGGGCCAGCCCGGCGGTCAGCTGGTTCGTGGTGCCGAAGAGCTGCCAGAGCACGCCGAACGTGTAGCCCTGGTCGCCGCCTCCCGGCAACAGCGCCATGGCCAGCGGCACGGCGACCGCCACCAAGCCGGCCAGGGTGAGGTTGCGCGCGAGCTTGTGCCAGCCGGCCAGCTCGGCGATCTCCTGGACGATGTAACGCTGCAGGCGCACGCCGGTGTCCATCGTGGTGGCGGCGAAGGAGATCACCACGACCGCCGCGAAGATCACCCCCAGTTCGAGCGGGACACCGAGGTTGTTGGCGAACGCGCCGACACCGTTGACGAAGTTGCCCACGGCGCCACCGGAGGCCGTGGCGAAGTCGGGGTAGAGCTCGTTCCAGTCCCCGCGCGTGGCAACCACTCCTGCGGTCACGGCCAGCACCGCGCCCACGGCCAGGCTGCCCTCGCCGACGGCGCCCATGTAGCCGACGTAACGGGCATCGGTCTCCTTGTCGATCTGCTTCGCGGTGGTGCCGGAGGAGACCAGGGAGTGGAACCCGGAGATCGCGCCACAGGCGATGGTGATGAACAGGAACGGGAACATCGCAGGGGAGCCGTCGGGGACGTCGTTGACGACCGGGGCGACGATCTTTTCCCAGCCGACCAGCATGCCCAGCCCGATCACGCCCAGGGCGATGAACAGCTGGTGGGAGTTGATGTAGTCGCGGGGCTGGAGCAGCATCCACACCGGCAGCCGCGAGGCGACGAATGTGTAGGCGAAGAGCAGGATCACCCACAGGGTCCGCGGCTCCATGCCGAAGACGTCGGCGATCGACGTCAGGTCCACGGGGTACTCCTGCCCGACCAGGATCAGCAGGTAGAGGGCCAGGACGCCGAACAGCGACGGGATGAGCGCTGCCGAGCGGCTCCGATAGATGAGCTGCCCGATGAAGATCGCGATCGGGATCTCGACGACGATCGGGATCACCGCTCCCGGGTTCGCGACGAACAGGGTGCCGATGACGACCGCGAACACGGCGTTCACGAGGGTCAGCAGGAAGAAGATGATCACCAGGAACAGGGAGCGGGCACGGGCGCTGATCACGTCCTGGGCGATCGTGCCGATGTTCTTCGCCTGGTGCCGCAGCGAGACGGCAAGTGACCCGAAGTCGTGGACTCCCGCAGCGAAGATCGTGCCGAGCACGATCCAGGCGACGGCCGGTCCCCAGCCCCAGAACACGGCGATCGCCGGGCCGACGATGGGGGCAGCGCCGGCTACCGAGGTGAAGTGGTGGCCGAAGACGACGTGCTTGTTGGTCGGGACGAAGTCGATCCCGTCCTTGAACTCGTGGGCGGGCGTGACGAACGAGGGGTCGAGCGCGTAGATCCGGTCGGCCAGGTAGGCCGAGTAGTAGCGATACCCGAGGAAGAACAACACTCCGGCAACGGCGGCAACGGCGATGGCTGGCACGACGAGCTCCTTCCGATGGCCCGCACGACGCTGCGCGTCGGTATCGGGACGTCAACAGAAGCCATCATGCTCCCGACGGAGTGGGATCTCAACGTCACCAGGCCATCGCTTATGGTGGCCCGATGAGTACGGGCGGGGACCTCGACGCGATGGCAGCAGCGGTGGCCGCCTCGTCCCTGGCCGAGCTCAGCTGGGTCGAGGAGCACCTGCCACGCGTGCACGGGGCGGTGGCGCTGCTGCGGCAGGGCCGTCCCGCAGTGGCGTTCACCTACGCTGACGAGGCGCTGGCCCGGTCGGTGGCGTCGTCCGGGGCGGTGTCCCTGAGCCTGACGGAGCCGCGCTCGACCGGGTCCGCCTTCCGCCCGCTGCTGGCCACCGGGCGCCCCGTGCTGGTCGAGGACCCGGAGGGCGACGTCTACGCGGCGGACCTTCTGCTCCAGGAACTGCACCGCTATCCGCCCTCGCGGGCGTACGTCGACTCGCCGATCCTGCAGCGCGAGAACTGGTGGTACCTCCCGCGCCTCGTCGTCGAGCTTGACCTGGACTCGGTGCGCGCCCTGCCGGCACGCGCGGACGCCGCCCAGCACCTGCTGGTCGTCGCTACCGGCGAGGGGCCGGCCGTCCACGTGGCGCGGATGTCGGCCGAGGGCCGCGACAGGCTCGAGCTCGACTTGGACCGAGCGGCCCCTCCGGGACCGGCCGTCCTGTTCGGCCAGGACGCGTCCTTCCCCGACCTCGAGAACTGGGCGCAGTGGAGCTACCGCGGGGCCTGGGACGGCTCGACCTTCACCGTCCACGACCCCCCGGCTACGGTCGGCCTCGGCCGCACCCCGGGTCTGCGCCAGCGGTGGCGACGCCACCGCGACCTGGAGCGCGGGTGCGTCGCCGCGATCCCCCCGCGGGGTTCCTGACCGGGTAGGTCGTCGTGACGTAACGGATGCGAAGGTCGGCTGCCTTTCGCGACAGTTGGCTCCGGAGCGGGCTCGGCGTCAGGCGTCTTGTAGGTGAGCCAAGTTCTTGAGGCGCACGAGCTGGCTCTATGCCGCGATGGTCCTTGACGGTCGGTGTCACAGCCTGACGAACGCTCCTTCTTTGTCAGGTTCGGGAATGAGGTCGACCTCCATGTCGGGTTCGGGTAGGCCGGCCTCGCCCAGCAGCTTCATCGTTGCCGGGACCAGGACCAATCGCACGAGGGTCGCGTCGACGAGGATCGCCGTTGCCAGGCCGAGTCCGAGCATTTTGGCCTGTCGCCGGTGAGCAGGTATTCCTCACGTACTCGCGAGAGCAGGAACACCTCGTAGTCCATCGACAGACCGAAGAGGATCGCAAACATGAACATGGGGATGAACGGCATGATGGGCACGGTCGACTCCAGACCGATAAGGCCAGCACCCCATCCCCATTGGAACACCATCACGATGACACCGAAGGCAGCGCCGATGCTCAACAGGTTGAGCAGAGCCGCCTTGAGGGGCACGAGAATCGACCGGAACACGAGGGTCAGGAGCAGCACGGACATCAGAATCACCGCGCCGATAAACAGCCCGGACCCGGCATCAACGGGCCCTTGGTCATCGCCGTCGACATCTCGAGGGATTCGAGTGTGGTCGAGCCTCTGGTCAGCGCGATCAAAGCCGACGAGGGAGTCGCATCCGTCGTACCTCCGGAGTTGAACAGCCAAGGTCAAACGCCTTGTGTGGAGCCTCTCAGGCATGCATGAGTATTTGTCCCGTTCGCCGGACAGGACCCGGTCTCGTTGTCTAGCGTCGGTGGGGTCCAGCGAACGACCCAACTGGACGCGAAATCGAGATCCACGGGGGATCCATGCGTGCGTTCCAACGTGCCGGCGCTGTCATCGCGATCGGCCTCATCGCCTCCACGCTGACCGTCGTGTCATCTGAGGCTCACACGACTGGTATCCACGACAACTGCACGAACTTCAACAAGCGCTTCCCGCACGGCGTCGGCACCCGCTACGCGCGCGACAAGACCAGCGGTACGCCGGTGACGAGCTTCAAGCGCAGCAATCGGATCTACTGGCGCGCAGAGCGTCACAACTCTGACCTGGACCGTGACAACGACCGGATCGCCTGCGAGAAGGCCTAATCGTGAAGCGTCTTCTCGCGGTCCTTGTGGCCGTACCCCTGATCGGCACCGGCCTGTTCGTCGTCGCTCCTGCTGCGCCGGCGGACGGAGCCGGTGACCTCATCAAAGTCCGCCTGCACCGCGCGATCAGGAACCTGGACGTGGCCCGGGAGACTCGCGTCGGGTACGACCGGGACAAGTTCCGACACTGGGTCGACGCCGACGGTGACTGCCGTGACACCCGCGATGAGGTCCTCGCTAACGAGTCGCGGGTACGGGTCTCTGGCTGCGATATCCAGGTGGGTAAGTGGCGGTCCTACTACGACCGTGTGGTGACAAGGCGCTCGACGAACTTCGACATCGACCACCTGGTGCCGCTTGCCGAAGCCTGGGACTCGGGTGCGAAGCGATGGAACGCGGGCACGCGAAGACGGTTCGCGAACGACCTCGGGGATCGACGGTCGCTGGTGGCGGTGTCGGCATCGTCGAACCGGTCGAAGTCTGACCGTGACCCCGCTGAGTGGATGCCGCAGTTCTCGAAATGCCGGTATGTACGTGAGTGGGTGGCCGTGAAGATCCGGTGGCACCTGAAGGTGAACCGTGCCGAGAAGGTCGCCCTGCGTAACCGGGGAAGCAACTGCACGAACGTACTGCTCAGGGTTCGCACGGCCACGATCCGCACACGTACGTAGGGTGGCGGAGGTGGTGGTGGTGGCGGCGGGACTGATCCACGGTTCGACTACTGCTACCAGGCGATCGACGCGGGCTATGGGCCGTACTACAAGGGTCAGGACGACGAGTACTCGTGGTACACCGACGCCGACTCCGATGGTGTTGTCTGCGAATCCTGACGACACCGGATGTGAATGAACAGCATCCCCTTCGGGATCGCCTATCCGTGCGACCGCGCTTCCCGTAGGGGCAGCGGAGGTCAACTGTCACATGACGCGTTGGGCGGAGCCCGCGTTGGCCACTCACTGGCTGCATCCGGCGAACGCGGTGATGTCCTGCTCCACGTAAGCAATCTCGCCGCGCCGCGCCACTTGGCCAGCCGAGCAGCCCATCGTGGACGAGCCGTTCAGAGAACGATGGGTGAGCAGGGGAGGCGACCCAGATGACGGCTCCGGACCGAAGCGGTTCGAGTGCTACTGGATCCCCTTGACCCAAGGTCACGCGTTGTCAGGCGGTCGGGGTGCTCTTCTCGGGTTTCTCTAAGACCGGAGCGGTTTCCGGCCATGCCGCGTCGAGTAATGGGTCAACTGCCGATGGTCGTACGGGATGCGAAAGGCCACTTGATCACCTCGCAAGACGGTCTGCACTGGGGATCCCAAATGGCCAATTCAGGTCATTGACGCCTCACAGCGGCGGAGACGAAGATCAGCGTCTGGCGATGGACCTGGTCGCAAATACCGGCCGGGAGGTGAAGGCATGGGTGCTTTGCCCCCGCATCGCGGTCTCGACGCGATCCTCGCGGCTGACAGGATGAGTCCATGGACGTACTGAGGACGACTGAGGACCGCTTCGCGCGGCTGCCCGGCTTCGATCATGTCCCGCGATATGCGCAGGTGCCGGACGGCACTGGCGGCGAGTTGCGCATGGCATACGTCGAAGCCGGACCCGCTGACGGTTCGGTGGTCCTGCTGCTGCACGGCGAACCGACGTGGTCGTACCTCTACCGGCACGTGATGCGGGTGCTCGTCGGGGCGGGAATGCGTGCAATCGCCGTGGACCTTGTCGGTTTCGGTCGCTCCGACAAGCCGGCACAAGTGACCGACCATTCGTATGCTCGGCACGTGGAGTGGGTGCGTGCGCTCGCGTTCGACGTGCTGGACCTACGAGACGTGACGCTGGTGGGACAGGACTGGGGCGGTCTCATTGGGCTGCGCCTGGTCGCCGAGAACCCTGACAGGTTCGCCCGGGTCGTGGCCGCGAACACCGGCTTGCCCACCGGGGACCAGTCGATGCCAGAGGTGTGGTGGCAGTTCCGTCGCTCCGTGGAGCGCGCCGAGTCGCTGGACATCGGACGCATGGTGCTCGGTGGCTGCGCCCAGCCGATGGTCGATGACGTGCGTGCCGCCTACGACGCACCCTTTCCCGATGAGGCCTACAAGGCCGGTCCGAGAGCGATGCCGACCCTAGTTCCCACGACACCTGATGACCCGGCGACCGAGGCGAACCGTGCTGCCTGGAAGGTTCTGAGTACCTGGGAGAAGCCGTTCCTGGTCGCGTTCAGCGACTCTGATCCAATCACGGGTCCGATGGCATCGATTCTGCGCCAAGTGGTGCCCGGAGCCAAGAATGTCGACCACCCCGTGATCGAGGGGGCGGGCCATTTTTTGCAGGAGGACGCGGGGGAGCGACTCGGGGAGGCCATCGCCGCATTCGTGACGCAACGGTAGTGGGCTGACCACGGCGGATCACTGCCTGGGCCATCGTCGTAAATGGGTGCGCAACTCATCTGGGGAGCGCGGCGCCGCCACGGGGAGGCTCTGCAGGACGCGCCCCCCAGTTCCAATGCCGTCGATCATGTGACGCCCCGTCCGAACAGACCTTGGTCGTCAGCCTGCAGCAGCAGCCCGAGGCGCGGCTCCCTAGGAATCTCCTGCATCGAGAACACCACGGACTCGATCACCGCATCAGCTGGAGTATCGAAGCCTGCCAGGTGGGCCTGCATGCGATCGATGAAATCTGCAGCCCCCGTCTCGGCAACGGCGGAGAACAGCTCGGCCAGGTTCGGGAAATAGCGGTACACGGTTTACCGGTCATCCCTACTTCTTCGGCGACGTACGACAGTGTCCTCCTGGGGGCGCCCACCTGCTCAATGAATAGCGTTGCCGCAGCGATGGTGCGTGCAGCGACAGAGCCCGCGAAGTTTGGCCCCTCAGGTCAGAGCAGGCGGGCGATCATCGAGGCTGCGCGGGCGGCGCCGTTGGTCTCGACGTCGACGTAATCGACCTTTCGTTCGATCTCCTGAGCTAGCAGGGCGGCGAGGTTGTCCTCGACGAGCTCCTCATAGGCAACGAATGTCCCAGCACGGTACTGATCGAGGCGCGCGCGGACGTGGAAGTTCTGCTCGAAGTGGTTGCGCAACGGGACATAGATGAACGGCACCTTGCACGCAGTGAGCTCCATCGTGGTGGTCAGCCCGCCTTGCACGATCGCCACGTCGGCCACCGCCAGATGCCGGTAGAGCTCGTGGACGTAGCTGCGGTACTCGACCCCTCGATCACCGGTAGATCCGCCGGATCGATCCGGGGTCCAGTGACCACGATCATGCGGAGGTCATCGATACCCCGTCGGGCGGCGGGGTAGGCGTTCGCGACTCTCCGCAGCAGGTCGACGCCGACAGCCGACCCGCCCACGGACACCAGGCAGATGCGTTCGTCGTCGTGGTAGCCGAGCTGCCGGCGTACCTCGGCCCGGTCACCCAGCGCCTTGGGGTCGAAGCCGGTCACGTAGCCGGCGAAGTCGTAGTTGGCCTCGGTCCACCCGCGGATCTCCGGCAGCGCTGGCCCGAACCTGCCGGGCACGATGTCCTCCGGGTTGCCCACGAAGATCGCCGCGTCACGGATCCGGCCGTAGCGAGCCACCTGCTCGATCATCTCGGCGTTGTAGTCGGCCGCCACAGCAGCCTCGCGCTCGCCTCGTTCCGGCATCGGCAGATAGCCGACGAAGTCCGTGAGCCAGGCGTACGCCGCCTTCTTAAGGCCAGGGTTCTCGTGCAGGTGGTAATCCATCTCCCACGCCTCGTCGCCGATCACCAGGTCGTACTGGCCCTCGCGTATCACCTCGTCCATGACCATGAAGTTGGCGAGCTGGATCTCGTCCATGTTGCGCAGGGCCTGGAAGGCCGCCAGATCGTGCTCACCGCTCTCGGCCTCGATGTGGGCGCTCTCATTGGCCAGGAACCGGGACGCCGGATGGATGGACTCGCCCGCGACCTCGAGGACACGGGTGACGGGATCCTGGGCCAACCAGTCGATGTCGACATCGGGGTGTACGGCTCGCAGCTCGGCGGCGATGGCCACGTCGCGGCGGGCGTGGCCCAGACCGATCGGGGAGGAGATGTAGAGCGCGCGCTTGCGGCGTCCGTGGCCGCGGTGCCAGGCAGTGTCGGGCCGTCTGGTCCCGTGGACGCGGTCCACGAAGCCGAGGATCGCGTGGTTCACCCGCACGGGGTACCGTGCGGCCGGGAAATGGCCAGCGCCGTAAAGCGTGAGCAGCTCGGCCTGGGGGATCATTTCCTGCAGGGCCACCGAGCTGGCGTGGGGGATGACGCGGTCGTCGGTGCCGTGGATGAGCAGGACGGGGACGTCGATGGCGCGCACGGCGTGTTCGAGCTCCGCCGGGTCCAGCACCGATCCCGTTTGGGTGTGGCCGATGATCTCGCCGGTGGTTTCCATGCCCCACCCGACGGAGTCGTCCCACAACTTGGTCGAGTGGGGGTCGGAGCACACCTCGCCGAAGAAGAACTCGACGAACCCACGCCAGTCGGTGCGCCAGAACGCCGGGTCGTACATCTGCCACCGCGGATCGTCCGTGTGGTCGATGGGGACGCCCCAGGGATGGCTGGCGGCGATCGCCACCACGGCGTCGACGCGGTCTGGGTAGAGCGCCGCGAGACTGGTCACGAGTCCACCGCCCCGCGAGAAGCCGACGGCGACACACGTCGGTGTCCCGGTCTCGTCGAGGACAGCGACCAGGTCCTCGAGGACCGCTCGTTCGCCGTAACGGGCGGGGTCTCCCGAGCGGCTGGACGCGCCGTTGCCGACGGGGTCGTAGGTGACCACGCGCAGGTGCCGGCTGAGGTAGGCGATCTGCATCTTCCAGTGCCGAGAGTGGACGATCTCCCAGGTCGGCGCGAGCAGGACCGTCGGCCCGTCGTGCTCGTAGACCTCGTAGTGGATGGTGGCGCCGGCACGCTCGAGCGTGCCGTCCCTGTCGGGGTACCTGGCTCTCATGGCGCGCCCC
>Ga0209587_1001293_pt1 | contig 11913 bp, 14 predicted proteins | sample NGEPerD_2_FD_184512 | JGI IMG/M metagenome (GOLD analysis project Ga0209587, IMG submission 184512) | Arctic peat soil microbial communities from the Barrow Environmental Observatory site, Barrow, Alaska, USA - NGEE PermafrostL1-D... | ecosystem: Environmental > Terrestrial > Soil > Wetlands >... | reverse complement strand
GGAGACGCTGGCCCGTGGTAAGGGCCGAGAGAGGGGTGCAGATGTTTGACTACATGATGAATGAAAAGCAACTTTCGCTCAGAGACGAGGTGCGGGGATTGGTGGAGTGGGTCCCCCGCCAGATGGTGCTGGACATGGACGCGGACAAGATCAAGTTCCCTGAGGAGTTCATGAGAGAGGCCGGACGCAGGAAGCTGATGGGTTGTCGATATCCCCAGAAATGGGGCGGCAGGGAGATGGACTGGGAGACAACCTGCATGGTCATGGAAGAGGTGGGGACCCTTGGATACATATTCGCTTGTATCTTCGGCATCAACGGGGAGTTGGTGGCGGACGCTGTAGTGCAGCACGGTACAGACGAGCAGAAGGAACGCTATGTGGTGCCGACCCTGCAGGGGAAGAAGTTCGCCGCTGAGTGTCTGACCGAGCCCAGGGGTGGTTCAGACTTCTTCGGCACAACCACCACCGCGGAGGATAGAGGTGACCATTTCCTGATCAATGGTGAGAAGCGCTTCATCGTCGGTGCCGAGAGTGCCGACTACTTCATGGTCTACGCCCTTACCGATGCCGACGCCGAACCCCAAAAGTCCCTCACCTGCTTTCTGGTTGATCGTGGGCCGGGGGTCAGCGCAGAGTACATATACCGCCTGATGGGTTGCCGGGGTGGGGGTGCGGGCCGCCTCTCCTTCCGGGATGTCAAAGTCCCTCGCGAGAATGTTCTGGGGGAAGTGAACGGTGCCTACGCCATTTTCAACACAATGATGATTCCCGAGCGTTTGGGAACGGCGGCCATGACGGTGGGAGCGGCGCGGCCCGCAGTGGAGATCGCAACGGCGTATTCGTCTCGACGTGAGGCCTTTGGGCACACCATCAACGAGTTCCAGGGTGTCAGCTTCCAGATAGCAGATGCAGTCACTCTGCTCGACGCCTCGCGGGCCATGGTCAACGCTACTGCGCGGGCGGTAGATGCTGGAGTGCATCCTCATCGTATCCGCCGGATGGTGTCTGAGACCAAGAAGTTCGTGACTGAGTCCTGTCAGGAGGCAGTCCACAAGGCTATGCAGGTCATGGGGGGTATCGGATATACAGATGTGTATCCCCTTGAGCGCACCGTGCGGGATTTGAGGCTCTCTTCCATTTGGACGGGCACCAACGAGGTGATGTCCATGATCGTCGCGGGAGAGTGGTACAGGGAGCACCACAGCCGAGCAGGTGAAGCCGCTCGTGATTTCGAGGCGGATGCTACGGCGGCGATGGAGGACGAAGAGAAGTTTTTGGGGGAGTGACAAGGCCTAGGTTTGCAGTGTACGGAAACATGTCGCAGAATGGTGGTTCGTGAGGTATTCTCAGTCGCGTATTCGGCGAGAAGTTGAGACAGAAGATTGTGAATCTAACTGTGGGGGTTGACATTCATGGAGCGGATTATCGCCAACCTGGACAAGGTCAAGTTGAAGTTGGATGAGGCCTTCTTCTACCTGGATGAGATAGAGGAGCTGGTTCAGGATGAGGTCTTGGATGGAGAAGCGGCCTCCCGGGTGGGAGAGGCGAATGATCGTCTGACCAAGGAACTCTCCTCTCTCGGTCACAAGGTGGCAGAGTTGCAGGATATCCTTCGAGCCCTGGAGGAGAGAGAAGAGGGAGGGGCGGAGGGCGAAGCGGGTGAGACGGAGCAGGGGCAGTGAGGGTGGTATTCGCCGGCGGGAGATAGCTTGGCCCTGACCCTGGTCAGTGCCTGTTTGTTGGGACTATGCACGCGCATGGATGGTGAGGCACGCAGATTTGAAACCGTAGCGGCATTGGGCAGGGCGTGTACTCTAGTGCCTGTATGTCCGGAGCAATTGGGAGGACTCCCCACACCGCGACCCTCTGCGGAAATCCAGGGTGGCACGGGGGAGGATGTGCTTGCTGGACGAGTGAGGATAGAGACGGAGGCTGGAAGTGACGTGACCGGGGCCTTTGTTCGAGGGGCTGAGCAGGTTCTGGAGGTAGCTCGGATAGTTGGGGCTACAGGGGCCGTGCTGAAAGCGCGTAGTCCTTCTTGCGGCGTCCATCAGACTTATGACGGCACATTCAGTGGGCGGTTGCGTGAAGGTTCTGGTGTGTGTGCAGCCCTTCTCCTCAGGGAGGGGCTGTCGCTTTTCACCGAGGAAGATCTGCGAGATGGGGCGGACGTTCTGGCGCAGGGAAGGTAAACTCTGCAGAGATGAGACCCTGCACTCACGACGGAACCGGAATGGTCGGTGAAGACCTATCATGACAAACGTAGAATCTGGGGTAAGAGCTGTTGCCTTGCTTTCGGGCGGGCTGGACAGTCGCCTTGCAGTGAAATTGGTGCTGGACCAGGGGGTGGAGGTCCATGCGATCAACTTTGTGACCCCGTTCTGCACATGCACAGCGCAGGGTTGCCGGTCTGAGGCACGGGGGGCCGCTGAACAATTGGGAATTCCTCTCAAAGTGGCGAACAACTCACAGCCGTTACTGGAAGCGATCAAGAGTCCTCGTTTTGGTTATGGTCGTGGTTTGAACCCATGTCTGGATTGTCGCGTCATTAGCTTCGAGCGGGCGGCTGCGTACATGGAAGAGATCGGGGCTTCTTTCCTGGTTACGGGGGAGGTTCTGGGTCAACGGCCTATGTCGCAGATGCGCAGGTCAATTGAGAAAATTGAGAAAGAATCAGGGTTGAAGGGTCGCATTCTACGTCCGCTCTCCGCACACCACTTCCCTCCGACGGAGGTGGAGAAGGAAGGACTCATAGATCGGGACAAACTGCTTTCAATTTCGGGTAGATCGCGGCGAATCCAGATAGATGTGGCGGAAGAGCTGGGTGTGAATGATTATCCGTGTCCGGCTGGCGGCTGTCTTCTCACGGAACCTGACTTTGCTGACCGGCTGCGTAGTCTGTTGCGCGAGTACGATTCTCCCGCGATGCCCCAGGTTACGCTGCTCAAGTCCGGGCGCCACATCTTCTCTACGGACGGACAGCGGATCATCATTCCTCGCGACGAGATGGAGGACCGTAGGCTGAAGAATCTGAAGCACGTGCTGTCTGCTGTCCTGGATACTGTGGACATAGTTGGGCCTACGGCGGGCATCATGACTCCCGTAGCTGTTACTGAGGGTACCCTTAAGGAGGCGGCGGCGCTCCTTTCGCGTTATGGTAAAGGCCGGGATAGAGAGAAGGTGACGGTGCGCGCCGAAGCAGTCGATGGCTCCTGGAAGACGGAGATGACCGCGGCGCCCAGGGAAGGGGCGCGTCTGGCTGAGAGCCTGGAGCGTGTTTAGGCTCTAGAGGTCCGTCCGCTTGAGTAGGAAGAACGCGGAGGGTATGAGGAGAAGAGCGAGTCCCAGGTTTGCCAGCGCGCTCACCACGGCTGATAGCTCAATGGGTGCGGCAGGTCCCGTCATCCCGCCGATTGCAAGGGTTCCGGCTGCTACAGCCCCATAAGGTCCCCATTCCCCCAGAGGTTGCCAGAGGATTCCCAAGACCGGGAGAAGGAAGAGCGGCAGCAGGGAGAACCCGGCGGCGATGGCTGGTCGCTTGAAGGCGGCTGAGAACAAGAAAGTCCAGGAGTATACGAGTAGGAAGTAAGCTCCGTAAAGGAATACAGCGCCTGCGTAGACCGAGTAGTCCGGAGGGCCTAGCAGGAGATGCGTTGCTGCCGCTGCGGCAAGGCTGCCTATCAGGTAGGCGAGCATCGCGTAGAGTCCGTTCACGCTCCAGCGTAGAAGAAGGTACTTTACACGTGAGATTGGCTTCACGAATAAGAAGGCGAGCGATCCGTCCCTTCTCTCTCCACTGACGATTCCCATGAAGGTCAGGATGATCGCGAGTAGTCCGAACTGGCGGGCCATTCCAAAGTACTGCTGCAGACCGTCGGCTGGAATGGGATCAGGCATATCTATGGTGATACCGGCTGCTGCGGCGCTCCCTCCTGCATCTCCCAAGAGGAAAGGCAGAAGTCTCATGAAGATCGGTCCCATAAGCCCTACACCGACGAACACCGCAGGCAGGATGACCACCCTGCGGGTACGGAATAGTTCCTTGAGTTCCTTGGTCAACAGGGAATTCACGCGGATTCCCCCGGTGCTCCCACCAGTTCCAAGAAGACGTCTTCCAACTCCGGGGATTCCGTGCGTAGCTCCACCAGTCCCAGGTTGTATTCCACCAGGAGTTCTGGGATACGTGTCCGCCCTTCGCTGACATTGCCAACCAGAATGCGGATCTCTGCATCGGTAGCGGTTACTCCTCGTACCCAGGACTCCTCCCGGAGGATATCCGTCAATCGCCCATAATCTCCCACAACCTCCAGATGCATCATGGGTTCGGTGAAGCGGGTGAGCAGGTTCTGCAGGGACTCCTCCGCCACGAGTCTCCCCTCATTCAGCACACCCACCCACGTGCAGACGCGCTGGATGTCATCCAGGATGTGAGAGGACATGATGATTGTGGTCTTCTCTTTCAAGCGATCTACGAGTGCCAGCACTTCTCGGCGGCCGAGCGGATCAAGGGCGGAGGCGGGTTCATCCAGCAGCAGGACCTCAGGCTCTCCCATCAACGCCTGAGCTATTCCGATGCGTTGACGCATACCCCGGCTGTAGGAGCCAATGCGGTCCTCCGCTCGGCTGGTGAGACCGATTATCTCCAGTGCCTCCTTGGCCTTCTGGCGGGCCTGGGCGGAAGTGAGGTTGAAGAGGCCACCTACAAGCTCCAGCAGTTCCATGCCGGACATCCATGGGAAGAACACAGGATCTTCAGACAGATAGCCCAGCTTCTTGTGGGCCTCAAAGTCCGTCTTCCAGGGGCGCACGGTCGCCCCCGCAATTCGGATATGTCCCTCATCTGCGCTCAGAAGCCCGGCCATTATCTTCAGTGTTGTGGTCTTGCCCGCACCGTTGGGACCGAGAAGCCCGTACACTTCTCCGTGGGGGACGCTGAGATTGAGGTTGTTCACGGCCACCTGGTCGCCGAAGGTCCTTGTGAGTCCACGGACCGTTACCGCTGCGGAGTTGGCATTGAGACTCATGCTCTCGCGCCTTCCTGGACTGTTGTGTCAATGGCTCGTGGTGGGGCCGCGGCCAGTATACTAGAAGAAGATGGAGACTAGGCAATGATTTCTTGTACCATTGGGGTTACAGTCCTGTGCGGGAGGTTGATTTGCGCTCGTGAGCACTTCCGCATAACTTCTAGGTAGGGAGCGAATATGAGGAAATCCATCACGTACTTCGAGACGAAGGGCAAAGCGAACACAGAGGAGGTGTTTTCCCTGGTCCGGGAACGTGCTCAGGAACTGGGGATAAGAGACGTGGTCTTTCCCACTACGACTGGGGAGACCGCCCTCCGGGCCGGTGAGAAGCTGGAGGGCCTGCGGGCCATCGGCGTGACACACTCAACAGGTCGCAGGGAGCCGGGCCATCAAGAGCTATCGGAACAGGTACGAAATGATCTCAAGGCCGCCGGGGTGGAGGTCCTGACTGCTACCCACGCTTTCGGAGGAGTGGGCCGCAGCGTGCGCAAGCGATTTGATACCTGGCAGACGGAAGAGATCATAGCTCACACGTTGAAGCGCATGGCGGAGGGTTACAAAGTGGCTGTGGAGGTCACTCTTATGGCCGCTGACGCCGGGCTGGTCTCTCCAGATGATGAGATCATTGCCTGTGGAGGGACGGGGCGAGGCTTGGATACCGCCATTGTACTGAAACCGACCCATGCGCAAACTTTCTTCGACCTCAAGGTCCTGGAGCTAATCTGTAAACCGCGGATTCCCTAGGCGGCTCTGCGCGCCTTTGCCTACTTGACCGGACATAGGCGGCGGCGCATCAGATCAAGGGCCGCGTAGGCCGCCCTTGATCTGATGCGCCGCCGCCCTCCCAGCATGGTGAAGCGCCGTACGGTTGCTTCTTCTCCCAGGGCCACGCAGATATACACCAGTCCCACCGGCTTCTGTTCGCTGCCTCCCTCCGGACCCGCAATGCCCGTAGTGGACAGGGCGCAATGGGCGCTCAGGCGTTCTTGAGCGCCTTGAGCCATCGCGCGCGCAACCTCTTCACTCACGGCTCCGTGGGCTTCCACAAGGTCGGGACTTACGCCTAGAAGATGAGTCTTGAGGTCGTTGGAGTAGGCCGTGACACCGCCCCGAAAATAACGGCTGCTGCCGGGAACGTCGGTGATTAGACGGGATATTAGTCCGCCTGTGCAGGATTCGGCCGTAGCCAGATCCAGGTGCTGAGTTTTGAGGCGAGCCCCAAGTGCTTCCGCCAAAGTGTCCGTTCCGGACCCGAAGACCTTGTCTCCCAGCGCATTCCTTACGTCCTTTTCGGCCGCTTGGAGGGCGGGGCCGGCGGAGGAACCTCCCCGGGCCCGCAGGATCAAGGTGATGCCGTCTATTGACGCTCTGGTGCCTACCTCTATCCCTCCTTCTGCTAGAGAAGTGATCTCCTGGATCACCTGGGCCAGAGTGGATTCTCCCATCCCTGAGATGCGCAATCTGCTCACGGCAACTCGTCTGTCCTCACTGTTGGGGTCCAAGGCCAAGCGGTCTTCAATCAGGGGTCTGACGGTTTGGCTCCACATCTCCTTGAGTTCGCTGGGCACGCCCGGTAGCGCAACCAGTATTGTATGGTTGCTCTCCAGCCAGAAGCCGGGTGCGGTACCGCTGAAGTCGATAGCGTGAGCTCCGCTGGGGATCATCGCTTGCCGGCGATTGTTGGATGTCATTCGCACTCCCATGGCCCTGAACCGCTCTTGTATGGCAGTAAGAAGTTCCTTACGCTCCTGGAGTTCTCTGCCTACGGCGCTTGCCACCGCTTCGCGCGTGAGATCATCCTGAGTGGGGCCGAGTCCTCCGCTGACGAGGATGAGGCCCGGCTCGCGCTCCAAGGCGGAGACAACCGCATCGCGTATAGTCCACAGGTCGTCGGCGACACTGATTGCGTGCGTTACTCTCAAGCCAATATCCAGGGACTCCTCTCCGAGGAAGACCTGATTCGTGTTGACTATGTCGCCGCGCAGCAGCTCATCGCCGGTGAATATCATCTCTGCCCGCTCGTTCATGACTTGTCCGCCACCTCCCACTTCACACGAATGCTCCCGTCGGGGTATGATACCTGCGTAACCCACGAGGAGCGAGGTCAGGAGGTACCATGGTTGAGTCGGAACTCAATAGGTATCGCAAAGTGGTCAAGGCGAAGGACGGTTCTGTGGTGGTGTTGCGCCCCATGGTCGTTACTGACAGGGATGGTTTGGTGGCTCTATTTCGCCAACTTCCGGAGGACAGTCGCCGTCTGCTGAAACATGATGTTACGGATGAGAGCTTGGTGGCTTCATGGGCGGATGAGCTGGACTACTCGCGGGTCTTTCCTCTGGTTGCACAGGTGGGGGATGAAATAGTCGCGGATGCAACCCTGCACCGCTACCCAGGTACCAGCACGCGTCATGTGGGACAGATACGCATTGTGACCGGTCCGTCAATTCAGGGAAAAGGCCTGGGTACCATCATTCTGAAGGAGCTGGTGGACTTGGCTGAGAAGCTGGGCTTGGAGCAGCTCAAGGCGGAGATACCTTTGGGACCTGACGCGGCCAGACCCGCCCTGCGGTCTTTTGAGAGAATGGGGTTCCGGCAGGAGGCGGTGTTCAAAGATTACTTCAAGTCGGCCGAAGGCGGGTATCATGACGTTGCTGTGCTGTTCTTGGTTGTCAAGGAACACTGGAAGGAGTTCTAGGCAGGGCATGAATCACAGCGAGCCAAGTGAAACCGACCTGCAGATTTTCCTGAAAGCGATGGTGAGGTGATCTCCTTGCCAGATCCTGTACCCGGATTCAAGGTGGTGGTGGACGAGTTGGAAGAGCTGGCATTCGATGCTGATGGGCTGCTGCCTTGCGTGGTCCAGGAGTGGACCACTGGGGAAGTGCTGATGTTGGCCTACATGAACAGGAAGGCCTTGGAACGGACCCTGGAATTCGGCACTACCTGGTTCTACAGTCGTTCTCGAAGGCGCCTTTGGAACAAGGGAGAGACTTCCGGTAACGTTCAGCATGTTCGGGAGCTTCGCTATGACTGTGACGGAGATACTCTGTTGGCGCTGGTGGAGCAAACTGGTCCGGCCTGCCACACGGGGAGTGTTACGTGTTTCACTGGACGCTCCCTGACTAGGGGGCAGAGTGACGAGGAGACTCCTCAGGGCCCGCTTTTCCTGACGCTCGCAGATCTCTATCGCACTATTCGGGCGCGTAGACAGGATGCGCCGGAGGGTTCCTATACAGCCCAACTGTTCTCAGGGGGCGTGCAGAAGATAGGGGCTAAAGTTGAAGAAGAGGCGGCTGAAGTCGTGGAGGCGGCTGCGGAGGGAGATAGTGACCACACCGTCTATGAGGCTGGGGATGTCCTGTATCACCTGTTGGTCTTGATGGCAGAGATGGACCTGGATCTTTCCCAGCTTTGGCAGGAGCTGGAAGAGCGTAAGCAACAGCGGTGATCTCGGCATGCGAGCGTCAGGTTCCTGAGGACCATGAGTGAGCGAATACTGGTAGTAGACAATTATGATTCTTTCGTCTACAACCTGGTTCAATTCCTGGGGGAAGTCTCAAATGGCGAGATAGTCGTCTTCCGAAACGACAAGATCACTCCAGGACAGATCCTGGAGGAGAATCCCACCCACGTGGTCATCTCTCCAGGGCCATGCACCCCGGATGAGGCCGGTGTCAGTGTGGAGGTTGTGCGTAAGCTGGCCGGTGTCATACCCATACTCGGCGTCTGCCTGGGATTCCAGTCTATTGGTCAGGCTTTCGGAGGCAAGATCATCCGCGGCGACTATCCCGTCCATGGGAAGACCTCAGAGATACGACACGATGGCCGGACCATTTTCAAGGGGATACCTAACCCTTTTGCCGCGACTCGTTACCATTCGTTGGTGCTCGCTCCGGATTTGCCGGAGGAGTTGGAGGAGACGGCTTGGACCGACGAGGGCGTGGTGATGGGGTTCCGCCACCGGGAGTACTCGGTGGAGGGCGTACTATTTCACCCGGAGAGCATATTGACTGAACCCGGAAAGGACATCCTGCGCAACTTCCTGCAACTCAGCAAACCGTGCCGGTCCGCTAGAGCTCTATGACCCCCTCAGTCTGCAGACGATCTTTGAGCGTTTGGGGCCGGATGCCGTACAGTGTGGAAAGATACTCAAGGTCATTCTTGCGGATGGTCATCACTGTGGCTCCAGTGTCGTTCCGTAGGTTGCGCAAGAAATCCAGGTAATTCTCAAGGGGTCTCCGCTCGTTCTCTCCGAGGCGCTCCATATGCCTCAGGTTGATGCGGAGGGGGCGGCGGTCATCCAGTTCGGATTCCGGCGCACTCTTCTCAGTGATGTCCATGATGTACAGAGGTGAGACATCGTAGATGGCCGCAATTTCCAGCAGTCTCTCCAAGCTGAGACTCCTCTTTCCCCTCTCATATGCGCTGAGCGTGGAGACAACAAACGAGCCCCCTGAAGAATCACACACCTCCTGGAGACTCATCCCTTTCTCCTGGCGGAGCCGCCTCAACCGCACTCCAACGTGTTCCACAAAGCGTTTGTTATTCTCATTAGCTGAATCATTCATGTAAACAATGTAGCAGTGTGGTGGGATAAAATCCACCCATTCGAAAAACTCCCGGAATGATTACCTCCCTGTCTTCTATCCGAAGAACACGGAGGCTAAGTCATAGAACTCTCTGGGAACCAGCTTGAATTCGCTCACTGCTTCGGCTAAGGGGATGGCTTGGATGGAATCTCCCCTCAGGGCGGCCATCATTCCCCATTGCCCATCTACAGCCATGTCCACCGCTTTCGCCCCGAACCGGGTGGCTAGGATGCGGTCTCGAGCGGTGGGCGTGCCCCCCCTCTGCACGTGGCCAAGGATTGTCACGCGGGTCTCATAACCCGTGACTTCCTCCAGACGTTTGGCCAAGGCGGAACCGACTCCCCCCAGACGGACGTGGCCGAAATCATCTGTCTCGTCAGAGGAGAGGATTGTCTCTTCTGAGCCGTCATCCCCGAGAAGTGGTGCCCCTTCACTTACTACAACCATGGAGAAGTGTTTTCCGCGGGCGGACCGCTTCTCCACCAACCGCGCTACCTCTTGCACCGTGAGCGGGAACTCAGGTATGAGAATAGCGTCCGCGCCACCTGCCAACCCAGCCATTACTGCTATCCAGCCCGTGTGTCGCCCCATAACCTCCACTACGATGACTCTCTTGTGGGATTCTGCGGTCGTGTGCAATCGGTCTATGGCATCGGAAGCGATGTGCACGGCCGTGTCAAACCCAAAAGTGTAATCTGTGCCCGACAGATCATTATCGATGGTCTTGGGTACCCCGACCGTATTGAGGCCGTGTTCTTCATGGAGGCGCATGGCGACGCTGAGGGTGTCATCTCCGCCTATGGCAATGACGCCATCTATCCCCAGGTTGGCGACATTGTTGACTATCCGTTCAGGAGCACCTTGTTCGCGGAAGGGGTTGGTGCGGCTGGTTCCGAGGATGGTCCCACCCAGAGGCAGTATGCCGCTGACCTTATCCAACGTCAGGGAGGTCACGTCCCCGTCTATGAGGCCGCGCCAGCCGTTCAATACCCCCATGGTTCCACAACCATGCACGCCTGAGCAGTGGCGGGTCACCGCCCTGATGACGGCGTTAAGTCCTGGGCAGTCTCCTCCGCCGGTTAGCACCGCTAGTTGCATATGCTTTACGCCCCTCCTCGCTATTGGTCGCTCTCAGAAGCTCCTGCTGCTACTTCACCTCCGCCATGCTCAAGGTGGCAACGATGTCTACGTCAAAAGGCCCACGCTCGTTCTCAGGGACCAGTAGAGTCGGTGCGTCAGTGACCTCCATCTTCATTGAAGTCTCAATGCTTACAGATGCGGAGACCGGCATGTCCGTCTCGGTATCCAGTTCTATCGTACCGTTGCTGGACTGACTGCCATTCATTGCTATGTCTAGAACCAGCTCCTCACCCTCAGCCAACGGGATCATGGCGTCAAGCCCCTGTTTTTTCAGGATCTGTGCCAGGTCCAGCACCACGTCCATGGGGGCATCAGAAGTGAAATCTATTGTGGCGACTGACCGGCCTTCCCTGTCCTCCACGGACACCAGAGTGGCGTTTGTCTCTACGGTAATGACTTGACCGGTGCCGGGGATGGGCTGGGTTGTTGTGGCAGACCACTGATCACCGGCGGCGGCTACTCCACCTTCCGGAAAGACCACCTGCGTACTACCTGCGAACTGAGATGGATCCAGTGCAAAACTGGATGGAGCCATGCTTTGCGGGGATAGGCTTCCCGCGTCCTCAACTGAGACTACCTGTCCTCGCTCATTCATCTTGACTATGATTGTGGGAACGCTGCCCGGGGGGGCTTGGGACGTCTCTCCCTCAACCGTCATCGCGACGGAGTCAAAGCTGTAGGTGACAGTGGCTATTCCGTCCGCGACTTTGCCCACGTCCATGTTCATCATCATGGAGATGGATGTGTCTTCCGGGATCTCCTCATCCTTTGAGTCAATCCCGGGACCGCTCATCTTGCCGCTCAGGTCGATGTCAACTTGGTAGGAGAAGGATTCGCCCTCCGTGAACTCATGCCGGAGAGTAACACCTTCTTCACCCGCACATCCGACTGCCAACAAGAGAATTAGGATGAGTAGTCCCATTGCCATCAGCTTAGTTGGCCTGGTGTCTAGCCTCTCTCTGGTGTCTAATCTCTCTTTGCTCACGTCCGACCCCCTTCTGGTTGGGTCTGAAGGCAACGCCCTCCAGAGTGCCGAAGGCGGGAATCGAACCCGCACGAGGTGTGAGCCTCACTGGATTTTGAGTCCAGCGCGTCTGCCAGTTCCGCCACTTCGGCCTCCACCCTGGTTATTATAGTGAAGGCTGGTGGTCAGATAAAGT
>Ga0209587_1001292_pt1 | contig 11919 bp, 11 predicted proteins | sample NGEPerD_2_FD_184512 | JGI IMG/M metagenome (GOLD analysis project Ga0209587, IMG submission 184512) | Arctic peat soil microbial communities from the Barrow Environmental Observatory site, Barrow, Alaska, USA - NGEE PermafrostL1-D... | ecosystem: Environmental > Terrestrial > Soil > Wetlands >... | reverse complement strand
TTTGGGCGGGGGAGCGGGGGAGCGGCAAGACGACGTTAACCGCCGAGCTCTACGAGCGGCACCGCCTCGGCGCCGCGGGGACCGGCTTCATCGGCTCGCGGACGCTGCTCGGTCTCGAGGAGCGGATGCATCCGGCGAGGGCGGACTCCGGCCGAATAGCCCCGCATACCACGCGGACCGAGGCCGACCCCGAAGGACGCGATCTGCTCCACCTCGAGGTAGAGCCCCCCCACACGCATCTGCTCTTTGCCGATCTCCCAGGCGAGAGCTTTCGGGCTATTCGCGACAACGAGATCAGCCCTGACCAGGTGCCCTATCTCGCCCAGGCCGACAAGGTCGCAATTCTCGTCGACGGAAAATTGCTCGCCGACCTCGGCGAGCGCCCCATTGCGATCAACACCACCAGGCAGCTCATCGAACGGCTCTCCGACTGCACGGTCTCCTTCGCCGACGCCCACGTCTGCCTGGTGATGACCAAGCTCGACGAGCTCGAAGCAGTCGGAGAGTCAGCGGTGCGTTATTGGGACGAGCGCGAGGCAGACATTCTCGCCGCGGTTCAGGGCCTCTGTCCAGAGGCCAAGTGTCTGCGCACGGCGGCGCGGGGGGACACTAAGGAGGACGGCATGGAGGCCCTGATGGAATGGTTGCTCGAGTCGCCGCCCGAGGCACAAGAACCGGCGCTGCCCCCAGAGACTGAGCCAGCCGCGCGCGTGCTCCGCCTGCGCACACCGAAGAGGCTCTCCCAATGAAAATTGTGATGCTGGGGCTACCGGCGACCGGCAAGACCAGCTTCGGAGTTGCGCTCTTCGGTGGCCTCTCCAACCACGCCATCGACGGTATGGAACTGCGCGGCGTTCACGATCCCGTCCACGTCCTCAACGAGGGCCTCAAACACCTCTCCAGGCGAGAGCCGGTGCTGCGCTCAGACCACGAGGGAGTGGAGACGATCTCGCTGACGGTCGCCCTTGAGGACGGCAGTGAACACAGCCTATTCATCCCTGATCGCTCCGGTGAGTCGCTGCGCGGGACGATCAAAACGAGAGCCTGGCACGTCGAGTTGCTAGCCGAGTTGCGCGACGCCGACGCAATGATGATCTTCCTCGACCCCGATGGGCTGAGAGTCGGCGGCTCGGCCGAAGAGGTCGCCGAGTTGTTGGACGACACGGGCGGCGATGACGAGGCCGACGAAGCTAGGGAGGTGAATGAGCGCGGCGAGGAAGAAGAGACGCCAAGCAGATGGAAGGCGGGGATGATGCCCACCGACGTGCGGATGGTCGACGCGCTGCAGGAGATCCGGGACGCCACCGACGGAGAACCCTGCCCGATCGCCGTTGTGGCCTCGGCCTGGGACTCGATCGCCGACATGACGCCGGCCGAATGGCTCTCTGTCCGGGTGCCGCTGCTGCACCAGTTCCTAGAGGCCGATCAGAACGGTTACAGCTACCGGACCTTCGGAATCTCCGCCCAGGGTGAGAAGTTCACGCCAAACGAAGTGGTTACCGATCCTGACGAGCCCGATCCCTGGGACCGGGCCTGGGCCGTCGATGGGGCCGGGGAGCGGGTGTCCCTGGCTGCACCACTGATCTGGTTGCTCGGTTCGGGTCCGTGATAATCGCCCTGTGAGTGAGTTCGTCGATCAACTCGTCTTCGGCTATCGCGACGGTCATGAGCTGCTGGCTAGCTCTACGGAGGTCGACCCGCAACTGGAAGCGCGGCTGCTGCCCCATGCCGACGCGCGCTTCGAAGACGACTCCGAGCACTACCTGGTCGGCGTCCAGATTGAGGCAATAGAGCGCTTCTTCCTCGCTCGCATCTGGCCAGCGCCCGAGTTGCCACGACCGGGGGCCGTCTGGACCCACGCCCTGTTGATCGACGAGAAGGCACTCGCCAGCGCTGATCTCCTGGCGCTCGCCGGCCAGCTTCGCCGCCCTGCCGAGAACGACCTCAGCTCATACCGGACGCCGCTCCCTGTCCTCAATCAGGCACCCATGCCCGTGTATGCACCCGAACAACTGCTCAATGCTCTCAGCTGGCAAGCATTCGGCGAGCCACGTGAGAAGGCAGTTTTGGTGTGGGACGACTCCGCCGAGTCAGAGCTCTCGCTGCTCGCAGTCTGGCGCAATCTTCCCGGCACCGCCCGCGGGGGCTTCTCATTTCGTACGCGCGGGCGGGCCCGTACTGGCCAGAGCCCCTATTCGGTGCAAGTCGCGACTGTGTTTGCGGGGCGATCAGAGTCCAGCGAGGTACGGCTCCTCGACCCCCGCGACTCCGAACAGCAGCCGCCGTGGGCTCGCCTCCTGGCCGACGCCGCCCGGGACCCGCGGGCACCGCTCGCGTCGGCGCTTGATCGCTTCGCCGTCAATACCCACGACTCAATTACCCTCGCCGAACTCTGGCCGCTCGTTGGCCGTGGCGATGTCGACGGCGTGGCGAATTCGTTGGCGAAGCTCTGCCCTGGGCCAACAGTAATGAGCGAGCTAAAGCTCTCGCTCTTCGGAGCAGGCTCCAGCGGAGCCCAGCTGTGGTCGGTGGCTGAGATCGAAAGGGTAGTCACGGTGCTCAAGGCAGGCGAATCGATCTTCGACCTGGTCCAGCTCGCCCCCCTCGACCGCCTCAGACCTGAGTGGCATGAGCATCGCAAGGTGATGAGCGAACTGCTCGACGGCCGCGAACGACTGCCGCCGGAGTCCGCAGCTCTGCTCGTCGACTCTGCCGCTCGGGAGCTCGCGGTCACAGAGCTAGCGATACGGGCGGGCGACGCGCCGCTGATCGATGCGGCCCTGGCCGAGCACCCAGGAGCCTTCGAGAACCCGCGTTTCTGGTCTGAGCTCGACTCGTCGGGTAGCTCGCAGCTGCTTGATCGGGTCGCGGCGGCACTCTCGCCCAATCGACTTCTTGAGGCGCTGGTCAGGGCCGAGGACTGGGAGCTCCTGAACCGTGCGGCCGGTGAGCAGATCGAGGTGCCGGCGCTCGCCAAGCGGCTCGCCCGCAACGATCCAGAGGGCCTCGAACCATATTCGGTCGTCTTCGCCGGTCACGGTCAACGGCTGGCGGGATCCCTGGCGCAGACCAAGAAGGTGACGTCGGAGGCTCTACTGCTAGCCGCCGCGACGCTCTCGCTCGAGGAGGCAAATGCGATCAGCCTAAGGCGCTGGCTCGCTGCCGCGCGGCTCGCACATGATCGAAGCGACCGCGCCGCAAAGATCGCCTCCGCCAGGCTTCTCTCCCAGGCACTGGCGAGCAGCGGCGAGACGGCCCGTAAGCACCTGATCGAGGGCTTCGGTCCGGTGCATCGCGCCATGGAAGCCGGTCAGCTTGACAAGACGGCTTGGCGCAAACTCGACCGGCTATTACCGGATCGCTCCTCATCCGATCGGGCCAAGCGCCTGCGCAAGGCGCTGATCAAGAACATGGAGTCCAACGAGTGGACGCCGAAGGAGCTACAGCGAGCTCTCATCCCGGCCGGCCCTGATGCAAAGCGGCTGGTAAAGCTGGTCGGGAAGAAGAGCGGCTTGCGAAGGATCGTCGAGGGTGCGGTTGACGAGCTGGTCTCCCCTCTGCGTAGCTAAAGAGGCTCGGTAGCAGCGCCGGCTGGTCCTAGAGCGAAAAGGCCTCCATGAGACTCGTGATGGATCAATCCGGCGGGTCTTGGGCTGGTGGTCGGCTCCATGATCGGCACATTGACGTGAGCCAGCTGGATGCGCAGCACCAGGCCGGCACCCGTCGAGTAGACGTGGGATATCGAGCCTCCCTGTGAGCACTCTGGCGTCTTCACTGACCGGCATTTGCCGGGATCGGGCCAAGCAATTAACGGCAGACGATGGTGAGCCGCTGTATTGCCGACGGCCGGGTGGCGCTGCGGGCAGCTGCCAGATGATGCACATCGAGTTCGACGAGCAGTCCGGCGAGATCCCAGCCACGCTGTCGCTTTCGCGTGGTTGCGAGCGTGACCGGATGTCGCACGCGCTCCCGGTTTGGACGAGAAGCGAAAGCGTTGCGCTGAATTTGCGGCGCTCCCGTAACGCGTGAAGAGCAACATGGCCTTTCGACCGATCTCGGTTTTCTCTTTTATGGCGATTCTTGGACCCCATCGGGGGAACGTGGGCCTTCATCTGGTCGCCGGACTTGAGCGTCGCCTCCAGACCTCCAATGGCCGATGAATCGTGGCTGGCCCGATCTCATTCTCCGCCAGTCAGGATCACAGCATTGCGCTTCCCCATAGCCTTCGAGAGATGGCCAATGTTGTCACCAGCGCCTGGACCCGCAGCGGCCTCGAGGCCGCCGGCTTCGTCGGCTGGGTCACCTTCGAGGCTCCGATCGAGTACGGCGAGGTGCCGCAAACCGGAGGCATCTACGTCGTCGTCCAGACCGCCGACACCGAGCCCGACTTCCTCGCCTCCAACCCAGGAGGGCGGTTCAAGGGCCGCGACCCGACCATCGACGTCTCCGCGCTCGAGGCGAACTGGGTCGACGGCGCGGAGGTCGTTTACATCGGCAAGGCGGACAAACTGCGCCGGCGCCAGTTCGCTCAGTTCGGCGCCGGCAAGCCGATCGGGCACTGGGGTGGCCGTCTGATCTGGCAGCTGCCCCGATCTTCAGACTCAGATCCGTGAGTAGCGCGGCACTGCCGGCCCGCTGAAGGCAGAGCGCCCCCGCCGAATCGTCGTCCAATCACCGGAAAGGCCCCGGAAACCGGGGCCTTTCCGTCCGAGCGAGTCGGAATCGTGGAGGTGTCAAAGCCAAACCACGAGAGTGAATGGAGATCACCTTGAAGGTGAACGCGGCTCACGGTAGGAAAAGCCCCGGACGGATCGAGATTCGCGCCGACGAGGAGGGACTGACGCCCCACGCGGGACTGGCGATCACAGGCGAGCTGGCGCGCAGGACCGGGCTGGTGGGGATGCTCGACGGCGAGATCGCCGCCAACCGCCACGCCGCCGCGGTCAAGCAGCGCGAGCGCGGTGTGAGCCCGGGCGGGCTCTTGACCGCGATCGCCGAGTCCCAGCTGGCCGGCGCGGAGTGCTTCGCCGACCTCGAGGACATCCGCGCCGACGACGCGGGGGCGTCGCTGCGCGCGGTGGCCGAGGTCCCCTCCTCCTCTGCCGCGCTGCAGGTCGCCAAGCGCTTTCGCCGCTCCCACCTACAGCGCGCCGAGCGGGCGGCTGCGAGAGCCGGGGCAAAGCTCGACGAGGCGCTCGGCCGGGAGGCGGGTGAGGAGGTGACGGTCGACCTCGACGCCTCCGGCGTGGAGGTCTTCGGCGCCGCCAAGCAGGGCGCGGCGCGCAACCGCGACGGGCAGCTCTCCTACGCCCCCTACCTCGCGACCTGGGCCGAGCGGGGCCGGGCGCTTTGTTCGGAGCTCCACCCCGGCAACCGCCAGATGCTGAGCGGCCCCGAGAGCGCCCGAATCGCCCGCCGGGCGATCGAGCTGTTGCCCGAGGGCCACGGGCCGATCAGCTTCCGCATCGACTCGGGCTTCTACCGGGTGGAGCTACTGCGGGCGCTGCGCGAGCGCGGCGCCACCTTCACCGTCTCGGTGCCGCGCTCTTCGGCGATGTGGGCGGCGCTGGAGCGCATCGGAGAGTCCGAGTGGGCGCCCGCAACCGAGATGTCCGGGGCCGAGGTCGCCGAGACGACCTACGCGCCGAAGGAGTGGAAGGCCGAGCCGCTGCGGCTGATCGTCCGTCGGGTGGCACTGCGGGTCGGCGACGTCTCGCCCCACACGCGCTCGCGCCGCCGCCGCACGCTGCACCCCGACCAGCTCGCCCTGCTTGAGGCCGGTGAGGACGCCGGGACCCTCTACGGCTACTCGTTCATCCTCACCGACCGCGAAGAGGACGCCGCCTGGATCGAGCACCACCACCGCCACCGCGCCCAGATCGAGGAGCGGATCCGTGAGGCGAAGTTGGGGGTGGCCCTTCGCAACCTGCCCTCGGGCGACATCAACGCCAACCGCGTCTGGCTGTTCTGCGCCCTGCTCGCGGTCAACCTCGCGGCGATGGTCTGCGATCTCTCCCCATGGGCCGGGGCCTCGGGCTGCGCGCCGGCGGGCACGCCGCTTCGCCGCGCCGCCAAGACCCTGCGCAAGCTGCTCTTCGCGGTGCCCGCCAGGGTGATCCGCACCGGTCGCCGCACGATCCTGCGCCTCGCGGTGGGCTTTCGCCACCCTGATGCCTTCGCCGCCACCTACCGGGCGGCCTGGGGACTTCCGCCTCCCTGAGCGCCCGCCGCAGCCTCGATCAACTCGACCTCTACCCGCCGACCTGCATCGGCATGCCCGAAAACGGGTCCACCGATCGCGATATCGCCTTCAAGGTCGCCCTGCCGGCGTCAAGCCCGGCACCTAAAGCGTTCACACACCTCTCCGGCGGCGATTTCATTCCAGCCCGGCGTTACTCACGGATCTGAGTCAGAGCTCCTCGTCGCCTGGCGTGAAACTCCGGACGAGATTCCGGAGGAGGTCGAGACGAGGATGCTGGCCGAGTTCTGTGCCGCCTACGGGCAGCCCCCGTTCGCAAACAATCCGCACCTTCTTGGTCGGTGACCTGCTGCTGTGAAGAATCCGGGAATCTGAGTCCGCTCACGCGGCTGCGACGGCGATCGCGTCTGCAAGGTCTGGCCAAGCGACCGGTCCTGCCTCGAGGCTGATCAGGGATGCCAATGACAGGGAGCGGGTTCCTGCGTCGGCAACTGCTGAAGCCGGGAGCACGTAGAACTCCCATTGGCTGATGTCGAGTGGGTCGTACTTCGTCGGATCGGCGCAGGCTAGGACAGCAAAGACATATGCGGGACAAACTCATTGTGGGGCTCACAGGCGACCGTCACCCGAGTCATAGTGAGGGCGTGGAAAGGATCGACTTCCTCCCTGTGGTCAAGGCCTACCCGGCGGTAAGCAGCAAACACGGTGAGGTCGCATGCGTCGCGGGCGTGGAGTTCAGGCATACCGATGCTCTCTCGCGTCCAGAGGTGCATTGGATCCGGCTCTTCCCGGTCCCGTTCAGGGACCTCGAGGACGAGCAGCAGTTCGCCAAGTACCAACCGATCAGTGTCCGGGTCGAAAGCCATTCGAGCGACAGTCGTCCCGAGACTCGAAGGCCCGATCGGGAATCGATCGAGGTGACTGGGGACACCATCCCCGCCAAAGGCGATTGGTTCGGCCGTCGGCCATATGTCGAGCCGTTGATGGCCGACTCGATGTGCGCCATCCAGCGCAGCCGGAAGGAAGACAGGACCTCGTTGGGCCTCTTCCGACCGGCGGAGATATTGGGCCTCGACATCGAGAGCATCGACGTGAAAGAAGAAAAGGAAGCGCTGGCCGAGACCATGGCACGCCGCGAGGCCCAGGGTTCACTGCTGAAGGGTGGGGAGATAGACGAGAAGGCCGAGCTGCTGGGCGCCCTTGACCTGATCCCCTTTCGGTTCAAGCTCAAATACCGGTGCAACGACCCAGGGTGCCAAAAAGTCCACGCACAATCGATTGTCGACTGGGAGCTCCTCCAGTTCTATCGCCGCGAGCGACAGAGGCCAGACTGGCAACAGATCGTGCGCCGTCGTGTCCTAGAGGAGATCTGCGCCCCGGACCGGGACGTCGCCCTCATCGTCGGCAACCAGCACCAACACGAGAACGCGTTCCTTATCCTCGGCTTTTGGTGGCCGAAGAGGATCGCCGAGCAGCTCGGGCTAGGCGAGCTCGGCGACGTCGAGCACTAGACCTAGCTCAGACCTGAGGCTCTCCAGGATGACGGTCCGGTGACAGACCGCTGCGTCGTGCTCCACACACATGAGCACGGTCTTCTTCTCCGGGAGCATCGATGCCAAGCGCTCCAGAGCCTCCCGCTGCTCTCTGTGGAGGTAGTTGGCGTAGAGCCGCCTCCCCTCGTCCACCTCGCCCGACTTGTAGAGGTCCCGATACGGCTTCGGGTTTCCTAGATCGCGCATGTGCACGTACTCGATGCCCTCGCCTTCCATCGCTTCTCCCAGCGCCGTCTTCGCGTAGCCACGGCGTCGAGAGATCGGCAACTCACGGACATCAATCAGGCGCTCCACCCCGCCAGCCTGAAGGAACTGCGCGAACTCGGCACTGTCTTTGTGGCGCTCGTAGCCGACCGAGCCGAGCCAGAGCGCCGGCGTGCTCGTGGAGGGAGTCTCCGGGCAGAACTCATCTGCCATCAGGAGATCGAACGCCTCGGCGATCGAAACCGAACGGCCTAGAACTGCCTGGGAGAGCTCGGCGAACGAACGGCGATCAGCCGGAGCATCCATGGTCGGCATTGATGCATCGTAGTTGACGAGTACCCCGAGGCGCTGCAGATCCTTGCCGAGCACGATCCCCACGACGAGAGCGCCAAGCGGTAGACAGGCCTCCGGTGGAGGAGAACGAGCCGTTCTATATCGAGCTCGCCGATGCACTGGAGCTCTACGCCGCGATTATCGGTGGAACCACTGGGCAGGCCGCCGACCAGCTTTAAGTGGATCGCGCACGGTTCTTACTATTCATCTCCGAACTCCACCTGCCGGCCGAGCTTGATCTGAGCCCGTCGGCGGTTCATCGCAGCCTCGATCGCGCCAAGCAAACCGGCCTCTACGCACGCAGCAAGGCCGTCAACCAGGCCACGTTGCTCGAGTTCCTGGTCCGCGGCGCTAAATATGTGTTCCCTGCGGTCCGTCAGGGAGAGGCGCGCGGCATCCCGAAGAGCTCAACCGGCGCCTGGCTGGCCCTGTCGCTGCACGAACCTCAAAAATTCCGAATGCTGGAGCTCGCATCCGGGCACCCGGTGCTCGACAGAGTCCTTCCTGCCGGTCCAGCCGTGGCAGTAAAGACCTCATCGCCGCCTGCCGATGGACGACGCGATGGAGGACAACGGACTCGACCTCGGCACCGCAGGGGCCAGTGGGCGGCGCGAGCACGAACGGCGGCGCGCGACACGGGAAGACCGGACGCGGGAGCGCCACCCCCGCATCGGCAGCCTCCTGCTGAAGCTCCAAGACGCTCCCGAGCACGAGAAGGCCTGGGCGACTGGCGCCGCGGGAGAGGAGGTTCTTGCACAACTTCTGCACAAGCGCTGTCCCGACGTGCCGGTCCTCCACGACCGGCGCATGACGCGCAGCCGCGCCAACATCGACCATTTGGCGATCGCGTCCTCGGGTGTCTATGTCATCGACGCGAAGCGCTACAAGGGCAAGATCGAAGTTCGCAAGCCCCTCTTCGGCGAAGAAAGACTGCTGATCGCCGGGCGCGACAAGGCCAAGTTGGTGGAGGGACTGAAGCAACAGGTCGACGCTGTGCGCACCGCTCTCGACTCTGCCGGCTCACAGGTTCCCGTCCACGGCTGCTTCTGCTTCGTCAACCCGAAGGGCCAGTCCGGCGGAAGTGCGATTCCGCTTCTGCGGACGCTGAGCATCGACGGCATCCCGCTCTACTACCCCCGCAGGCTGGCGAAGCGGTTGAACCGTGCCGGCGACCTCGGCGCCGACGAGACGTTTGCGCTGGCGAAGACGCTCGCCGGCATGTTTCCGCCGGCCTGAGCCGCTATCGCGGAGCGGAGGCCTCGAGCAGGTCTGCCGCGAGGGCGGCGACTGAGGCTGAGACCATGTCGGGGCTGCCAACCCCTGCCTCGGCCCGACCAGCCATCTCGGAGCCGAGCGCTGCCGGTCCGGCGGCGAAGAGACGCTCCAGGTGCGACAGAGCCTGCTCGGTGGCGCCTCTGCTGAAGGAGTGGTCCAGTAGCCGCCGCAGGGTCTCCGCTAGGGCTGGCGTCTGGACAGCCACCAGCAAGCGGTACAGATCGTGCGCGTCCTTGTCCTGGAGGCGGGTCGGGTTCTCGCTCCGTTCTCCGATCTTGTGCAGCTTGGCGACCAGCAGCGCACCCGGGCCGGCCACGCGGGCCCGAAACGAGCGCTTGTCGCCGGAATCCCCTATGGCGCCAATCTCCACTCGATCGTTGTCGACGATGGTGGCCTCCAGCCCTCGTGCCCGCCGCATCGAGCCGCGCCCGTGCGGCGGCACGCGGACGCCTCGACGTTCGCGTGCGCCGGGCCCCGCCATCGCCTCGGCGATCATCAGGTCAACGGGAATCCCGTCCGGGTTGAACCACCCGCCCGGCTGGGGGTGCTCGAGGTCCCTGTGGAAGCCGGCGGCCGTCAGGGCCTCGTCGAGCAGGGGCTCGTCCTGGAGCCGATCGCGGTCCACGCTCAGGTCGGCGTCCTTGGTTTCCGGTGGGATTGCGATGTCCGCCTCGCCAGCGTGCATGTAGAGGGCCTGCGCGCCTATGACTATGAGGGCGTCGAGCTGGCCCTCCAGCGCCTCCAGGGCGTCGAGCAGCGCGGCCCGGGTGCGGACCGGAAGCTCAGCGTCGCCAGGCCGGTTCATTGCGCTCCATCCAGTCGAGAAGAGCCTGCGCCTCAACAGGGGCCCTGCCGGGGCCGTTCAGCAGGTCGACGGCGACCTGACTCGGTGCCGCGATCCTGATGCCGTGGCGCTCCTGCGCCCTGGCGTACACGACGCGGTCGGCCGGACGGACGAGCAGCACGTTGGCACCCGATTCGACCGGCCGCAGATCCAAGCGCTCGGCGAATCGCTGCGGTTCGTCCGCGTAGAGCATCGCCATCCGAGCCTGCGCGTACTCCTCGTAGTACGCGGCGGCGGCGGAGCCGCTCAGGACGTAGCAGGACTCCTCCACCCCGCTCAGGCGCTCCCAGAGGGAAAGCAGGCCACGGGGGGCCAGGAACGTGTCCGCCGTCTCCGCGAGATTCAACTCGTAGTCCCGCGCCCAACTTTCCAGCACCCCCCGCCAATCTGCCCGCGTTATCGGTCCCCGCGGTTGGCGCTCCACAAGATCCTGACGTTCCAGGAAGTCGATCATCCGGTAGCCGGCACCCGTCGACACCTCGCTGCGCTCGATCAGGGTGGGCACCGTCATCGGGGGCGCGAAGTCGACCAGTGCGCGCACGACCCGGGCGGCAATCGGACCCCGGAAGCTGTCACGAGGCCGGCCCGGACCCCGCCAGGGATCGCGCGAAGCTCCCGTGTCGCGGATGAAGAGGGCGGGCTCCTCGAGGGACAGGTGGAGGTTGCCGGTGGCGTCTGCGTAGTTGAGGCCCTCCTCCACGATGCGCTTGCGGGCGCTGGAGTTCAGATACTGGGCGGCGAGCATCGTCGCGTCCGGGGGCGGCTCCAGCTCGGCGCCCAGCTCGCGCAGTCGCCGAGCGAGCTCGGGCACGTCGCGGGGTTCGACGCTGCGCTTCACCCCAACGAGCAGAAGCGAAGATTCGCCGTCCGGCGCGGAGACCTCGATCACCGCGTCGGCACGCTTGTCGCGGTCCTCGATCTCCTCCCGCAAGCGCGCGCGCCAGCCCTCGGGCAGGCGGCCGCGGATCTCGTCCACGGCCCGGTCTGCGAGATCGCGTGGTGTGGATGGTGGCTTCTTCGGTGCGGTGTCCAAAGCTGGTATTCCGTAATTATTGAAGTTCCGTCGCCGGACGAATATAGCAATTTACGGAATGAACACTGAAAGAAATCACATACGCCTCCCCCGCGCCCGTCAAGCCCGGGTCGCCACCTCCCCGAACCTGCACAACGCATTCACAAGCCGCATCTGCTCGATCGACTTCGCGTGGATGTCGAGCAGGCGCGGGCTGGAGACGAGGACCGCGAGGCAGCGGGCGCGGGAGATCGCGACGTTTAGGCGGTTGCGGGAGAAGAGGAACTCGACGTTGCGGGGGATCTGGTCGCCGCTGGAAGTTGCCATGGAGAAGAAGGCGATCTGGGCCTGCTGGCCCTGGAACTTGTCGACGGTGCCGACTCGGACGCCGTCGGGGAGGTGGTCCTGAAGGCAGCTGACCTGGGCGTTGTAGGGGGTGAGGACGAGGATGTCCTCGGGGCGCAGCGGGTGGGCGGCGCCGTCGGCGTCTGTGTAGGTG
>Ga0209587_1001291_pt1 | contig 11922 bp, 9 predicted proteins | sample NGEPerD_2_FD_184512 | JGI IMG/M metagenome (GOLD analysis project Ga0209587, IMG submission 184512) | Arctic peat soil microbial communities from the Barrow Environmental Observatory site, Barrow, Alaska, USA - NGEE PermafrostL1-D... | ecosystem: Environmental > Terrestrial > Soil > Wetlands >... | reverse complement strand
GCACCTCGATCCGCCCCGCCAGGGCGGCGTCAAGGAGGTTCTGAAAATATGCTGCGGGTTGCAGGACCGTCCAGGTTGGCACCGTCTCGCGTACCAGCGCTTCGGCGTCTGCCTTGCGCAGGTGATGCGGCATCGAGCGGTCGTGGGGGTGAAGTACTGAGTGGAACACGAGTCTCGTGACCCCCTGGGATACTGCCTCACGTGCCACGCGCCTGGCGATTCCGACCTCGTCGGAGTGCATGTTGGGGGCGAGATGGTAGACCGAGCGGACGTCCTTGATTGCCAGGGCGAGGCCGCGACCGCTCTCCAGGTCCACGGTGGCGCACTCGGAGGCACCGGCCGACTCCGCCAGCGCGCGCGACCTCTCAGTCCGGATGGCAGCCCGCACCTTTACGCCGCGTGCGGCCAGAGCGCGTACCACCCCGGCCCCGGTCTTGCCTCCTGCCCCGATGACGAGAACGGGCGCGTCGAGTGGCAGCACTGAGCGGGTCGAACTGGTCACACCCAGAAGCCAACCGCGGCACGCGGGTCTGCATCATCGTCAATTGCTGCCATCATCTGTCCGTGGCGATGGACAAGTCCCCGCCAACTCGACACGCACTGGCTCGGGAGTGTCCAGCGGCGGCACCACGCATCCCGGCTGTTCGTCATACCCGGCGACGACCACATGGACACGTAAACCCACAACCTTGCGCTGTGCAGGACCGCGCTCCTTATCCTTTGTCGACCGACAGCTTGCCCAGCCCTCGAAGGCTTGAAACCAGCATCCAGGTGGCGAGCTGTTCTGGGGTCGCGGCGTAACGATTCGGTAAAGCGTTTGCGGGCATCAGTTCGCTGACCTGCAGTGATGCCGTTATGGGAGCGTGACCACACCTCCGGCGTGACGTGAGGTCTTGACAGGTCTTCCAGACACGTCCACTCTTTCTGAGAGAGCCCGTGGGAGCGCTACCACGCCAAGTGATGGGAGCGATTCCACGCCTCGGGTCCATAGGGTCCACGCGTCCGGACGGCGTCCGCCACGGCCGCAGATTGTCACGGCGAGGACGCCGTGCAACTGACAAGGGAGTCATTGTGCGCAAGACCAATAGCAGAACGTGGACGCTCGTCGCGGGGGTCACGGGCATTGCCCTGCTCGCCGCGGCCTGTGGCTCAAGCACCCCGAGCGGCACAGCCACCAAGACCGCAAGCACCACCGAGAAGATGACCCTGACCGTGGCCACCTTCAACGAGTTCGGCTATGAGAACCTCCTCGCCGAGTACACCAAGCTCCACCCGAACATCACGGTCGTGCAGAAGAAGGCAGCGACTTCGAACGAGGCTCGCGACAACATGAACACGCGGCTCGCCGCCGGCTCGGGCCTCTCGGACGTCGAGGCGATCGAGGTCGACTGGCTCCCCGAGCTCATGCAGTACCCGAGCAAGTTCGTCGACATGAAGGACCCGTCGGTCGACGGGCGCTGGCTCGACTGGAAGGTCGCCCAGGCGACCACCAAGGACGGCGTGCTCATCGGCTACGGGACCGACATCGGCCCCGAGGGCGTCTGCTACCGCTCCGACCTGTTCAAGGCAGCCGGGTTGCCGACCGACCGCGCCGAGGTTGCCACGCTCCTTGGGGGCGCCGACGCCACGTGGGACGGCTACTTCGCCGCTGGCAAGAAGTTCAAGGCCTCTGGCGCCAAGGCGCCGTGGATGGACTCAGCCGGCGCCACATACCAGGGCATGATCAACCAGGTCAAGAACGCCTACGAGAAGGACGACGGCACGGTCATCGCCCTCGAGAACCCCGATGTCCGCAAGATCTATGACACGGTGCTGACCGCCTCCACGACCGACGGGCTCTCAGCCCACCTCGCTCAGTGGAGCGAGGACTGGAACTCCTCGTTCCAGAAGAACGGTTTTGCCACGATGCTCTGCCCCGGGTGGATGCTCGGCGTCATCTCGGGCAACGCCAAGGGCGTCACCGGCTGGGACATCGCCGATGTCTTCCCCGGTGGCGGCGGCAACTGGGGCGGCTCGTTCCTGACCGTACCGGCGCAGGGCAAGCACCCGGCCGAGGCCAAGGAACTGGCCAACTGGCTCACCGCTCCGGAGCAGCAGATCAAGGCGTTCGTCGCCAAGGGCACGTTCCCGAGCCAGCAGCAGGCCCTCACGAGCAAGGATCTGCTCTCGGTCACCAATGAGTTCTTCAACAACGCGCCGACCGGTCAGATCCTCGCCAACCGGGCCAAGGCTGTCACGGTCGCCCCGTTCAAGGGCAAGAGCTACTTCGCGATCAACGACGCGATGCAGCAGGCCCTGACCCGCGTGGACGTCGACAAGACTGACGACCCTGCGTCGTCCTGGACCAAGTTCGCTACGGCCGTCAAGAGCCTGGGCTGAGGGACGCGAGCCCGCGGGTCCGCCGCGAGCTCGCCGGTCGAAACCGGTGAGCTCGCGGCGCGCCGCCGCACCCGCAACCCAGCCGCCGTCGTCCCCAGCCAGACCCGCCTCGAAGGAATCCCATGGCCGTGATCACCACCCCTGAACTCGACCCTGCTCCGGGCCGAGCACCTCGGCGGATCGCGTTCCGCCAGCGGATCGGGCGTTGGGACGTCAAGGCCTCTCCCTACCTGTACGTCTCTCCGTTCTTCATCCTCTTTGCCATCGTCGGCCTGTTCCCGCTCGGTTACACCGCGTGGGTCTCGTTGCACGACTGGAACCTGATCGGCGGCAAAGGCGACTTCGTCGAACTGGACAACTTCACCAACGTGCTGGCCCAGCCCAACTTCCGGACCGGGCTGCGCAACACGTTCAGCATCTTCCTGCTGTCGTCCGTGCCCCAGGTCTTCGCCGGTCTGGTGCTCGCTGCGGTGCTCAACGCCAACCTGCGCGCGAAGACCTTCTGGCGCATGGGAGTGCTGCTGCCGTACGTGGTTGCGCCGGTTGCTGTCGGGCTGATCTTCTCGAAGATGTTCGCCGACCAGTCGGGCATGTTCAACACGCTCCTGGGCAACGTCGGGATCGACCCGATCCGCTGGCACGCCGACGTGCTGGCGAGCCACATCGCGATCGCCACCATGGTCAACTTCCGGTGGACCGGCTACACCACCCTCATCCTGCTCGCGGCCATGCAAGCCGTTCCGAGCGACCTGTACGAGGCCGCCGTGATCGACGGCGCGAGCCGTGCACGGCAGTTCTTCTCGGTGACAGTCCCCATGCTGCGCCCCACCATCATCTTCGTCGTGATCACCTCGACGATCGGCGGGCTGCAGATCTTCGACGAGCCGCGCATGTACGACCAGTTCGGCCAAGGCGGCGCCGATCGTCAGTGGATGACCGTGACGATGTATCTCTACGAGCTCGGCTGGGGTGCCCAGAAGAGCTTCGGGCGTGCCGCCGCCGTCGCCTGGATCCTGTTCCTCATCATCATTGCCATCGGCCTGCTGAACTTCTTCCTCACCCGGCGGATCTCCACGTCCGGGTCCCGCGCCGGAAGGGACAAGCGATGAGCTCCATCGGCATGATCAAGCAGACCTCGGGTGCGGGCGCCGCCCGGGCCGTCGCGCGTCGTCGGGCACGGCAAGTCGGACAAGGAAGCGGCGGGGCGGGTGCGAACCGCCGGCCCCGTTGGGTGACCTACTCGATCCTCACGTTCGTGCTGCTGGTCTCCGCATACCCGCTGTACTACTCGTTCCTGCTCGGCTCCTCCGACGCCCAGACGATCGCGCAGAACCCGGTGCCGTCGCTGGTCCCGGCGAAGCACTTCTTCGACAACGTCGAACGTGTGCTGACCTCGGACATCCAGTTCTGGAAGGCGCTGACCAACTCGGTCATCGTCGCGTCCGTCACCTCGATCTCGGTCGTCGCGTTCTCCACCCTGGCCGGGTTCTCGTTCGCCAAGCTCCGCTTCCGAGGTCGGCGCGGGCTACTCGTCTTCGTCATCGCGACGATGGCCGTGCCGACCCAGCTGGGCATCGTCCCGCTGTTCATCGTCATGGCTCAGCTTGGCTGGACCGGTAAGCTCGTGGCGGTCATCGTGCCTGGGATGGTCACGGCATTCGGGGTGTTCTGGATGACCCAGTACCTCGAGGAGGCGCTGCCTTATGAGCTCATCGAGGCTGCCCGTGTCGACGGCTGCTCGATGATCCGAACGTTCTGGCACGTCGCGATGCCGGCCGCGCGGCCAGCCGCCGCGATGCTCGCCCTGTTCACCTTCGTCGGATCGTGGACCAACTTCTTCTGGCCGTTCATCGTGCTCGGCTCGAACAACCCCACGCTGCCCGTGGCGGTCCAGCTGCTGCAGGCGTCCTACTTCAAGGACTACTCGCTCATCCTGGCCGGCGTCACCCTGTCGACGATCCCCTTGATCATCGTCTTCGCCTTTGCGGGGAAGCAGCTTGTCTCCGGAATCATGCAAGGAGCGGTCAAAGGATGACGACCCACAGCAACCACATCGGCACGAACGCCGAGGCTGTCCCGACGACAGGCGCGCTCGCGTTCCCGCCCGGATTCCTGTGGGGGGCGGCCACTGCGGCCTACCAGGTCGAGGGCGCGGCCCACGAGGACGGTCGGCGCGACTCGATCTGGGATGCCTTTGCGAAGGTTCCCGGGGCCGTCCTCGACGGGCACGACGGCGAGGTGGCGTGCGACCAGTACCACCGCTACCCCGCTGACGTCGCACTCATGGCCGACCTCCACCTGGCCTCCTACCGGTTCTCGACCTCCTGGGCGCGCGTCCGCCCCGACGGCGGCGCCGTCAACCCCGCAGGCCTCGACTACTACTCGCGCCTGGTCGACGAGCTGCTGGGCCACGGGATCACGCCCTGGCTGACTCTCTACCACTGGGACCTGCCGCAGCGGCTCGAGGACAAGGGCGGCTGGACCAACCGGGACACCGCCTACCTGTTCGCGGAGTACGCCGCCACGATGCACGAGGCTCTGGGCGACCGGGTCGATGTGTGGACCACGCTGAACGAGCCCTGGTGCTCAGCCTTCCTCGGCTACACCGCGGGTGTGCACGCGCCCGGGCGCCAGAGCCCCGCCGACGGTCTCGCGGCCGCCCACCACCTGATGCTCGGCCACGGGCTCGCGGTGCAGGAGCTGCGTTCGCGCGCGCCGGAGGCGGACCTCGGGATCACGCTGAACATGGACCTGCCTGACCCGCTCGACCCCAAAGACCCCGGTGACGTCGATGCAGCTCGCCGGGTGGACGGCCAGTTCAACCGCATCTTCCTCGACCCGATCCTGCGCGGCCGCTACCCCGAGGACGTCCTGGACGACGTCGCACCGTTCGGGCTGCTCGACCATGTCAAGGACGGCGACCTGGCGATCATCTCGAGCAAGATCGACACGCTCGGCGTGAACTACTACCACGGCCAGGCCGTCAGCTCCCGACCTGCACCCGCCCCGGTCGGCAGCGAGGCGCCCGTCGCGCGGCTGACGTCATCGCCCTTCCCGGCCGCCGACGGCGTGTTCAGCCACCCGCGCGGACTGCCGGTCACCGCAATGGGTTGGGAGGTCCAGCCCGAGGGCCTGACCCGTGTGCTGGTCCGGTTGCACGAGGACTACACAGGCCCGGCCGGCGTGGCCCTGTATGTGACGGAGAACGGCGCCGCCTACCAGGACACCCCGGACGCGGACGGGTTCGTGGCTGATGACGAGCGCCGGGACTTCCTGGACCTTCACCTGCGCGCGGTGCACGACGCGATCGCGCGCGGCGCGGACGTGCGCGGATACTTCGCGTGGTCGCTGCTGGACAACTTCGAGTGGGCGTGGGGCTACCACCAGCGCTTCGGTATCGTTCGCGTCGACTACGACACCCAGGTGCGCACACCCAAGGCCAGCGCCCTCTGGTACGCCAAGGTGGCAGAGAACAACACGGTGCCCGCGCAAGACTGATGGATACGACCTGGACGATCACTGAGGGAAGGCGTTGGCGATGACGACCGAGGAACGACAGGCGACACTGTCGACGTCGAACGTCTCGCGGTCGGCCGCGCCGACGCTCGATCAGGTCGCTGAACGCGCAGGAGTATCGCGTTCGACCGCCTCCCGCGCGATCAACGGTGGCCTGCGCGTGTCCCCGGAAGCCCAGGCGTCGGTGGACGCAGCGGTCGCCGACCTCGGGTACATCCCCAACCTCGCGGCGCGCGCGCTCGTCACGAGGCGCACCAGCTCGGTGGCACTCGTAGTGCCCGAACCGGACGAACGCGTCCTGAGCGACCCGTTCTTCGCGAGCACGATCCGCGGGCTGAATGCGGCGCTGCGCACCACCGACCTTCAGCTGGTTCTCGTGATGGCGCGGCCGGAGGACATCGCGACCCGCACACTGCGATACCTGCGCGGCGGGCACGTGGACGGTGCCGTCGTCGTCTCCCACCATCGCAACGACGTCCTCGCGGACGAGCTGCACCAGTCTGGTCTGCCCACCGTCTTCGTCGGGCGCCCGTTCGGGGGCGGCCACCACGTCCACTACGTCGACGTGGACAACACCGGCGGGGGGCGGCTGGCCGCCGAGCATCTGCTGGGTATGGGTCGTCGCCGGATCGGCACGATCGCCGGACCTCAGGACATGTCCGCTGGCCTCGACCGGCTGGCGGGCTGGTCGGCAGCGCTCGGCGAGGTCGGGCTGGCGACTGATGCCGTCGCCTATGGAGACTTCACCACGACCGGCGGCGCGGGCGCGGCGGCGCAGCTCCTCGCCGAGCACCCAGACGTCGATGCCCTCTTCGTCGCATCCGACCTGATGGCTGTGGGCGCGCTCTCGGTGCTGGCCGGTGCCGGGCGACTGGTGCCTGGCGACGTCGCAGTGGTCGGTTTCGACAACCTGGGCGCGGCGACCACAACGTCACCCACGTTGACCACCATCGTGAACCCCGTGGTCGCCATGGCCCGCACCGCCGGGGAGATGCTGATCGATCTGCTCGCTGGGAAGAATGTGGACCAGGCCCCGGTCATCTTCGCCCCCGAGCTCGTGATCCGCCTCTCGGCCTAGAGCTCATGTCAGACCAGTGCCGGGATGGGTGCCCGTCTCGTTGGTTGGTCGCTGTCTACCCCAGGTAGTTGGACGAGTCGACGTAACGGCCCCGGGGCGGGCCCTGTGATTCGTCTGCCTGTTCCATCGTGGGCGGTCGGGACGGCGGTTGGGTCACCCTGGCCCCGTGCTGGGCAAAAGCGTGGTGGTGGGGTTTGAGCTGTGCGGTGGGAGATGGGCGTCCCGCTGGGCTTGGGGTGGCGGGCTGGGTAGGCGTCGGCGACTCGGTGGTTGCCCTGACAGGCTCGTGACGGCGAGGTCTTGTCGAGGCGTGTGGCCTCGGCACGTCGAAGACGGCCCAGACGACCTTGCCGACGGGGGCGGCGGGCAGAACCCCGAAGGCGTGTGAGAGGCCAGCGACAATGGTGAGCCCGCGGCGGTGTCGGTCAAAGTCATAGTGCTGCTGGTGGTGCGGCAGGTCCGAGCTCCGGTCCGCAACGGTCAGGCGCAGTGCGCCACCGTTCCAAGCCAGGGACACGTCGATGTCGGTGCCGGCATGCAACGCCGCGTTGGTCACGAGCTCGCTGGCCACCAGACAAACACAGGGAATGGCCGCGCCCAGCTGCCATTTCAGCAGGGCGCGAGTGACGAAGTCCCGCGAAGCGCGCGCGGCGGTTGGGTGTGGCGCGAGACGTATCCGCTCAACGGTCGGCGTGGGGGACGCCAGTATTTCTGCCACCGCGTTAAGCACCGACTTGGCCACGATTAGGTGCTCGGCGAGGGGGCGGGCCTTCAGCTCCGTGAGGACCCGCTCATCTCGGCAAGCCACGGCGATCGGAATCCCGGGCCAGTCCCGAACGTGCCGCCCTGCGGTCGCGAGCATGTCCACCGCGTCCGGCTCGGCGTCCTCGAGCACGGCGGACACGTCGCAAACCACGCCGCGGGGCCCGTCGGACAAGGCCAGCTGGATCGCTCGATCCAGATCCTCGACGACATCGCTGAGCCACCCGGCGACCTCAAGGACCACAACGTCGCCCAAGGCGTACATCCTGACCTGCTGCAGCTTCGGGCTCGCGGCCATGTGGGCGGGAGCCCGGGCCTTGAACCCGTCATCGGCGCGGTTCAAAGGGCCCAATGGAGCGTGTTGTCGGTGCCTCGACGGCTGAGTCATGGCGAACTCTCTTCCGTAGCCTCTGGCAATTAGCACGGGGACCACAACGCCCGAAAGTAGCCCCGGGCCAAGCCACACCTCCACGACGGGAGGTGCTCCAATACCAACGCTACGCTTGCGATACGTCGAAACCCATAGTCAAAAAAGCGCATGCGCCGCACGGATCAAGCCAGCCAGCGAACAGCCTAAGGAGAATCCCGTAGTTCACCACGGGTGGCAGGTGCGCCTCTGGGTGCGCCTTGTGGGGTTCAACGCCAACGGTGTCAGCACCCGTGACTGCGCTTTTCTGGGTACCTGTTGCCTCACGTCAATACCTCCGGGAGGCTACTTCGTTGCCTCATTTGAAAACCTCCGGTGGTCTCTGGCGTTCCATGCGGCGTTGACCGGCGGTTTCGAGCGGGGTGCCTTTTTCGCCTGAGCGAGGACTTCGAGCTGTCCGGTCAGGGCAAGGATCTGTCGCGACAGTGCTGCCGGCTTGATCCGTCGGAACGCGGCGTTCATCGCGATGACCGGCCGCTTGCCGACATCCTTGTGGGCCACTGCCCGCTGATGCGGTGTCTTGGCTTCGTCGTGTCGCTTGGTGACCTTCGCGCCGTTGCGCTGTTTGAACACCAGCTTCTGCTGGGGCAGGAAGTAGTTCGTGAACAGGGCGTCCAGCTCCCAGATCTCGTTGAGCTTGGCCAGCTCGGCGGGGGTGTCATACCGGTAGTAGCCCACCAGCTCCCGCACCCGGGCCCAGTTCTTCTGCTCCACATGCGCGCCGTCGTTCTTGTTGCCAGGGCGCGACCGGGTGAAGGTGATCTTCTGGTCCGTGCACCAGGCCAGCAGGTTCTCGTTGATGAACTCGGACCCGTTGTCGGAGTCGATCCCCAGAATCGGGAACGGGAAACACGCCACGACGTGCTCGAGAGCCTCAAAGACCCACCTGGCGGCCTTGTTGCGCACCGACCGGTTCACCGTCCACCCGGTCGCAATATCGGTGACAGTCAACGTGAAACAGAACTCGCCCGAGGCGACGCCACCCTCATGACCGACCAGGTCGATCTCCACGAACCCCGGCACAGCGTCGTCCCAGTCAGCCCAGGTCCGGATCGGGATCTGGGACTTCAACAACGAACCGGGCTTGGTGTGTGAACGTCCGCGCACGATCATCTTGGCCCGCTCACCGGCCAGCCGGCGGTCGATCGTGGCCGCACTCATCGCGACCAGCAAAGCCGCCTCGCCGTCGGTCAGGTCGAGCTCCCCGTCGCGGCGCAGAATCGGCACCAGGACCCCAAGCATCGGCGCCAGCCGCTTACCCGCCGGAGCCCGCAGGACCGCCCAACACGTGATCAACGCGGCGATGATCCTCGGCCCATACGTCGGTCCCCGAGGCGCACGAGCCTTGACCACCTTCAACTTCAACCCCCCACGCAGACTCGCACGTGCGTAGTCCCGGTGCCAGCCGGTCAGCTCGACCAGCTCATCCAGGATCGCCGACTTCCTAGCCCGGTCGGCGCGGGCATACGCCTGGGCTTTCGCCTTCGTGACAGCTGCGCGTTCGCTCATCGTCAGACCCATCAACACGGCGTAACCAACGACGACGGCAACTCAGTGATCGACACACCGCTAGGCGGAGGTTTTCAGATGAGGCAACGTATCCAGCTACACGGAGGTTTTAGGTGAGTCAACTCGGGGTATGTTTTTAAGCGTATTTCGAGCGTAGCGTTGGTACTGCTGGACCTCCGCCTCGGAGGCGCCAACTGGTCCGGGCTTGGTGGTTCTCGGGCTGTGGCGCGGGGACCACGGAAAAGAGTTCGTCATGACTCAGCCATCGCGGTTAACGCCGCCCACGCAGCGATCGACGCGGGTTGTCGGGGGTACCAAGAGGGACTTGGTAGGCGACGTCATGACCCGAGACGTACGGGTGGCCTCTCCCGAGACCACCCTCCGTGAGCTCGTCCGCGCGATGGGGGATCACCATGTGCACGCGCTGCCGGTGGTCGACGACATGCGGCGTGTGCTCGGCATAGTTGCGGTGAGCGACCTACTGGGCGATGAGTTGACTGCAGAGCATGTTCGGACGCGTCTGGAGCACCGTGGACGAGTGCGGTCGGTCGGCTTGACGGCAGGCGAGATCATGACGTCGCCCGCGGTGACCATCGACCAGGAGCGGACGGTCAGCCAGGCCGCGCGGGTACTGCACCAGCGGCACATCGGCCGACTGCCTGTGGTCGAGCCCAACGGTCGGTTGATCGGCATCGTGACCCGCAGCGACCTGATCACCGTCTTCCTTCACTCCGACGAGGAACTGCTCGCAGCCGTCAAGGAGGCCATCGCCGTGGTGGACAGCTCCGCCTCGCCCGCGATCTCGGCAACGGTCCGTAGCGGCGTCGTGGTGCTGCAAGGGTCGGTCCTGCTGCTCAGCAAGGTGTTAGCCGTCAGCGACTTTGTCCGTCGGGTCCCGGGCATTGTGCGCATGGACGTTGAGGTGACCGCGGCATACGACGACGTGCACTCGACGATGGCCGGTCCGCGACCCGACCTGTAGCCATCCCGCCATCCCCCTTTGCGAGCATGCTGCTGGCTCCAAGTCTGAACCAAGATTCAGCCGCTAGCGTCCGGGAATGCGACTGTTGAGCTCGGTGTTCGTACCTGAACAACCCCGATCGCCTGGACCTCTACCCACCCAGCTCGGAGCTGGTCACGCGCGCCGCGACCATGGGCGCAGTCCCGCCATCCTGACCCACTCTTCCATCACATTTCAGGATCAGAGCGACCGAGCGCTGATAACTTGCAGAGTGACTTCAGGATCGTGAGCCCCATCGTGGGTCCCCGCGACGACAGGTCTGAGAGGTCCAACGCAAGACGCCGGCGCGGGGTCGGATGGTGCACCCAAACGCCTTGAATCGCAACGCATCCAGGGATGCGCGTGACCACCTGGAGGCGCAACGCCTCGCTGCGGAAACCAACGGAAGGATCGAACATGACGGCAGTCACCCAACGGGTCGTCGCCCTCAAAGATCTTGCGAGTCTGGTGAATCAGCGTGTCGGCGTCAGCCGCTGGCACCGTGTCACCCAGGAGCAGGTGAACCTGTTCGCCGAGGCAACCGGGGACCATCAGTGGATCCACGTCGACCCCGAGCGACCCCGAGCGAGCCCGGACGGGACCGTTCGGGACGACGATCGCCCATGGCTACCTCACGTTGTCCCTCGCGCCGATGCTGATCGCGGACGTTCTCGAGGTGACCGGAGCGTCCCGGTTGGTCAACTACGGTATCGAGAAGGTCAGGTTTCCCATGCCGGTGCCCGTCGGGTCCCAGGTGCGGATGGCGGTCGATCTGGTCGGTGCCCAAGAGACCCCCGAGTGGGTGCAGACCACATGGCGCCTCACGTTCGAGATCGAGGGCGTGGCCAAGCCGGCCTGCGTGGCCGAGGTTTTGATGAGGCACTACTTCTAGTAATCGTCACGTTGAGCTGGTGATCGGCACGTTGAGCTGGTGATCGGCACGTTGAGCGGGTGCGAGCTTCCAGGTGCACCCGCCGAAGCCGCCTTGGGCAGTTCAGCCGGGCCACAGTGATAGCAGCTAGGCGGTGCCGGCGGCTGTGGTGATGGTGACGTCGCTGCTGGTGGTCGAGGTCAGTTTCCCGTCGGTGGCGGTCAGCGTGTAGGTGCCGGCCTTGTCGATGGCGCATCCGGTGAATCGGGCGATGCCGGCCACGGCCGTGGTGGGGTTGGTGTCGCAGGTCAGGGTGGCGCCGTGGGGGGTGGTCAGGGTCAGGGTGACCGGGCTGGTGTCGGTGGTGACGGTGTTCCCGG
>Ga0209587_1001287_pt1 | contig 11932 bp, 10 predicted proteins | sample NGEPerD_2_FD_184512 | JGI IMG/M metagenome (GOLD analysis project Ga0209587, IMG submission 184512) | Arctic peat soil microbial communities from the Barrow Environmental Observatory site, Barrow, Alaska, USA - NGEE PermafrostL1-D... | ecosystem: Environmental > Terrestrial > Soil > Wetlands >... | reverse complement strand
CCCGCACACTCAGCCACGGACTGCAGGCTGATCTTGTGCGGGCTTCTGGGACGAGGAGCCGCGTTCACCACCGGATGGAGGTTACCGCGAGCCGGCCCGGGCCTGGCGACCAGAGTCGACCTTCAACGCGGCCTCAGCCTTGTCTGCGGATGCCGGCGCATCGTCGACCTTGAGCTTCATGACCGGCGGTGGGGTGCCCGTTGGAGGAATCTTGAACTCCTGCAGCGCGTATGTCATGACGTCCTTGAACACCGGGCCTGCCGTTGATCCACCGAAGTAGCCCCGGATCGGGTTCTGCAGGATCACGGCAACGACAAACTCCGGCTTGTCGGCAGGCGCGAAGCCGATAAAGGACGCCGTCTTGCCTGAGTAGCGCCCGTTGGCGCCGACGCGATCGGCCGTGCCGGTCTTGCCCGCCACGCGATATCCCGGGATCTCGGCCATCTTGGCCGTGCCCCCATCGCCGACGACGAACTCGAGCATCTGGCTGAGCGTCTGGGCTACGGGCTTGGTGATGACCCGCACCGCCTTGGTGTGCGGCGTCGAGGCGAACGTGCCATCGGCCTTCTCAATGCTCGCTACGAGGGTCGGTGGCACCCGAACCCCCCCGTTGGCAATGGTCTGGAAGACGCCGGCTGCCTGGATGGCGTTGACCGCAAGGCCCTGGCCGTACATCACCGTGTAGCGCTGGGAGCCGCTCCAGTCCTTGGCCGTGGCGAAGATGCCGGCCGTCTCGCCCGGGAAGCCGACGCCGGACATCTGACCGACGCCGAAGCTGCGGAAGTACTTCTCCAGGATGGCCGGTGGAACCTTCTCGCCGACCATCATTGTGCCGATGTTGCTCGACTGGGCGATGACGCCGGCGAACGTCAGCTTCTCGACGGCGTGGTCATGGGAGTCTCGGAACGACTGGCCCGCCCGAGAGAGCCGGTTGGGAACCACCACAGGAGTCGCCGGCGTCGCGACGCCCTCCTGGAGGGCTGCCGCCGCCGTCATGACCTTGGCGATGGACCCCGGCTCGAACGCTTCTCCGAAGGCCTTGTTGTTGAGGTTGCCTCTGGCCGCGGAGATGTTGTTCGGGTCGAACGTCGGATAGGACGCGACTGCGGTCAGCGCACCGGTCCTGACGTTCATGACCACGACGGTGCCTGACAGCGCGAGCGTCTCGTCGACCTTCAGGGCTATGGCGTTCTGCGCGAACCACTGCAGGTCGTTGTCGATCGTCAGCCGCACGTCGCGGCCGGGAACAGCCGGCGTGGTCTGGTGCTCCCCAGTGGGGATGATGCGGCCCCCCTGGGACTGCTCGTAGGTCGACTTGCCCGGTTGGCCGTTCAGCGTGGTGTTCAACAACAGCTCGAGTCCGCCGCCGCCTGATCCATCACCACCCGTCCAGCCCACGAGCGAGGCCACAGCCGAGGCACTCGGGTAGGAACGCGCCGATGTCTGCTCGCTGAAGATACCGGGAATTCCCAGGGCCTGGATCTTGCGCCAGTTCAGCGGGGTTATGCCCTTGGCGACATAGACAAACTGGCGAGTACCGGTCAGCGTCGTGGTCAGCTCCGCCGGGGTCATACCCAGGATTGGTGCCAGATCGGCTGCCGCCCCCGGCACGCCAACGGTCTGACGGACCCCGTTGAACTTCTTCTTGTATTCCGGCACTGCCGTCTGATCCGCGGTGACGTTTCTGCGGTCGATGCTCGTGGCCAGGACCACGCCACTTGCGTCGGTGATGTCACCACGCATCGCCGGCACGGCACCCACGTACAAACGGCTCTTGAGCGCGGCGCTGGCGACGGGCGAGGCGTCCAGCGCCTGCAACCGCAGCAGCTGAGCGCTGAACAGACTGAAGACAAAGAGCACGGTCAACAAGAGGAACCGAACGCGTCGCGCGGGATGGGCGACAGCGCGGCGACCCGGTCGGGCGGGTGGGTCGGAACGATGCGGAGAAACGCGGCTGGCTGTCTTGGCCACTGGCGATCTGCGTGGCGAGGCCCTGCGCGGCACGGAGGTCGATGAGCTCCGGGACGGGCGAGCCGCTTCCTTGGCCGAGGGGCGACGAGCTGCCACACCTTGCCGGTCAGCGCCTGCAGGTCGCCCGGTACGAGTGGTCGCGCGTCCCGACGCGCCGGACGCCGAGGCGCGGTTAGGACGGTCATCGCCGAGCCCCCCGCCGCGCGTCTGAGTCACGTGCTCACCTCGGTCCGGGCTTCGGCGGCGCGTTGAGGGCAGGCTTGGCAGGCTTGGCGTGTGCCTGCGCGGATGCCGGTGCGGGCGTCTTGTTCGGGACGACGGCGAAGCCGGGGGGCGCCTTGGCTGGTTTCGCCACCCCGATGACCATGCCATCGGAGAGCCGCAGGAAAGCCGCGGACTGCGCTGGCACCATACCCAGCTTGGCCGCACTGGCCGCGAGGTTGGCAGGCGATTGAGATCTCTGCAGGGACTGGGTGAGAGCGTCCTGCGTGTCGGTGAGCTGAGCTGAGGTGGCGCTCAGGTCGTGCAGCGTGAAGGAGCCCTGTGCCAGAGCCGTGTTGAGCAGCAGCAGTCCGATCAGTCCGGCGGCGAGCAGGGTCGCGCAGATGATGCCGAATGCGGCGCCGCCGTGGTGGGGGGGCGCCCCGGTGACCACGCGAAGTCTGGTCGAGGTCGTCGTCGTGGTCGGACGGTTCAGGGGCCGCGCACCGACGCGTGCGGCGGACGTCATCTGGCTCATGCGCGGCGTCCCTTCGAGGCTCGAACTCGCTCGGCTGCCCGCAATCGGGCCGATGCCGCACGGGGGTTGACACTGATCTCTTCCGCGCTGGGCTCCTCGGCTCCGCGGGTGAGCAGGCGCAGGTATGCCGCGTGCTCGGGGAGCTCGACCGGCAGGCCGACCGGGGTGCTGCTGCGCGCGCCGGCGGTCAGCACCCGCTTGCTGAGCCGGTCCTCAAGTGAGTGGTAGCTCAGCACCGCGATACGGCCGCCGACGGCGAGCGCGTCGACGGCTGCCGGCAGGACGGCCTCGAGGGCCTGGAGCTCGGCATTGACCTCGATCCGCAACGCCTGGAAGGTGCGCTTGCCCGGGTGGCCACCGCTCTTCTGAGATGCGGCCGGGATCACCGAACGAAGCAGCTCGACCAGCCGTGCCGAGCTGGTGAACGGCTCACGAGCACGCTCCCGAACAACGGCGGTGGCCACTCGCTTGGCGAAGCGCTCCTCACCGTAGTCACGCAGGATCCGTACGAGATCGGCCAGACTGTAGGTGTTGAGCACGTCGGCGGCCGTCATGTCGCTCGACTGGTCCATCCGCATGTCCAGCGGGGCGTCGTGCCGGTAGGCGAACCCTCGTTCCTGCTCGTCCAGCTGCAGCGATGACACGCCGAGATCGAGCAGGACCGCCGACACCGACGACAACCCCTGCTCGGTCAGGATCCGAGGCAGCTCGTCATACACGGCGTGGATCGGGGTGAACCTGTCACCGAAACGGGCAAGCCGCTCGCCGGCCAGCGTGAGGGCCTCACGGTCGCGGTCGATGCCAAGGACCCGCGCGTTCGGGCAGTGTTCCAGGACAGACTCGCTGTGCCCGCCCATCCCCAGTGTGGCGTCCACCATGACGGAAGCCGGCTGCTCGAGGGCAGGCGCCAACAGTTCCAGAATGCGGTCGCGCAGGACGGGGACGTGCCGGTCCTCCGCTGTCCCGCGAGCGTTCATCGTGCGTCTTTCCTTTGGCTGGTAACGGTTTGCGAGGTCCTGGTGCGAGGTACTGCAGACCCTGCGGTCAGGTCCCCAACCGCTTCTAGGGGTGCTGCCCGACCTCGGGGAAGTGAGCTCGGGAAGCGAAGCGGGTGGAGACCTGGCCCCAGGGGCCCTGTCGATTGCCGGCGCTCAGATCACAGGATTCCGGGGAACACCTCCTCGGCCTGGTCCGAGTAGGCCTGCTCGGTGCTCTCGAGATATGTGTTCCACGCGGCTGTGTCCCACAGCTCGACGCGCTGTCCGACGCCGATCACCGTGCATTCACGACTGAGGCCGGCGTACTCGCGCAGCACCGCCGGCACGACCACCCGACCCTGCTTGTCAGGGATCTCATCCGAGGCACCGGAGAGCAGCCCACGTTGGAAGTCGCGAACGGCCTTGTTCGTGATCGGCGCGCTGAGCGCCGCCCCTGCGAGCTGATCGAACTCGTCGGTCGAGAAGATGTAGAGGCACCGCTCCTGCCCACGGGTGATGACCAGTCCGCTGGCGAGGGCGCCACGGAACTTGGCGGGCAGGATGAGACGGCCCTTGTCGTCAAGTCGGGGAGTGTGCGTGCCGACGAACACCGTGCGCCTCCCTCCCGCTGGACAAGCATCTGTGGGCTATTCCGGTCGTGGACAGCGAGCGCTCTCCGCTGTTCCCCACCGTACTCCACTTCTCTCCACTTATTGGTGAAAACGAGGAAAAACGCGATTCGCTATCACGTGTTTGCACAGGTCACCGCCCTGGACCGATGGTGGAGGGAAAATCTCATCGAGAAGCGACTCTTCGAGCCGGTGCAGTGAGCAGCGAAGTGCGGCAGGATGAACGGATCAACCCGGGAGGTATTTTGAGTGCGATGGGCGCCGCACGCGACGGTTTCGTGCAAGGTCAGGGCATGCAGGTATCTCCCGGAGCCGACCAGGCCGGTCTCGAGCTCGTCACCGAGGTCGCCACCAAGATGCGCCTGGCCATGGCGACCGTCATCGTCGGCAAGCCGGATGTCATCAACACCGCAATCACCGTTCTCCTGGCCGAAGGGCACCTGCTCATCGAGGACGTCCCCGGCGTCGGCAAGACCATGCTGGCCAAGGCCCTGGCCAAGTCCATCGACTGCTCCGTCCGTCGGGTGCAGTTCACGCCCGACCTGCTGCCCAGCGACATCACCGGCGTCAGCGTCTTCAACCAGGACCTACGCGACTTCGAGTTCCGGCCGGGCGCCATCTTTGCCAACGTCGTCGTCGGTGACGAGATCAACCGCGCCTCCCCCAAGACACAGTCGGCGATGTTGGAGTGCATGGAGGAGGGCCAGGTCACGGTCGACGGCCAGACCTATGAGCTGCACAGGCCGTTCATCGTGATGGCCACACAGAACCCGATCGAGATGGAGGGCACCTACCCCCTGCCCGAGGCGCAGCGCGACCGTTTCATGGCACGCATCTCGATGGGCTACCCATCCCCGGCCGCAGAGGTCTCGATGCTGAACAGCCACGGCGGCGCGTTCCCTCTCGAAGCCATGGCACCGGTAACAGACGGCGACACCGTCGCAAAGCTCATCGACACGGTGCGGACGATGCACACCAGCGCGGCCATCAAGCAGTACGTCGTCGACCTCACCACCGCGACCCGTTCGACCCCTGCCCTGCGCTTGGGGGCATCCCCGCGCGCCAGCCTCCACCTCCTGCGGGCAGCCCGGGCCTATGCAGCCCTGGCCGGACGCGATCATGTCCTGCCGGATGACGTACAGGCCCTGGTCGAGCCCATCCTGGCTCACCGGATGATCCCGGCCGGCGAGAGCCAGATAGCCCACCGCACCAACAGCGAGGTTCTGCACGAGCTCGTGCGGCGAGTTCCCATTCCTTCTTCGGCGCGCTGAACGGCATACGGAACGAGCGGCAGACAGAGAACGGACCACATCATTTGACCCGCCTCCGAGACGTACTCACCACCCGCGGCCGTGCCTTTGTGGCAGCCGGCCTGACCTTGCTGGTGGGTGGCTTCCTGCTCGGGTTCTCAGACATCACGCGCGTCGGCGCGCTCCTGGCCACATTGCCACTCCTGGCCGCTGTGGCCACCCGACGCACCAGCAGCACCGTCGAGGTCTCCCGCAGGGTTCACCCCGCCCGACTCGTGGTCGACCAGCCAGCCAGCGTCCACGTGGTGTTCCAGAACACGTCAGGGCGACGCAGTCAGCTTCAGCTGGCTGAGGAACGCCTGGACCACGTTTTGGGCGACCGACCTCGCTTCGTCCTGCCACCCATGGAGCATGGTGATATTCGCGAGGTGGACTATCAGATCCGCTCCCATGTCCGCGGACGTCACCGACTCGGGCCCCTGACGTTGCGCATGCGCGATCCGTTCGGTCTGGCCACGATCGCGGCAACGACGCCCGACGTCACCGACGTTCTGGTCCTACCCCGCGTCGAGGTTCTCGGCCGCGAGCGACCCCGCTCGGAGGGCATCGGCGCCGAAGGCACCATCCCCCACATGGTCGCCCTGCACGGCGACGACGACGTGGCCGTCCGCAGCTACCACGAAGGCGATGACCTGCGCAGGATCCACTGGCCGGCTACAGCCCATCGGTCGATGCTGATGGTGCGACAGGAGGATCTCCCGGCCAGGCGACGTGCCGTCGTCGTGCTGGACTCGCGTGCGGACGGGCACCAAGGGTCCGGCGCCCTGGGGTCCTTCGAATGGGCGGTGAGCGCTGCGGCCTCCATAGCGACGCACCTGTTCGGACATCACTACGCCCTCCACCTGGTCAGCAACGAGACCACGGCTGGGGGTGAGGCGACCCAGATCCTGGAGATCGACAAGGCGATGGCCTCGCTGGCCGTGGCACAGCTCGGTCCGGTCCAACGGTTCGAAGAAGTGCTCCACTGGGCACATCCGCTGACCTCGGCCGGCGGTCTGGTGATCGCCATCGTAACCGACCACGACGAAGCCATGCTGCGGCAGATTGCGACCCTGCGTCAGCCGGGCGGCGTCGGCCTGCTGTTTCTGCTCGACTCCAAGAGCTTCGCCGGCGGGCGCGCCAGGCCACCCGCCAACCCGACACTAGACCTGGCCTCTCTGGCGGAGGCCGCCGGCTGGAGCACGTGCATCGTGCGCTCGGGCATGACAGTGGACGCGGCATGGGACGCCGCGTCAGCCAGCACCGCCATCACGCCGGGAGCCGGGCGATGAAGGGCCGAACAAGTCGTGGCGTCGACGCGACCCTGGCCGCGATCGCCACCCTGACGGCGGCCTGGCCGGTCTCCACCCTCCTGGTCGAGCCGACGTGGGTGAGCCGAACGCTGTTGCTGCTCGTGGTGGTGGTCCTCAGCGGGGTCAGTGCCAGGGCGCTCGTGCTCCGCGGCTGGCAGGTCCTCACCGTGCAGCTGGTGTGTGTCGTCCTGGCCACGAGCGCGATCTACGGTCAGGGCCATCTCTGGCACGGCCTTCCGACCTTTGAGACATTGGGCGTGGCGGACAAGCTCATACGTGAAGCCATCAAGACCGCGCAGACGTATGCCGCACCGGCGCCCACCACCCCAGGGCTGATCTTCGTCGCGAGCGGCGCTCTCGCCCTGGTCGCTGTGGCCGTGGACTACCTCGCCGTCACACGTCGCTCCCCCTCCCTGGCCGGGCTGCCGCTGCTGTCGGCCTTCCTGTCTTCCGCGGCCAACACCGGCGCCTCGCTGCCTGTGCACTTCTTCCTGGCCGCCGCCGTCATGTGGCTCATCCTTGTCGCCAGGCAGGGAAGCGCCGTGCTGCGCCGATGGGGCACCACCGTGACGGTGGCCCGCACGCCCGTCAGGGGGACGATCGACTCCGAGGGGTTGTACCGCTATTCAGCAATGGCGCGGACCCTGGGCGCGGCGGCTCTGGTGGCCGCGATCGCCACGCCGGTCCTGCTCCCCCAGCTTCCCCCGAAGTTCTTCCTCTCAGGTCTTGGCCGCAGCTCGTCAGCCAACGGCACCGGAAGCGGCGCGGGGGGCTTCTCGCTGAACATCGACCTGGCCGCAGACCTCAACGAACAAAGCACGGCCCCGGTCCTTCAGTACACGACAGGCGACTCATCGCCACCGCCGCTACGAGTCGCGGTCACATCCTTCTACCGATCCCAGCCAGGCGTATGGCGACCCTTCGGTAGGCCCACGCTGGCTCTGTCGACGAACCCACAAATCCCTGAAGCCGTCGGTCTCTCCCCCGATGTGCCCAAGCGACGTTTCACCATGGCCTTCGCTCGCAACCTGCTCAACGATCCCAACCTTGCCGTGCCATATCCGCTGATCGACGCCGACCTGGGTGGCATCGCATGGGGAGCGGACAACCAGACCCAGAGCGTGAGGGTGGCTGAGAGCCCCGACTCCTACACCACGTCGTACTGGCGTCTGGAGCCCACCACCGCGATGTTGCAGAACACCCCGCCGTTGAGTGAAGCCGACCGGACCCGCTTCGCCATGGACCTGACGCTGGACGGACCGTCCGCGGGGAAGGTCACCGCTCTGTCCGAGCAGCTCACCGCCGGCAAGGCCTCGGACTACGACAAGGCGATGGCCATCCAGCAGTATCTCCGCGAGGATGGTGGGTTCACCTACTCCCTGATCTTGGCCCCCCCTGCCAAGGACGCGTCGGGCAACGACGCCGGTTTCGATCCCCTGACCAACTTCCTGGTGACCAAGAAGGGCTACTGCGTACAGTTCGCCACCGCCATGGTGATGATGTCGCGTGCCGCCGGCATACCCGCACACATCGCCCTCGGCTTCCTGCCGGGGACCCGCGACAAGGGCCTCTGGACCGTGATCGCCGCCGATGCCCACGCCTGGCCGGAGCTGTATCTCGACGGCCTGGGCTGGACCAGATTCGAGCCCACGCCTTCGAGGGCGGCGCCACCCGCGTATGCCACGCCCTCGGCCGCTGGCGGGACCCCGGGTGGTGAAAGCACCGCGGGTGGTGCGACGGCACCGGCCCCCGACAGGAGCACACGCCCGGACGTGGGCGACCTCCCCGCATCACGCGACGGCAGCCAGGGGGCCGGTTTGAGCCCGGCCTCCGTGTTCCGGTGGCTGACCCACGGATGGGGCGCGGTTCTGTTCGGGTCTCTGGTGGGCCTGATCGGATCCTTGGTCGTGCCCGTGGCGGCGCGATGGCGTCGTCGACGCGACCTCATCACCGCGCGGACAGCCTCACAACGCGTGGAGGTTCAGTGGGGTTTCCTCACGTCGTCGCTGAGCGACCTCGGGATTCCACCCGCCCCGAGTCGCACCCCGCGGCAGCTACGCGCCTACTACGAACAAGAGGCGTTCCTTGATGCTGAAGCCTCCGCCGCCCTTGGCCGGGCAGTCCAGACGCTCGAACGCTCGCGCTATGCAGGATCTGCATCCGCCCCGGACGGGCTCGCCGACGACGTCCGGCAAGTGCTCAGGGGCGCAGCAACAACCAGGCGCACCAGTGACCGGTTGCGGGCAGCCCTGTGGCCCAGCCGCGGGCTGGCCCAGCTCCGATCGGCGAGAGCCAACCTCGCCTGGAGCGTTCGGGCGACCCTGCGCGACGCGAGCGCTGTTATGCGCCAACGGTTTTCCCGCCGCCGCTGAAGAGAGACCATCCTCGCCACACACGAATCTGGGGCGGATCAGTACTTGTGGAAGTACGCGCGCCCCGGAGCCGAGCTTGAGCAGGTCTGCCTCGTCCTCCCCACGTTGCAGCACGGGATTCATGTCGAAGCCGGTGTCGGAACGCACCGTCACGACGCCTCGGGGCAGGACGAATGCAGAGACGCGGCTGACCTGGAGGCGGGACTCGAGCGCACCGAGCGGAGAGCTCTCGTCGATCTCGAGGCGCGTCGCATAGACAGTCACCAAACGTGTGGGTCGCCAGGCGGGTGGCCTTCGGTCGCTCGCCACTGGTGATCGCGTCCTCCACCGCGTGAGGGTCCAACGCCAGTTCACCGCCCACCGGCTGGAGAACGTCGCTGTCGGACTCACACAGATCGAGCCAGACGAGAGCGCCCTCCTCCTGCAGGTGATCAGAGATCTCCTGCAGTGGGAAGTCCTCGAGCTCGAGCCGGCCCTCGCGCCACAGCCGGGTGCGGACGACATCGCTGGTGCCACTGATCACGGACCCAATCTGCAACGCCAACGGCTTCGCCGAGCGGAGTGCCCATAAGTCCCTACTGCATCCCACTTTGTCTACTAGCCCCACTAGTCCGTTCGGCCATAGTTCCCGGATTTGCGTGACTTCGCGCTTTGGCAAGATCTACCGTTGAGCGCCGCAAGCATCCGACCAGGGGAGGTACACATGGGCGCTGAGGAGCCCCGTTGGTACTACGTCGGCAACGGGCAACTACGGCTCAAGGAAGGCGAGAACTGGACGGACCAGTACCAGAAGATCGAGACCCGGCGAGCAGCAGTCCCCAGTCAGGTTCTTGGTGCGGAATCTGTCCCCAAGGAGACCTTGCCCGTGGCCGGGTCGAGCAGTCGCACTCTGTTGTGGCTCGTGGCCTGCGCGGTTCTGGTCGTCGTCGTGGGAACCGGTGCGGCAGCGGCCAAGGGGTCGCTGAATCTCGGCGGACTGCAGTCGACCGTATCGGCGTCCAAACCCAAAGCCGTGACCGGTTCGGCAACGGGCGCAGACAGCACCACGTGGGACGGTGGCGGCTACACGAAGGCCGACTATGCCAAGCAGGTCGGAAAGATCCCGGTGCTGGTCGGCGATGTGCGCAAGGACTCCGGACAGGACCTTGCGACGCACATCGACTTGATGAGTCTCGGCTTCCAGTTCGACACGATCAGAGGTCTGCCCGCGCCGCCACGCGTCGATCCGGCATGGTGGGCTGCCACCAACACGAAGATGTCACAGCTCAGTCAGCAGGCTGCTGAACAGTGGGCAAAGGGAGACCGGAAGGCGGCCATGGCGCGACTTGGGATCGTGGTCAAGAGCAGCAACACGATGATCGCTAAGGTCAACACCGCGTTCGGGATTCGTATCCCGCGGAGCAAGACGGCCGCCTGATCCACCACCGTTCGCTCAGGTTCGTGGAGACGGCCTTCAACGTCTATAGGGTCGGCGCCGATCACAGGAGGTGCACATGGGCCAAGACCCTCCCGGGTGGTACTACGTCGGCAACGGACAGCTGCGGTACAAGTTCGGTGACTTCTGGACTGACCAGTACAAGACGATTGGCCACTCCGAACGAGCGGGTCCGACGGCGAGCATGGAATCGCCGCATCCTGCCCTTGCGCAGACCTCGCCCAACGTGAGTTTGACCCGCCTGAGAATGCCACGTCTGATGATTGCGGTCTGCGCCTGCTTGCTCGGACTCGGTGTGGGCGGTGGGCTGCTCAAACCTGATATTCGACATGAAATGGTCTCGTGGGCGGCAGCGCAGGCGAGCCAGCTTTCATCCCTGATCTCTCGGCCAGGGCTCCCCACGCCAGCAACGTCACGTGAGGCAACGGTGAAAGCCGATGCCAAGGCGAAGGCCGATGCCAAGGCCGCGGCGAGGGTGAAGTCGACGCCACCCCACGTGGTACCGCACGCGCCGGCGGTCAAGCCGGAGACCAAGGCCGCCGAGCCGGCCCCTTCAGCAGCCCATGCCGTTACGAAGCCCCCGGTTACACCACCGTCCAGCACCCCAAGTCAACACAGCGTTCGGTGACCAACCCCCGCTGAGCATGTCGGCAGCCTGGACCCTCGGGGCTGGTGGTCGAGGGTGAGCACGCTCAACGGGTGACTCAGCTGGCTCGGCGGACGCGGGCATTGCGTCGTTTGAGCGCACGGCGTTCGTCGTCGGACAGTCCGCCCCACACTCCCGCGTCCTGGCGGGGCTCCATGGCCCAACTGAGGCAGGTGTCAATCACTTCGCAGCGACGGCAGACAGTTTTTGCTTTCTCGATCTGGAGAAAAGCAGGTTCGGTGTTCCCGATGGGGAAGAACATCTCGGGGTCCTCGTCCAGGCAGGCAGCACGCTTGCGCCATGTCATGAGGATCAAGCTCCTTGAGTCAAGGACCTGGGGGTGAGCGTCGTGTGAGTCGGTCCAGGCGGCGCGTCTGTGGTGTCACGGGGACGTCCATGGCCAACATTCAAGTCAACGCCACGGTCACCCCCAAAGTCAACGTCCACGTCATACGAACTGCACGTTTCAGCAAACCCGCCCGACTCAGGTCAAGAACGACTGACCCGAATCGTGCCGGTCAGCCACATCACGCAAGGAGGCCGCGAGAGATCGATCGACTC
>Ga0209587_1001286_pt1 | contig 11932 bp, 15 predicted proteins | sample NGEPerD_2_FD_184512 | JGI IMG/M metagenome (GOLD analysis project Ga0209587, IMG submission 184512) | Arctic peat soil microbial communities from the Barrow Environmental Observatory site, Barrow, Alaska, USA - NGEE PermafrostL1-D... | ecosystem: Environmental > Terrestrial > Soil > Wetlands >... | reverse complement strand
GTTATTTGCACATGGGTTAGCTTATCAAAAACAAAGTCCACAATGGTGGTGTGAGACAGACCAAACTGTTTTAGCAAATGAGCAGGTGACTGATGGCAAATGTTGGCGTTGCCATAATCAAGTAGTCAAAAAAGACCTAAAACAATGGTTTTTCAAGATTACCGAATATGCTGACGAAATCTTACAAGCGACCAATGACTTGGATTGGACCGAAAGCGTCAAGACCATGCAGAAAAACTGGATTGGCAAGTCGCAAGGTGCCGAGGTAGAATTCAAAGTTGATAGCAAAGATGATATTTTGACAGTCTTCACGACTCGTCCAGATACGCTATTTGGTGCAACATTTGTCGTACTGGCACCCGAGCATGAACTAGTCAAAAAATTATTAACATCTGAAACTCGCGAAAAAGTCGAGGCATATATTCTAGACGCGGCTCGAAAGTCCGAGATTGAACGCATGAATGAAACTCGCGAAAAAACCGGTGTTTTCACTGGTGGATATGCGATTAACCCAGTCAACGGTAACAAATTACCAATTTGGGTAGCTGATTATGTACTTTCGGGTTATGGAACTGGTGCAATTATGGCGGTTCCAGCTCACGATGAGCGTGATTTTGCCTTTGCAGAAAAGTTTGATTTGCCAATAGTCAAAGTAATTGAAAAACCAGAGGACGATTCAGAAACTGGTCTATATCAAGGTGAAGGTAAACTAGTAAACAGTGGCCGATTTGATGGTATGGCAAGTAGTGCTGCGCGTGAAGAAATTGTTGCCTGGCTAGAACAAGAGGGGACTGGTAAAACCAAAGTCACTTATAAAATGCGTGATTGGCTGATTAGCCGTCAGCGTTACTGGGGTGCGCCAATTCCAATCATCCATTGTCCTGAACACGGTGCCGTAGCAGTTCCAGACGAACAACTACCAGTTATTTTACCTGATATTGACGATTTCAAGCCAAAAGGTGGTGCAACTTCAGCATTAGCCGACGCAACTGATTGGGTCAATACAACCTGTCCAACTTGTGGCAAACCTGCCAAGCGTGAAACCGATACTTTGGACGGATACGCCTGCAGTAGCTGGTATTTCTTGCGATATTTGGACCCATTCAATGACAAACAAGCTTGGGACCCAGCCATCGAAAAACATTGGGGCCCGGTTGATTATTATAATGGTGCTGACCATGCTGTGGCTCATCTGTTGTACGCTCGATTTTGGATGCGATTTTTCTATAAACTAGGATTAGTCTCTCATCCTGAACCTTTCAAACGTATGATGTATAACGCCTATATTTTGGCGCCAGATGGTACAAAAATGAGTAAATCGAGGGGTAATACGATTGATCCGCTTGAAATTATGGATAGTGGCTATGGCGCTGATAGCTTGCGTGTTTATGAGATGTTTATCGCTCCATATGACTTGGAAGCACCGTGGGACACTCGTGGCGTTCCTGGGACGTATCGTTTCCTTAATCGTGTCTGGACTTTGACCCAAGAATATATTGAGGCTGGCGAAGTGACTTTAACTGACGTAGCTCAGCAAGAAATATTAGCTATTGCCCATCGAACTGCTAAAAAAGTCACGATGGATATAGAAGAAGAAAAGTTTAATACGGCTATTTCGTCGATGATGGAAGCGGTCAATGGTTACTATAAATTAAAAGAACAGTATGGCATAGGCAAATCCGAGGCTTGGACTTACGCAATCGAGAGTTTGTTACAAGTGTTGTCGCCATTTGCGCCACATATCACCGAAGAACTGTGGTCTCAATTAGGGCATAATGACACAATCCACATTGATCATTGGCCAAAATGGGATGATAAATATCTACAGACTGACGAAATCACTATTGTTGTGCAGGTTAACGGAAAATTACGAGCCAAAATTATGACTGCCAAAGATACATCTGAGGATGAAATCAAAAAAATGGCGCAAACTAATGAAAACGTTGCCAAATTCATTGGTAACAAAAAACCGACCAAGGTTATTTATGTTCCTGGCCGGTTAGTAAATATAGTCGTTGCTAATTAGTTATCGTTTTTCTCAATACCTACAGGTACAACGATACCTTCGTTTTCTTGTATGCCGTCTGATAACGCTTCTTTATTTTCTGGCATGTCTTCGATATGTTCAACGACGTGTCTAACATCAACACTTTCGTCAACACCGTCTATAGTGTAAGCTGCGTAATTAAGACCTTGGTCTTTCGGTATCGGAACATTTTTTGTAGTATCAGAATATTGGTATGGATTATTGAGTTGGTTGACACCTTCTTTGGCAAGCCCGATACCCTTAACTAGTCCATAAGAAGCTAGAAGTACAAGCACAGCGAAGCCTATTCGACGGAATGTGTAATTTGGTTTATTGTTTTGTGTTTCTTTGTTTTCGTTATATCTATCATTATTCATCCTTTTATTATAACACTAACGCTAATTATAAGCAATAGCGTTTTGCAAAAACACTTGAGCTATAATGTGCTATCCGTTATAATGGATACAAGTTTCATTATCATAAACCTAATAAGGAGTTCTTTTTATGGGACAACCCAAAAAACAGAGCAGTCCACGAAAAACCGGTTTGCGTCGTAGCCATCTACGTCTTGAGCTAGCTCGTCGTGTCAATGCTAAATCACCAGTAAAAGTTCGCACAACTCGTCGCGAGACGGGTAAAGCACTCGCAAAATAGGCGAGTTATCCACCTACCTTAAAATATAATTTAAAGAAAGAATTAAAACGCTATGGCATCTAATCGCCACCTCGGTCGCATCGTTGCTTTACAAACTCTATACGAATATGAATTTCGTGTGCAGTCTAAGGATTTAACTGCAGACGTAGACGATATTCTGGTTCGTAACCTTAAAAGGTACGAGACTGCAATTGATGATAAGGAATTTGTTGAGGTTCTCGTCAAGGGTGTTTTGGACGAAGAGGTTGATTTAGATACCAAAATTCAGCCGATCGCTCCAGAGTGGCCGATTGATCAGATTGCTAGAGTTGATCGTAATATTTTGCGCATTGGTTTGTATGAATTGCTGTTTCAAGCAAAAGTCATACCGCCGAAAGTTGCAATAAATGAAGCGGTTGAATTGGCAAAAGCGTTTGGTTCTGACAACTCGAGCAAATTCATAAACGGTGTTTTAGGCACCGCTTATCGTACGCTTGTGGAGGATACAACCGATGATAACACCGCAGTTTGAAAAATTAAAAAAGTATTTGAACCACAAAAAAACTCAAATTCAAGAAATAGTTCGTGAGCCAACCTCTGGTGGCATTATTTTTCGTCGCGACAAAGATAGAAACGTTGAAATTCTATTGGTTCAAGACGGTAAGGATCGGTGGACAATACCAAAAGGTCATATAGAAGAGGGCGAGACCGCCCAAGAGACCGCCAAACGCGAGATATTCGAAGAGGCGGGGCTTAGCGACATCGAAATTTTGGGTTGGCTAGGTAAAATAAATTTTCGTTATCGCCGTATTGATAGATTAGTTCTGATGACGACTCAGATTTATTTGGTTCGTGCTATTGGTGATACGGATGGAATTCAAAAGGAAGAGTGGATGAACGATATTAAATGGTTTAAATTCAATGATGCACTTGACGCGATTGAATATGAAGACATCGGAAAATTAATGCTACTAGCTATGAAAAGAATTAGAAAGGAAAATTTATGAGTCCCGTTAGAGTTCTGTCTGATAAACATAAGGTTATTACTGAGATTATGATACATAAAATATCTGTGAACAACACTAATTACAGAAAGGAACTCTAACGGGATGAGTGGAATGCAAATAGCGCCTTATCAAGATTTTTCCAAAGAAAAATTGGGATTTGAATTTCAAAATATTCAGTTATTGGTCACAGCTTTGACACATCGAAGTTATGTCAACGAGCACAAAAAGAGCGTTAATGAACATAATGAACGACTCGAATTTTTGGGTGATGCAGTCCTAGAGCTAGTTGTAACCGACTATCTGTATCATAATTACGCTGAACCAGAGGGGACGTTGACAAGTTGGCGAGCAGCACTGGTCAGAACTGAGAGCATTGGCGCGGCGGGCGTTAAACTTGGTTATGAACCACTTGTGCGTATGAGTCGTGGTGAAAAACAAGGTGGCGATCGTGCACGACAACAAATACTTGCCAACGCATTCGAAGCTTTAACTGGTGCAATTTATTTGGAACGCGGGTATGATGATGCAGCTGTTTTTATTAACAAACATATCATCAGTAAACTCGATGAAATTTTAGAATTTGGTAGCTGGCGTGATGCAAAGTCACATCTGCAAGAAGTATCACAACGTATCGATAGTCAAACGCCACAATATCGCGTTGTTGATGAGATAGGCCCAGATCACGACAAGGTGTTTACTTTGGGTGTATACGTTGGCGATAGGTTAATGGGTGTCGGCAGTGGTCCTAGCAAACAAGTAGCCCAACAACAAGCCGCTCAAGCCGCCTTAGAAACATACGCCAAACGGTAATAACTGATTGACTCTTAGCTTAAAATAGTGTAATATTGAGCGAGTCGTAAAATTATTTAAAGATAGAGAAAAAGGAAGTTATATATTTATGCTCGCAATTCGTTTGCAACGTGTCGGTCGGACTGGTCATGCAATGTATCGCATTGCTGTTCAAGAAGCTCAGCGTCATCCATCTAGTGGTCGTATTATTGCTTATGTCGGCACTTATGATCCTCATACCAAAGCTGCCAATGTCCAAGTTGAAATAGCACAGAAATACCTTGATACAGGTGCACAACCATCACCACGAGTTATAAAATTACTATCAGATGCTGGCGTTAAATTGCCAAAATGGGTAGAAAAATCTCTTTCTAAGTCGAAAGTTATTCGTCATAGTGAAAAACTTCGCAAGAATAGATCTGAAGTTGCAGAAGTTAAAAAACCAAAAGAAGTTATTGAAACTGCTGAGCCAGAAGAGATTACTGAAACCACCGAATCCGCAGAAGTTGCTGAACCAGAAGTAGTTGTCGAATCTGCTCCACAAGAATAAACGTGATACAATTAAGTTGTAATTAATAAATAGCGACCTAAGAGATGAGGGGGCAATATGTCGACAATAGACCAGCAATTCGTAGAATATATCGTAAAATCGCTCGTAGGACATCCAGACGACGTTGTCGTGGATCGGCTTATCGATGAAAAGGGAGTTTTGCTGTCACTTACAGTAAATCCAGAAGATTTAGGGCGTGTAATTGGCAAACGTGGTGTTACGGCACAAAGTTTACGGACATTGCTTCGTGCACTTGGAACCAAAAATGATGCTCGTTATAATCTAAAAATTATAAATAATGATGATCAGCGTGATAATTATGCAACATCATCAGAAAACCAACCATCGGACGTTCAACCATCAGAAAGTGAATCGCCAGAGGTTCAGAATGACGAGCCTGACGAGCCTGACGAGCCTGTGAAAAACTCAACAGATGAGACTGTGGATAACGACCCTGATTACGCAAATAAAGCTCGTGAAGAGCTTGCAGAACTAGACGATCTCGATATATAATCATAAACAGTTACAAGTTAAACGCTTGAACTGCGAGAATAAGCTCTCTATGCGAGCAACAATATATTTTTGTTGAGAGATTTATATGTCAGGGAAACCACCTTTAGGGGTGGTTTTTTTGTTAGTCCCGTTAGAGCTCAGGAGCGAAATATTAGGGTATAATAGGCATATTAGTTAAAAGTGGAGACGACCAGGTTATGCAAACGATTAGTGTGAGGCTCTAACGGGATGAAAATGCAGGTAATTACACTATTTCCAGAGATGTTTGACGGTGTGCTAAATAGTTCGATGTTATGGAAAGCGCAAGACCGTAAAGCGGTTGAATTCCGCATGATAAATTTACGTGATTTCGGATTGGGTCCACGTAAACGAGTTGATGATACGCCATACGGTGGCGGTGATGGTATGCTTTTGATGCCTGAACCTCTGTTCAAGTCAATAGAAAGTGCTAAAAAAGATGATCCAAGTGCCAAAGTAGTGCTAATGACTCCTAGAGGTGAGCGTTGGAAACAATCTACGGCACAATCTTGGGCTGACAATAAAGATAATTATATCCTTGTTTGTGGTCGCTACGAAGGATATGATGAACGTATCCTGACTTTAGTTGACGAGCAGGTGAGCGTAGGGGATTATGTGCTAACTGGCGGTGAATTGCCGGCTATGACGGTTATTGACAGTATTGTACGACTCATTCCAGGGGTTTTAGGTGGTGAAATGAGCTCAGCAATTGAAAGTTTTAGTGATGGTGAATTACTTGAATTTCCACAATACACACGGCCAGAAGTGTTTAATGGCATAGAAGTGCCTAAAGTGTTACTAAGTGGTAATCATGCCGAGATTGCCAAATGGCGTGCTGAAAATTCACATAAAGCTAAATAATCAAGGAATCCCTCACCAAATTGGTGAGGGATTTTTGTTGTGGTGGATATCGTAAAGCGATCAGTCACAACATATGTTTTTTGGATTTATGTTTGTTTTTGTAACTTTCGCTTATTGTACTTTACGTGAATTTATTTAAAAGCGCAAGCGAAATAGCAAAAAAAACAACATTTGTAGTTCGTGGTATCAGGTCGTATACTAAAAGCATGAGTATATTTGTAAAGGCAACATCAGCAAAAGAACCAAGGACTCGTGAAGCTCGAAATATAGCATATATGTATGCGGCTATATTAATCGTGTTTGTTTTGACCCAATTATTTAATTTTGATGAGTTTTTAGCATTATTAGAAAGTTTTTGGCTTCCTGGCGGGGTACCTGTCGCTTATTTATTGGGAAGCATCATTGTTGTAAGTGAAGTACTAGCACTCCCCTTCTTGTTAAGAATGAAAGTTAGTCCATTAATGCGCATTGTTAGTATGATCTTGGGGTGGTTAGTGTCTTTGATTTGGCTCAAACTAGCCCTTTGGCTTACTTTAACAGTAAATGCTGTTTCAAATATGGGTTTTTTGGGCACAACGATTCGTTTAACTCCAGGATGGTGGACAGTTTTATTTAGTGTTGCACTTGGAATATTAGCGGCTTGGGCTAGCTGGGGTCTGTGGCCGATTAGACGCAGAAAATAGTTGTTTTATTCCTAATTAGGGGTTATTATAAAGCTATCATTAGGGGAATAAAGAAATAGGGAGAAAGATATGAGTTCGATTAGTAAAATTGAAGACATGATTGCAGGTTGGTTAAAACCTTTACCTCATTTACCTACTGCTGGTCAAAAATGGATATCTCAAAATATATGGTGGATTGTACTTATTGGTGTTATTCTTTCAGGGATTAGAGTATTAGCGTTGATTGGAATCCTATTTGCCACTTCAGCAGTTTGGGGCGCAATAACTTATTACGTTAATGAAAGTTATAGTGGCTGGTGGATATTATCATCAATAATTTCTATATTATTTATGGCAGCAATTGTTATTGTATCGGCAATCTCAATCAATCCGTTGAAAGGTTTAAAGAAAAAGGGTTGGAACTTACTATTCTTTACGCTTCTTCTTAGCGCAGCCTCGATAGTTGTTAGCGTAATTATCAGTTTCAACGTATTCAGCTTTATGCCTAGCCTAATTTTTGGCGCAATTGGCCTAGCAGTTGGCGCATATTTCTTGTACGAAATTCGTTCACATTTCATTGTTACTAAAAAATAATTCTACTACTTGAGCTGAAGTCCACATTAGTGTACAATTCGTATTGCTGATGGGATGTGGCCAAGTGGTAAGGCATCGGCTTTTGGTGCCGACATTCGGGGGTTCAAATCCCTCCATCCCAGCCAAGCATTGCACTAAACAAGACCTTATTGCATAATAAGTATTTTTAGGAGATGTATATATGGATAAGAAGGCTTTAGAACACTCGATTAAATACATTGATTCCTGGTTAGACCTTAGATACGAAAGTAACGACTTACCGGGATTTGTAGTTGCTATTTCCCATAAAGGAAAAATTCTTTTAAACAAAGCTTACGGATACGCGGATATTGATAAAAAAGTTAAATTGACTCCAGAGCACATTTTTAGAATTGCTTCACACTCGAAAACTTTTACAGCGACAGCCCTTATGCAGTTGCAAGAGCAAGGGAAACTAAGAATTGATGACTATGTAGTGACTTATTTGCCTTGGCTAAAAAATCATAAGGATAAGAAGTGGCAAAATGTGACTATTCGACAATTAATGTCTCACGGAGCTGGAATTATAAGAGATGGCCAAAGCAGTGGTTTCTGGCAATTAGACCGTCCATTTCCTAATGCTGACCAATTAAAAGAAGAGATTCTGCAATCGGATTTAGTCATCGATAACAATACAAAGCTAAAGTACTCAAACTTTGGTTATTCATTACTCGGTTTATTGATTGAAAACGTTTCAGGCAAGTCATATGACAAATATGTAATAGAAAACATTGTAGAGCCATTAGAGCTAAAAAATACTGGGCCTGATTTTATACCCGAGATAAAAAATAAATTAGCAGTTGGCTATACTCGTAAAATTAATGGCGCACGTTTACCGATTGATAATATCAAAACAATGGCAATGTCAGCAGCAACCGGTTTCTATTCCACATCGGAAGATATGTGTACTTACTTTACAGCTCAATTTGTGGGCTCAGGAAAACTTATCAAAGATGAATCAAAAAAGGAGATGCAAAGGACGCATTGGCGCGCCACTAAACCTTTCCAAAACTTCCAAGAAGACTATTGCCTTGGTATTGAAATTGAATATATCAAGGACAGGAGAACCATTAGCCACGGAGGTGGTTTTCCGGGGTTCATCACAAAAAGTATAGGAGATCCCAAAGATAAACTGGTAGTTGTTGTACTCACTAACTGTCATGACGGACTAGCGCCGATGATTGCAAAAAACATTTTTCCAATTATCGATTATTTTCTAAAGAATACTCCAACGACTAAACCAAAACATGATCTAAGGCTTCTTGAGGGCCGTTATGTTGGCCGTTTGGGAATGGTCACCGATATTATTGTAACTGGTGACAAAATTGTTTCAAATTTCCCCAACAACTGGCAGCCAATGCAAGATTTAGAGAATTTAGAGTATATCGACGATACAACATTAAAAGTTGTTGATGCAGATAGCTTTAGTAGCGAGGGAGAGAAAGTAGTCTTTAAAGTCATAGGCAGTAAAGTTGAGTCGGTTAATTATTGTGGGTTTATCGTAAAACCCGAGAAAATTTGGCGAAAAGACACAAAGGGAATTAAACACATTACGTTACTCAACCAGGAATAAATCTAATTGATTATTACTGTACGTAAGCTAGTATGAAGTGAGTCTTTAAAAGAAAAAGATGGTAGTATATTCATGTAGGGTTCAAATCCCTCCATCCCGGTCAAGCATGAGTATTATTAAGAACTCTTCTTTTTGGAACTTTTATATTCATAAAGTTGTTACTCAATTAATTGTCGCGTATCATAACAATATGGCTTTAAATATTCTCGTCTCAAAAATCCAAGACGGCTCCATGAAGTCGATTCATAATGGCGATATTGAGAAAGTGAATCAAGCACGAACAAATTTTCTTTTAAAAAATGATATAAACCCAATCGATACGACTTTAGTTAGAGTAAAATACGAAGGCGATAACTATAAACGCTACTTTATAGCCGACAATAGATACAAAGGTGATGGCATAGTGCGTGAATCGACCATAGACTGCGATGCTATAGTCACTTTAGATTTTAATCACGCCTTATTTCTACCATTAGCTGATTGTATTGGCGTGGTGTTGCATGATGTAAATAAGAATATAATGATGGTTTCACACCTAGGCAGACATAGCCTAGAACAATCAGGCGGGATTACTTCTGTAGATTATTTGACTAAGTACTTTGATATAAATCCTAAAGAGCTAAAAGCATGGCTTAGTCCTGCTGCAGGTAAAGAATCATATCCGTTATCTGCTTTTAATAATCGTGGCCTACACGAAGTCGCATTCGAGCAACTTACAAATGTTGGCGTATTACCTGAAAATATAGAATTATCATCGATAGACTCAGCTAAAGATCAAAAATATTATTCTCATAGCCAATTCTTAATAGGTAATAGAGTAAGCGATGGTCGATTTGCAATTGTAGCCTATATGACTAGATAATTCCTGAAACGCATACACTAGCTTCAGCTAAACATATTTATTTCTGAGTATTAAATTACTTTATTGTGCTTATGGCTGTAAGACTGTATAATTCTTTTATTACTAGAAGAAATATAAGGGGATGGGCATGAATAAAAAAAATCAACCGGGCGGAATGCATTTAATTATTATTATCGCAATAGTAGTATTAGTCGTAATTGGTGGTCTCGTCTATGTTTGGTTATCACGAAATTCAACAGAATCGGATACATCGGATACTAGTCAAAGCCAAGAAGCTGATAGTCAGGCTGCAGCTTCAGGTGTAAGTGTTACCATGTTGAGTGGTAAACTAATGATGACTGCTGTTGATGGCTGGACAAAAGGCACAGAAACTAATCTAATCAAAGATATTGATGGTACAAGCTTTAAGGTCGCAATTCAACCACAGGGTGTAGATTATCTAAAATTAGATACAATTGGCGGATATGCAATAGAAAATTCCACAGCTACAACTACACAAGACACTAAATTATATATTCTCAAGATGGGCGTTACTCAAGACGCTACTAATTTAGTCGTAAGCACATGTGCACCAACTGACGGCTTTGGATGTGCTCCTGATTTAGACAGTAGCAAGTTATATATAGTTCTAGCTCCTCTAGGTGATGGAAGTTCAACAATCGCACCACTTGATTACAACTTACCAGCAACGGCTACAGCAATTAGTGATTTTGAGCAAATTGCCGGTAATTTACCTCTTTAACTGACACTAATAAACTAACAATAAAAACGCCGACTTCTCAACTCGGCGTTTTATTGTTTTAGATTGATATATTTAATTATTTGTGTTATTGTATGCTTAATATTGATTTAGTGAGACTTTTCTAGTTTCCTTTCAATAAGTCCTTTACAAATCTGGGGATTTTTGAAAAAACGACGAAGAGTCTCATCTTTTATTTATCAAGAGAGGGTGAGTGAATTGGAAAACAATAAGCAGTCAGGTATAAATGAAATTTTTGAACAACGGAAGCGTATCTATAAACTATCTGTTCCTTTTAGTGCTTCCAAGGGAAGGGCTCTAAAGACTTTGAGAGGTTCGGACGCTACTTTTGATGACTGGATGAGAGTTCATGATGATCCAGAATCCGATCCCAATCTTAAAAAAGTTTCACTTTTTGAAATGTCCAAAAGGGCTATTGCGCCTAGTGAGTGGAAATGTGTTTACGTTCGATCCACTCCTGGTAGTAAAAGAGGAAAAGTGATCAGTAATATGTTAAAGATAGATGCCACTTTTGAAGAATGGGATGCTATCTATAATGATCCTAATTCTGATTCTGCACTCAGAAAAGTCACGATTTACAAGATGGAAGAGCTAAGTTCTTAAAAATATCAAAATTTTAGAGAAAGCAAGGTGAGGATAATTGGGAATCGTACAAAAGATATCTAATTTTATGCGAAGGACGTCGGGCCCAAAGGCTACTTTCAAGCGATGGAAGGATATTTATGACCAAGCTGCGCCTGGTAGTAAACTTGAAAAGTTCGCGCTTCAAAATATGTCAGAAGTAGCTACTACCTATGAGGAGTGGAACACTGTTTATTATTTATCCGAGCTTGACTCCGAGCTTGAAAAAACTGCGCTCCATAAAAGGTCAGCGTTATCCGTCAAGATCATTACTGAGTAATAAAAATCCCCAGATTTTAGTGCTGCAGCTACTTCATGGTTTATTCATGAGTAGCTGTAGCTTTTTAATTGTCCTAATAGCTGGACAAAGTGATCGTATTAGAGTATAAAAAGATTAGGATTAAACAACTTTTATTTTGGTTGTTAAATACAAACAATGAAGAAA
>Ga0209587_1001285_pt1 | contig 11935 bp, 8 predicted proteins | sample NGEPerD_2_FD_184512 | JGI IMG/M metagenome (GOLD analysis project Ga0209587, IMG submission 184512) | Arctic peat soil microbial communities from the Barrow Environmental Observatory site, Barrow, Alaska, USA - NGEE PermafrostL1-D... | ecosystem: Environmental > Terrestrial > Soil > Wetlands >... | reverse complement strand
CCCCCGATGCCCCCGATGCTCACGATGACGACGACCCCGACGACGCCGGGCTGGTCATCGCCGGTGAGCGCTTCACCTCACGGCTCATCACCGGCACCGGCGGGACGCCGAGCCTCGACGCGCTCGAGCGCGCGCTGCGCGCCTCCGGCACGGAGCTGACGACCGTTGCCATGCGCCGGCTCGACCCATCGGCCAGCGGATCGATCCTGGACGTGCTCGACCGCCTCGGCATCCGTCCGCTGCCCAACACCGCCGGCTGCTTCACCGCGCAGGAGGCCGTGCTGACTGCCAGGCTGGGGCGCGAGGCGCTGGAGACCAACTGGGTCAAGGTCGAGGTCATCGGTGACGACCGCACGTTGCTGCCCGACGTCGCCGAGCTGCTCGATGCCTGCGAGCAGCTGGTCGACGACGGCTTCGTCGTGCTGCCCTACACCTCCGACGACCCCGTGACGGCCCGCCGGCTGCAGGAGGTGGGCTGCGCCGCCGTGATGCCGCTGGGCTCGCCGATCGGCAGCGGCGCCGGAATCCGCAACCCCTACAACCTGCGCATCATCCGCGAGATGGTGCAGGTGCCGGTGATCCTTGATGCCGGGATCGGCACCGCCTCCGACGCCGCGCTCGCCATGGAGCTCGGCTGCGACGGGGTGCTGCTGGCCTCCTCCGTCACCCGGGCGCGACAGCCCGAGCGCATGGCTCGGGCCATGCGGCTGGCGGTCGAGGCGGGCTGGCATGCCAGCCACGCCGGACGCATCCCCACCCGGCTCTACGCGCAGGCCTCCACCTCGGCCGAGGGACTGCCCGCCCTGGGCGACGACCACGCGGCGTGAAGCTGCCCTCCTTGCTGGTGCTCACCGACGCGGCGCAGGCCGCCAGCGTCGGCAACGAGCTGTTCGACGTCATCGTCCAAGCCGTCCAGGCCGTCCAGGCCGATGCGATCGGCGTCGTGGTGCGGGAGCGGCACCTGGCCGAGCCGCAGCGTCGGGGGCTGTTGGACCGGGTGGAGGCGCTGCTCGACGGGGTTGGCGGTCTGCTGCTGGCGGCCTCGCCGCCCCTGGGCGCCCGGTCCGGCGTGCACCTGCGCGCGGCGGAACCCGTGCCATCCCCACGCCCCGCCGTCGTGGGCCGCAGCTGCCACGGCCGGGGGGAGTTGGCGGCCGCGGCCGAGGACGGCTGCGACTACGCCACCCTGTCGCCGATCTTCGCCACCGCCTCCAAGCGGGGGTACGGACCGGCCCTCGGGACCGAGGCGCTGCGGGGCTGCCCGTTGCCGGTCTACGCCCTGGGGGGCGTGAGCGCCGCCAACGCCGCCGCTTGCCGGGCCGCCGGCGCCGCGGGCGTAGCGGTGATGGGCGCGGTCATGCGCTCTCCCGATCCCGCCCGCACCGTCGCGGAGCTGCTCGCAGCAGTGGAGACGCAACCATGAGCCAACCACCCGTCGTGCTGACCATCGCCGGCTCGGACTCCGGTGGGGGAGCGGGCGTCCAGGCGGACCTGAAGACCTTCGCCGCGCTCGGGACCTTCGGCGCCAGTGCCTTCGCCGCGCTCACCGCGCAGAACACGACCGGCGTGCGCGGGGTCCACGTCGTGCCGACGGCCTTCGTCGTGGAGCAGATCGAAGCCGTGCTCGACGACCTGCCGGTGGCCGCGGTCAAGACCGGGATGCTCGCCACCGCCGAGATCGTCGAGGCCGTCGCCGGCCTGGCCGCCGCGGGACGCCTGCCCAACCTGGTCGTGGACCCGGTCATGGTGTCCTCGACCGGTCACCGGCTGCTGGACGAGCACGCCGAGTCGGCCTACGTGGGGTCGCTGTTCCCCGCCGCTCGGGTGGTGACGCCCAACCTGCGGGAAGCCGAGGTGCTGCTCGGCACCCGTCTGACCACGCTCGACGACGTGCGGCGCGCGGCCGCCAAGCTGCACGCCACCGGTTGCGAGGTGGTGGTCATCAAGGGCGGCCACCCCACCGCCGACACCGCGGGCGTGGCCCTCGACGTGTGGTTCGACGGCGACGAGCTGCACGAGCTGGTCGCAGCGCGCGTGGACACCGCCAACAACCACGGCACCGGCTGCTCGTTCGCCTCCGCGGTGGCCGCACATCTTGCCCGCGGCGAGGACGTCGCCGCCGCCCTGGCCGGCGCCAAGGACTATGTGACCCGGGCGCTGGTCGGCGCCAGCGGCTGGCATCTGGGTGCCGGCCACGGCCCCATCGACCACTTCTCCTGGACTGACAGGGGCTCCCGGACCGACTGCGGTTCCCGGACCGACCACTCCCGAAAGGAACTCCGCTGAACGCGACCGTAGCCGTCACCGCCGTGCTCATTACCCTGGCCTTCTTCGCCGTGGTGGGCACCGCGCGGCGGGGCCAGCCCGCCAGCCGCCGCGACGGCTACCTGTCCGCGCGCGGCTCGCAGCACGTCACCACGCTCGCCCTCAGCCTGTATGCCTCCGGCATGGGGGTGTGGATCCTGTTCACCCCGCCGACCGTGGCCGCGTTCAACGGGATCCTGGGCGCGGCCGGCTACGGTCTGGCGTCCGCCGCGCCGCTGGTGGCCTTCGGCGTGGTGGGCCCGCGGGTGCGCCGCAGCGTCCCCACCGGGATCACGCTCACCGACTGGGTGCGGCTGCGCCACGGCCGGCCGTTCCAGGCCTACGTGTCGGTGGTCTCGGTGTTCTACATGTTCATGTTCCTGACCGCGGAGCTCACCGCCATCGGCCAGGTGCTGGCGCTGCCCGCCTTCGGCGGCACGCAGGCGTGGATCGCGATCCTCGCCACGGCGGTGGTGACCGTCGGCTACACCGCCTACGGAGGGCTGCTGGCGTCCCTGCGCACCGACCTGTGGCAGGGCTGGCTGATCCTCGGGCTGATGACGATCGGCCTCGGCGCGATCCTGTTCGACCTCGAGGACCCCGTCCGCACCGCCGTCGACGGCGGCCTCACCCGCCTCGACCGGCCGGGAGCGGAGACGGTCGTGGTCCTGCTCGTGGCCGTCACCGCCGCCAGCCTGTTCCACCAGGGGTACTGGCAGCGCATGTGGGCCGCCGCCGATGAGCGGGTGCTGCGTTCGGCGACCGCTGTGGCGGCGCTGCTGAGCCTGGTGACGGTCCTCGCCGTCGGCCTGACCGGTCTGATCGCCGCCGGGCTCGGTGAGCCATCGGTGCCGTTCTTCGACCTGCTCGCCGGTCTGCCCGGCGCCATCCGGCTGCTGATCATCGTGCTGGCCGTGGCGCTGGTCGCCTCCAGCGTGGACACCCTGGAAAACGCCATGGCCGCGGTGGTGTCCCAGGACGTGACCGACGCCCGCCTGAGCATGGGCGCGGCCCGCATCGTCACCGTCGCGCTGGTCGTGCCCGCCAGCTTCATCGCGGTGCAGGGCTACGACGTGCTGCGCCTGTTCCTCATCGCCGACCTGGTCGCCGCGGCCACGGTGGTGCCGGTATTCCTGCCGCTCTTCCCGGGCCTCGGCAGGCGGGTGACGGGCGCCGGCGCCATCGCCGGATCGGTGGCGGGGCTGGTGGCGGTGTTCGTGCTGGGCGTCGTGACCCGCGGCGGCGCCGCCGGAGGGTGGGCCATGCTCACCATCGCCGACTCGCCGGCGCTGGACATCGGTGCGTTCGTCTGGGCGCCCGTGGCCTCGACGATCGTGGCGCTGGCCTGGTCGCGCGCGGGCGGGGCGTCCGCTGCGCGGTCGAGCCGCGAGTCGGACGCGGTCAGCCCGTCCAGATCATCGCCCAGAAGGCGGCCTCGCGCTCGGCGATGACGGTCACGGCATCGGCGGCGGCCTCCACCTCGGCCTCGGAGGCGCCGCCGAGCGCCCCGTCGGCGGCGGCTTGCAGGCGGTCGACGAAGGTGGCGAAGGCCGCGTCGGTCCAGTGCTCGACGAAGGGCCGGTAGGCCGGCGCCCCGGGCAGCGCGCTGCGCCAGGCCTGCAGGTAGGCGGCCTCCACCGCCCACATGGCCGCCAGCGCCACCGGGTACGGCTCGCCGGCGAGGCGCAGCAGGTCCGCGTGGTAGGCGGCGGCTGCGGGCAGCGGCTCCGCCGGGATGGCCAACCCGCGCTCGACGCCGAGCTCGCCGAACCACACCATCTCCGCGGTGGAGGCGGCGATGCCGTCGGCGAGCAACGGCAGGTCGTCGGCGGGTGCCGCGATCAGCAGGCGACTCCAGGCGCGCGCGCCCGCCTCCACGAACAGCCGGTCCTGCTCCAGCCAGCGGTCGAACGCGGCGGCGGGCAGGTCACCGCTGCGGGCACCGTCGAGAAAAGGGGAGGAGGTCGCCTCCCGCCACCGGTCCGGCCGGCGTCCAGTCAGCTCGCCGACGGTGGTCATGACGCCTGCTCGGCGGCCGCGGTGAAGAACGCCAGCTCCAGGCGCATGGCGGTGCGGTAGCGCTGCGCCACCGCCGCCGGGTCGCCGCCGAGGCGGTCGAGCAGGTCCTCCAGCGTGACGGCCAGCTGCTGGAAGCCCGGGTCGGCGTAGGTCTGGACCCACTTCCGGTAGGGGCTGTCGGCCGCGGCCACGGGCGCCAGCTCCCGGCCGAGCCAGGCGTACAGGCGCATGCAGGGCGTCATCGCCGCGCACAGCTGGCTGACCGGCTCGAGCGCGGCCACGCGCAGGAGGAAGTCGGTGTAGGCGGTCGTGGCCGGCGCCGGCTCCGGTTCGAGGTCCACGCCCCATCGCTCCGCGTAGCCGCGGTGCAGCTCCAGCTCGTCGAGGCCGCCGTCCAGCAGCGACTTGAGCACGGTCATCACCTCGCGGTCCGGTGCCTTGGCGATGCCCAGGCCGTAGGCGCGCACGAACGCCTCCAAAAACGCCGCGTCCTGGGCCACGTAGAAGCAGAACGCCGCCCGGTCCAGGGCGCCGCTGGCGATGCCCTGCAGGAAGGGATGGTCGCGGCACGCCTCGGCGAGGTCGCGGTTGGCGTCGAACAGCTCGGCAGCGGTCATGCCGGCGAACCTACACGACGCCGGCGCGCGGTCCAAAGGCGGCGCCACCCAGCCTGCCCCAAGGGCGTGCGCTCCTTGCCGGCGGGGACATAGTCAGCGGTCTTCGAAGCCGAACTGGTCGAACTTGAGGGTGCGGGCGTTTTCGGTGACGACGCGGGACTTGTCGGTCGGGAAGCCGGCGTCGTTGGTGGCGGTGATCTCGACGGTGACCTCCAGGCGGGTGCCATCGACGGCGGCGAGGTGCTGCAGCACCTCCTGTGCGACGCGTGTGAAATCGCGGCTGTAGCGCTCCGGGTTGACTCGGACCACGCCGAAGAAGCGCACGTCCTTCGGCTGCGGAGCCTGTCCCTCGTCCGCGCTGGGCTGCGGGCGCGCGAACAGGCCATCTGGCTCGGCGGCGACCGCCGCCTCCTCGCCCGCGACCGGGCCCGGGGCCGGGGTCGCCTCCTGCTGCTCCGCGGCGCGCTGGCGCACGGCCACCGCCGGCTGCACGATCAGCGTGCTGTCCGTGATCGGGCCGAACGCCCCGGTGTTGTAGCCGGCCAGGCCGGTGTAGCGGCCGCTCCCGGCGTCGAAGGCCTCGGCCAGGGCGAAGCCCTCGGTTTCCCACATCATGTCGTCCAGCGCCGCGGCGACCGCCCGCTCCAGCACCGATCGGTCCCGCAGCCGCGTCAGGTAGGGGTAGCGCCGGTAGTAGGACCACAGCTCGCCCACCGTGACGTGGCCGGGCTCCCATGCTGATGCCAGGGCGCCGTCGAGGTCCATGCGCACGTTGCGGGCGCCGTAGGTCGTCGCGAGCAGGCCGCCCTGCCGCAGCTTCACGCTGACCCGGTCCGCCAGGCGCTCCTGCGAGCCCTCGGCCTTGAGCGCCTGCCATTCCGCGGGCCGTGCCGGGTCGGGCTGGTCGGGCAGCAGCACCCAGATGTAGGCGCCGGCGATCCGCAGGCGCACGGTGTCGTCGGCCTGGTCGCGGCGGTGCTCCGCCTGGGTCTTCTGCTGCGCGGTCAGGTTCAGCTCCTCCACCTGGCCGCAGATGTGGTCCCAGGCGAGGAAGTCCCGCACGGCCTCGCCGAGCTCGCCCATCCTGCGGTCGTCGGCGGCCAGGAACACCAGGGTGTTGCGATTGGCGCGTTGCGCCGACCCGCGCGTGTCCAGACACTGCTGGGAGAACCGCCGCGCGGCCGAGTCCTCGTTGCCCTTGGCGTGGACATGCTGAGGGTGCAGGACGACGAGCTTGGCCTCCTCGGTGTCTGGCACCGCCCCGGTGTCCTCGGGGCAGACCTGCACGGCGGCGAAGTCGCCGCGCGCGTTGCGCTCGGCGGCCAGGCGGCGCACCAGCTCGGCCCACACCTCCTCGGGGTGCTCGCGCAGCCGATCGGCGTGGTCCTGCGCGGTGCGCGTGACCGACGCTTGCGTGTCGTACCAGTAGCGCGCCCCGTCCACGTACAGGTAGGTGGCCCGCTGGCCGAGCACCTCCAGCGCCGAGCCGAAGTTGCCGACCGTGTCGCCCGGCACCGCCACGCCCAGCCACACGTGCTGGCGCTCCACCCCCTTGTGAGCCGTGTGCAGCGTCGGTGCCGCGCCGACGAAGATCGTGCGGGCGATCCGGCGGGTCAGCGACCGCTGCCCGAACGTCGGGCGTTCGGCGTCGATGCGCACCGGCATCGAGCCCTCGCCGTCGACGTCGGCGTCCACGACCGCCTTCCAGCCGTCGGGCAGGTACTGGGTGAGGTTGCTGTTGACCGTCGGCACGTCCAGCGGCACCGAGCCGGCCATGATCAGCGGGCCGCTGTCGCCCGCCGCCCACAGCGCGTGCACGACCGCGCTCATCAGGTTCAGCACGCCGCGGGTGCGCTGGAAGCGCTCGAGTGTGGACCAGTCCTCATACAGCACGTCGAACAGCGCGGGGTGGATCGGGTAGGCCGCCTTGATGCGCTCCTCGTAGGCGATCTGGCCGCACTCGCGCGGGAACTCGCCCTGGTGGTCGGCGTAGAAGGCGACGAACTGGCGCGCGACGGCGGCGATGTCGCGGCGCGCGTCGGCGTCGGGCTCCTCGAACAGCCGCCGGCGCACGATCTCGAAGGACTCCCGCGCCGAGGCGGGCCGCCACTGGTCGGCGACGCGGCGCACGACGTTCTGCAGCCGCCGCAGGGCTTCCTGGCCGTAGCGGCCGCCGACCTCCAGCCCGCTGCCGTCGCTGCCGTCGTTGTCGGTGTCGCCGCCGACGTCGGAGGCGGGGATGGACACGACCAGCAGCGCGCCCGGGACCGACTTCACGACCTCGGTGAGCGCCTGCGCGAACGTGAACTGCACGTCGAAGGTGCCGCCGGCCAGGTCGTCGCGGCCGTACAGGTGACGCGCGTAGGCGATCCACTCGTCGATCAGGATCAGGCAGGGCGCGTGGGCCTGGATCAGCGTCGCCAGCGCCGCCCCGGGCGTCGTGGCGGTGCGGTCGGCCTCGGCGACGATGTCGTAGGCCGCGCGGCCGCCGAGCTGCCAGGCCAGCTCGCCCCACAGCGTGCGGACCTCGGTGCCGTCTTCCTTGACCGACGGCTGCCCCGGCGACAGGTGGTTGCCGACCAGCGTGACGCGGCGGATCTCGCCGGCACCGGCGAGGTCGACGCCCGCGACCGCCTCCTGCACCTCCTGCGGCAGCGCGCTCACCGGTGTGCCCGAGCACAGGTGGTACAGCGCGAGCATCGAGTGGGTCTTGCCCCCGCCGAAGTTGGTCTGCAGGTTGACGACCGGGCTGGCGTTGGCGTCACCGGTGAGGCGCCGCGCCGCGCGGCCGAGCAGGTCCCGCAGCCCCTCGGTGACGTAGGTGCGCCGGAAGAACTGCACCGCGTCGACGAACTCGTCGCTGCCCTCGCCGCGCGCAACCACGTGCAGGTCGGCGGCGAACTCCGCGGCGTTGTACTGGCCGCTGGCCACGTCCGGGTGGGGGGTGATGATCTCCCGCCAGGGCTTGATGCCGGTGCCGGGCACGCTTGCGACCGCCGCCGCCTTGACGGCCTTGCGCGTCTCGGATTCGTACTGCGCCCGTTGGTGATCCACGCGCAGGCGGCGGACCCCGTCCGCCTGCTCCGCGGCACCGGCCGCGATCAGCAGCCGCTCCATCGAGTCCAGCGCCCGGTAGGTGTCGTCGGCGTTGAAGCCGTCGTTGTGCGCCCAGCGATTGCGCGCCTCGCGCAGCTCGGAGGCCATGGCCTGCTCGGGACGCGACAGCCGGTCCTTGAAGATCCGCCACTCCTCGGTGAGCACCTTCAGCAGCAGCTGTGGGTCGGTCTTGCTGTAGGCGCGCTCGTTGCCGAACTTGGCGCCGTCGCGGGCGGCCAGCAGCGCCACCCAGTCCTGGCCCGCCGGCATCGCCGCCGCCATCACCTGGTCCACGAACGGCGCGAGGCCGTCGGCCAGCAGCTCAAACCCTCGGCTGACGCGGTCGCGGTTGCTGATGGCCATGTACGTTTACTCCTCGTCGTAGTCGAGGGTGCCCTGTGTCGTGGGTGCGGTCGGGAGGCTGCGCGCGGCCTTGGACAGGTCCGACCAGGAGGTGCCCAGCCCGTTGAACAGCAGCGCGCTCTGCGTCCAGCCGCGTTTCTCGCAGATCGAGAACAGCAGGTAGGCGAGCTCCTTGGCGGTGTCCAGGTCGACGCGCTGACCCGCGAGCGCCATCAGTCGCGCCGCATCCTCGCCGCCCTGCTCGGCCAGGGCATGGCCGACGCGGACGACCACCTCCCACACGCTGACCCGCTCGTCGGCCAGCGGGTCCCAACCGGCGGCCAGCTCCTCGGGCGCGAGCAGTCGTGCCTTGCCGGCACGGGCGCGGAACACTCCGCCGCGCTCCAGACCGGCGACCGAGGTGTTGGTTGCCCGGGACAGCGTGTCGGCGGTGCCGGATGCCGCCTCCTCGAAGCCGTACTGGCTGAACCACTTCACACAGAAGCGTGTGTCGGCGTCGAAGTCGCCCTCCTGCTCGCTCAACACCTCGTCGAGCACCTGGTTGATCAACGCCAGCGCTGTCCGCACGCTCATTGCCGACCCATCGGCCTCCACCACCGTGCGGTAGCGCGTGAACACCGCCATCCCCGGCCCAATTGCCGCCTGCGCCAAGTCCACTGGCGCGATCGAACCCTGCTGCAGCTCGCGCAGCGCCTTCGGCAATTCGCTCCGCAGCGCCTGGATCAATCCGCGGCGCGTGGTCGCCTCGGCGGTGGCAGCCCGGGGTCGGCACGCCAGGACTATGGATGAGGCGAGCGCGTTCGTGCCAGACGCCAACATGCGATTGCCGAGCTCGGATCGCATTGGCCAAGTCGCCGTGACCGACAACCCGGCCTCCATCAGGCCGTTGAGCATCGTCTCCCACCCCGTCGAGGCCGTGCCGGCGTCATCCGACTCGGCCTGCTTGAAGGCATAGAAGATGGTGATGGGGACGTCGTCCGGATGCGATTCGCGGATCCGGGTGAAGGTGCGAACGAAGCCGGTTTCGAAGTGCTGCTCGGCTTTGGCCTTACTCCCACCGAACCGGTACGGCGTGGCGATCAACTCCTCCGACTTGGGAGTGAGCATCGTGCCGAGTAGATCAGGATAAACGTCTTGCAACGACCGGCGCAGCCATACATAGAAGAAGTCGGATAGATCGGCGTAGCCGATATTGTCGTAGTACGGCGGGTCCGTAGAGATCACGTTTTTCAGATAGCCCGCCGTTGCCGCATCCAGTTGCCGACTATCCCCCGGAACATCACCGACATGTTTGTCGAGCACTCGACTGACCCACACGACGCTATCCGCGAGATTCCCGGAAGACTGGGAGAAGGGGCTTCCTTCTGCGAAGTCCCACGTCATGGGGATCGCCTGACGAGCGAACACGCCTCGCACCTGCTCCTTCGTTGGGCTTGCATCCCAGGATCCAACTGCGCTGTGCCGATCGACCACGCGCACGGTCACCAGCGCCAGATATGTTGCGATCGCGTCCGGATAGCCATCCGCAGCGGATGCGGAGACCCCAGCGGCGAGAGCGTCGGTGGTGATGCGGGCGCGGGCTTCGGTGACAAGATCGCTGAAGGTGGTGAGCGCGACGAGCTGGCGGTTCGTGAAGAGGTCAGCGAACGTGGTGATTCCATAGTTCGGTGTCTTGAAGTCGCGTGGGTTACGCGGCAGCTCGGCCTCGGGGACGTCATCCGGACGAGGAACGTCCGCCGCCTTGATGTGTTCGTCGGTGGCGGGAAGATAGACGCGCTGCCGGTGGCCCTCGGCGACGACCGCCAGAAGCTGTGCGCCCATGCGGCCGGACTGGCCTTCAAGGCGGATGTGCTTCAGGGGCACCGGCGTGTCGCAGACGACGCATGTCGCGCCCTGGCGGCCGACGGTGCCTTCGACGGCGGGACCGGCCTTGTCGACCACGATGTCGAAGCGGACATCGCGGCCCTCGACCACGGGGCGCGACCAGGTCGGCCGAGTCTTCTTCTTTGACAGCCAGAACGAGCGCACCAGCGGCATCTGCGCCCGGCAGGCCGGGTTCGGACATGTCACGGTTCGGGCCCAGATCCAGGCGATGACGGTCGCCTGTGAGCCGTCGGGGAGGGTGGCCTTCGGGTAGAGATGGCCGATGCGCCGCTCGGCTTCGTCGCGCATCCACCGACCGTAGCGGCGGACGTCCTCGGCGAGCCCGGTGGCGCGTGGCCAGTTCCCATCGCCCATACGTGATTCGGCGGCGCCGGGGAACACCGGCGGCCGGCTGGCCCAGCGCGGCGGGATCTCGATCAGCGCCTTGTTGATCAGCACCGCGACCGGGTTGAGGTCGCTGGCGTGCGCCTCCAGGCCCAGCCGCTGTGCCTCCAACGGGATAGAGCCGCCGCCGGCGAACGGGTCCAGGATCGCCGGCGGCTTGCCGTCGAAGCATGCGGCGATCTCGGCGTGCGCCTCGCGCAGCAGCGTCTCGTCGCCGGTGTTCTCCCACACCACCAGCCGCTCGATCAGGTCGAACAGCCGCTTGCGCTCGACAGCTTGCGCCTCCTCGGTCGGGAATTTGTCGGGATGCGAGGACGGGTCGTCGACCAGCTGGGCGAACAGCACCGCACGGCATGCCGCCAGCGGCCGTCGCGCCCACCACAGGTGCAGGGTCGAGGGGTGGCCGTGGCGGATCGACTTCTCGCGCGCCGACTCACGGTTGATCGCCTCCAACGGCAACGCCACCTCGATGAGCTTGCGCCGCGGCACCCCTGGCGTCACGACGCCTCCCGGATCAACTCGAGGCCGGGGCAGCCCTCGAAACCTGCGTCGTCGGAGATCAGCGGCAAGCCGTACCGGATGGCTGTCGCCGCGATCCAGCGGTCGGCCGTATGCATCTTTGCGCCGTAGCGCAGCTCGGCAACGGTCTGAAACGACAGGACGAGGACGTGGCCCAGAAGATACGGGGCGTACCGGGCGGCGAGGCCCCCCGTGCGACTGACGTGACCGGCGCCGTACACGCCGGTGTCTACGACCGCGGCCAGGCGGCTCGCCGATGGGACTGCGGTCATGCGAGCGCCGCCAAGAACGCTGCGGCCTCCTCCTGGGTCAGCCCGTCGATGGCGAGGTCGTCGAGCGAGCGCAGCGGGGTTGCGTCGGCGAGGAGGTCATCGAGATCATTGGACGCGCGGAACGCCTGAAAGTCCACAGCCACAGCCAGGTCCTCCGGCTCGATGCCGAACACATCCACCCGTAGTCGGCCGCGAGCGTCCAGAAACGCAGTACCGCTGGCAACGACAGCCCGGCCCGCCAACCGCTGAGCGACAGGCTGAAGCTCGCCGGGCACCGACAGGTCGATGGTCGCGCCGAGGTCGTCCTCGATCTGGAACCTTCCGGTGTGAAGATTCGGTAGCGAGGCGAAGGAGTGACACGGGTGTGATTCCAGACCTCCTGACATAGCGACGGGGAGAAGCCACTGGTAGCGGGGAAACGTCCCACACTCGACCTCTTCTCTATGCGATAATTGTTGCAGAGTTAAGGCTGGTTTG
>Ga0209587_1001284_pt1 | contig 11935 bp, 9 predicted proteins | sample NGEPerD_2_FD_184512 | JGI IMG/M metagenome (GOLD analysis project Ga0209587, IMG submission 184512) | Arctic peat soil microbial communities from the Barrow Environmental Observatory site, Barrow, Alaska, USA - NGEE PermafrostL1-D... | ecosystem: Environmental > Terrestrial > Soil > Wetlands >... | reverse complement strand
TGGCACGGCGCTGAGAGTGGACGGCGGCGTGGTGCGCAGTATCGTATAGCTGCGGCCGCTGCCTGTGCGCCCGATCGAAACGAAATAAATTGCGAAAGTTGTGATGGCCTGGATTTATCTCGGCATCGCCGGACTGCTGGAGGTGGGCTGGGCGATCGGCCTCAAATAATACCGACGGCTTCACGCGGCTGTGGCCCAGCGTATTTACCGCCGCGGCCATGATTATCAGTCTCGTGTTCCTGGCGCAGGCGCTGAAAAGCATTCCGGTCGGCACGGGTTACGCCGTCTGGACCGGCATCGGCGCGGTCGGCACCGCCGCGCTGGGGATCGTACTGTTCTCGGAATCGACCAACGCGGGCCGCCTGGTCTCCATCGCGCTCATCGTCGCGGGTATCGTCGGTCTCAAGCTGACCTCGGGCGCCGCGCATTGATTACATGCTCACGTGCAGTCCGCCGCTCATGCCGTTGATTGCTAAATCTCGGCAATGTCGGGTCACGCTGCCCATTTGAGTTGGACGGCCCGTTTGCGTGCCTGCGCCGGCACATCTTCCGCAACGAAGCTGCGGTGCAGGATTTGCACGCCAAGCAGATGATTGATGACGGCATCCAGTTGTACCCTGGTAGCCGCGTCGGTGTCTTTTTTCTCGTGCAGATCGAACAGTTCCTTGACGCCGGCGGCATCCAGCAGGCCCGCGTCCGCGATGGCCGTCTCCGACAGATAGTCCGCGGCCAGCGCCTCCACGGCCGCCCACTTTTTCGGGTCGGTGTGCGCGGGCGGCGCCATGAATGCAAACTTCTCGCGCTCGTACAAAACCTTTGGCAACAACCCACGCATGGCCTCGCGCAGCACGTATTTTTCGGTGCTGCCCTTGATGCGCAGGCGCGGCGGCACGGTCGCGGCGAATTCCGCCAGGTGGTGATCGAGAAAAGCGGGTCTGGCCTCCATCGAATTAGCCATGTCCACCCGGTCGCCGCCCCAGGTGAGAATCTGCCCCTCCAGCATGGTCTTGATCCAGACGTACTGCGCCTTGTCCAGCGGATGCCGGCCTTCGATCATGTCGGCGTCGAAGGTTTCCGCGATGGCGCGGCCGGGTTCGTAGCCTTTTACCTGCGCGCGTAACGCGGGGTTCATCAGCCCCGGCGCGTGCCGCGCGCAGGCGAGCCACGGTTGCAGACAACTGGGCGTGAACCCTACGAGTTCATCCAGCGCCGGATCGTGCAGGACTTTGGCCGCCAGCATCGCGCCCGTGACCAGCGCGTTGCTGTTGGAAAGCATCTCGCCCCAGGCTTCGCGCTCGGCCTCGTGCAGGCCGTCCAGCCCGTGCAGGAACATGTCGCGCCGGAAGGCGGGGTAGCCCGCGAACAGTTCGTCCGAGCCTTCGCCGGTGACCACCACTCGATAGCCCGCGCGGTTCACATGCCGGCTCATCAGCAGCTTGGCGACGCCCAAAGTGTTGTAGATGGTGCGCTCGGTGTGCCACAGGGTCTCGACGAAGTTGTCGTAGAGATGCCCCGCGTTCAGCATCATGACGTCATGGTCGGCGCCGACCGACTGCGCCATTTCGCGCGCGATCCCGGTTTCGTCGTAAGCCGCGTCGTCGAAGCCGATGGTGAACGCCTTGACCGGCGACTGCTGACAGGCGGCCGAAAGCCCTAAAATCGCGCAGGAGTCGATGCCGCCCGAAAGGTAACAGGCGACCGGCACGTCCGCTTCCAGCCGGTGCTGCACGGCCGCGACCAGTTGCTCGCGCACGCCCTCTATGTAGTGTTCCTCGGAACGGTCGTTGTCGTGCGCTTCGGCTGGCGGGAAATTCATGTCCCAGTAGCGGTGATTGGTGATCCGGAAACGCCCGTCGCGGCGCTCCACGATCAGCACATGGCCGGGTTGCACCTGATGAATGTTGTCGAACGCCGTGGTGCCAGGCACGATGGTCTGCATGAGCTGGTGATAAAGCCCTTCGGCGCTGAAATGCCGCGGCACTTCGGGGTGCGCGAACAGCGCCTTCAGCTCGGATCCGAATGCGAGCATGCCGTTCGCTTCGCACCAGTACAGCGGCTTGACGCCGAAGCGATCGCGCACCAGCATCAACCGATCGCGGCCGCGATCGTACAGGCCAAACGCGAATTCGCCGCGCAGCCGGACAAGCATGCCCTCCATCCCATAAGTGCGATAAAGGTGCAACGCGAGCTCGGAATCGCTCTTGCTCCGAAAGCGAGCGCCACGCGCGGTCAGGTCGGCACGGATACGCTTGTAGTCGTAGAACTCGCCATTGTGCGTCATCAGCACGTCGCCGTCGGCGGACAAAAACGGCTGGCGGCCACGGTTTTGATCCAGATCGATAATGGACAGCCGCGCGTGACTGAATCCCACGCCGCGCCTTTCCACCGTCTTGTAACCAAACCCGTCCGGACCGCGATGATGGATGATGGCCGCCATCGCCACCAGCGTCTCCGGGTCCACCGGTCGCTGCGGGTCGGCGTGGATGTAACCTGCGATTCCACACATTGGTTCTTATTCCTCAAACAAATGTCCGCGAAGGACGCAAAGAACGCGAAGATAGGCTAATTTCAATAAGCTGCTTGCTACGTGCCTGGGGTGCGGAACAAGCTGTTGTTGCCGCGTGAGGCGACGACAAAAAGTTAATCGGGTAAATTGAGGCTCGTATCACCGAACTCACCGCGGCCGGTGGATGCGCCTTGACGATTATGGGGCTTCACCCACCCAGCACTAACTTGCGATAAACTTTCTTTGCGTCCTTCGCGTCCTTCGCGTCCTTCGCGTACGATCAATCCTTTCGCTGCTATCCCGGCGTATCGATGACCTGATGGATGCGCTGCACGATGCTGGTCAACAGCGCCATGCGCAGGAACACCGCGCCGCGCGCCTGCGCGAAGTACCAATTATGCGGCGTGTCGTCCAGCTCGGTTGAAAGCTCATCGCCGCGCGCGAGCGGGTGCAGAATGATCGCCTCGGACTTTAGCGGCGAGGCCGGCGACAAACGCAATTCCTTGCCCATCCGCTCGAAACTGTCGCCCACCCAGGCGATGGAGTTGATATACACCACGTCGAGCGCCGGCAATTCGCCGTTGAGATCGGAGACCGTGCGAATGTTGAGCCCGGCTGCTTTCAGTTCCTCGTGCTGCCCGTCATCGAACGCATGGTCGCTGTCGCAAATGATCACCACTTCCGCGAAGGCGCCGGGAAACAGGCTCAACAGCAGCACCAGGCTGCGCACGGTGCGCATGCGCGCCGGCACACCGATGATGCCAATGCGCGCGCGACGCGCGGGCGCGACCTTTTCATCCGTCAGTTCCGGGCGCCACTTGAAGATCGTGAACAGGTCGGCGAGCGCCTGCGTGGGATGTTCGTCGATGCCGTTGCCGCCGTTGATGATGGGGATGCGCAAGCCCGGTAACATCTCGTAGACGGCCTTTTCGCTGGAGTCGCGCAGCACCACCACGTCGCCGTAGTTGTTGAACATCTCGGCCACATCCTTTAGCGATTCGCCCTTCGCGATGCCGGTGCTGCCGGCGCTTAAAATGGACATCACGTCACCACCCAGCCGGTGCCAGGCGCTCTCGAACGAGAGCCGCGTGCGCGTGCTGGGTTCGTAAAACGCGTTGATCATGATCTTGCCGTTGAGCGGCAACTGCATCAGTTGCGGCGTGACTTCGAAGAATGCCGCCAGCCGACAAAGCTGCAACACGCGGTCGCGATCGAACTGACGCGCGGAGACGATGCAGCGATTGGCCAGATCGATCAGCGGCGCCGGATTTCCGGCGACGCGGTCCAGCAGATTTTGCGGGTGCTCAAGCCCGGCGCGCCAGTCGTGCGGCTTCACCGGCTTGCGCAACAATGGATGGGGCGGTTTCACCAGAGTTTTCCGTTTTTCCAGTCGAGAATCCAGAACACCACCAGCAGTATCGGCGCGGCCGTGGTAATGACCAGGGCGCCAATCACCATGAACGACAACAGGTTCGCCGAGGCAATCATGACTCTTCTCCTGCGGGGCGCGCTTCGTTCAGGGTGTCCCAGTCGAAATCGTCAGGCTTAAGCCAGGTTGACAGCAGCACGATCATCATGGACGCGAACGCGGAAGCGAGTGCTGCGGTGTACCAGCCGATGAGAAAGTAGCTCGCCAGTCCGGCGGCGCTGCCACACACAAAAGCGGCCACCGCGCCAATGGTGTTGGCTCGGCGCCAGTACAGTCCCGCGACAATTGGCCAGATCGTGCTGGCCACGAACGCGCCGGCGAAGTTCAATACCTCGGCCAGGGTGCCGACATGCGGAGCGCATATTGCCCAGGTTGCAATTCCGAGCAGCAGAATGATCGCGCTGGCGGCGCGGCGCAGGTGTTGCTGCGTGGCCTGAGGGCGCAGATGCCGGCGGTAAATGTCCTCGACCACCAGGCTGCTGGTCGCGGCCAGCAACGCGGACAAGCTGGAGGCCAGAGCGGCATAGACGACAACCAGCACCAGCACCGCGCCCGACACGCCCAGAATCTCAGCTGATATCATCGGTCCTATCATGTCAGCGGCCGGCACGTTGAGACCCATGGCGGAAGCTGCAAGCGCGATGAAGCCGGCCACGATGGGGATCGGCGCCCACAGCAGACCGGAGATGAAGTAGGCCTTGAAACCCACGTCCGCGCGAAACGCGAACGCGCGGCTCCACCAGACGTTGGAGTGGAATATCTCGCCAATACCGAACAACAGGTTGTTGAACAGAAACATGATCGCCGCCGGCATCAGCAGATTCAGCAATTGCGGGCGCTGGTGGCTCACGGCGGCGTGAAATTCATCGATCCCGATGTTGTCGATGGCGAGCCACCCGATGAATACCAGACCCACCAGAATCATCAGCACCTGAATGTAATCGGTGGTGAGCACGGCGCGGAATCCGCCCAGCACCGTATAGCCGGTGACGATGAACAGGATTACCGTCATGCCGTAGATGTAGCCGATGCCGGTGAGCGCCTGGATCAAAATGCCGCCGGCCATGCCCATGCTCACCAGCCAGCCGAAGCAGTAAAACAGCGAAATACCAAGAAAAACGCGCCACGCCGTGTTGCCGTAGCGCAGGCGGATGAAGTCGCCGCTGGTATAACCCTCCGGCATGAGCCGGCGGATGCGCGTCGCCATCGGCGCGAACAGCAGCAAACCCACCGCGCCCAGCGAATATCCGAGCATGCCCCAGATGCCGAGTTGATAGGCCAGCTGTGGCGCGACCAGGGTGGTATTGCTGGTCACCCAGGTCGCCATCGCAGTGGCCACGGCCAGCGCCAGCCCGACCTTGCGCCCGCCCAGCACGTAGTCATCGAGTTCTTTTGACTGCCGGCTCCAGTACCAGCCGAGCAGCACCCAGAAAGCGCTAAGCGCGATCAGCACCAGCCAGCCGACCGTCGGGTCCAGTACGCTCGTATCGGCGGGGCTCACGCTGTCACCACGCGGTTGATCTCCGTGATAGCCTCGTCTGTGCTAAACACGCGCGCGAAACGGTCTTTCATGGTGGTGATCGTGGCCTGTTGCAGTTCGGGGGTCACGGTCGCGCAGCAGTCCTCCACCAGGGTGGTGTAAAAGCCTAAGTCGCAGGCGTCCCGGATGGCGGTGGACACGCACTCGTTGGTGTAGACGCCGGCCACGAACAGACTGGCGATATTCAGATTGCGCAACACGTATTCCAGATTGGTGGAGTTGAAGACGCCGCTGGCGGTCTTGTTGATAACAATCTCGTCCCCCTGCGGCGCGACCTCGGGGATAAACTCGGCTTCCTTGGAGCCGGGTGCGGCGTGCAGACCCAGACGCTTGTGGCCGAACCCACGGTCGCGCCCGTCGCGGGTGAGTGATTGGATGCGCGTGTGGATGACTTCCAGTGCGTGGCTGCGGAATGCGTCCTGCAGGCGCCGCACGTTCGGCAACGCGAGTTTCTCAAGGCGGCTGAAATAATACTCCTGCGCCGCTGGCGTAAGGCTGGGCGGCTGCCCTTCGGCGAAGACACCAAAGCCGGGGGCGGCGTCCAGATATTGCAAATCGATCACCAGCAGCGCCGTGCGATGGTCGCGCAGCGACTTGACGACCGCCGCCGGCTCGGTGATGGATTCTCGATACGTGTCCCGCAGCGGATCGAGATTCTCGACGTCGTTTTTTCGTCGGTGTTGCGACATGAACAGCCCTTAATCCTCAGTTGGCCAGCCTGCAAAGCGTGTTCAACAGCACGTTCGCGCCGATCTCGATATCTTCCCAGGCCGTCCATTCCGCCGCGGAGTGGCTGCGTCCCTCCTTGCTGGGCACGAAAATCATGCCGGCGCGCGTAAGCCCGGCCATCATCTGCGTGTCGTGCGCGGCGCCGCTGGGCATGCGCATTGTTTTTACGCCGGCGGCGCGCGCGACCTCATCGATGGTATGCACCACCCCGGAGTCGCACTTCACCGGCGTGATCTCGCTGACCACGTCGAACGTGAACATCAGGTCGCGCCGCCCCGCGATGGACGACAGGGTGCGCCGGAACGCATGAGCCAGATCACCCAGCACGGCGTCGTCGGTATCGCGGCATTCGAACGAAAATTCGACTTTTCCCGGCACCACGTTGGCCGCGCCAGGAAAACACTCGACCCGACCGATTGTGGCCGTGCTGCGCTGACCGCCATTCTCTTCCAGAATACGCGGGATTTCGCCGGAGAATTCGGCCAGACCCTGCAAGGCGTCGCGGCGCATGTCCATGGGCGTGGTGCCGGCGTGATCGGCGCGGCCGCTCAAGGTGACGTTCCATCGGAACAGGCCGGTGATGGCCTCGACGACGCCAACGCTGACGCCGCGTTTATCCAGTATCGGGCCCTGCTCGATGTGCAGTTCCACAAACGCGTGCAGGCTGCTGGGTCTGCGGTTGGCGCGCAGCATCTGCGAGGCGTCCAGACCGCGTTCGCGCATCGCTGCGTCAAGGGTCACGCCGTCGAGGTCTCTGGCCGCGTGGATGCTTTCCGGCGTCAACCGGCCGCACAGCGCCTGCGAGCCGAGCATGCCGCCGAAGCGTCCCTCCTCGTCGGTAAAGGCCACGGCCTCCAGTGGGTAGACAACGGTGAGCTTCTGTTCCTTGATTGACCGCAGGCATTCCAGACCGGCCAGCACGCCCAGCGCGCCATCCAGGTGGCCGCCGCCGGGCACTGTGTCCAGATGCGATCCGGTCATCACGCCGGGGCGCTCGCCGTCCCATTCGTAACGGGCATGAATATTGGCCGCGCCATCGATGTGCAAATCGAGTCCCGCGGCCTTGATCCGCGCTTCAAGCCACGCGCGCGCCGCCCAGTCGCCATCGCTGAACGCCATGCGGTAAAGACCCAGATCCGCACGCCGCCCGATCGTTGCCAATGTTTCCACGTCGTGGCGTAGACGCTCGAAGTCGATACGCGGCCGCATCAGGCATCCCGCGTCCGGGCCGCGCCGATCAGGATCACGGACGCGGTGGCGGCGAACACCAGCAGGCCGGCGGCGAAAAATCCAAACGCGCGCGGCAAAGGGTGATGATTGATATCGACGGCCACAGGGTTGCTCCAAACGCCGGCCTGGCTCGTATCGCGCACACGGTAAAAATACTTGCCCTCTTCCTGGCCGCTCATAACCCGCGCGGTGTCGGGGCCCCGGTAAATCGTGACCGCCTTGCGAAAGCCACGACTGACGGACTCCTGCAGTTCGAAGCGCGCACCGGACGCGCCCTGCCAGCTCAAGGTAAAAAAGCCGGCGGTGGCGACCTGCGTATCCGTGCTGAGCGTGGGCGGCCCGCTCGTTTCGCTGTCCGGGGCGGCGCGCACTGGCTGCGGGCACACTTGCGCGGACACTAAGGCGCACACCAGCATCGCTAAACTCAGCCGCGCACGCGCGCACAGCCTGCGCGTACCGGCGCCGCTGATCCTCAACTGTTCAACCACCATTTTTCTAAAATATTAAAATCAGAGTCAAGTTGCACATGCAACGTCACCGCTTGCTCCGCGCCTGTGGCGGCGGAGATTTCGCGGTCGTTTTGCACGCAAAAAATGTGCAATCTCGGGATCAGGATGGCGGCGCCGTGAGCCAGTCGCGCCAGCTGCGAAACAGCGCTTGGCTGCTCGCCGCGATCACGGAACGGGGCTCCAGGCCTGGCTTGAACACCGGCTCGCCTTCAAGGGTGCAGCTGTAGCCCCCGGCCTCGCCGAGAATGAGGCTGCCGGCCGCAAAGTCCCACAGCTTCTGGCCACCATGCAAATAGATGTGGCCGCGACCGGCCGCGACCCACGCCCATTCCAGCGCGGAGGAGCCGAAGTTACGCTGCGAGGCATAAGGTGGATCGCTTATGAGCCTGCGTGCAAGCCCCGCGGGCAGGCGCTTGAAATCGACCATGCCGACGGTCCGTGCGAGCAACGGGTTTGGCGCCGGCGAATGCAGACGGCGCCCGTTGAGCCACGCGCCGGCGCCCTTGTCGGCGCGGAAACATTCGCGGCGCGTGGGATCATAAATGATGCCCATCACGGGCTCGCCATGCGCCAATAACGCCAGGGAGATTCCAAAACAGGGCAGACCCGCGGCGAAGTTGCTGGTGCCGTCCAGGGGATCGAGACACCATAACGGTCGCTCGGAATCGGTGAGCAACTCGGCCTGCTGCGCCGACGGCATCTCTTCGCCCAAAAATGCGATGTCCGGCCAGCTCTTTTCAAGCTCGTCGCGCAGCCGCTGCTGGATGGCGAGATCGGCCTCGGTAAGAACGCTGCCGTCCGCCTTGATATGGTGATCAACCTGCTCGAAGCGGGGCAATAGCTCCTCATCGCCGGCGCGCATGACCAAACTCTGCACTTCTGTGGACGGCGGTGACATGATTGCGAGGCTAATGATCTGCGAGGCTCGACGAGGGAAGCGTGCGATGCGGTGGCGGCGCGGGCTACCGGAATAGCGGCAATTATACCGGTTCCGGCCCGCGGACCCAACGACAGTTTGCGCGGTTTTTTGGCAAAGCCTTGTGTACAGGGGAACCCGGAATGTTATGTGGCCCCTGAAAACCTTGCGCTACATGCGGCCGCAGCGTGGGCTGCGCGTTGCGCGACACTCTGCTAATGTGCCCGAACATGCGCCAACGTAAATCTGAAGAGGGTGTTCTGAATTATGTGGCGTTGCCAGTCATCAAGCCCTGCATGATAGAAAATTTATGAGTAGCGCGCACCCGTCCGCCATAAAGACCGAGGGGCGCCTCGCCGGTATTGCTGCCCACGCCGCGCTCGACCGACGCTCCATGCTGGATGGCGCTCGTCGCCGCCTTGCGCCCGTTGTAGCCCGCACGCTGAATGTAACGTACTGGAAGCAGGTGTTGCTGCTGGGAGCAAGTTACTGGCTGGGCGGCGAGCTCGGCACGCTGGTCGGCAGCGGCTACGGCGGCATTTCGCCGTTGTCGCCGCCGGCGGGTATCGCGCTGTTCGCGTTTCTGGCGGCGGGGCGGCGGTTGTGGCCCGGTATCGTGCTTGGGTCATTGCTGCTGGCATTCACCGGCGGGGCCGCGTGGGGAGTCAGTCTGACGACCGCGTTCGGACATTTGTTCGAGGCCATGCTCGGCGTTTATCTGCTGCGGCTGCCGCGCATCGATTTCAAGTTTGGCATGCGGCGCGTCTCAGACGTGCTGTCGCTGACCGGTCTCGCGGCGGTGGGCGCGACGCTCATAGCCTCCATGTGCGGCGCGTTCGCCATGGCCTATGCGGAGCTGGCGCCGTGGAGCGACGTGCGCATGATCTGGTTTACCTGGTGGCTGGGTGATGCCGTTGGCATTATCGTTGTCACGCCCCTGCTGCTGGTGTGGCGGCGCCGGCGCCAGGTCAAGTTCAGCGCCCGTCAACTCACCGAACTCGGGTTGTTGCTCGGCGCGGTAACGATCACGGCCTGGCTCAATTTTTATCTGATCGACGAGCATCAGCTCAATATCCCGTTGATGCTTTATCTCATGCTGCCGTTCGCTATCCTGACCGCCGCGCGCTTCAGGCAGCATGGCGCGACCCTGGTGTCGATGCTGGTGTGCGTGGTGATGCTGTGGGGCACTCAGCATGGTTACGGCGCCTTTGAGCCGTATGCCGGCCTCGACCGGCTGCTGCTCAGTATCTTCTACATCGCGGTGACCGCATTCACGGCGCTGAGTGTGGCGGCGTTGTTCGCTGAGCGCTTGCACACGGAAAAGGCACTGCTCGCCAGCCGCGAGCAGTATCGCACCCTGGTGGGCACCATGAATCAGGGGCTCGGCGTGCAGGACAAAAATGGCGTGGTGACCTACGTCAACGATCGCTTCTGCGAAATCGTGGGCTACGGGCGCGACGAGATCGTCGGCAGGCCGGTGACCGCGCATATCGGCGAGATCAACCAGGCTTTATGGCTGGAACTGGTCAGCGCCCGGCGTTTCGGCAAGACCGAGCCTTATGAACTCGAGGTCAGGCGCAAGGATGGTCGCCGGGTTTGCTTGCAGGCGTCGCCGCAGTTGATCTTCGACGAGGATGGCGCGCCGGGCGGTAGCTTCGCCGTGTATACCGACATCACTCAGCGCAAGCGCATCGAGACCACGTTGAGCGGCCGGCGCGAAGTGCTGGAGCGGCTGGCGACCGGCGCGCCACTGGCCGAGGTGCTGGCCACCCTGGCGGAAACGGCCGAGGATGCGCGTTCGGATATGCGCTGCTCGATCATGATCGTGGAAGACGGGCGGCTGCGGATCGGCGCCGCGCCGAGCCTGCCGGCTTTTTACGTGGACACTCTGCTTGATATCGATATCGGCGGTGATAGAGGCGCGGACGCCACCGCCGCGCGTACGGGTATGCGCATGATCGTCGACGATATGCTGACGCATCCGTACTGGTACGCATTCCGCGGGCTCGCGCGCCGCGCCGGCGTGCGGTCGTGCTGGAGCGAGCCGATCGTGTCGTCGCGTGGCGAGATTCTCGGCGCGTTCACCATGTATCACGCGGATGCCCGCCGCCCGGAGCAGTCGGACCTCCAGTTCCTGGCGGCGACCGCGCGGGTCGCCGCGGTAGCGATCGAACAGCGGCGCAAGGAAGAGGCGCTAAAACAGAGCGAAGAACGCTTTCGGCAACTGGCCGAACACATTCGCGATGTATTCTGGATGACCGACGCCGACGGCACCTGGCGATATATCAGCCCCGCGTACGCGCGCGTGTGGGGACGCTCGCTGCAGAGTCTTTACGATGACCCCGACAGCTGGATAGAGGCGATCCACCCCGATGATCGCAAGAGTATCGGTCATAGTTTTTTTGCCAGGGTGCCGCAGTGCGATTCCGTACAGGAGTACCGCGTGGTGCTGCCGGACGGCTCGATCCGCTGGATCCGCGATCGGGCGTTCGCCATACGCAACGAAGCCGGCGAGGTTTATCGCGTGGCGGGCATCGCCGAGGACGTTACCGAGGACAAGCTCGCGAGGCAGCAGGCCCGCGAGCATCAGGACGAAATTGCGCACATGGCGCGCCTGAGTTCGGTCGGCGAGATGGCGTCCAGCCTCGCGCATGAGCTAAACCAGCCGCTGGGCGCGGTAACCAACTACTGCAAAGCCGGCCTGCGGCTGTTGCGCAGCGGGGCGAGCGAATCTCAGCGCATCGGCGAAGCACTTGAGAAAGCCTCGATTCAGGCGCAGCGCGCCGGTGACATTATTCATCATATCCGGGATTTCGTGCGCAAGGACCCGCGCCGCAGGGCGTGTATCCAGCTCAACGACGTGGTGCGCGAAGCGGTGCGGCTGACCGAAGCGGATATTCGCCAGAAACGCTGCGCGGTGCGGCTGAAACTGCTTGAGCCACTGCCGCCGGTTATAGGTGATCGGATTCAGCTCGAACAGGTGATTCTGAACCTGCTGCGCAATGGCACGGAGGCGATGATGGACGTTAATTCTCACTTGCGCGAACTGGTGGTACGTTCCCGCGTCGACGATGAA
>Ga0209587_1001283_pt1 | contig 11940 bp, 12 predicted proteins | sample NGEPerD_2_FD_184512 | JGI IMG/M metagenome (GOLD analysis project Ga0209587, IMG submission 184512) | Arctic peat soil microbial communities from the Barrow Environmental Observatory site, Barrow, Alaska, USA - NGEE PermafrostL1-D... | ecosystem: Environmental > Terrestrial > Soil > Wetlands >... | reverse complement strand
ATCCCACGATGACACTGGAAGCGTGGGACGAGTCTACCAAGGTGACCTACGACCGCGCGCTATGGGCCGAGCTCGTCACGCTGCGGTTCATGGAGGACTCAAACAATGCGGTGGTGATGGGCCCGGTTGGCGTCGGCAAGACTCACCTGGCGAGCGCACTGGGTCACATCGCCTGCCGCAGAGCTCACTCGGTGCTCATGGTGCGCGCCGATCACATGCTCAAGCGGCTCAAGGCGGCGCGCCTCGATCAAACCCACGACCAGGAGCTTCGCAAGCTCATTCGGGTCGACCTTCTGATCGTCGATGATTTCGCGCTCACTAAGCTCGATCAGATAGAGACGCAAGACGTCTACGACCTCGTCGTCGAGCGACATCTCCGGGCGTCCACCATCGTGACATCGAACCGGGAGCCGGGGGAATGGCTCGCCGTCCTAGCCGACCCGCTGCTCGCCCAGAGCGCGATCGACCGTCTCCAGAGCGCGGCCTACGAGCTCGTCGTCGAGGGCGATTCCCACCGTCGTCGGCAGAAGCCTCGGCGGCCGGGTTGAGCGGCCCAAGAGAAGCGTGCAATCATTGCCACGGGTCGTTGCGCGGACCCGGGAGGTGGTCCCATATTCGTGGCCAACCGGTGGTCCCTTGATTGTGGCTAGCGACATTGAGGGCACGCAGCAGCCATTTCTGTTCACCTTCCAGTCGACCCCTTCGAACTAGTCGAGGCACGATGTCTGAAAGGATTGACTCCAGGGCGAGGAAGGCGTTTCTGTAGGCATCGAAGAGATCGTCCGTGACCTGCGCTCGCCGAAAGAATCGGAAGCTCGGATGGGGCGCAGGCGCCGCGGCAGGAGTGGGCAGACACGCTTGACCAGAGGCATCAGTTACGACCGCTGTAACTCGTCCCACCTGGAGCTTTAGATCCGAACCGTCGACGAGAGCCAGATGTGGCCGTCCCTTCTCGTCGGGCCACCACACCACGTGGGCGTCGAGTGGTGCCCTCAAATCCAGGTCAACAAGGCCTTGGATCGAAAATGCATCCAGCCCCTCGTAGGCTTTTTCAAGTCCAGTGCGGAGGGCTTCTTCGTACCCGGACGCTCTTCCACCAGTAGCCAGTACGACCTTCGAGCCCTCTCTTATCTCGACGCGCCAGCCATCGAAATAGGCCGCCTCGGTCTCTGTACTCGGTTCGCCTTAGCGGTCTCCTAGCGGTCACTAGAAACTCCAGGGTGGCGGTCACGAAACCTCCGGGGTCACGGCCACAAGAATCCGGGCTGGCGGCCAACAGACCTCCCGATGAAGCTTAAACCAGAGGCGCCACCCCCTTGCCGCTGAGAGCTTCGGCCAGACGCTGAGAGTCCCCTTCAACGATTGTAAGAAATGTGGTCGCACAAGTGTTCGAGAAATGCCTCGTTCCTAGAAAAAGGGAATTGTCACAGGGTCAAAGCTTCGTCGCCTTGTGACGCAGGATCGGGCGGCATGCGTCACGCCTCTTCGTCGCTGCCCTCCAACAAGGGCTCCTTGTCGCCGGGTCTCTCTTTCGAAGCGGGAGCTGGCCCAAGGGCGCTCGGGTTCGAGTTCGTCTACTCCCGGTTCGCGGGCGAAAGCGACGGACCCGTGACGCGTGATCGTTCCGGGCTCACGCTACTCGGGTAATCGCCTACCGGCCGCCGATCAGAAGGCCGCGACCCCGGCTTCGGCGACGTCCTGGTCTTCCTCGACCGAGCCCCCGCTGACGCCGACCGCTCCCACCACGCTTCCGTCGCCGTCGCGCAAGGGGATTCCGCCGCCGAAGATCACGACCCGTCCCTGGTTGCTCTCGTGGATCCCGAACAGCGGCTGGCCTGGCTGAGACAGCGCGGCGAGATCTTGGGTCGTCATGTTGAACGCCCGCGCCGTAAAGGCCTTGTTTTGGGCGATATCGATGCTTCCCAAGAACGACCCGTCCATCCGTGCGAAGGCCACGAGGTTGCCACCCCCGTCGACCACCGCAATGTTCATCGGAACCCCGATAGCGTCCGCTCTCTTATGTGACGCGTTCACGACCTTGAGGGCCGTATCAAGCGTTACTTGCTTGCCCATCATCGCTCTCCTTGTCCGTGTCGAACCTTGGTGACTGTATACACACGCTTGCAGGTGCTTGATGCCAGCGCCAGAGCCGACAACCCTGCCGACGCGCACATCTCAACCCTTTTGTCCCAGGGCACCCAATCCCTCCTCGACGAGAATCCTTCCACCCGCGGACTACCATCATCAGGCTTCCCCGACTTCTTCACGAGTTGAGAGCGCCAAACGCCGCCTGACCTGCACTTTCGCGTCGTGGGCGGTGACGGGTTCGAACCGCCGACCCCTGCCTTGTAAGCGAGGAGCCTGGGTAACCCGTTACCTGCAGTAGCGTTCGTTTCCCCAGCTCACGGCCGCTTTCTGAAGGGTCGGGAGATGTCGTGGTGTTTCCTGGTATTGCGTCATCTGCGAAACAAATACGGAACAAGCCAAGCTAGAAAATTGTCTGGGTTCGGCTGTTGGCGCTTTGCATGCTCCTCAAGCGTGTGGAGGTTTCCTAGCCCCGTGATCTTACGGACGGAGTGTGGGCGTTCCGCTTGATCGATACTACACCGCGGAGACGTGGGACCACCGTCGCCAAGCGCGGCGACCGTTTCGCCTGTCTCGAACCGATCCACAACGCGGTCACCGACCGCTTCGGGAGGGTGGACAAGGACCTCGCACGCGGCATTTCACTGCGGCACGACTGGGGACCGAAATAGACCTCGGGCCACTTCCAGGGCGCGATCAGATGGCTCGGGATCGAGGACAACCCCGCGTTCGCCGGCGAGCCATCGTGCAACGGCTGCGCCGAACGGTTCATCAGAACCCTCAAGGAGCAGTGCCTGTGGGCCGCCTCTACGATGACGTCGAGGATTTGCGCCACGTGGTGCTCAAGTTCACGCGTCGCTACAACGATGAGTGGCTGATCGAGCGTCACGGTCGCTGCACGCCGCGCGAGGCCTACGCCGCGACGATGGAGAGCAAGGCAGCCTGATGGTTAGGTCAGAAAGTTGTCCAAGGAACCGGGCCCGGTTCAGGACATCTTTATCGAGGGCGTAACTCTGCTCATGTGTTCGACCATCACGGTCTCCCGCTACCGCTATCGGAGCTCCTGTACGCAACACCTTGGACGGCCGCGACATCAAGCACAGCGACATAGGCATGACTCGTGGAGACCAAATGCGCGGAGACGTGCAAGTTCGGTTCGGAGGGCGGGCCGAGGAAACGGACCGAGGGACAAGCTCGCCGCGCCGTGGTCCGACCCAACACCTACGTGCCGGCCCACACGGGCTTTCGTCGGTGGGACGGTGAAACGACGGCGAGCGGGAGCGGTACCTTATTAGAGGGCCGAGAAGAGCGCCCTAGTGCGCGACGGCCTCCTTCCGCGACTCCTCGAATGCCGTCGCGTAGGCGTCCGCCGCGACCATCGCGTCAAAGACCATCTGAGCGTTTACCGGGAAGGGCATATTGTGGATCGTCTCGGTGGGCACGGTGGCCGCCTTGGCGACGGTCATCAGCTCGTCCGGGGTGGCCTCCTTCAAGCCGACCTCTGCGAGGGTCACCGGCAGGCCCACGCTCTTGCAAAAGGCGATGAAGTCATTGATCTCCTTCGTCGTACGGTCCTCGAGCGCGAACTGCGTGAGGGTGCCGAAGTTGACCTTTTCGCCATGCATGTAGTGGTGAGTGTGCTCCAGCGCGGTAAGGCCGTTGTGGATCGCGTGCGCCGCGGCGAGCCCGCCGCTCTCGAACCCGAGCCCGGATAGCAGCGTGTTGGCCTCGACGACCTTCTCGATCGCCGGGGTTACCACGTGCTGTTGGGCCGCCTGCTTGGCGGAGAAGCCGTAGGAGATCAGGGTGTCCCAGCACAGCCTGGCGAGGGCCAGCGCGGCCATCGTCGGGGGGCCTCCGGCGAGCGCCGACTTCCTGGCTTCCGCGGTGGCGCGCGCCTCGATCCACGTGGCAAGGGCATCGCCCATGCCGGAGACGAGGAAGCGGAAGGGGGCGTTGGCTGCGATCTCGGTGTCGACGAGCACGAGGTCGGGGTTGCGCGGCAGGATCATGTACTCCTCGAAGACGCCATCGTCGGTGTAGATGACCGACAGGGCGCTGGTGGGGGCGTCTGTCGAGGCAACCGTTGGAACGGCCGCCCACGACACGCCCGCCTGGTAGCCGGTGGCCTTGGCCGTGTCGAGCGTCTTTCCACCGCCGACCCCCACGACGACGTCGACGCCCTTTTCGCGGGCGACGTCGGTGAGCCGGTCGATCTCGCGGTGCGAGCATTCCCCGCCGAAGGTCTCCTTGCTGATTTCGACCTCGGCCTCCTTGAAGGAGGCCTCGACGACGTGGCCGGCGAACCCCCACACATTGTCGTCAGCGATTACCAGGCCCTTGCTTCCAAGCTCCTTCGTGTAGTCGCCGAGGGACGAGATCACGCCGCGGCCCTGGACGTACTTCTTGGGAGCGATGAGGACTCTCACGACTTGGGACTCGGGCATCTCCGGACCTCCTTGACACCGGGCGACCGGGCGAGCCAGGCGAGCGCGCCCACCTTCGACTGATGCTACTGAAGAACCTTCGCCTCCTTAGCTTAGTTTGTCAAGGTGGTCAGACAGTATCGCTCGGGCGTTTCGCGCACTCCCGCGAAATCGGCCCGAAGAACGGTTCCGACTCAGGGCCGCCGCCGTAGCCGCCACGAACCTGATAGCAAACCGCGCTCCAGGACCAGAGATACGCGCGCGTAGAAGCTCTTCAGCGCGTCGCCCGAGGCCCGGTCCCGGCCGTGCACCCACCCCGCGTTCTCGTGGCCGAGGGTGTAGGGAGGCTGAAGCCCCGCTCCCTCCTGAACCGTCATCCAGTCGCCATCGAATGTGCAGGTCGATGCTGCACAGTCCCGCCGCGCCGATCCTCACGATCACGTCGTGCGGGCCCGCGATCTTCGGCTCGGCTCGTCCACTTCGTCGAGCTTCAGATCCTCGTAGTAGCAATGAAACTGCAGCCTTCACGTCCTTGCCTCCTGTGGTCGAGTCCTCCCGTACCTTGTCTGAAGCAGGCGCCTGCAGAAGCGGGCGTTCCCCTCGATGCTCACGCTGACGGTGCGGGCGAACTGCAAGTGCTCGTATACCGCCGCGTCCACGATCGGTTTTCCTCCCGGGGTCACCAGAAAGGGCTCGGTGTCCGAGGTGTCGATGCCGAGCTCGGCGCGTCGCGCGAGGGTAGGCGCGTGCCTCAGGGGTCCTTGGAAGGTCTCGAATCAGCAGGCGCGAGAAACGATCGGCGCCGAGTCCGGCGGCCAGCATCGAACGGCAGAGTCGCTCCTGTCGTGAGATGAACGCCTTGCGCGCAAAGATCCAACGCAGTTCCGAGAGTCCTTCGCCGGTCGCATCCCCCGGAAAGGTCTCCTCGAAGTCCCGACCTGGGCGAGCCCATCGTTGATTTCGTTCGAGGCGAAGTGGTCGTCGAGCTCGACCACGACCGAGCTCACCCCGTTCACGCGCTGCACGGCAGACTTCGCGTCCGCCGCCATGATGTAGGCGAAGTTGGGCGCGCAGGAATAAGTGGGCAACCGAAGCTTCACCGAGACCGATGCATCGAGGTACCTCGACGCGCTCCACGAAACCCGAGTTCGGTTTCGAGCTCGGGATCGCGGACCGTGGAGAGAGCCTCGAGGACGCGCCCCTCGTCGATCATGCGCGTACCGCTGGTCCCTGCTCCTCCGCTGGCTCCTCGACCGCGGGCTGTCGGATCTCGCCGGGAACCTTGATGTCGCACAGCCGAGCGAGGTTGAGGCCGAGGATCTTGCGTTTGATGTCGGGAGTCAGCTCTCCGTACTCGGGAACCAGATCCTCCGGTATCTGGAGGTCTACGAACCGCTCGACCAGCTACTTCGGGTGCCACAGTGCGTAATCGCTCGCGAACATGAGGTTGTCGGCCCCGACCCAGTAGAGGAGCTCCCCGAGCCACTGGCAGAACTGACGCGCCCGGGTGTGCATGAACGGCAGGACCACCGAGAGGCCACCCGTACACCTTACTTTGCGTCGTGGGCGGTGACGGGTTCGAACCGCCGACCCCTGCGTTGTAAGCGCAGTGCTCTACCGCTGAGCTAACCGCCCGTGCGATGCCCCAGAATACCTGGTCAGAGGTCGTTTCTGCCGGGCTCAACTGCGCCAGGGGCTTTCTGGAACACGTCTGCGCCCACTTGACAGAACCGCTTTCCTCAGGGTCACCTTCGGAATCCGGATCTTCTCCCACCGGTGGATAAAGTAAGGAGGTAGGTGAACAAACGCTTGCATGATCGTCTCTAAGCCGAGTGGCACCATGGGAGCTTGAGTTACGATTGAAAAGCTGCGCGGCCGTGTGCGTGCTGTAGATTCCGGCAATGCAGAACGACGACGGCTACTTCGACGAGAGCATCGCCGCAAGATACGACCAGTTCGATGCGGAGATGTTCGACCCGGCCGTCGTTGACCCGGTCATCGACCTCCTCGCCGAGCTCGCCGGGAGCGGACGCGCGCTCGAGCTCGGGATCGGGACGGGCAGGATCGCGCTACCACTCGTGCAGCGCGGAGTGCCGGTGCACGGGATCGAGTTGTCGAAGGCGATGGTTGCGAGGCTGCGCGCGAAGCCAGGCGGCGAAGACATCGGAGTGACGATCGGCGACTTTGCTACGACGACCCTGGACGGAACATTCTCCGTCGCGTACCTGGTCTTCAACACGATCTTGAACCTGACGACGCAGGCGGCGCAGGTCGCTTGCTTCCGCAACGTCGCGGCGCACCTCGAGCACGGTGGTTGTTTTGTCATCGAGGTAGGCGTCCCCGAGCTCCAGCGGCTTCCGCCCGGCGAGACCATCCGCGCCTTTCACGTGAGCGAGACCAGATGGGGGCTCGACGAGTACGACGTCGCGAGACAAGGCCTCACGTCTCACCACCTGGAGATCGTCGATGGAAGACTCGAGCGCGTCTCGATTCCTTTCCGCTACGCGTGGCCCTCGGAGCTCGACCTGATGGCGCAGCTTGCCGGGATGAGTCTGCGTGAGCGCTGGAGCGGGTGGAAGCGGGAGCCGTTCACGAGCGACAGCCGCAAGCACGTCTCGGTCTGGGAGAAGCCGGTAGTCTAGGCCGCATCGTCGGTCAACCAGACGTCCCTCAACGAGGAAGGAATCACCCGCGACAGAGGCTCGGACGAACGTACTGGAGACGCCACGACTCACCCTCAGGCGACTCACAATGGACGACCTAGATGACCTCGCGACGATCTACCGCGACCCGGACGTACGTCGGTACTTCCCTGAGGGGACTCTGACAAGCGAAGAGACCAGGGAAGAACTCGAGTGGATCATCGACATCTACTACAACCGGTACGGGTTCGGATTGTGGGCAACGATCTACAAGGAGACAGGTGCGTTCATCGGCCGCTGTGGGTTGCTCCCGTGGACGACTATCATCGGACAGGATGGTGGTCCTGCCCTGAGCGCCGCGAGTGAGCATCCGCTCGGACCCACGAGAACTGAGGCTGAAGTGGCTTCCCTTCTGGCCAAGGACTACTGGGGCCAGGGGTTGGGGACCGAGGCGGCCCAGGCGATCGTAGACTACGGCTTCGAGCAGTTGCACCTCCCGCGGTTAATCTGCCTGTTCGATCCGGCGAACCGAGCCTCCGCTAGAGTGGCCGGCAACATCGGCATGACGTTCGAGCGGGATGTGGAGCTCGATGGAGAACTCGTGCCGCTCCACGCGATCTCTTCTGAGCGAGCCCGGGAACTCAGGGGATCACTCGGCCTGCGCCTTTCTGTGTCGCCGAGAAGCCGCAGAATACCCTGTACTCTTTTGGAGAATCGTGACGGCGAGAGCCTCTTTGATATCGACTCATGCCTTCCATACCCTGATACCTCTCACTTCCTATCCCCCCGCCATTGCCCCCACGATCAAAAACGGCTCGGCCCCCTTCTCGACGGCGTCCGGCAACGGAGCATCCGGTGATTCGTGAGACAGATCCTCACCGCAGGCGAAGAACCTCAGGAACGCCCGGCGCTGTTGCGTGACTTGGTCGCGAGTTGTCCCACGCAGCGTGGGATAGCGGGCCTCGAGCGCATCCAGAACCAAGCGCTGCGTGGCTTGCTCTTCCACGTAAAGCTCCACCTCGCCGTCGACCTGCGCCAGCGTCCGAAGATGGGCCGGGAGCACGACGCGGATCATTGCAGCGTCTGGACTTCGACGGACAGCACGGATGGAAGATCTCGAACGATGGGCGACCACGTGTCCCCGGCGTCTGCCGATGCGTAAACCTGCCCACCGGTAGTTCCAAAGTACACGCCGCACGAATCGAGCGAGTCGACGGCCATCGAGTCCCGCAAGACGTTGACGTAGCAATCGCTTTGCGGCAGGCCTTTGGTGAGTGCTTCCCACTCGTTTCCGCCCGTCCGGCTGCGGTACACGCGCAACTTTCCATCAGGCGGATAGTGCTCCGAGTCGCTCTTTATTGGAACGACATAGATAGTGTCCGGCTCGTGTGCGTGGACCTCGATCGGAAACCCGAAGTCAGAAGGCAGGTTACCGCTGACCTCTCGCCACGACTCACCAGCGTCGTCGCTGCGCATGACGTCCCAGTGCTTCTGCATGAACAGAACATCTGGGCGCGACCGATGCATCGCGATGCGATGAACGCAGTGGCCGACCTCGGCATTCGGATCGGGGATACCTTCGGACTGCAGGCCCCGGTTCGCCGGCCGCCACGTCTTGCCGGCGTCATCGGTCCGAAACACTCCTGCAGCCGAGATTGCGACGAATATCCGATCTGGGTCGCGTGGATCCAGGACGATTGTGTGCAGGCACATTCCACCGGCGCCTGGTTGCCAGGAAGGCCCTGATCCGTGGCCGCGTAGCCCGGAGAGCTCTTGCCATTGCCGGCCGCCGTCGACCGAGCGAAACAAGGCCGCGTCCTCCGCGCCGGCGTAGACGGTGTCCGGATCGGTCGGCGAAGGCTCGAGATGCCAGACGCGCAAGAACTCCCAGGGGTGCGGCGTGCCGTCGTACCACTGGTGGGTCCCAGGCACGCCGTCGTAGACGAACTGGTTACCCATCGCCTCCCATGTCTTGCCACCGTCGTCAGAACGCTGGATCAGTTGCCCGAACCAGCCGCTGGACTGCGACGCATACAGTCGCTGCGAGTCGGCCGGAGATCCTGCCACGTGGTAGATCTCCCAGCCGGCGAAGTAGGGCCCACTGACGTCCCACCGCGCTCGCTTCGCGTCCGACGTCAGGACGAACGCGCCCTTGCGTGTACCGACCAGCACCCGTACACCGCTCATCCGTACCCCTTTCTCGAGCTTCCCAGTTCAATGTTATGACGACTGCCCGGTCGAAAACTCATCGCTCGCGCGTCGACGAGGGGCTCCAATGCTCCACCAATAGGGCCAACCGCTCAGCGGTGCCTGGATCGTTTCGCCAGCGCCGGGCCCGCGCCGACGCCTACCTTCTTGATTCGTGACGTCTACCTGCGCAAACGCGTGACACCGGGGCACGCAAGGCGAGCCGTAGAGTCGGGCGGTGGAGCTTCCTGCCTACATCCGTCCGGCCCCCAGGGGCGTGCGACTGGACGTCTTCGTGCAACCGAAAGCCGGCCGCGAAGGCACAGCGGGGATTCACGGCGACGCGCTCAAGCTCAAGGTACGAGCCCCCTGACAGGACGGCAAGGCGAACCGGGCGGTCCTCGACCTCCTCTCCGACCTCCTCGACGTCCGCAGGGGGCAGCTCGAGATCACCTCGGGACACTCGAGCCGCAGCAAGCGCGTCCTGATCTCCGGCGTCACACCCGAGGACATCGCAAGCCGCGTACGGAACCTCCTGCACGGCTATCCGTGAGAGGCTCGCCTCGGTCGCGCCCACGGACCCCTCAGCCGCGTACCAGTTCCTTGCAGAGGACCAGGACTCTTACCCCACCTCCCTAGAGGTGGCGCCCGCGGTCTCCCGTAGGCTTGGTCAAGCGGTCCCCCTGAAAGGAGCAAAAAGCGTGCACAGCAACGCAGCCGATGTGGCGACCTACCTCGAAGAGGCTCCCGCCGACCGCAGGGAGTGCCTAAACTCAATCAGGAACATCTGCCGGGAGGTGCTAGTCGGGTACGACGAGGACATGGACTACGGGATGCCTTCGTACCGGCGAGAGGGCGAGGTCGAGGTCGAGGTCGCGAGCCAGAAGAACTACGCCTCCCTCTACATCCTCAAGCAGGATGTCCTAGAAGCGCACAGAGACCGAATGACCGGGCTCAATGTCGGCAAGGGCTGCATCCGCTATCCATCACCCAAGAAGGTGGACCTCGCCCTCGTACGGTCGATGCTCGAGGCCACCGCTGCTTCGAGCTCGGATATCTGCTAGTCACGGCCCAGTCCGTTCATCTGCTCAACGGCCGGTAGGCCATCCGTGTAGAGATGATGGAGCCGCCCGCCGGTCGAGCCGCTTGTATCGGGGCGCCGATCTTTCCGCGATCGGACTCGCTGATCGAGCTTAGGCGCGGAAAGATCGCGATTTGCCAATTGCAGGAGGAATCCCGCACGGACTGATTCTCCACCACCAAAGTCACATCGTGCCCAGTTGCACCACCCGGCGGAGGCCATGTTAACCACTGCTCCATCGAGTGGTTGGCCCATGTTCATACGCGCCCGATAGCGTCCAAGCCAAGTTGGGAAGACTTCGTTGGGAGGAAAGACCTTGATTACTGCACTTGGGTTGCGCCGAGGGGCGCTTGGCATTTGCTTGCTCGCAGCAGCCGTCACATTCTTGCCCGCCGGGGTCGCACAGCGGCCGGCTCGGGCTGCCAGGTCGGCCATCGGTCTCGAGCGGGCACATGCCCACAACGACTACGAGCATGCGCGCCCGCTTTACGACGCGCTCGACCATGGATTCAAGAGCGTCGAAGCCGACATCTACCTCGTCGGCGATCAGCTTCTGATCGGCCACGACCCTGCGGATCTTCAGCCGGGAAGGACACTTCAGTCGCTGTACCTCAACCCGCTCAGGAAAAGGGTCAAGAGGAACGGAGGCAGCGTCTACAGGGGGGATCGTCACTACTTCAACCTGTTGATCGACGTCAAGACCGAGCCCGTGAGCACCTATCTGAGACTTGATGAGGTGCTCACCAACTACCGCAGCATCCTGACGCGCTTCAGCAACGGAGAGGTCACCGTCAAGGCCGTAACCGCAGTCGTTTCTGGCAACCGTGCCAGGCCGCTGATGGAGAGCCAAACCGTCAGGTACGCGTTCTACGACGGTCGCTTGAGCGACCTTGGGACCGGCGCAGCTCAGTCGCTCATCCCGCTGATCAGCGACAACTGGACGAACAACTTCACGTGGGACGGTTCTGGCCCCATGCCTGAGGCCGAGCGCGAGAAGCTCCAATCGATCGTGGCCACGGCGCACGCCGACGGACAGCGGGTGCGCTTCTACGCGACCCCGGACCAGCCTGGTCCGGAGCGAGATGCAATATGGATGGAGCTCATGGCGGCTCGGGTCGACTATCTCAACACCGACGATCTCCCAGGGCTGAGGGGCTTCCTGCTAACCAACGACCCCCGGCCGGCGGCTCCCTACGTGAACTTCGGGGACGGTGGGGCCAGCCTCGCCGCCGTCAGGGCAAGAGCGGCAGCCTGAGGGGGGAACGGCTAGGCGTGCTCGAGACTGTAGCCCTCGTGCTCGAGCACAGTGTTCGCTCTCCCGGAAACTCAGCTAGAACACGATAATGACGCTTGGCACCTCCCAAAACTCCGCGCCGTAGACCTGCCGCGGGCAAACGTACGCGGTGCAGGTGCCGCTGGCGTCTCGGCGCCCATACGTAGGCCGTAGCTCCTCTCTTGGGAAGCCTGCCGGGGTCAGTCCGGCTCGACGATCAGGAAGCGGTTCCCGTCGGTGTCGCGC
>Ga0209587_1001282_pt1 | contig 11946 bp, 14 predicted proteins | sample NGEPerD_2_FD_184512 | JGI IMG/M metagenome (GOLD analysis project Ga0209587, IMG submission 184512) | Arctic peat soil microbial communities from the Barrow Environmental Observatory site, Barrow, Alaska, USA - NGEE PermafrostL1-D... | ecosystem: Environmental > Terrestrial > Soil > Wetlands >... | reverse complement strand
CGCACCGCCATCGAGGGGTTCGTGGCCGCCTACAATCCGACGGCGGAGCCCTTCCAGTGGCGGAAGCGGGAGGTCAAGAACACACCCCTGAAGAAGAAGTACGCTGAGTTATGCAGGTAAGTACTAGGCCGCTCCGTGTCGACGACACAACGCAATTATACCCCCTGGGGTACATACTAACAAGAGAAGAAATGGAGCGGAGTATGGAATTCGAACCCGCGACATCCAGCTTGGGAAGCTGGCACTCTACCAACTGAGTTAACTCCGCCCACCGGAACCGGATATCAACGCCGTGATTCTAGCATATCGTTTTGCAGTCGGCGCTGTATCCGCTATCTCTATTGACATTCGACTGGAAACGACTATAATGGATTTAAGAGTCCCGAGAGATCAGACGCATCACCTGGAGACTGCACAGGGAAGCTGCAGAGGAAAGGCACAAGTAAAACAGCGCCGAGTACAGAGAAGCAGCGGACAAGTGGAAGTCAGTTAGAGAAAGGTGAGAAGCGAGTTCACTCGGGGCTCGTTTCCGTTATAATCCCTCATACACGTCGCAGTCCCATGACACCCGAGTAATACGCGGCGGGACAAGTGAAGCGGGCAGGGGCAAGGGGGCAAGCGGTGAGGGGGGAAGCATTGAGAGGGCCCAGAGAGCTTCTTGGAGAGATCAGGGAACCTCTCACAATGGGTATTTTCCTGGCCGTGATTCAGGCAGGATTCGTGGTGGCCGTCCTTTACTTGGCTGTTCCCGGAGCCTTGTGGGCTCAGATCGCGCTAGTCCCCTTTATTATCGCCTCCACACTGGGCATAATGGTCTGGGTTGGCCTGGGACGGGATACCTTCAGGAACATCGCCAAACAGCAGGCGATACAGGCCGAGGGAATCCTGGACATCGTCATCGAATCCCTCCCCCATCTCCGGCACGGCCTGACTCAAGAATCGGCCAAAGAGGTCTCTTACCTCATCTTCGCCAAGCTGGAGTTTGATGCCGTATCCATCACGGACACAGAAAAGATACTCTCGTTCGTGGGCGAGGCTGAGAACCATCACCAGCCCGGATCCGGGATTAAGACCAAAGCAACCACAGAAGCCCTCCGCACGGGCGATGTCCAAGTCCTCAATAGCCGCTGGGATATCGGTTGCCCGTATCTGGACTGCCCCCTTCACTCCGCCATAATCGCTCCCCTCATCATTCGGGATAGGGGCGTGGGCGCACTCAAGCTCTACTACTCCCGCCCCAAGGACATGGGGGAACTGGAGGAGGCGGTGGCCATGGGCTTAGCGCGTCTTCTATCGTCCCAATTGGAACTCTCAGAGCTGGACACTCAGAGGCAGGCCACCTTGGCCGCTGAACTGCGCGCCCTGCAGGCCCAAATTAACCCCCACTTTCTCTTCAACTCTCTCAACACCATCGCGATGTTCTGCCGCACAAAGCCAACGGAGGCCCGGCATCTCGTGCTGACCTTCGGGGATTTTTTCCGCCGTAGCCTCCAGAGCCCCGAGGATTTCATCACGGTGCAAGAAGAGCTGGAACACGTGGATTGCTACCTCCAGCTGGAGAAGGCGAGGTTCGGCGAGGAACTGGAGTTAGACTACGATGTCTCCCCGAAGGCTCGGAACCTCTACATCCCGCCTCTCACCATTCAACCTCTGGCGGAGAATGCGATACGACACGGGAAAGGAGACAAAGGACGCTGCCTTCATGTTACCACCCGGGCCTGGATCTATAATGACCGGCTTTGCGTGGAGGTCACTGACGATGGAACGGGATTCGAGGAATCAGTGCTCCATCAGATCAATAAGTCGGGCCCGTCTCAGCAGCAGGGAATAGGGCTCTTCAATGTCCACCGCAGGCTCAAGGCCTTCTACGGACAGGACTTCCGCTTCGACGTCTCCAGCAGCCATGGGGGCACAAGTATCGGTTTCACTCTGCCGGTGGAGCTGTGCACGCCTGAACATGACTTCGCGCAAACGGGGCATAAACGTGCAGATGTGTCCGCCGACACGGCGCCCAGAGCATGACCGACCGTCTGCGGCGCAACACCACCCCTTCACACTCGAGAAACCGCTACGGAACCTGGAAACTCTCCAGCGACGACAAAGCCGCTGCCCGCCAAGAGCCCAGCGAAGAGCAACGTATGATCGATGATTGGCTCAACAATAGCGAAGAGGACGTACGTCACCTGATGCGGAGACAGTGGCGCCTCAGCGTTACCATAGCCCTTCTCATCTACGGAACGACGATCGGCGTGATTGTTCTCAGCTTCCTCCTGCCTGAAGTAATGGGAAGAGCTGTGTGGCACGGCTTCAGCCCCTCATTCCTCTTTGCTGCAGTGTTGATATACCCCTTCACCTTGATCGCAGCCGTTGTCTACACGCTCATCTCCAACCGGCTGGACGGGCTGGATTGAACCCACCGGAGGTAACACCTAATGTCCCGGTTTTCGCACTGTTCCTGGGCCTCAGCCTGGTGGTCCTCAGCATCCTTCTCGCCTGGAATGTCCGCAAGTTACAGAAGACGGCGGCGGATTACTACCTGGCCGGCAGGCGCATTGGAGTCTTGCAGAATGCCTCCGCCGTCTCCGGCGACTACCTCTCAGCCGCCTCGTTCCTGGGGATAGCCGGTCTTACCTTCTTTCTCGGTTTTGAAGGGCTCTACTACGCCTTCGGTTTCTGCCTTGGCTTCGGAGTCGTACTTCTCTTCATCGCAGGGCCCCTGCGGAAATTCGGCCAATACACGATTCCCGACTTCGTCGGCGGGCGCTTCCACACCAAGACCGGGCGGGCGGTGGCCGTCGGTTGCGTACTCGTTATCAGTCTCTTCTACACGGCTCCACAGATGCTGGGTAGCGCCAAGATCCTCCAGATCCTCGCGAACCTGCCCTATCCCGTGGGGGTCGCACTGGTGGCAGGATCCATCACCATATACGTAGTCTTGGGGGGCATGAGAGGGGCCACCATGACTCAGATAATCCAGTTCTGGGTTCTCTGGTCCGCCATATTCCTGGTGGCCCTCCTCGCCTGGGGAGGGGGGATGGGATACGGCACCCTGCTAACCGAGGTCGGCTCCATGCCTCCGGAGGTAGCGGAGGGAACCTCCCCCGTATCATCCTTGAGCCCCGCATATCTACACCCCGGCAATCAGTACTCCCTCTTTGAAGCCCTTTCTTTGGTCGTAGCCCTCATCTGCGGCACAGCCGGTCTTCCCCACATCCTGGTCCGATTCTATACCAACCCGGACCGTTCCCGCGCCCGCTGGAGCGTGGTACTGGTCCTCGCCCTCATTGGAGCCTTCTACATCATGGCTCCCTACATAGGGTTAACCATGCGCTACCTGTTCGTCTCCACCTCTGCAGGCAGTGCAGGAGGGGTGGAAGGACTCTCCTCGCAGGTCATGGGGTGGCTGGCCTTTGATGGGCAGAACTTGGCCATACCCGCTGCCGCCATGCGCTTTGGCGGACAGTTAGTTCTGGGCCTGGTGGTAGCCGGAGCGCTGGCGGCCGTCCTCTCCACCACCGCCGGCCTGCTGGTGGTAATGAGCGGAGCTCTGGGCCATGACCTCTACTACAGCCTCTTCAATCCCGAGGCTCCCGAACGAACCCGGGTCCGGGTAGCGCGCCTCTCCACCATAATCATGGGTCTCGTAGTGCTGTTTCTGGGACTAAGCGTGGAGCAGATGCAGATTGCCGTATTGGTGGGACTGGCCTTTGCAGTGTCGGCGTCCACTCTCTTCCCGGTGCTGGTCACCGGTCTCTGGTGGCGGGGCATGACCGGAAGCGGCGCAATCGCCGGGATGTTGACAGGACTGGGCAGCAGCCTTTTTCTGATATTCGCCAAGAACCTCCTGCCCGACATCCTGCAGCTCGAAAACCCCGGCGGAATCAGCGTGGTATTGAGCTTCACGGCCATCTTTCTCGTCTCCAAAGTAGACAAGAAGATTCCGGCGGATGTGGACCGTTTCATGGCCCTGGTCCACGGCACATTCGAGGAACGGCGGGTGCGCGCCGCCGGGGAGTTAAAGGCCAGAAGCGTCTTCGCGGGTCTCAGAAAACGCTAGAGCTATATTGGACGCTACTGCTGGCAGCTCGGACAGAAAGAAGTACCCCTGCCGGCAATAAGCGCCCGTTGCAGCATGGAGCCACAGATAACGCACTCCTGCCCGTGCCGCCCGTATGCCCGCAGATCATTCTGAAACCCACCTGACCGCCCCGCAGCGTCCAGATAGTCAGATATGGAGCATCCGCGTAGGCGCACTCCATCACCCAGTCGTCCGCGGGTGGAATGCGCTACCCTCTGTACCTCCTCCTCCCGCAGGGACCGGGCCTCCCGCCTGGGATCCACGCCGGCGGCGAAGAGTATTTCATCCGCGTAAATGTTCCCTATCCCGGCCAGAACGCTCTGATCCAGAAGAACCGCTTTGACCGCGGCCCTGCGCCCCTGCATCCTCTCCCCAAGCTACTCCGCCCCCCACTCCCCCCGCCAAGCGTCAGGACCCAGACGGTCCAGCCCGGACCACGGGGAGCCAACGGATAGCCGCACCCGGCCGAACTTGCGTATGTCAATGAACGCGAGACGCTCCACCGAACCCTCGTTAGCGCCCTTCCGGACATCAGCATCCAGGCAGAGGGCCAACCGCTCATGGTCCACCGAGTCTTCTCCGGACATCACCCGCAAACCCCCGGTCATGCCCAGATGTACAGTCATATATAGGTCATGGGAGAGACGCAAGACCAGATACTTACCCTGCCGACCCACAGCATCTACCGTCCTGCCCGGCAGCTGCTCCGCCAGCTCCTCCCCCGTCACTCCCTCAAGGACATCGGGGTCGTATGCTGCTCCCCTCCGATTTGAAGCCACCAATAAGCCATGGTGAAATCATGGCAGGAGGTGGTGATCGTGAGCGACGAGCTACCGGAAGAAGTCCAACGATGGACGGCCAAGAGGCGCTCAGCATTGATCGTCAGCATCATTCGGGGTGAGACCTCCGTGCAGGAGGCGGTCCGCAAGCACGGCCTGACGGTGGCCGAGGTGGAAGACTGGCGGGAGAAGTTCCTCCTGGCCGCCGAGAATGCGCTCCGCACCCGGCCCCGGGATGAGGAAGCCCAGAAGGACGAGCAGATCAAGAAGCTGGAACAGAAGGTGGGCGAGTTGGTGCTCGACATGGACATCCTGAAGGAGGCCCAGAAAGGGCGCCCTTTCGACCAGGAGACGTCAGACGAGTGAGAGAGGTGTTCCCCCACGCCTCGGAACGCCGTGTCTGTCGTCTCCTCTCCGTGCCCCGCAGTGCCATGAGTGAGCGTCGGTCTGCTACTCAGAAGGAACCGACCACGGATCACCTCCTCACCACGAGGATCGAGGAGCTCATCGGCAGCACCCCACCTTCGGCTACCGCCGTCTCTGGGCCATCTTGCGCTTCCGCGACGGCCTCCTGGTCAACCGCAAGACCGTCTACCGCATCCTGAAGGTGAAGGGCTGGTTCTGTCACGAGCGCCGGCATACTCCGCGGTCCCGAGTCCGACGACTGCGAAGTCACGCGGAGAAGAGCAACCAGCGTTCTCGCCATGGACGTCACCCACGTCCACTGCGGAGCGGACGGCTGGGGGCACCTGGTCGCCGTCATTGACTGCCACGACCGGAAGATCGTAGGATACGAGTTCTCCCTCCGGGGGGAGAGCGAAAGAAGCAGAGCGGGCTCTGGAAGAAGCCTGTATCGCCCGCTTCGGTACCTTGCGTCCCGCGAGGGGCACACCCCCGTTGTGAGGAGTGACAACGGACTCATCTTCCAGAGTCGCAGGTTCCGGGCGGCTCTCAGGGACTACCGTCTCCGCCAGGAGTTCATCACCCCCTACACCCCCGAGCAGAACGGCATGATCGAGCGCTTCTTCCGGAGTTTGAAGGAGGAGTGCGTGTGGCAGCATCTGTTTCAGGATTTCGCGGAGGCCAGGCGGACGATCCGGGACTGGATCAGTTGGTACAACAAGGAACGCCCCCATCAGAGTCTCGGCTACCGGAGCCCGGCCGAGTATCGGGCCCAACAACTACAACTGGTGGCTTCAAATCGGAGGGGAGCACTACAGTCGGACCGAATCAGCGGGCCCAGACGTCTTGCCACCAGGGTGCCCTCAAGCCCACATCGAATGGTCTCCACCTCGCGGGGAGCTCCGGCACCGAAACTATCCCCTAGCCTAGAGATCTGACGCGTGTGCCGGTCTAACCGTCCAGGTCCTCAAAGCGCCCCTCCAACCGCTCGAGAACCGCCGGCAGAGTAGTGTATTCCATGTCCTCCGGAGGCAGGCGGTGCGGCTCGAACGGGCCCATGCTGCGCATGTAATCTGTTGCTTCCAAAGCCTTCTCCCGCGCCCGGTCGAAGCTGAGATCACCCAACATGTCGCCATGTCGCGCGGGCCGATCAACCGGCCGTTCGCTATCTGATACCCCATGCCCACCACGCGCGGAGGTCCATCAAAGCGTGCGGGGGTTGAACGGTCCATAGGACACGGCATGAGAGGGCCGGCGTGAGATCCGCGCATCCACACCCGAAGACCAGATGGGGGTTGGCCCACGGTTCCAGCACTTCGCCCACCGCAGGGAGACCGCTCTGGCATCGAACTATCATGACCGGATCATCTTTCCCCACATATTTTCCGGCCATAACATTCAGCTTGTCCGTGGAAGTGACAGCGGCGGTTACCCCGCTCTCCTTCTGCTGAATTCTCTTGATGACATACCGCGTTTGCGACCCGATGAAGACCAAAGGTCATACAGATCCTCCGGACACGAGAACACAACCCGCTTCTGCTCCATTACATCGTGCACCTCCACCTCGAACCCGGCGTGCATCTTGGGATCAATGACCAGCCCCGCCGTGTTAAAAGGATCACAGAAGATCTTATAGAGGGGAAGATTCCAGGCTCCCGGCTCCGTCTTATCCGCCAAGAAGATTATTACCGGTTCCGATTTCCTCTCTTCAAACTCAACCTCAGCCGACCCCGGCCCCATCCCCTTGACGTTGCCCGAGAATGCATCCGATAGAAGGTCTTGCCCGGCTCCGTACATCTTCAATTCCCGGGCTACCTCGGTTACCGCCAGAAACGTGTCCCAAGCAAGCTTATGAATCTTCTCGGAGTCCTCGCCCTCCTCATGAGTCATAACCAGGGCTATATCATCCCCCACGTGCTGAACCTGGCCGTCGATCAGTAGGCCATCGGCCTTGGCCTGATCCACGCTCTCCGCCGCGCGCGCCATCAAATCCGGGTGCACGTCGGCGTGACCCACATACCCCCCTACGTCCGCCTTAATGACACTAAGTGTGGGCATTCCTCTTCAACCTCCTAGGATTTCATTATCAGCGACAATCGTGAAAACAAGAACAACGCGAGCATACCAGACCCCGCCGTTCCGCTGAACCCTGAACGGATACCTTCTATCATCTACATTGACTCCGGGGCACTCACCCCAAGCAGGTCAAGGCAGCGCGCCACCACCCGCCCCGTGATGACACACAGAGCGAGACGCGACGCGGAGACGTCCGGAGCGGAGCCGATCACCCTGCAGTTCTTGTAGAACACGTGGAAGTCGGAAGCCAAATCCTGGGCGTAGGCGGCTATCCCGTGCGGCTCCCGCCGCTCTGCCGCCTCCTGCACCACGTCGGCGAACTGTTCCAGCTTCTTGATTAGATCCTTCTCGTAGTCCGTCGCAAAGACATCCTCGCCTTCCGGCACCCTCTCTTCCTCCCCCTCGGAAAGGTTTCTCAGAATGCTGCATATGCGGGCGTGGGCGTACTGGACATAGTAGACGGGGTTCTCCTGTGACTCGCTGCGCGCGAGATCCAAGTCCAGGTCCAGAGGCTGATCATGAGATCGCATCACCAGGAAGAACCGGGCCGCATCCACCCCGATAGCGTCCACCAGCTCCGCCAGCGTCACCAGCTCCCCCCGACGCGTGGACATCTGACGCAACTCGCCTTCCTCCAGGAGGTTGACCAGCTGGCCGATGATCACCTCCAAACGCTCCGGCCCACCGGCCAGTATCTCCACCACCGCCTTCATCCGCTGTATGTATCCGTGATGATCCGCCCCCCAGATGTTGATCAGGTGATCAAACCCCCTCGCCAGCTTGTCCCGATGATAGGCGATGTCCGCGGCGAAGTAGGTGGGTCTCTCGTTGCTTCGGATGAGGACCCGATCTTTGTCATCACCGTGAGGGATGGTCTTGAGCCAAACCGCATCCTCACTGCGGTAGGCCTGACCTGAGTCCTCCAACTCCTGAATGACCCCCTGCACTTCCCCTCTCTCGTGCAGAGTCGTCTCACTGAACCAGTTGTCAAAGGTCACACCGAATTCTTCCAGCTCCTCCCTCATCTCCTCCAGAACCAGATCACGCGCAGCCGAGCGAATGAATTGAAGGGTCTCAGTTCCGGCGTCCTCCAAGCCTTCCCGCTGGAGCGGTTCCAACCACCGGTCTCCCGACTGCTCACGCACCCGCTCTCCTATGCCCCAGACGTAGTCACCCTGGTAGCCATCTTCGGGCACATCCATGTCCACGCCGAAGAGCTGCGCATACCGGGCCGCTACCGAGCGGGCGAACATCTCCATCTGCCGACCGTAGTCGTTGATGTAGAACTCGGTCGACACCTCGTACCCGCTGAAACGAAGGATCCGATCCAGGGAGTTACCGTAGGCGGCGTAACGGGCGTGGCCCACGTGGAGCGGGCCATTAGGGTTCACACTCACATACTCCAGCAGGATGTTCCCGGAATTGTTGCTCTCCCCACGCCCGATATCCTCGCCGCCGGCCAGCATGTCCCGCACTGTTGCCCGGTAGGCAGACTGAGCCAGCGTGAAGTTGATGAAACCCGGACCCGCCACCTCCACGGCCTCAGTCAGGCGGGAGACCTGTCGATCGGCGGACAGATACTCGGCCAACTCTTCCGCCAACTCCCGGGGAGCGCGCCGCGCCACCCGGGACAACTGCAGGCAGTAGGGCAAAGCGTAGTCACCATGCCCCCGCTCTGCCGGTCGCTCCAACAAGATATCCGGCGCTTCTTCCCATCCATTCTCTTCCACCCATTTCTGGACGGCGGTGCGTACGGCCTCACCCAGCAAGTTCAAATCCCTTCTAGCAGATAGATGACCTGATCCTAATCAATGACTCCGTAGTCCCCTCCTTTAGCCGGAGGAAGGCTACAGGCGAAGAGTTCTTCCAAACCCGCTATGTTCTCGGGGGTCCCTATAGCTATAAGCGCATCATCCACGCGCAGTTTGTGATCCGGAGAGGGGTTCGTGTCAAATACCCCGCTGGCTGCGTTCTTCACCCCCAGGATGGTCGCGCCCGTCTGTCTTCGAATCTCTAGATCTCCTATGGTCCTTCCCACGGCTTCGCAGGTATTGTTCAAGGTGAACTCCTCCAGCCGGAATTCAAGTTGTCCGCCACCGGTCACCACATCAAGGTAATCACTGACCACCGGCTTCACCAGGAGCGCAGCCATCTTCTTCCCCCCGATCCCATAAGGCGATATCACCTGATCAGCCCCGGCCTTGCGGAGCTTGCGGATTGAAGTATCCAGGTTGGCGCGCGCCACTATCTGCAAACTAGGGTTCAGGGTGCGGGCAGAGAGGACTACATACATGTTGTCCGCATCCGAATCAACTGCCGTTACTAACCCTCTCGCCCGGTTGATTCCCGCCCCTTCCAGCACCTCATCATCCGAAGCCTCCCCGACCAAGTACAGATGGCCCTGCTCCGCCAAGCTCTCCCCCACCTCTGGATCGTTGTCTACCACAACAAACGAAAAACCCCGTAGCCCTCAAACTCTTCCGCCACGGTGCGTCCTACTCGACCGTATCCGCAGAGAATGTAGTGCCCTTGAAGCTTGTTCAACTGCCTGCTCACGGCCCGCCTCCTATACATGCCACTTAGTTGCCCGCCCACCACGAACTCTAGAAGCGCTGTGAGACCGTACAGCATGATACTCACCCCACCAAGTATCAACCCCACAGTGAACATGCGGCCGAGAGTCGAAGGTGTCTGAATCTCCCCGAAACCAACGGTCGATATGGTGATTATGGTCATAGAAGGCTTCGCTAAAGCTCCAGCCTTCTATGACCATGTATCCCATGGTTCCGCCCGCAAGAACGAGAACAATCCCCACAACGAGGATTACTACCCGCCTGGCTTCATGCCCCGGCAACTGCGGGGTCCTGAACGTCTGCAACTTCCCTCCCCCGTCAGTAGTGGTACGGCTCGCCCTTCTCTATGCGCAAGGCTCGATAGAGCTGTTCCATCACAATACATCTGGCCAGCTGATGAGGAAACGTGAGCCGGGACAAGGACCAGCGCACGTCCACAGACTCCAGGACACTCCCATCCAGACCGACCGTTCCCCCCAGTATAAACTGGAAGTGGTTCTTACCATGTAACTTCTGCTTGGCCAAGAACCGGCTCAGCCCTGGTGAGGACATCTGCCTGCCCCCGGCGTCCAGAGCGATCTTGCAGGCACGGCCTTCCAGATGACGCACTATTAGCTTCCCCTCTTCCTTCCGGACCCGATCGTGCCCTTGAGATAGAGGCGTCTCTCTGACTTCTTGCAGTCTAACCTTAGCGTAGGACTGCAGAAGATCCTTGTAGTGCCTACAGGCCGGTTGCAAATCGCCACTCACCTTCCCGACACAAATGAGATCTATGCGCACGATTCTCCGGCGATCCCCAAACCAGTCCTATAGGAAGGGCAGATCGTCCGATTCCTGTGTGTCCTCACTGTGCCTGCTTCGCTTGACGCTCTTGAAGGCGTGCTCTTTCTGGATAGTTGGCATGTTCCGCCACAGGCATATGTCATTCTTCAGGAACCGCTCCTTGATCTCATCGCTGCACTCAATGGTGCATGTAGCACAGATCTCCTCTTCCACCTTCAGCTTCGCCTTCCTCGGACGCTCCCCCTCGTCCAGCCTCCGAGAAGCCTCCAGCAACAAGTTCTGCACGTCAATGGAGGGCGTTATGGGGAAGTGCACAGGGCGATCGGGAAGCACGAATTTGAATGTGCCGGAAGTCCAGTTGGAGAGCTGCAGAGCCTGATCGTGAGTTTGGCGATTCACGATATCCTGCAGGGTCTCTCTGTCTGTATACCCACGTTTAAGGAGCACAACTCCCAGCGGCTCTTGATTCTCCTCTTCTGAGTAACTGAGCATGCACTCTTTGAGCTGCTCCTCCGAAAGCACGCCGGCAGAGACCAAGCGGGAACCGAGGAGATCATCGGAGAGGAGCAGGGATATCGCATCCACCCTGCCCCGGGACATGTAGACGTAACCGTACTCCTCAAAGTCCTGAATCTCCAGAACACCGGTCTTCTCATAGGCAGCAAGAAACTGCAGGATGCTGAAGATAGAGAAGTCCTTTATCTTCCCCCATAGGATCATGAAAACCTACCCCTGCTCGTAGTCGGCACTGAGGGCATATGTCGGCACCGTGGGTCCTGCAGTTGAGCGTGCAGGCGATAAGGCCGCCTGTTCAGACCCTATTTTCTCTCCTCGGGAGGGATGGCACTGCCCCGCTTCTTGAACCCCTCGTGGGCACCCAGGAGGTGCTCGTCAGAGTCTTCCGTTAGGGAACCGTCCTCCTCCGCCGCTTCTTTCTCAGACTGAGTCAGACTCGACTCCTGTCCACCGGTTGCCTGGTCTGCGCGAGAGCCTCCGTTGCCCCGTTGAGGGGACACCACAGTGGAAGTGTCTCCTGCCTCCCATGGCGGTTCCGCATTCATTCTCTCAGAAACCGGGGCTCTGTAGGCGCCGCCCTCCTCCTCCAGAACTTCCTTGTCCACCGGCACCTGCTTCGCCTGCGGCGTGCGGTGTAAGCGCCGGGCGGAGGTTAAGGAAGGACCCTTCTGCTCCGGACCCGGACCGGGTCCGGAGTATGAGACGGTCGCCGGTTTCGGTTCCCTCTGCCTGAATACAG
>Ga0209587_1001281_pt1 | contig 11946 bp, 14 predicted proteins | sample NGEPerD_2_FD_184512 | JGI IMG/M metagenome (GOLD analysis project Ga0209587, IMG submission 184512) | Arctic peat soil microbial communities from the Barrow Environmental Observatory site, Barrow, Alaska, USA - NGEE PermafrostL1-D... | ecosystem: Environmental > Terrestrial > Soil > Wetlands >... | reverse complement strand
CATCGGGTCGTGGGCGCCGACGGCAGCCTGGTCGGTTACGCCGGTGGCCTCGACCGCAAGCGGTTCCTCCTGGACCTGGAGCGCCCTAGCGGCGATGCCGCTGGCCGGCTCTTCTGAGATCGGTGTCGTCCATTGCGTTGGTCCGGCAGGTCGAGCCGATGTGAGCCGAGAACCCTTCGACAAGGTCGTCGAGCGGCACGGGCCGACGGTGCTGCGGGTCTGCCGCGCCGTCGTGGGACCGGACGCGGCGGACGACGCGTGGTCGGAGACGTTCCTGTCGGCCATGCGGGCGTATCCGCAGCTCCCGGCCGGCAGCAACGTGGAGGCGTGGCTGGTCACGATCGCACACCGAAAGGCCATCGACGAGCTGCGCGCCGGGGCGCGACGCGCCATCCCGACCGGCGATCTGCCGCAGGTGCCCAGCGGCAAGGACATGCCGGGCGGATGGGAGTCCGACCTATGGTCGGCGTTGAGGCAGCTGCCGGAGAAGCAGCGTCAGAGCGTCGCCTACCACCACCTCGCCGGCCTACCGTACGCAGAGGTGGCCCAGATCATCGGCGGCACGGCGCAGGCCGCGCGCAGGGCGGCGTCCGACGGCATTTCCGCCCTTCGCAGGACCTACCTGAAGCCCCGGCACGGCCAAGCAGCGGAGGGAGAGGCGTCATGACCACCACATCCGATGCGCCGGACGCAAGGGCGTTGTTCGCGGCGCTGCCCGAGGTCGACGCCGATGCGCAGCGCAGGTTGCACGCCCGGCTGGCCGTCGCGGCGTCCGACGCCGGCATCCTCGATGTGGCCTACACCACGCTCGACACACCCGTGGGGCCGCTGCTGGTGGCCGCCACCGATCGGGGTCTGGTGCGGGTGGCCTACGCCGGCGAGGGCCACGCCCGCGTGCTGGCACAGCTCGCGGACAGCGTCAGCCCTCGGGTGCTGCGGGCGCCGGCCCGGCTGGCGGCGGTGGTTCGCCAGATGGAGGAGTACTTCGCCGGTCGACGCACGGCGTTCGACCTGCCGCTGGACCTCCGGCTGTCGTCGGGCTTCCGTCGCACCGTGCTCGGCCACCTGCCGGAGATCGCCTACGGCACGACCGCCAGCTACGCCGCACTCGCGGCTCTCGCCGGCAGTCCCAAGGCCGTCCGCGCGGTCGGCACCGCCTGCGCCACCAACCCGCTGCCGGTCGTGGTGCCGTGCCACCGCGTGGTGCGCAGCGACGGCACCATCGGCCGCTACATCGGCGGCAGCGACGCCAAGAAGGCCTTGCTCACCCTGGAAGGCGCAGCGTGACCGCTGAAATCCTGAACCCGGCTCCAGAGGTGGTCGTCGGCGACGACGGGCTCGGACGGTGCAGGTGGGCCACCACGCACCCCTTGAACCTCGACTACCACGACACCGAGTGGGGCCTGCCGGTCACCGACGAGCAAGCCCTGTACGAGCGCATCTGTCTCGAGGCGTTCCAGGCCGGGCTCAGCTGGCTGACCATCCTGGCCAAGCGCCCCGCCTTCCGGGCCGCCTTCGCCGGCTTCGACCCCGACCTGGTCGCGCGCTTGACCGAGGCAGACGTCGCCCGGCTCATGAGCGACTCGTCCATCGTGCGCAATCGCGCCAAGATCGAAGCCACGATCCGCAACGCTCGCGCCACCATCGCGCAGCGCGACCAGGGCGGCCTTGCCGACCTGATCTGGTCCTACCAGCCCGATTCCACCCCGGTCCCGCTCACCGCCGCCGATGTCCCCAGCCGCAGCGAGGTCTCGCAGGCGCTGTCGAAGGAGCTGCGCGGGCGCGGCTTCGCCTTCGTCGGCCCCACCACGATGTATGCCCTGATGGAGGCCATCGGCATGGTCGACACCCACCTGGTCGGCTGTCACCGCCGCGGCTCATCGGGGCGGTGGAGGGCGTCGTGACCGCCGCGGTCACCTTGCGGCTGCCGCACGCCGCGCCGTACGCCGTGCGCCCGCTGCTGCACGCGCTGGCCGCGCACGCCGTCCCCGGTCTGGAGCACACGGACCTGGACGCCGGGACGCACACCCGGGCGATCTCCGCGCCAGGCGGCCCCGGCGTCCTGCAGGTGCGCTTCGCAGACGATGATGCGGTCGGGCTTCGGCTGCGTCTCACCGACCCCGACGATGCCCCCGCCGTGGCCACGAGCGTTCGTCGGTGGCTTGACCTGGACGCAGACCCCGCGCCTGTCGACGTCGCGCTGGGCGCGGATCCGGTCCTGGCATCGCTGGTTGCGGCGCGGCCGGGTCTGCGGATCCTCGGCGCGCTCGACGGGTTCGAGGCCGCCATGCTGGCGGTGCTCGGTCAGCAGGTGTCGCTGGCTGCGGCCCGGACCTTCGGTGGTCGACTCGTGGCGGCGTACGGAGGGCCCGGTCTTGACGGGCACCGGCGCTTTCCCACCGCGGAGCGCGTCGCGACCGTCCCAGCGGCGGAGCTGCAGGCCGCCATCGGTATCACGTCCGCGCGCGCCCGCACGCTCCTCGCGCTGTCGGGCGCGGTGGCCGGCGGTCTGCGCATCGCAGCCGAGGTCGACCATGGCCGGCTGCGGCGGGCGCTGCTGGCGCTGCCCGGGGTCGGACCCTGGACCGTTGACTGCCTCGCCGTCCGGGTCCTCGGCGACCGGGACGCGTTTGCCCCGAGCGACCTGGTCCTCAGGCGGGCGCTGCGCGTCACCACCGCCGCGCAGGCGGATGCGCTGTCCCAGCGGTGGCGGCCCTTCCGCGCCTATGCGCTGTTCCATCTGTGGACCTCCGCGGCCTACACGGCCTCCGCCTCTTGACCGGCAGCCGGCGCACGGCGAGGGTGGGACGCGCACCAGAGCGCGACGGCCGTACCGGACTGCGGCGACGGGAACACGTGACGGCGGACGCGGGCCGCGGAGGAGACGGACATGACGCAGCTGGCCACGCGGGAACAGGGCTACACCCAGGAGGAGCTGCAGCTGGCCACCCGCAACCGCGGGATGCCGCTGGAGGGGCTGCGTCACCCATTGACCCCGACCGGCATGCACTACCTGCTGGTCCACTTCGACATCCCGGATGTCGACATGGACGGATGGCGACTGAGGATCGGCGGGAACGTCGAGGCGCCGCTTGAGCTCTCGCTCGAGGAGCTTCGGCAGCGTGCCTCGTCCACCATCCCGGTCACGCTGGAATGCGCCGGCAACGGCCGTGCGCTGCTCGAGCCGCGCGCGATCAGCCAGCCGTGGCTGGTCGAGGCCATCGGCACAGCCGAGTGGACCGGCACGTCGCTCGCCGGCCTGCTGGAAGAGGCGGGCGTCGGGGACGACACGGTGGAGCTGGTGTTCACCGGCGCCGACCGTGGCGTGCAGGGCGACATCGAGCAGGACTACCAGCGCAGCCTCCCTCTCGCCGAGGCGCTTCGTCCGGAGGTGCTGCTGGCCTACGAGATGAACGGCCGGCCGCTCGAACCCCAGCACGGCTTCCCCCTGCGGCTGCTGGTGCCGGGCTGGTACGGCATGACCAGCGTCAAGTGGCTGCGCTCCATCGAAGCGGTCACCGAGCCGTTCACCGGCTACCAGCAAACCGATACCTACCGGATGCGGCTCACCGACGAAGACCAGCCTGGAGAGCCGGTGTCCCGCATCCGGGTTCGCGCGCTGATGATCCCGCCCGGTATCCCGGACTTCCTCACCCGCCACCGGCTGGTCGACGCGGGAACGGTCGCGCTGCGCGGACGGGCATGGTGCGGCACGGGCCCGGTGGCGCGCGTGGAGGTCGCCGTGGATGGTGACTGGGCGGACGCCGAGTTGGACGAACCCCTCGGCACCTACGCCTGGCGGGGGTGGCGCTGGCCGTGGCAGGCGACCATCGGCGAGCACATGCTGTCGTGCCGCGCGACGGACGCGGCCGGGAACAGCCAGCCGATCGACCCGCCGTGGAACGTCCAGGGCATGGCCAACAACGTCGTCCAGCGGGTCCCCGTCACTGTGCGCTGAACGCGATCGCTGCCCATGAACCCCGTCGAGGGCCAGGTGAGGTGGACATGAGTGGACCTCTGCAGGCGCCCGACCGCAGGTGCCGGGACGAGCCGCTCCACGGCGTCGAGTCGCGCGAGGGCAGGCGCACGAGCGTCGGCGGTCTGGACGTGGTGCGCGTGCTGCCCACCAAGGGCCGGCGCACCGTGGGGGCGTGGTGCTTCGTCGACCTGATGGGTCCCGTCGACGCGGAGCAACCCGACCCCATGGAGATCGGACCGCACCCCCACATCGGCCTGTCGACGGTGACCTGGCTGTTGGAGGGGGAAGCGCTGCACGCCGACTCGCTCGGCACCGAGCAGGTCATCCGCCCCGGGCAGCTCAACTGGATGACCGCCGGCCATGGCATCGCACACGCGGAGCTGGCCGCGCGACCGCCATTCCGAGGGGTGCAGATGTGGGTGGCGCAGCCGGAGGCCACGCGCCACGGCGAGTCCGCGTTCGTGCACCACGCCGACCTGCCGCAGGTCGAGCTGGCGCACGCCACCGGTCACCTGTTCGCCGGGTCGTTCGACGGCGCGGCGTCGCCGGCTCGGGGCGACACGCCGATCGTGGGTCTGGATCTGTCGCTGCGCCGCGGGCTGTCGGTCGTGCCCACGAGCGCCACCTTCGAGCACGCCGTCGTGCCGCTCGAGGGCCGCGTGCGCGTGGGCGCGGAGGTGGTCGAGGAGGGCTCGCTGGCGCTCGTGCCCGCCGGCCTGGACGAGCTGCCGCTCGCCGCCGACCACGACGGCGCCCGACTGCTCGTCCTCGGTGGTGAGCCGCTCGGGGAGCGGGTGGCCATGTGGTGGAACTTCGTCGCCCGCGACAACGACGAGATCACCGCCGCATGGCGCGACTGGCGCGACCGCACCGACCGCTTCGGGCAGGTCGCATCCCCGCTCGGACGCATCGAGGCGCCCCGCCCGCCGTGGCTGCCGCGGTCGTCGCAAGGTTGACCAGAGCGTCCTTCGGGAGGTGGGACGCCATCGCCGTCAGGCGTTGCCGCCGCCGGGCTCAGCCAGCCGCTTAGGGCCATGGAAGCCTTCCTGGTTATCCTTGCCCGCATGACTGCTGCCACCGTCTTCGCTGCCGCCGCCGCCGACGACACGCGCTACGCGTCGTTCGACGTCCCCCTGTGGGCGTGGGCGGCGCTGCTCGCCGTGATCTCAACGCTGCTGCTGGTGGACCTGCTGCTGGTGCACCGCAAGCCGCACGTGATCTCGTTCCGGGAGGCCGCGATCGAGAGCGCCGTGTGGATCACCATCGGCGTGGCCTTCACCGGCGTCATCTGGTGGTGGCAGGGGGGACAGGCGGGCGGTGAGTACATCGCCGGCTACCTGATCGAGAAGAGCCTGTCGATCGACAACGTCTTCGTGTGGGCCGTGATGCTGTCCTACTTCTCGGTGCCGGCGATGTATCAGTTCCGCGTGCTGTTCTGGGGCATCTTCGGGGCGCTGATCATGCGCGCCATCTTCATCTTCGCGGGTGTTGCGCTGCTGGAGACGTTCGACTGGGTCCTGTACGTCTTCGGCGCGTTCCTGCTCTACACCGCCGTCAAGATCTCGCGGCACGAGGAGGGCGAGATCCACCCGGAGAACAACCCGGTGCTGAAGATCGTGCGCCGGGTGCTGCCGACGACCAACCACTACGACGGTCAGAGGCTGTTCACCGTCGACAACGGCAAGCGCGTCGCGACCCCCTTGTTCACGGTGCTGATCCTGATCGAGGCGACCGACGTGATCTTCGCGGTCGACTCCGTCCCGGCGATCCTGGCCGTCAGCCGCGAGCCCTTCATCGTCTTCTCCTCCAACGCCTTCGCCATCCTGGGGCTGCGGGCCTTGTACTTCCTGCTAGCCGGCATGCAGGGGAAGTTCCGCTACCTGAACCTGGGGCTCGGGGTCATCCTGGGCTTCGTCGGCATCAAGATGCTGCTCGCCAACGTGTTCCACCTCCCCACGTGGCTGTCCCTGGTCGTCATCGCCGCGGTCCTGACGGTGACGATCTGGGCTTCGCTGCGTGCCGAGAAGCGCGAGCCGGGGGATCCGCACCATCTCGCACCGGATCCGGCCCACCCGCACCCATCTGAGGATCCGGAGATCTCCGATCCGACAACCGCGCCGGCGGAGGACCGTGAGCCCTACCTCGACCAGTAGCCCCCGCCCGCACCAACCGCGTTCGCGCGCCTGCCTGGACCGCTGCCGGGAGTAACATCCGGCGACAGGATCATGCAGGGGGCTGCACATGCGGGATGAGGCCGTGCACCTGACGCTCGCGGTCGAGGGCGGTGCCGACAGCGATGACGAGGAGCTGGACCGGCTGACGGCCCAGCTCCGAGAGCGCCTGCTCGAGCTCGACGTCCAAGACGTCGAGTCGGTCCGCAGCGGCGAGATCCCTGACGGAGCTCGTCCGGTCGACCCGATGACCGTCGGCGCCCTGATCGTCACCCTTGTCCCGGCGGTGCTGCAGTCGGTGGTGGCGCTCGTGGAGACGTGGTCCCGGAACCGGCGCATCGGCGGCGTCAAGCTGACCATCGACGGGAGCTCCCTGGAGCTGGGCGAGGCGAGTGCCGAACAGCAGCAGCGCCTCGTGCAGCTCTTCCTCGACCAGCACACCGAGCGGTGAGCACGGGGTGGGCGGTCGCGACGCACTGATCATCGCGACCGGCACCTACGCCGACGCCGATCTGCGGCAGCTGCGCTCTCCGGCTCAGGACGCCGCCGCGCTGGCGCGGGTGCTGGGAGACCCCGCCATCGGCGGGTTCTCCGTGCAGCAGCGCCTCGACCAGACCGAGGCCGTGCTGCGCCGCTCCATCTTCGACTTCTTCTCGCAGCGGCGCCGCGACGACCTGCTGCTGCTTCACATGTCCTGCCACGGCGTGAAGGACGACGACGGGCAGCTGTACTTCGCCGCGACGGACACCGTTCGGGATGCCCTGGAGGTGACCGCCGTGCCGGCGGCGTTCCTTAACGAGCAGATGGAGCGTTGCCGTGCGCGTTCGATCGTGCTGCTGCTGGACTGCTGCTACGCCGGCGCCTTCGCCGCGGGCGCCAAGGGCGACGGCGGCGTGCACCTGAAGGAGAAGTTCGAGGGCCACGGGCGCGCCATCCTGACGGCTTCCAATGCCATCGAGTACTCCTGGGAGGGCAAGCAGCTCTCCGGCGAGCCGCAACCGTCGGTGTTCACCGCCGCCACGGTCGAGGGGCTGGCAACCGGCGGCGCCGACCTCGACGGCGACGGCCGCGTGTCCATCCATGAGCTGCACGAGTACATCGCCGAGCGCATGCTCCAGGCGGAGACGAAGCAGACGCCGCTCAAGTGGGAGCTGGGGGTCGAGGGCGGGCTCTACATCGCCCGCAACCCCCGACCGCGGCCCGCCCTGCCCGAGGTCGTCCTGGACGCGCTCGAGCACCCGCTGCCCGGCGTGCGCGTGGGCGTCGTGGCCGAGCTCGCCGACCTGCTCGACAGCCACGACCGCGGCACCGCGCTCGCGGCCCGCAGCGCCCTGGACGGGCTGCAGCACGACGACAGCTTCTCCGTGCGGCAGGCCGCGGCCGCGGCGCTCGGTACCGCGACCGCAGCGGCCGGGCCGCCGAGGGGAGCTGCCGGCGCGCCTCCCGATGCGCCTCCCGATGCGCCTCCCGATGCGCCCCCCGATGCGCCGCCGGACGCGGGACCGCCGGATCCGCGGCGGCCTCCACCCCCACCGCCCGACCAACCTCCACCGGACCGGCGCCCGAAGCAGCTCGGCCCGCGCCCGAGTCCGCGCCCGGACCGGCGCGGCCTGCTGGCGGCGGGCGGCGCGATCGTCCTGGTGGTGCTGCTGGTGTTGGTGTTGGTGGACGCCATCACCGGCGGTGATGGCCGCGTCGACGACGACGCGAGTGCCTCACCGAGCCCGACCACGCCGACGCCCACACCGACACCCACGCCGACACCTCAGGAGACCGACCCCGGCGGCGAGACGAGCGTCGTCACGGTGTCCGTCGCGGCGACCCGTGCGTGGACCGACACCGGCATCGATCTGGGAACGGGTGACGAGGTTGACATCGCCGCGACTGGCCAGGTGCAGGACGACGTCGCCAACCCCGGCACGGTCTACGGTCCCGACGGGGTGCCGGACCCGACCGGCGCCCACCCCGGTGACCCCTACGAGGCAAACCACGCCGCGCTCGTCGGCCGGGTCGGGAGCATGGGGCCGGTGCTGCAGGTCGGCGCCGGCGTGCGCTTCACCGCTGCGGAGGGGGGCCGGTTGGAGCTCGGCATCAATGACGGCCGCTTCGACGACAACGCCGGCGCCTTCGAGGCGCGCATCACCGTGACGCGACCTTCGAGCTAGCCGCTCAAGCGGTACCTCGGCCTGCTGTCCCTGGGCCGCTCTGTCTGGGCCGCTAGGCCAGGCCGGGGATGCTGCGGGGGACCGAGTGCTCCCAGTCCGCCAGCAGCGCCCGCACCGCCACGACGAACGCGAGCGGCTGGTCGAGGATCAGGTGATGGTGCGCCTGCGGAACCTCCACGAACGGCGCCATGCGGCCGAGGCTCTCCGACATGTAGTCGGTCACGTCGGTGGTGACGCTGTCGGACAGCTCGCCGTGCAGCACGGCGATGCGGCAGCGTGCCTGTGCCAGCAGCGCACCGAAGTCCCGCGGCCAGTGGTCCTCGCGGCGCAGGAAGACACCGGGGTCGAACTTCCAGGTCCATCCGGCGCCGTCGTGGCGCAGGCTGTGCCGGGCCACGTGGTCCAGCACATAGGCCTCGGGCGCCGGCTGCGGCGGGACGAGGTGGAAGTGCTCAAGCGCGGTGTCCAGATCAGGGTAGGTTCCCGGCCGGCGGAACATGCGGCGATGACGGCTGTCGGTGGATCCGGGGTCCGGGCGACGCACCGGCGCGTCGACGAGGATCGTGCCGCCGAGCCGTTCGCCGTAGCGCGCGGCGGCCGCGATGGCGACCAACCCGCCCATCGAATGGCCCACCAGCACCGGGCAGGCGACCATGCCGGCATCGTCCACCGCGGCGAGCACATCCGCGGACCACGTGCCCAGGCCGTACCGCTCGCGGCGGCCGGAGTCGCCGTGGCCGGCCAGGTCCACCGCCAGCACATGGTGGTGGCCGGCCGCCGCCAGCAGCGGCGCCAGATGATCCCACCAGCGAGCGTGGGCGGCGCCGCCGTGGACCAGCACCAGCCCGGGGGCGCCCCGGTTGCCCCATTCGCGGTAGCGGATCTCGCAGCCCTCGACCGTCACCTCCCCGGTGCGGGGAGTGCTGGCCAGAGCCGCACGGAACCAGCTCGGGGCGTTCAGCGCTCCTCGTCCTTGCGATGGTTGAAGCGCAGGTCGATCCACAGCCACACCATCTTGCTCTGCGGGTACAGCAGGGCGGGCGCCGCCGCCATCACCACCAGGGTGACGATCAGCAGCGCGTTCCACGGGACATCGGGCCAGGTGAGGGCCAGGCCGCCCAGGAACATGATGAAGAACAGCGCGATCGCCACGCCGATGTTGACGATCAGCGCTCCCGTCCAGTAGCCCTCCTCACGGGAAAACGGGAACGCGCAGCGGGGGCAGCGCTCGGCCTCCTGGCCGAAGCTGCGCCAGATGCCCCCGGAGCCGCACAGCGGGCAGCGGGCGCGCAGGGACCACATGAAGTTCTGCAACGTCGGTGTCTTCCTGATGAGGCGGGACTGGGCCAGGGCGGGCAGCGGCTCCAGTATCGCGCTCAACCGCCGGTGTCACCCGAAGCCGCTGCGGGCGAGGTGACGCGGGCGACGCACCGGGGATGTGGGGAATCGTTGGCAACCTCGGCGGGTTTCCGCGGCCGCAGCGGCGGGATGCTGGGCGTCACCGCGCCACAGGGAGGACCTTGCGATGGCCAACACCAGCCGCACGACCACAGATCACGATGACATCCGTACCTGGGCCGAGCAACGCGGCGGGCGCCCCGCCACCGTCGCCGCCACCCACGATGAAGACGATGTGGGCATCATCCGGATCGACTTCCCGGGCTACAGCGGCGGAGAGTCGCTGGAGGTCATCTCCTGGGACGAGTGGTTCGAGGAGTTCGAGGACTCGGGCCTCGCGATCGTGCTGCAGGACCACACCGCCGACGGCGAGGAGAGCAGCTTCAACCGCCTGGTCAAGCGCGACTGAGCGCCGGGCCCGCGGTGCGGACCGCAGAACGCGGTCAGCGCCTGGCCTGCTCCACCTCGGTGAGCGCCGCGAGCGTGCGCGGCCCCACCGGCCCGGGCAGGAAGCCGACGCTGCGCTGGAACGCCGCAGCGGCCGCGGCCGTGACCGGGCCGAAGATGCCGTCCGCGGCCAGCGGCTGCCCGCCGGGGTCCTGGTAGCCGAGCGAGCGCAGGCGCGCCTGGAAGCTCTCGACGTCGGCACCGCGCTGAGGCGGGGAGGCGAGGCGCAGGTGGCGCTCGCCCACCTCGTCGCCGCCATCGCCATCGTCGCCATCGTCGCCATCGCTCTCATCCTGACCGGGGGCCGGCGATCCACCCGGGCCCGCGGGAGCGGGCTGCAGCGGGCCCACGTGCGATCGGCGCACCGACTGCAGCGCCGCCACGGTCGCCGGCCCGGCCACCCCGTCGGCTTCGATGCCACGCGACTGCTGGAAGCTGCGAGTGGCCGCGGTGGTCTGCGGTCCGTAGAAGCCGGTGGTCGGCAGCGCTGACGCACCCACCTGTCCCAGCTGCCACTGCCAGGCGGCGACCGCAGGGGAGCGCTCGCCCGGCGCAAGCGCGACCGGCCGCGGCAGCGCACCGCGGCTCAGGGCCGCCAGCAGGCTGGGGTAGGGATCCAGGCGATCCGGGCGATAGCCGATGCCGGTGATGCGCGCGTCCGCCAGGTCGGGATCCTCGATCTCGAAGTGCAGGTGCGCTGGCGTGGACTCGGCGTTGCCCGAATCCCCGAGGTAGCCCAGGAGCTGGCCCGATGCGACCCGAGCTCCCATTCGGATCCCAGGCGCGTACGCCCCGTCGATGCCGCCCTCGCCGTCGTCGCTGCCGGGGCTGTCGTTGTTCATGTGCAGGTAGTGGTAGGCCAACCCGTCCGCGCTGCAAACGCTGACCGTGTGCCCGTACGCGGGCGCGGGGGAGCCCACGCCGGTGATCCAGCACACGCGGCCGGCCCCCGCTGCGTAGACCGGCGTCCCCTTGGGCGCGAAGATGTCCACACCCTGGTGGCGGCGGCCGCCTCCGCGGTCGGCGGCGTAGGTGTCGACCATGGAGATGGGCCCGGCGACCGGGAACACGACCTCGACGACACGCCGGTGGTCCTCGGACGCGAGCGCCGGCACCGGCGCCACGATGACCGCTGCCGAGGCGGCAGCCGCGGCCAAGCTGAGCGCGAAGCCGCGCCGCGCCATTCGCGCCCCGCCGGGCTAGAGGGTCTCGTCCAGCGACGCCCGGCGGGCTGCCCTGGTGGATTGCAGGCGCTTGCGCAGCAGCACCACGCCCACCAACATGACCACGTCGAAGATGCGCAAGCCACGCTTTCGCACCGTCTTCGCCGTGGACACCACCGACTCCTGCGCGTTGCGCGCCGTTTCGGTGAGCGTCCCCGCGACGCTGTCCCCGGCGTGCTTGGCCCGAGCCACGGCGTCGCTGTCCGCGGCCGCGTCCAGCGCCACGGCAGCCTGCGAGCCCGACCAGTTCCCTGTCGCCCGTGCCAGTCGCGCGACGGCGTCGCCCAACCGACCGGAAGCATCACGCAGATCCGACATCGCGGCCCCGCGGTCGTGCACGGCCTTGCGGTGGCGCGAACGTTGCAGCACTCCCATGACATCTCCTCCTCCGCCGGCGGACCGTGCTGGGAGGCTACCTGCCCCGTTCGACCAGCGGACAACCGGAGAACGGCTCACCGCTGCCGCCTCGCCGGCTGGCCCGGGTGGCGTCCGGGTCCATCCGTCCCCGCGTGCGGGGAGGCGCCGAGGATTGCGCACCGGGGGTGTGCGGGATCTTTGGCACC
>Ga0209587_1001277_pt1 | contig 11960 bp, 15 predicted proteins | sample NGEPerD_2_FD_184512 | JGI IMG/M metagenome (GOLD analysis project Ga0209587, IMG submission 184512) | Arctic peat soil microbial communities from the Barrow Environmental Observatory site, Barrow, Alaska, USA - NGEE PermafrostL1-D... | ecosystem: Environmental > Terrestrial > Soil > Wetlands >... | reverse complement strand
CGGCGAGACTGTCCGCGCGCGGACATCATTCGCGGACGTCTCACGCGCGTAGCCACTTGCGGATTCGGCTGTCGTCGACGGCTTGCGCGAATCGCTTATAGATGCCGGGTTCATAGACGGCCGATCCGTAGACGCCGGGGGCGGAAGCTCGACACGGGGGCTACCAATAACGGGCGCGGGCTCGCCCAGGGCGAAGCGCAATGACAAGCCCACGGAGAGATCCTCATCGTCCGCCTGGCTATACAGTTTGGTGGATAGCTCGATTTCAGCGCGGTCGAGGAATTGATATCGCACGCCCAAGCCGGCACGCGCATTGTCGCCATCGTGCTCCAGCGCGACCCGGCCCCAGTTACCCGCGTTCAACGCTACACCGCCGAACGCGCCGTCGAGGCGATCCGGACCGATGCCATAACCCAGGGTTAGATCCAGCGGACCGACCTCGGCGGTGCCGACCCCATAACGCGCCTGGAAATTCTGTGCATCGCCGCCGAAATCCTGAATGCCTACCGCAAGATCAATATGTTCGCTGTCGAGAAGCCGCCATTTGGCGTTACCGGACAAATCACCGCGATTGCGCGCGCCCGCTTCGTCTTCGGCTTCGGCCAGCCGCCCCGAGAGTTCCAGTCCTGGCAATAACCCGTACCCGAAAATGTAGTTCTCGGCGCTGCCGATTTCGCGTTCCTCGGCCTGAAAATCGTTGTTGGCGTGAAACAGAATTTCCTGCGTCGAAATTGCGCGTGCGTCGGGAATCTCGATGAGGCCGGTCTGACCCTGGAAATTCAACCACCCATCGGCGGCCGCGGGCGGTATGCAGACTCCCGATATGGCGATTACGGCAAACGCGCGGCAAAGTGAAAATTGGTTTTGCACCTGTTGAGATCACTTCTGGTTGTGGCCGGCGTGGCTCGCGATCCACGGCACACCGCGAAACACGGCAACGCATGACCTGTTACAAAAGCGGCCGGAAAAACTCCGGCCGCTTCGTCAAGGGTCAACTCATGAGAGCGCGTGCGCGATCGAGCAGCGATACGGCGTTAGATACCGCCACCGCCCGAACCGGTGCCGCCCGTTCCGCCCGTACCGCCCGTTGGTGGCGGTGGCGCATCCGGGCCACACTCGGCATTAACGCGGCGGCCATTGATATTCCTGTCAGCCGGCGCCAGCTCGTTTACGATCCGGCGCAGCCCCACCGATCCGAAGCCAGCAACGACATTTCTGATCTCCGGTCGCAGATCACTTATAAAGGTCCTGTAAAGCGGCGGTCGCGTCACGAACGCGCCGCCATCAATGCGCCCATCGATAATGCCGTCCCGCGCATCCCTTCGCAGGAAATTAAGTGAGGCCAAACCCGGCGATGGCTTGTCGGCACCCAGACTCGCCAGCGCCGCAAGCACCGCCGCGTAGCGACCACCCTGCGTAATGCTCAGCGAGCCGCGCGTAGTGCTGGCGTTAAAACGCGTAGGCTTGACGAGAATGTTCCTCAACCCTGGCGCCAGCGACGAGCGGACAATCTCGTTCAGCGCCAGTACCTCGCATATTGAAAGCGGAAACAGCCTCTCCGCCCGCGCCTGGTCATAGGCAAGGGAAGTGAGCGTTGTCACCGCGATGCTAAGGCCCGGACGCGGAACCAGCGCCCACAGTTTGCTGCCGGAGCGGAACGGCACCACAGTGCCTGCCGCTTCGTCGTAATATCTGGACAATCTGGTGCCACGCACCTCGACCACGACCGGACCGTTGTAGGAACCAACGTTAACCCTCACAACGCCCCGCAGTCCAGTGTTGTCGGTCCTCAGCAGCGTCGTGCCGTCATTTTTGTAAAAGTTTACGGTAGCTCGCGTTACAACACCGAGATTCGGTGTCGCGCTGAGGATACGGCTCTGGTCGACGGCGCCTTGAGCGACGCCGAAAGAGGCAACCATGATTGCGAACACAATTGTCTTGAAGTATTTCATCTTGCACCCCCCCCACGTTAAATACACAGGCCAATGGAAAAACAAAGCATCACGGCACTTGGCACCGTTACCGCGACGCTGAATTACTTAGCTAGGCTCTGCGCGAGACGCTCTCAAGCCGTCGTAACGCCGAACACCGCATGAGGCGTGAGTGCTTCCTGAATTGCGGACATATATCGATCAATGACAAAGCGTTCGTCGAACTCACGAATCATTTTTTCACGGCCGCGCAAGCCCATCGTTATCCGCTCACTTTGCGATAGGTTCATCATTCGCTCCATTTTCGCCGCGAGATCCTCAGCGTCGCGCGGCGCGCAAAGAAAGCCATTAACGCCCTCGTCTACAACCTCTTTGCAGCCTACCGAGTGCGTGGTGATGATTGGCTTTCCCACGCTGGCCGCCTCAAGCAAACTGCGTGGCACACCTTCTCGATAATACGACGGCAGCACTACGCAATCGGCTGCGCCTAACGGCTCAACAACATTGTCCGTAACTCCGAGATACTCCACCAGGCCTTCGTGCACCCATACTTCTACTTGTGCGCGAGTGATCGCCGAGCGATTTGCCACATCAAGAAAGCCCAGCAGCTGAAACCTGGTATGTGGATATTTGGTTTTCAAGGCTTTGGCGGCGGCCACAAATTCTCCGACGCCCTTGTGCCAAAGCAGCCGTGCAGGCAGCAGAAAAGTGAAATGTTTGCTGTTTCTTCCAGCCTCGGCAAGGGCAAATCTTCCAGTATCAACGCCTGAACCCGGTATACGTTCGGTCACGCCTGGATGCACAAGTCCTGCGTCCAGAAACACGGCCATATCGTCGTTGTTCTGAAAAAAGACTTTCGCGGATCGGCGCATCGCAATTCTGTACATGCGTTGCACGAGGCGGGTGACGGGTCCACTTTCTATAAACAAGGTGCCCAGCCCGGATACGTTATTTATCACTGGGATACCGAGCGCGCCCGCCGCAACCGACGCGTAAATATTCGGCTTGATCGTGTAGGTCAACACAACGTCAGGACGTTCACACCGGAACAATCTGTAAAGCTTGTAGGTGAGGGCCAAATCCCGAAGCGGATTAGTGCCATTGTTGTGCATGCTGGTCGCACAATATCTAACTCCCCATCTTTGCAGTTCTTCCGCGTATCGATCATACGGCGCCAGCACAATAACTTCGTTGCCATCGTTCAGCAGGTTGCGAATGAGTGCAGCACGGAAGTTGAACACATACCAGGACGTGTTCGCGACAATAGCAACTGTATTGGGCATCTCCCTCCCCAGGGATTCATGCTACGGTCGTGCGGACACACGTACACTGCGCGAGACGCGACAGTCCGCACTGGCATCACTAGCCGCGACTCGACGCTCAAAACCCCGTGTACCCCACGATACTAAATCGCACTCGCTTTATGGCGCTGGCGTACGTTATTTGATGCGCAGGCCTCGATAGCCAGAGTGCTACGCATCTAACGATTAATTGAGAGGGACTATATTGGCGACAGCCGGGCTGAACAACCCGAACCGTATACCGTCCAGCGATCGCTAACTACCGTTCGTCGGTGTCTTCGGACCGGACAGTGATGGATGCTACATATGCCGACAATTCGACGATGGCATGAGTGACACTCTGCCGTGCGGCACACCTTGCGGCTGGGAACTCACCATCCATTCCTCCCTCAATTACGTGGGGAACCAGGATAGGGGTAACAGCCAGCGAGGCGCATAACCTCATTCAGATCGTCGCTGTTAGCGCAGAAGTATAAGGCGAGGATTACTTTACAAATAGATGAAGATCGGCTTGCCTTACCAGCGCCGCTTGACTTGTACCTGTCAAATATTCGCTCAGCGCTCACAACCGGCAAATTCTCTTACAGCGACTGTGCGATGATCAGCCGGTCGAATGGATCGCGATGATGAAAAGGCATCTTCGCTACACGCGCTACATGCCGAAAGCCGATTTCGAGTTGGGTGATTTGATTCAGCGCGAGCTGGCGCGGAATGTGACGCTCGAACGGTGCCGGTATTCTGAGCTTGCCCACGCTCAACCTGATCGCGATCTCCCAGATACTGGCCAGACTCAGAACAAGCTCATTATCAGCATTTGCCATGGCATGATGCGCCTTGGCGCTGACGTAGGAGCCTTCAATCCACCGCAAGAATACATGCGTATCGAGCAGCAGTCTCACGGCATATAGTCTTTGAAGTCCTCAAGCGACTCGTCGAAATCGGGAGCGATCCAGATTTCCCCCTTGGCCGAGCCCGGCTCGCGAGCCTGTTTGGCAGGCCGAATTGCAACCAGCTTCGCAACCGGCTTGTTGCCCTTGGCGATCAAAAAGCCGGTCGTATGCTTTGCCGTCATCCACACCGAGTAAGCCTGGCTAGACCAGATCGCGATGCAAAGTGGCGCGCACGGCTGAGTGTTTGACAAAGCGTTTGTTGGAAAGCAGAAGTATTGCGCTCGCGGCATAGAATACGGCGTCGTACGAACGATTGATGGCGAAATCATACCGCTTCGCGTCCCGCTCCGAGCGAGCCGATAGTAAAGCAGAACTGGCTTTCTGCAGCCCGTATTAAGCGGCTCTGCGGGTAGCCTCGTGTTGCATCACGCAGCACACCCGTGGCGCCCAACTTCGTCATGCAGCTCTGGCGTTCATCCTTGCCGCCGCCAGTTGGCTAGTTGGGCGTCTCTTAGGCACGCGCGATACCTCGCCGTAGCTCCAAACATACCGCTTGACCACGACTGGGCTAAACCCGGCGAACATGCCGTGCGCCACGCGCGCTACGCGCGCTCCGCGAGCCAGGCCTGGAACATTAAAACAGCCCACAGCCGATGCTCCGAGTTGCGCTCACCACGAAGATGCTGCTGCCACACGGCGCGAATCGGCTCTGGATGAAATATTCCTTCCTCCCGCAGCCGTCGCTCATCGAGCAATTGCTCCGCCCAATCTTTAAGCTCACCCTTCAGCCACTGCCCGATGGGAATACCAAACCCCTGTTTCGGGCGTTCCATGAGCGAGCGCGGGACGTACCGATCCAGCAGGCGACGCAGAATAAGCTTACCCTGGCGACCTTGCACTTTAAGCCGCATTGGCATGCGCCAGGCGAGTTCGGCGACGCGCGGATCCAGGAACGGCACCCGCGCTTCGAGACTGACGCCCATGGTCGCCCGATCGACCTTGGCCAGAATATCGTCTGGCAGGTAGCGCAGTGTGTCGACGTACATCATCCGCTGCGCGACATCGGTGACCGCCGCAGGAGCCTCGATTCCCAGACCAGGATTACCCTTGCCGCCAACGATAAGCTGTTCGGGATGCGGCCACTCAGAAAGCAGGGACTGGTAAAGATCGCCGGTCGTGTGTGCGCGCAGCGCACCGGCAAGCTTATGCAGCTTGTCGCCCGCGGGACCATTCGCGAGCTCGGCAGGCAACCCCCACCGCAAGGCGCCAACGAAACAATCCCATTGCGCCGGTGGTAACAGGGTCAGCGCGCTTGACGCCAAATTGCGCAAGCCACCCGGTATAAGCCCAATCAAACGTCCGACAGCCCGCCCGTAAAAATAGCGGTTATACCCGCCGAACAATTCGTCCCCACCATCGCCGGACAGGCTTACCGTAACGTGCCTGCGGGTGAGTTCCGAGACCAGAAAAGTAGGTATCTGTGATGAATCCGCGAACGGCTCGTCGTACAGCGTGGGCAGCTTCGGTATGATCGAGATGGCGTCATTAGCCGATACGTAAAGCTCGGTATGATCGGTGCCAAGCTGCCGGGCGATCGCGCGCGCATGGTGCGCCTCGTCATAAGCCTCGAGGTGATTGCCGATGGTGAAGGTGCGCACCGGGCGCGTGCTCTGCGCCTGCATCAGCGCAACGACGGTGGTCGAATCGATGCCGCCCGAGAGAAACGCACCCAGCGGCACATCGGCCACCATCCGCAATCGAACGGCGTCGCGCAGCACAGAGTCGAGCTGATCCAGCCACTCTTCTTCGGAAGAATTGTCGTCTCCACCGGCCGATACCATTGCGGCCGGATTCCAGTAAGGGATGGGTTCTGGAAGTTCTTCCGCGCGTCCGGAGATCTTGAGGTGATGCCCAGGCGGCAGCTTGTGGAAACCGGCGTAAATCGTATGTGGCGCCGGGATGTAAACGTAGCGAAGGTAAATCGACAGCGCCTGGCGATCGATGTCCGCATCGAAACCCGGGCATGCCCGCAACGCCTTGAGTTCGGAACCGAACATGAACTTGCCGCCAATGCGGCCGTAGTACAGGGGCTTTTCGCCGAACTGGTCCCGCGCAAGATGAAGCGTACGCATGTCGCGATCCCAAACCGCAAACGCAAACATGCCGTTTAGTCGCGGCAAAGCCTGTTCGACGCCCCATTGGGCAATACAGGCCAGCAATACTTCGGTATCGGAAGTACCCCGCCAGGCGGGCGCCATGTGAGCCTTTTCGAGCTCCAGCCTCAGTTGCCGAAAGTTGTATATCTCGCCGTTGAAGACGATTACGTATCGGCCGCAAGCCGACACCATCGGCTGATGCCCCTGCGGTGACAAGTCCAGAATGGAAAGGCGTCGATGCCCGAGCGCGATTCCCGCATCGTTATCGAACCACAACCCCGCGTCGTCAGGCCCCCGATGAATCAGCCGATCGCGCATCCGCTCTACGTCGGCCGCAAGCGATCGCGACCGCTCGCCGAACCCAAGCACTCCCACTAAACCGCACATACGGCAGAGATTATGATTGGCTTCACGGCGCTGGATGGCGTCTTATTTCAGTCTGCATTCACGTTGAGGCCAGACGGTCCAGGTTGCTCATTGCGAGCCTTGAAATCTTAAGGTCACGTGCTCGTGCCCGGTCGGCACGGCGAACACCTTGGCCCCACGGCCAAAAGGTGACATGCTTATATGATGTCAGAATCCGAGCGCATCAAAGAGGAGTTGTCCTGGCTCAAAGTTGTGTTCGCCATTGGGATCGCAGTTGATGTTTCGCTTATCGCATGGCTTGCTCAAAACTATGCCTCGGCTAACGGTGTCACATCGATTATGGCGTTCGTCGTTATCATAGGTCTCACAATAGGAGCGGTCTTGGTTAATCACGTGGTTTATCGACTTCTAAGAAAACTGGAGAGATTGTAATGGCCTGGCTTGTAGTAGCCGCGTTGGTAGTCTTTTTAGCCGGGTTTAGCGTAATAGTGTACGAGATCGTCTCTCACAATAACGACTAGCCACCGCCTAAAAATACTACAGCCTGCTGGGGCCATTGGCGGCAAAAGGCGCTCGCCATATTGCAAGCCTTCGGGAGCTTTAGCAATGGAGACGTTCGTTGCAATTCTGCTGGTGGTCGTCGCACTTGGTTTTTTGGGCTTCGTCATAGATGCCACGCGGCATCATAAGTAGACGGCAAATCTGCATAACGATATTACTTCAGTCAATGGCGCGAAGCCGGATTTCTCGCGGCGCTCGACATGACACGGCCCTTTTTTGAAGCGCATGCAGGCGGCAAAAGAAAGCCCCTCGCGAGAAGGATTCGGTGGTGGCTTTTTCGGCGGAGCCGCTGGCGCGTTCCGTCTTACGCCTGCTAAATTTATACGTTCGCGGACGGTCGGCGGGCAATCAGGCTTGCATCAAGAGCGCCTCTTCCGCGCTTCTTGGCAGATCTAAAAGTACGAAATACGACGCAGGGTACAGATAATCCTCCCCGGATTCATCCACTATCCGCCAATAATCTTCCTGAGCTGCAGCGTCATCGGGAAGAACCTGATACACCTTGCCCTTTTGCAGATCATCGCAATCCCGGTTCTCGATACAAAGTGCGAACTTTGTACGCTGCTTTGTCTGTGTCGTAGCCTTTAGTCCAGCAACCTCTTGATTTTCATGTTTCTCTTGCCGATGCCATGAGCTTCGTACCAATGCACCTCCGCCAGTCGAACACTACCGCTTTCCAGCTTGACGGTAGCAACCCCTTTAAGCTTGCGCCATCGGCCCGGACCGTAATTATTCCTGAGACGCACCGTCACCACCAGCCATGTGGCTTCCGGGGATCTAAGCCGACGCCAGCGGCCCTTGAAGATGGCCCAGATAAGAACGCCGAGAATTAGCGCGTTCTCCGCCGAGTCCAGCAGACCGAAGGCGTTGAGCACTTCTCCGGGCAGCGGCCGGAACAGAGCCGTGAATGAACGATTTCACCTTGCCGGCCCACCGGCTTATCACGCTCCGGTAGTTTCACGCTAAGTGCCTTCCATTCAAGTCCCACGACTAGCAACTTGTCGACACGTTACCCATTAGCCGCCGCGAGCAAGAGGTCCATCAGCCGCGCGCCCTGCGCCTGAACACTGTATTGCTCCTCTACCAGCTTGCGGCCTCTCGCCCCCATCGCCGCGCGCAATTCTGGCTGATCGCACAGCTGTTGTAAGGCGTTTGTCCATTCATCGGCGGATCGCGCCAGATATCCATTATCGCCATGCCGGACAAGCGTTTCGTTAACACCAACCGGCGACGCGACTACCGGCTTGCCGCAGACCATGTATTGGATCAGTTTATAACCGCACTTGCCGCGCGTCCAAGGTTCATCCGACAACGGCATGATGCCGATGTCGAAGCGCGCTATAGAATCCGACTCGGTCTGTTCCGACCAATGCCAAACCTCGCCTGCCAGTTCCGGAAGCACCGCTTTACTCGCGCCGACGAGCACCACGCGCGCGCCTCGCGCAGCGCAAACCTTCCGCAGCGATTCCACCACCGCGCCGACGTAATGCTCAGTTGATGGGCTGCCGATCCAGCCGATGATCACATGGTCATGTCGCTGAAGCGGGGCGGGCGGTCTGGAATATCGATCGATATCCACTACCGTAGGCAACAACTCGACCCACCGCGCACCGGATGCCCTTGCACGTACGGCGAGGTATTCATTACCGGCGATGACCAGTTTCGCGTGCCGCATGACCACATCGATCTTGCGCCCTAGCGCGGCCCTCACCGCCGCTAAGCGATGCAAATCGTAGTTATGGAAAATCGCGTCGTCATAATCGACCGCATAAGGCGGACCCAGCTTGAAAAGAACGCGTTCGGCCAAAGCGGGCAACCAGGGAAATAACTCCTTTTCAATCCACAATAGATCGAAACGCCGGGCCCGCAGCAACATCCACAGCCGATCAATATAAGCCACCATTATGGCTGATGAATTTTGCTGCCTAGTCGAGTAAAGCCGGCGCACGTAATCATCGTCGAGCAACGACGAGACCGTAACATCCAAACCCGCGCGCGTGAGGAACGGCAAAAATTGGAAAGAACGCAAGCGCGAACTCGCGCCCAGCCGCCCGTAGCGGCTGAGCAGCAACACCTTAAGGCGGGATGACGCTAGCCGGCTGTGCTGTCCCATCTATTAACGCATCGCCAAAAAAAAGTTTCGTCTTCGAGGGAATGTTCGATTTAACTTGCGACCACTGGCTGCGCTCATTTCTTCCCCCACTCCAGCATCTCATAGCATGGGTAGAGCGAAGCGAGTACCATGGTTGTAATCGTTTGGATCGATGGGTTTCAGCACTCTTGCGCCTCCGCCCATCCTACGGCGGCTGGCCGGAATGCGTTCGATACGCAACATTTCGCGCCGGTTGACGAGCCTCCAATAGTATGCAGCCGATCAGAATCATCAACGGCATGATCTGCGCCTTGAAGCGAAACGCGGAACCGAGGTTCTGATAGGAAACAAAACCGTAAACGCACGCCCATACCAGCACCGTCACCACCAGCCATGTGGCTTCCGGAGATCTAAGCCGACGCCAGCGGCCCGTGAAGATGGCCCAGATAAGCACGCCGAGAATTAGCGCGTTCTCCGCCGAGGCCAGCAGACCGAAGGCGTTGAGCACTTCGCCGGGCAGCGGCCGGAACAGAGCCGTGAATGCACCGACGGGCATAAACTTAACCATTGAGCCTACGCTGTCGAAGCCACCCTCAATGGCTTGCCCGGACCCGCCACGCGCCCAGTTTTGGGACACAGTATCCGTCTGCGTCACCAGCTCTCGCGAGGTCTCAACCTGAAAGCGCTCGGCGAACAGGCTCAAAGATAGAACAAAGATGGGAACCGCGACGACGGCCAGCAACAGCTTGCGCACGGCCATGCCGCGCCCCATAATGAAAAATACACCTACTGGAAGCAGGAATATCATTCCCAGCCAGACGCGAATCCAGGCCGCCAACGCAAGGCCGCAGAGCGCGTACAATAAATAGCGGGAATTGCGCATGCGATGATAGCCAAGCACCCCGTAAACAAACAACGAGATGCCCAGTAAGGTGATGGGATCCTTGCCGAGGGTCGAACTCCAGAAGAGAACGCTCGGAAACAGACCGAGCACGTAAAGCAGACGGATATCCGCACGGCCGAACAGCAAACAGGCCGAGCGGTAGAAAAAAAACACGGCCGTCAGACCGATCGCGGACCATGTCAGCTTCATCGCATGGTAGGAGTCCGGTATCAGCATATTATGCACGCTGGCAAGCCCGATCATGTTGGCCGTGCCAGCGCCAAAGGCCATGTCCCGCCAGGCCTCCGGATCGCTTGCTCCTTCGCGGAAATACGTAGGTGCATCGAGACCGTAATGCGCTTCGTAAAACAGCATGAACCCGAGCGCCACGCCGACCCGCACCAGCCACAAAAAAACTAATGCCTTCTTGTGGCGGCTCGACATCGGGAGAATTGAAATGACGAGCATCAGAATCAGCGCCCAAAGCATCGCCATGAGGTAATCCCAGTCGGCGTGGACGTTGCCGATATTCAACGCCGCATCCTCGAACGCGGTCAGGTATCCAAGCACGAACGCAGCCAACGCGCCCAGCAGCGCGACGACGCGAACGACATCAAGATGGGCTGAAGTAAACCTGGCACTCACTTAAACCGCCCGCGCGCGCATCTCAATATGTCACTCTTGTCACTTCGACCCTCTCGGCTACATTCGGAGCAGGCTCCGAGAGAGATCTTGCATACACGAAAATTGCTTCTGATCGCCCGCATTCAAGATCCGCCGTAGCCGGAAATGACGACTTGTTCAGGCCCGTGGCAATAGATGTGGTGCGTCGTATAGCCCGCCTTCCGCGATCCCCCGGCACAGAGACCTCGGCCACCTGGCGGGTGGCGATATAGGCTTAGCTGCTTATGTCGCATTTTGCCGATTCGAGACATATCAAGCGTTTTCACTCAGCCGGCCTTCCACGTACTTGTGCAAGATACTCGACACAAGCGTTTGATAAGGAATTCCCTCGGCAAGAGCACGCTTTTGAAGCGCGCGTAAATCTTTTGACGATAAACGTATATTGATGCGGGCATCTTTTCGGAAGGTGGCGGCCGCATATTCCTGATGACGCTCAAGGAGGGTATCCGCATCTTTGACAGGCTTAGTCTTTCCGACCTCAAAAGCTTCCAGAATTTCAACCTCTTCCTGATCGAGTTTACCCATTAGAGCTACCCCAGTAACGCCTGGTTGCCTTCCGGCTAAGAATAATGGTCTTCAGAATTACTTCTTCCTCAGATTCTACGAAAGGCACAAGATAGATATATTCTTCAATGACAATAGCGTACACCATCTGGCCTAAACGGTTTTCGCGGAGTACGCTCCAACACCAGCCTTGGCTACCGGTGCTTAAGAAACTCATTGACTGTGAGACCGATATTCTCTGCAATCTGCCGGAGAAGCACTGGCGAAATGTCGCGACCCTTATGAAACGGCACAGTGGCATTCCGGCCATATTGTCGCGAAACTGTTTGTGTGAGCCACGCTGTCTCACCTCAGTAAAGCCAAGCTTACGAAGAATCGCGACGACTTGAGAAGATTTGAGAACAGGCACTTTGCCCACTGTTAAGCGACGGCAACGTTTTGAACTCCGATAAACTCTGATTCTAGGGAACCTCTGAATTAACGCATATTTTCAGATGCTGGGGTATTGAGCAGTTTGGTGGCGATCGTGACGAGCGGATGCCGTGCATCTGAAGGTCTATTTTGTCATTTTTTGCTTCGCGATCATGCTCAG
>Ga0209587_1001275_pt1 | contig 11976 bp, 12 predicted proteins | sample NGEPerD_2_FD_184512 | JGI IMG/M metagenome (GOLD analysis project Ga0209587, IMG submission 184512) | Arctic peat soil microbial communities from the Barrow Environmental Observatory site, Barrow, Alaska, USA - NGEE PermafrostL1-D... | ecosystem: Environmental > Terrestrial > Soil > Wetlands >... | reverse complement strand
AGTATGTTCCTTTGAATACTTTTCCGCCCTTCTGTCGAATAAACTCACAATTTCTTTTCTGAGCCGAGCTTCTTCACTGCCTAAATTTTTTTGAAATGCTTTGTTTTTATTGTCTTTTTTTATTTTTTCAAAAATTGAATAATATTTTTTTAAATCAGTGAGATTTGCTTCTTCAAGTGATTCTCTTGCAAACTCTCGATGCAACCTGTCGAAATATGGCTTTATCTTCAAATATTTTTCTTGTTTAATTTTATCTTCAGCGAAAATTTTATTATCCTCCAACATTTTTTGCGTGTTACCAACAGGTCTCAATTCAAATCTCAAAGTCTTTGAAAGCTCATAAATATTGGTAAAAGTTTCAAATGATTTTGTTTCTTTTTGCATATTTTTTTTAATAAATTGATTAGCTATATTCATTATATACCATTTTTTGAACATCAAAAAGGGACGACGGTTGTCGCCCAATGATATACTTGCTAAAAAGCTAAGTTTTACTGGAACCGCCGCCCCTCTTTGATAACAAAAAGAAGCTTAGGATAAAAAGCATATATATATTTGAGCGACAATTACATTATTACATATATTTTTTATAAAAGCAAATCAAGATTATGCAACTGCTGATAATTTGTGCTACTGGAGCCTCTGATAAACTAATGAAATATTATCAGAGATTTCTATAACACATTTTCATTAATTGCAAAAAATACCCAATACATAAAGCATGGGTATAAATCCTGACTCTCGTGCCAAAATAATATTATTAGACCAATATTTTTTTATTGTTCTTTCGGAGCTAAAAATCCTTCGATCCTAATCCTGTCTCTTGAAACATCTGATGTTTCTGACCAAATATTTTTAATATTTTCTCTTTTATCCCCTCTGGCAAAATAATATTTTCTTCAAACTCTTCCATCGACATCCATTCTGGAATATGCTCTCCTTCGTAATAATCACCCTCTTGATATTCAGGCCCAACTCCTGTTCCAACTTTTCCGCCAATAATTTTGCAAATGAAAAAAATATTCTCTTGCTCTTTTCCGAGATAAACCGTTTCAACTTTATCAAAATATTTTTCTACCAACACCTCAACGCCCAATTCTTCTTGGCACTCCCGAATAACTGTCTCTTCATGTGATTCGCCTTCTTCAACTCCCCCTCCAGGCAAAACCCAATAAGTAGATTCTTTCTTGATTCTCTTGATTAAAAGGATTTGATCTTTCTCAATAATCACCGCCCGAACTCTTGTATCTATCATCATATTATAATTATTATTTTATGGTTTCAAATAACATTAATTCCCTATTTTTTCGAACATTATCCCAAGAAAAAATTTTTCCATTCATGCAAATATATACTCCCTTGGACAAAAGTTGAACGGAAGAAACAGCAGAACCTAAATTAAATAGTGCATCTGATTCTTTTTGATTGCATGGGATCATCGCCCCGAGAAGAACAATAGTTTTATTTTTGATGTTTTTACCCAAAACCTGAGCTGTAACTGCCGCTGTATCAGTCCCGTGCGTTATGATAATATAGTCTTCCTCACAATTTCTACAGCTTTGCAAAAGTTTATCTCTCTCCTCATCAGTAATATACAAAGAATCTTTCATAAAAAGAATTTCGCTTTCGATGTCAGCATTACATCTTCCCTGTTTCAGCATTTTTAAAATATATGTTTCGCTGTAAGTGTAATCTCCATTCTCTTTGATTTCCTCAACATCAATTGTCCCTCCTGTTATAAATAATCTAATTTTCATAGTATTGTATAATTTTGCTAATTATTTTCATTTTTTCACCCACTTCTTAATTTTTTGATAAAGTTCTTATCCCCCTATTCGCGCGAATTAGAGAATGCTTTTCTATCAATTACTTTCTTCTAAGAACAATTATATTGTCAGCTGAGATGTTTTTTAATAATTTGACTTTTTCTCTTTCAAAAAAACCGACGAATTCAAACTTGTCATTTTTTTCGACAAGAAGTTTGAACTCTTCTGGAAAGATTATTTTTAAATCATCCTTATCTAGAAACTCCATTTTTTTTCCTCTATCTTGAACTTCCAGTTTGATTGTCTGAGTCACCGTTTGAGTCAAAGCATTTTTTGGTAATACCTGATAAGTGGTTTTAACTTTGACGCCGTCTTGCTCTATCGTCCATTTTTGAGGCTTGAAAAATGCAGGGTCTGCCCAATTAATAGCCAAATTCTCAATCAAATACAAACCACCCTTATTCAATGAATCAGCAACCGAATCCAAATGCGAGAGAAACAAATTATTATTACGAACATATATAATTGAACCCATCATTATATAGGCAAAATCAACTTTTTGCTTCAACCTGAAATTGCACATATCAGCCTGAATCGCTTCAATTTGCAATCCTTCTTTTCGAGATTCACCTTTTAGATATTTAATCATTTCAGGATTATAATCAAGTCCAAATGTTTTATAGCCTTGCCTTGCCATTTCCTGAAGTTGAAGTGCCGTGCCACAAGCGATATCCAAAACCGAATGAACTTCAATTTTACTAAACTTTTTGATAAACCTCTCAAACAAATTTGCTTGCTTTTTAGCGTCAATAAAACTAAAAGCAATCTCATAATATTTCGCTTGGTTATAGATTTGTGATTTCATAAATGTTTTTTAAATCTAATAAACTAGTCTTGGCATCTCCCCAGACTGGATTTGAAAGACACTTAAACTAATCTTTTTTCAATAGTTTATTAGCTCACCAACCCTCCCCCTATTCGCGCGAATTAGAGAATACAATCTTTCGCTGGAGGAACAAATTTATAATAATTCTTTGATTTCCTTGATTATTTTCTCATCAATTTCCAGATAATCATTTTTACTGTTACTGATTCTTTCCTTTTCGCTTTTCTCTCCCGGAATGAAAATTTCATCGACACCTTTTTCTTTGCGGAGATTTTTGATTTCATCTGCCATCTTGCTGACATTTTTTTTGAACTTCTTGATATCGATAAAAACTTTCGGATTAAAAAATATAAATAAAAATCCACGACCCGCTTTTTTCTCATCGTGAATATCAATATCAAACATAGTCTTAGTCAAAATTTCCACCACCAAGGCTAAAGCCGAACCTTTGTAATCTCCAAACGGCAAAAGTGCGCCGAGCATTGCTTTCTCAGGGTCTGTGGTTGAATTACCTCGTTCATCAATCGCCAAACCCTTAGGAATGTTTTTTCCGATTTTCTTAGCCAGCCTAACTGCCATCAAAGCTCTTTTTGAGGTTGCCATATCAACAACAATGGGGAATTTCGCTGCTGGAATTCCAACGGCAATTGGATTGGTTGCAAAAAACGGATCAATCGAGCCTGCTGGTGCAACTCTCGGCCAACCACCATAATTAAACACAAATCCCACAAGGTCATTTTCCGCAGCGAGCTTGGCATGAGTACCAGGTCGAAGATAGGAATGCATATTTTTGATTCCCATTATGGCGATGTTTTTCTTCTTGGCTTTTTTGATGAGCTTTGGCACAAATTCATGACAAACAATTTGTCCCAAGTTTCTCTTACCATCGATATACAAAAGATTGTCATCTTCTTTGATGATTTTTGCCCGCCCATCAGAATCAATCAATTTTGCCCCAAACTCCACAAAAGCCTGAAAGCCATGCCCCTTGTGTCCGCTCAATTCCGAATCAAGATAGTCATCATAAACCACCAAAGCATCCCGCCGACTTAATCCCTTCTTCATAAGAATCGCCAAACAAATTTTTTCTAATTCTTTAACTTTAATTTTCATAGTTGAGTTGAGTTAGTTTTATAAATTACAAATAAAATCATCACACTGCTTGATTATAAATTCTGGAACTAAATCATACTCCCTTGGATCTAACTGATAAATAAAGTCATTTTCGATATGATATGTTTGATTTATAAATTTTTTCATTACATCACTAAAATCATCATCTTTTTTAAATTCCCCGTTTATTATTCGAAATATTTGAAGTTTTTCGTATCCATTTTTGCTGTTATAGATCTCCTTTAGTTGATTTGTATCCCTGACAATTTTTAATATTTTCTCATATTCAAAACCTGAAATAGCATTCTGAACCAAACTTTCTCCATTTTGAAAACTTTTTTCAAAATCCTCATCTGATAAATCTTGTTCCCTTTCTTGCCTTTCTGTTTTTGCCTCTTCTTTTGTTCTCTTATGAAACAAATCTGACAAAAGCTGATATTCGTCATTTTTATTATCTAGAATTTCAAAATTCCTTCTTAAATATATTAATTTTGAAATTATATTTATTTTTTTATCGTCACGAATTTTATTACAGATTTGTGAAAATGTAAGTATATTCTCTTCTTTAATTTCTTTCTCTTCAAGAATTCCGTTTTTAGATTGTATAAAACTTGCATTTGTTTGATTTTTAAACTTATGTGCAAGTGCTTTAACAGAATCAATAACTGGCTCAATATCATGAGTAAGCATTAAAACGGTTTCATTTTGAAAAGATTTCTTTTCCCTAAAAAGCATTTGTAGGATTGCATATTTTTTATTATTATCAAAAGAAGAGATAGGATCATCTAAAATTATTAAATCAAAATTTTTAGATAAGGTTTCATACATGAACAAAACTAAAGCAAAGGCATTCCTTTCCCCAAAACTTAAATACTGATCACCACCCAAAATCTCACCATCAAAATCAATATGCTGAAGTTTTATTTTATATTCATTATTTTTATCTTCAATTAAGACCTTGTATTTATAGCCTGCATTTAAAAGAAATTGATTAATACTTTTTTCATGTTTTTCAATTAAATTTTTAACTTCTGATTTTTGTATATTAATCTGTTTTTGAAGCTCTGTAATTTTAATTAATGCGTTATTTAATGATTTATTAAATTTAGCAATAATCTCTTCAGTTTTTTTTGATTTTAATTTATCAAATAGTTCGTCGATATTTATAATTAAATTCTTTATTTTTTCTTCAACTCTTTCTTCATCTTTTAAGTTATTAAATGAAACATCTCTTATGTTTTTTAATCTTTGTAAAAAATTATCAATTTGACTTTTTATTGTAATTATATAAGTTTTTTCTTCGACTAATAGTCCGTCTGTTTTCTTTAAGATTCTTTTTAATTCTTCTTTGGAAATATCAGAAAAGTAATCTCCCAAATCTTCTACTGCCTTAATAATTACAATAAAATTCTTAATTACATTTTTATCATAATTATCTGAAATAGACTTTATTTTTTCTTTTATAACATCATCATTGGGAGAAACACAATAAGGACAATTTTTATGACCAGCACTAAAATTATTTCCCTTTATTTGCCAATCTAACCAATCAACACATTTTTCTTGATTCTGTATAAAAGGCTGATATTCTATTAAGTTTTCTGGAATATCGTAAAATTTACTATTTACACCTTTAGAAATGGCAGATGAATCGGATAATCCTTTTTGAGTTGTTTTAAAACTTTTAGACAAAGACTCGAAGTCTAAAATTATTCGTTCTAATTCCTCACTTTCCTCAAATATTTTTTTTATCGTCCATAGCTGTTCTTCAATATTTTTTTCGGTTTCTGTATATTTTGGAGTTTTAATAAAAACTTCAAAACTATTGTTTAAAAGCTCTTCTCGTTGAAAGAGATATCGTTTTATATACTCTTCGTTAAAAATATGCACAGAAGCTATTTCCTCATCAATGCCAACTTCTGGTTTTAAGTTATCAGGATTTTCTTTTCTTAATTTAAAAGGCAATAGATCTTTTAATTTACTTTCATCTTCGGCTTTATATTGAATGGCTTTAGCAATTGTACTTTTCCCCGTTCCATTAATGCCAAATTTAATATTCAATTTAGATTTCTCAATTTCAATAACTCCACTATCTATATTATTGCAATTTTTAATCGTAATTTTCATTTTTTTATATATTTAGTTTAGTGTTTATCAACCCATCAACCCCGTCATCCCGAGCGACGAGAGGAGTCGAGGGATCCCTCTTGGCTGGGAATGAATTCCGTATTTTATGTTTTCGTGTGTATAGAAACGGGATTTCCGCCTAAGGCGGACCAGCTGAAGGATGGCTATCTTCACTATCGCTATCGCTCCAGAATGACACCTGAATTTTTGTCATCTCGAAATGAGAGAAACGATTGAGAGATCTATGAACCAACTAAGTCTCATTTATATACAAACTTTACGAATAACATAGTTCAAAGATTTCTCACCCTGTCGGGATTCGAAATGACAGAATAGAGAGACTCCTCCACTCCAGTCAGAATGACAAATGTTTTCGTGTGTATCAGCAAGGACAGTTCTTTGAGGTAACATATAAACAAATATCATTATAATTTATTCCTTGATTTTTTAGTTTGAAAATTCGCAAAAGGACTGTCCTTTTTGTCCGTGATCGCAAATTTGTGCAAAGTGGGTTCGGGATTCTATCAACACCTAAACTTTTGTCAGTCACGATAATGAGGCACGGTTGAGAGATCTATCGACTAGCTAAGTCTCATATATAAATAATATCCACAATTAACAACAGTTCAAAGATTTCTCACCCTACGGGATTCGAAATGACAAATTCAAAAGGGATTGCTTAGCTTGTCGATCTTATATATTCGTTAGGTAACGAGTCTTCTTCTATGATTTCATTCCACAACTAAAACCAACCCTCTCTTTGATAACAGGTCTGAATTTATTTAGAATTTTCCACATATCTTGAAAGCCAATGAACTTACATAACCTACCAGCTACGATGCTTTTTGACACACCTGATTTATATGAGATTACTTCAATACATTTCTCAATCGGCAAACCTTCCTCAAGCTGTTCAATCATGTCGTTAAAATTCGGAATAAGTTTTTTTTGTGCAAACTCATCTGCCTCAACTTCATTTTCATCCTTCTTTCCATTTATATCAAAATCAATAAAAACCTCTTTTTTACTGTGCTTCACAATGTGCCCCACTTCATGAAAAAAATTGAACCAAAAAATATCTTCCCACTGATTTTCAGCTTTCAATAAAATTACAGGACAATTACCAATCCAAAGTGTTGCTCCTCCAAATCCTGTGTTGCTCATATTTGGCACATAAACCACAATCACTCCAACCCCCAAACACTCCTTTTGTAATTGCAATAAAAATTCTTTCTGATTCTTGTTTGATAAGCCACTTATTTTTTTCAAGCTATTAACAAAAATTTTTTCGTTATAATCAATTATATTATTTTCAGTCATAACTTGTCTCGCTTTCATCTCTCCTATTTTCAATAATGCAGACAGATTATACTGATTAGTATTTTTTATGTTATATTTCCGAAAAGGAACTCCTAACAAAAATTCATTTGGAATTCTTTGCAAGGAATTTGACCCAAAAAAATCCTTTGAATACATAATTGATTTTTTATAACTCTCTTCGGTTTTTAATGTATAATTATCAAAGACTCCACCTTTTTGAAGTTCTTTGAATGTTTGTTTTATATTGTCTTTGAAAAAATCAATTTCTTCTTGTGTACTTTCGAGCTCTTTTTTCTTCAAGATTTCCCTGTCATAATCAGCCTGCATATTTAACCAAAACTGCGCTGATGAATGACCTCCAAAAACTCGCTCAAGCGACAAAGATATTTCCGTAGTAATCGGCTCTCTGCCTTTTATGATTCGATTCACCGTTTGAACTGTATATCCAATTTTCTTTGACAACTCTATTTGAGTTAATCCTAAAAAATTAAGTTCGTCTAACAGCGTACTTCCAGGATGTACGGCTATCGAAAAATCCAGACCACAGAGGTTTTGATCTTTTTTTTCTTGAATGTATTCTTTTGTCTTTTTTGAAATCATTTTTTTATTATTAATGATAATCTTTTTCAATTTTTATAATCTCAATAATTATGATGGTCTCTTTGAGAAATTGATTATCTTTCACTTTGCAATTGCCAATTGGTTTGCAAATAAGCCTCGCAGGATAATCAAAGTCGATAGCAAAATACTTTTCCAAATCACCTTTCAGGAAATGAGCTTTTGCACTCTTTGGAATATCTAAAAAACACGGAGCATTTTTGAGCTGTGAACACCTCTTTCTTGCTGTTAAGCTTGATAATAGAATTTTTCCAACTTGTTTTTTTATTTTATGATTTTTCCAAACTATTTCCATTTTAGATTAACATAATTTAATGATTTACGCAAGTTTATATTAACATAATACCTTAATATAATTATATTAACATATTGTCAAATTATTACAAGAAAAGACTCATTAAACACTCCAACCCCATCATCCCGAGCGACTGGAGTAGCCGAGGAATTCCTCCGCTCCATTTCACTGCGGTCAGAATGACAAATGTTTTTTCATTTCTACAATTCTATGTTAACACCAAAAATCACATTCGCAAAGACAAAAAAACAAATTGGTTCAAATCAGAGACATTGAAACAACACAAAAAATTCGAAATCTCTCCTAAAGCTAAGCTTTAGGAGAGATTTCAAGCAGTATGATATTATGTAATATCATACTGAGTAGAGAACAGTTTAAAGAATATACGACCACCCGTGAACAAGACGGCAAAGCATATGTTCTTTTAATACTAAAATTATCCTTACAATTCTAAATCTTTGAAAAAAGGAAGGCTGGCTTGGAGCAAGGGGAGGCCCTTGATGTCTAGTTTCTCAATCTCAGTAATTGTGAAAGCTTTTCTCTCAAAACATTCCTCGGCATTACATTCCCCTGGTTCACTTTCTGAAATGGCGACATAGTGAGGATTATAACTTATGGGAAATGGATAATAGATTCCCCTTTCTCCTTTGATATTTTCCTTGGCAGTGAATTTACGATGTCCGAAAAGATGACATTTGTCTATCGTAAATCCGCCTTCTTCCATCGCTTCTCTGTGCAGAGCATCTTCGACTGTCTCCCCTTTTTCGATATGACCACCCAAAAATTCCCAACCTCGATGATTTCTGGTTAGTATAATCCTATCTTGATACATTGCAATGCAAAATACAGCTGAACAAAGATGACGAGGTGGCATCTCCTTTGAAAGATGAATTTCCCAAGAAGTATTCTCATTAAAGCTACCAGACATTATCATATTTTCGCTTCGAAATGGCTTGACTATCATATATTATTTATATTTAGAAAGATTAAATCAATTTATACTACCAATAGCTTACGATTCATCAAACCCAAAATTACAATACTTGATGATTCTGGCTAAAAGATCCTGAACTAAATTCAGGATGACTGATGCTTCGCATCTTACATCAATTTTTTGAATACTATAATTTGAGATTTGTTTATTTTTTGTCTCTTGTACCCTTGCATCTTCTCTTTGAACATTTGTTTGCTCAGTTAAAATTCATTCTAACTCCCCTCCCATATGCTTGAAAATATGTTGGGCATACTTGGGATGAGAATTTCTTTCTTTTGACAATCTTTCATATTCTTTTTTGACTTCATCGAGAGCAGGAGCTTCCAGCCCTTTCAATTCAGCAAAAATCAAAGGATTTTCCACTGCCGCTCTGCCAATCATCACTCCCTTGCAATCCTTCAATTTTTCGACGTCCTCCTTGGTCTTAATATCTCCATTGGCAATAATATTTTTTCCTGTTTGTACACATTCCGAAAAGACGCTCCAATCTGCTTGATCGATATACGATTCCTTGCCGTGTCTGGCATGGACAATGAAAAAATCAGCTTCAACATTTTCAATCAAATTCAAATAGACTTTCCGATCCTTTTCAAATTGATTCATTCCCAAGCGCATCTTGATATTCGCGCCATATCCATGACTCTTAATCGTTTCAACGATTCTCTTTACTTTCGAAACTCTTTTTATCATCGCACAACCCAGACCAGCTCTCACGACCTCAGGGTCAGGACAACCAAGATTGAGATTAAAACCTTGAAAACCATGATTGGGCCTAAAATCTTGCAAAAACTTTTCAAGCAGTGCCTCTCTTTGTCCGATGATTTGAATCATACAAGGAGTGTCATCAAAAAGCTTGATTTTGTTCAGCGTAAACGGGTTCATTCTGGCCAAGGACTGCAAACTTACCTTCTCTGTAAAAGTCATATCTGCCCCGTGACAAACCGTGCGAAAACAAGAATCTGTCATATTCTCAATCGGCGCCAGCATATAGTAAAATTTATCTTCCATACAATTTTGTCTAAATATTTATCTCCTCCTTATTCATAATATATTTATTTATATATTACGATTATTTGTCTGATTATCAATTCGTTTTCCTTGATATACTTTCCTCTGAAATCAAACCAGACTGACATAAAATCATCTCTATTCAATTTCCTAATTTTTCCAATTTCCGGATCTTGGAGAAAGATAAACTTATCATCCAAACCTGACACAACCGAATAATGCCCGTCAGCTACCTCAGAATCAATATAATCGCATCTACCTCTTGAAAACCAATCTACGATTACCGGAATATTTAAGTCAAGAAATTTCTCGATATCGTCAAAACTACAATTATTTTTGATTTCTGCTTTAAAACCAAATGATTTTGCCACTCTTGCAATCTCCTTATCATCGATTCCTAAATCTTGTTTACATTCCGTTAATTTCACTAATTCCTTTTCTGTTTTCCTTATCCCGTAATATTCAAGCACAATTTTAAGACAAGCAGGACGACACAACCCTTTATGCAAAGTTTCTTGAAATGATTTAAGTTTTATCATTTTCTTTTCCATTTTAGTGTTCAATAATTTCAATTCTTGAATTCCATTTTTCTACCAAGATTTTTACAGTTCCGCCTATTGGAAAAGTAATCATCGGACTAGTATGACCGAAATCAACATTCGCAATCACAGGAATATTGTCTAATTCTTTTTTTGTTTTGATAATCCTGATTAATTTCTTATCAGTCATTTTGCTGGCCTTTTGAAACCTACTAATCACAATTCCCTTTACTCCCTGAAATGCATCTTGATGCAATAACGATTGTAAATTTCGGTCAAAATGATGAGGTTGAGACTCTTCATCATCTTCCAAAAATAATATTGAATCCTTGATATTTGGAAAATATTCCGTACCTTGTAGAAGATTAAGAGCACATAAATTTCCACCAAAAATAGTTCCTTCAGCCTTTCCTTTATTGATTAATAACCATCCAGAATTCAAAATTGGATTTCGATTTTTTTGATCTGCCCACCAGGCATCATCTGTCCAATTTTCACTTGGCAAAATCTCAAATGGATTATCAGAAAAAAGACATTTCTTTACATAATCCAAGGTATAATCGAAATGAAGCTCTTGCCCAAATGTTAAATAATGTGGTCCCGAATATGAAACCAACCCCGTCTTTGCATAAATGGCATTATTCAGAGCCGTGATATCAGAAAAACCACAAAATATTTTGGGATTATTTTTAATTAAATCCCAATCAATGTATTGTAAAAGCTGATTACAGTTAAATCCGCCAATAACTGTGAATATTGCTTTAACTCTGGAATCACAAAAGGCATCGTGCAAATCTTCGATTCTCGATTCAATTGAGCTGGAAACAAAATCATCTATTTCCTCAATATGTTTTCCAAAACTTAATTCCAATCCGAGTTCCTCAAATCTATTTTTCGCAATATCTCTCGTTTCTTGAGATATAATCGCCATTGATCGTGACGGTGCAATCACCCTTACCTTGTCTCCTTTTTTGAGTTTTTGAGGAAATATTTTTTTCATATTATTTTATATTTAAAAATAATCAATAAATCTTTTCATTACAATAATCCTAGAACATTACCACCTCGAAGCTTTTCAATCTTTTCGATAGTTTCCTCTGCTCATTTTAGATTTCTTCTAATGATTTCATAATATTACACTTAACTTCTTATAACTCTATATTATCACAAACTGTCAAATAATTCTACTTTTCCTAAAACTAAGTCAAAAAAAATGGCTCTTCGCCCATTTGTGTGGGTAGTATCTTTCTGGAGTTCACTCTTTAGAGTGTAAGTTTGTTGAGATTAACACAATTCTTACAGGTTAAAAC
>Ga0209587_1001274_pt1 | contig 11994 bp, 10 predicted proteins | sample NGEPerD_2_FD_184512 | JGI IMG/M metagenome (GOLD analysis project Ga0209587, IMG submission 184512) | Arctic peat soil microbial communities from the Barrow Environmental Observatory site, Barrow, Alaska, USA - NGEE PermafrostL1-D... | ecosystem: Environmental > Terrestrial > Soil > Wetlands >... | reverse complement strand
CCGCACGGGTGCCGGATCAGCCTGGTGATCTGGCCGCATCCGCGCGCTTTACCGCTGGCGCTGACCTACTATCCGTCGCCGCGGGCGCGCGCTTACGCATGGCGCGCGGCCACTTACGGTTACGTGCTGCTGGCCGACCCGATGCCTCGGGCGTGCTTTCGACTGCTTGCCGAAACCTTGTACGACTGGACGCAGGATGCGACGCCCTTGATGTGGGAAGATCGACGGCGGCTGCTGGCCGGAAGTAATGCGACCCATCGCTGCGCGGGGTGATAACAATCGACGCGCTTGTTATTCGCTCAGTCCTGCTCGCGATAAAAAGACTCGCAAATGGCATCGCCAGTCGTCATGCACTTCTCCTTGAAGCCTGTTGTGCTCGAGCGCCGGTAGAAAAGTCTTTATCACCGTGTTCGTACATATCGGTCTTGCACATCTGACATAAACGACTGCATCGTCACCGTGCTGAATCATCGCTCGTGTCATTGCTGAGAAAATTACGCTCGGTCGCCGGGCCTTCCAGCGTCTGCTCCGATGAATCCGCCTGGTCCTTGAGCTTCACGCCGGAGAGTTTGCGGCGGCGCGCTTCGGTCATGAGGTAGCAGAGCTTGTGCGCGGCGCGGTCGAAGCTTAAACCCGCCGGGCGAATGTTGGAGATGCAGTTGCGTTCCGCGTCGGTGCGGCCGACGCGCGGCGCGTACGTGAAGTAAACGCCGACGCTGTCCGGTGAACTCAAACCTGGCCGTTCGCCGATCAGCACCACCACCATCTGAGCTTTCAGCACTTCGCCGATCTCGTCGCCTATCGCGACTCTCCCCTGCTCCACGACAACGACTGGCGCCAGCCGCCATTCTTCCGGCTTGAGCTTCGCGAGCACCGTATCCAGAAAGGCCACGGCGTGCTCGTGAATACCCAGCGCCGACAAGCCATCGGCGATCACGAAAGCGACATCGATTTGATCCTTGGATTTCGCGGCTCGCGCTTCAAGACAGCTTCGCGAATCCTTGTTCAAACGCCGTCCCCAGTCGGGCCGCTGAAGATAGGTCAGCCGGTCGGGCACCGCGCTGTGCAGTCGGATGACCTCCTGCCCGCGCTCGCGCAACGTACCCTCCAGCATCTCGACGTCGAATGGCAGATGCACCGCCACGCGCGCCTGCGCGTGCGCGGCTTGAAACGCCAGGTGCGGTTGCGTCGGCTGACTTACACCAGCGCGGCCCAGCGCGATGCGCGCGCTGGTGAAGCGCCGTAATTGTTGCCAGGGGTTAGCGATGACGGGCGTGGTTTGGGAGTCTTGCATGAATAAACCCCGTCAGGCGATGTGGGCCAGCGCGCGCTCGAACGGCCGCGGCATTTTTTCGCGCAGACGCGGACGTTCGCCGGGCTCGAAGATGCCGTTTTTTTGTAACCACGCCTCGAACTCCGGCGCGGGTTTGAGACCCAGCACCTGACGTACGTACAAGGTGTCGTGAAACGAAGTGGTCTGATAGTTGAGCATGATGTCGTCCGAACCCGGAATGCCCATGATGAAATTGCAGCCGGCCACGCTCAACAGGGTCAGCAACATGTCCATGTCGTCTTGGTCGGCCTCGGCGTGATTGGTGTAGCAGATGTCGCAGCCCATCGGCACACCCAGGAGTTTGCCGCAGAAATGATCCTCGAGCCCCGCACGGATGATCTGTTTGCCGTTGTAGAGATATTCCGGGCCGATGAAGCCGACCACTGTATTCACCAATAGCGGGTGGAATTTGCGCGCCACGGCGTAGGCGCGCGCCTCGCACGTTTGCTGATCGACGCCATGATGCGCGTCGGCCGACAGCGCGCTGCCCTGGCCGGTCTCGAAGTACATGACGTTGTCGCCCACAGTACCGCGTTTGAGTGCCAGCGCGGCGTCACGCGCCTCGTCCAGTATCGACAAATTAACGCCAAAGCTCGTATTCGCACGCTCGGTGCCGGCGATGCTCTGGAACACTAGATCCACCGGCGCACCCTTGTTCATGGCGTCCAGGGTGGTAGTAACGTGCGTCAGCAAACAGGACTGGGTGGGTATCTCATAGCGGTCGATAATCGTGTCCAGCATGTGAATCAGGGTGGTGACCGCGGACACGCTGTCGCTGGCCGGATTGATGCCGATCACCGCGTCGCCGCTGCCGTACAGCAGTCCGTCCAGAATGCTGGCGGCGATGCCGTTGGGGTCGTCGGTAGGATGGTTGGGCTGCAGGCGCGTCGAGAGCCGCCCCGGCAGTCCCACCGTATCGCGAAAGCGGGAGGTCACCCGACATTTCTGCGCGACCAGAATCAGATCCTGCAGCCGCATGATCTTGCACACGGCGGCCGCCATCTCAGGGGTCAGACCCGGCGACAGCGCGGTCAGTGCCTGCTCGCTGGCCGCATCGCCAAGCAACCAGTTGCGGAAGTCACCCACGGTCAGATGATTCACCGGCGCGAACGCCTGCACGTCGTGATCGTCCACGATCAGGCGCGTGACTTCGTCGTCTTCGTAAGGCACCAGCGCCTCGTTCAGAAATGTTTTCAGCGGCGTTTCGGCCAGCGCCATCTGCGCCGCCACGCGCTCGGCGTCGTCCGCCGCGGCGACACCCGCGAGGTCATCGCCCGAACGCGCCGGACTGGCTTTCGCCATCAAGGTCTTGAGATCTTCGAAGCGATATGTCGTATCGCCGATGGTATTCGAGTAAGTTGTCATGCGCTAAGCCTCGCGTGATCGCCGCCGGTCGCGCGTTCAACGTAAATTCTAGGCTGGGACGAGCCTGCGAATCCCAGCAACTTTCAATCACCAATGCTGGGTATCGCTTTGCTCAACCCAGCCTACGTAATTTTCATGATCTCTCAGTCGTTTCGCAGCGGCAAATAAGGAATTCTCCCTACGGCTGATCAAAGTTGGCTCACGACAGATCGCCCTCCGCCGCGCGAATGGCGTCAAACTCCTCTTCCGGCGCCTGCGCGACCAGATGATGGCGGCTGTAAAACGCGAAGTACGCGATGAAGATCGCGTAGATCACCGCCGCGCCGATGACCACTCTGGGATCGACCAGGAAGCCCGCGACGACCGCGACGCAGGCTAACGCCAGCGCGATACCCGAGGTCACGACGCCGCCGGGCGTCCGGTAGGGACGCTCGAGTTCTGGCTCCTTCATCCGCAGTCTGATGTGAGAGGCCATCATCAGTACATAAGACACCGTCGCGCCGAATACGGCGATCAGGATCAACAGATCTCCCTGGCCGCTCAAGGAAAGCAAAAATCCAATCATCCCCGGAATCAATAGCGCGAGTACCGGCGATTTGCGTTTGCTGGTGACGGACAGGAACCGGGGCAGATAGCCGGCCCGCGACAGCGCGAAAATCTGCCGCGAGTACCCGAAGATAATGGAAAAGAAGCTGGCGATCAGCCCGGCCAGTCCCACCAGATTGATGAACTGGCTCGCCCAAGTGCTTCCGTCGTAGGCGCCTGGCGACTGCACGGCAGTGACCAATGGATTGCCATCATCCATCAGAATCGAGGCGCCGGAACCGCCGGGGCCCAGGGTCAGGATCAACGCCGCGAAGCACAGCAGCACCAGCATCCCGCCGATCAGCCCGCGCGGCAGGTTCCTGTGCGGATCTTTGGTTTCCTCAGCCGCCAGTGGCACGCCTTCTATGGCCAGAAAGAACCACATGGCGTAAGGGATCGATGCCCAGATACCGACGTAACCGAAGGGTAGAAATTCGCTCGCGCCGACGGCGTCCGTCACCGCGATGTCGAAAAGTTTGTCCGCGCTGAAATGCGGCACCATGGCCACCACGAACACCACCAGCGCCAGCGCGGCGATGGCCGTAATGATGAAAATAAGCTTCAGCGCCTCGCCAACACCGTAGATGTGAACGCCGACGAATACGGCGTAAAAGCCCAGATAAATCATCCAGCCGCCGACTCCGAACAGGGATTCGCAGTAGGCCCCGATAAAGACCGCGATGGCCGCCGGCGCGATGGCGTATTCGATGAGGATGGCGGTGCCGGTCATGAATCCGCCCCATGGCCCGAAGGCGCGGCGTGCGAAGCCGTAGCCGCCGCCCGCGGTCGGAATCATCGACGACAGCTCGGCCAGCGAAAACACCATGGCCGTGTACATGGTCGCCATCAGCAAGGTGGCGATCATTAATCCGCCCCAGCCGCCCTGCGCCAGACCGAAGTTCCAGCCGGCAAAGTCGCCGGAGATCACATAAGCGACGCCGAGCCCCACCAGCAATACCCAGCCGGCGGCGCCCTGCTTCAGGCTGCGTTGCTCGAAATATTCCTCGCCGACCCGCTCGTGTTCGACGTTGCGCTCGCGCGCCGGTGCTCTGGTAGCCATTGCTGTACCTCGTCGAGAATCGTCATGTGAGGAGTCTCCCTAAAGCAAGAGACCTACCGCCTGTCAACAATGAAGTATAGACCACAAGCACATATAGCCCAGCTGGCCCGGATCGTCACGGTATCCGGCAGCTTGATTCTGCGACCTGATCTAGCGGCAATCCATCAGTCTGAATGAGTATCGGCTTACTCCGTTTGGAGTATGACCAACGAGCGATTTACGCGCCGCCGTGCGCTACCAACAACTCGCCACCACGCGCCCGAACTGGCAAAATAGCGCTGCCCATTCACCTCACAACGCCCACTAATGTCCGACATCGCCAAATCCGATATAGAAATCGCACGGCAGGCTGATAAGCGCAAGATCGTCGAGCTCGCGGCCGAGCGGCTTGCCATCGGCGAGGACGCGCTGGAGCCGTATGGCCATTACAAGGCCAAAGTCAAGCTGGATTACATCGACAGCCTGCAGGACCGCAAGGACGGCAAGCTGATTCTGGTCACGGGCATCAGCCCCACGCCGCCGGGCGAAGGCAAGACCACCACCACGGTGGGGCTGGGCGATGCGCTAAACCGCATCGGCTCGCGTGCGATCATATGCGTCCGCGAACCGTCGCTGGGTCCCTGCTTCGGCATGAAGGGCGGCGCGGCCGGCGGTGGTCGCGCGCAGGTGATACCGATGGAGGATATCAATCTGCATTTCACCGGCGATTTTCACGCCATCAGCCTCGCCCACAATCTGCTCGCCGCGCTGCTCGACAATCATATTCAGCAAGGCAACCGGCTCGACTTCGACTACCGGCTGATTACCTGGAAGCGGGTGGTGGACCTCAACGACCGCTCGCTGCGCAGGATCATCGTCGGCCTGGGCGGCACATCGAACGGCCATCCGCGCGAGGACGGCTTCGATATCGTCACCGCTTCGGAGGTGATGGCGATTCTATGTCTGGCGACGTCGCTTAAGGATCTCAAGACGCGGCTGGGCAACATCATCGTCGGCTACAATCACAACGGTGGCGTAATCCACGCCCGCGATCTGAACGCGCACGGCGCGATGACGGCGCTTTTGAAAGACGCGCTCAAGCCAAATCTGGTACAGACCCTGGAAAACACGCCCGCATTCGTGCATGGCGGACCGTTCGCCAACATTGCGCACGGCTGCAATTCCGTGATTGCCACGCGCACCGCACTCAAACTTGCCGACTACGTCGTGACGGAAGCCGGCTTCGGCGCGGATCTCGGCGCCGAGAAATTCATCGACATCAAATGCCGCAAGGCGGGGCTGACGCCCTCGCTGGTGGTCATCGTGGCGACCGTGCGGGCGCTCAAGTATCACGGCGGCGCCGAGCTCAAGGATATTCAAAAGGAAGACGTGCGGGCGCTGGAACGGGGCGTCGCCAACCTCGAACGGCACATCAACAATATCCGCAATCATTTCGGCCTGCCCTGCGTGGTGGCGCTCAATGCTTTCGCCACGGATACGGATAACGAAGTATCCGCGCTCCAGACCAAGGTCGCGCATCACAGCGTAAAAGTGATTCCGTGCGATCACTGGCGCCGCGGCGGCGCGGGCGCCGAGGAACTCGCGCGCGAGGTGGTGGACGAGATCGCGCACGTGCCGCCCGATCCGCACTTCGTGTATGACGATGAAGACCCGTTGTGGGACAAGATCGACAAGGTCGCCCGCAAGCTTTATGACGCCAGCGAAGTGATCGCCGATACGCGGATTCACGACAAGATCGCGCGCTATCAGGAACAGGGCTTCGGTCATTACCCGGTGTGCATCGCCAAAACCCAGTACTCGTTTTCCACGGATCCGCTGCTGCGCGGTGCGCCCTCCGGACACGTGGTGCCGGTGCGGGATGTTTATCTGGCGGCGGGCGCGGAGTTCCTGGTAGTGATCTGCGGCGAAATCATGACCATGCCCGGCCTGCCGAAAGTACCCGCCGCCGAACGCATCGATGTCGACGAGCACGGCGAGATTGTCGGACTGTTTTAGCGGCATATCGGCGAAACTTGTGCGTCGGTTTACTGAACCCGCAATAACTATCAGGAGATTCAGGCCATGTCACCAGAGCCTATAAAACCAACCGACTTTTCCGTTCGCAGCTTTCACTATCGCACACTGATTGAAGACGGCGCGCGCTTCCATGCCACGGCTGACGCCGCCGTCGTCCTGGACTACGGCTTTGCGCCGGACGAAGAAGTAACACGCGCACGGCATCTGGGTCTCGCGGACCTTTCGCCTCTGCCGCGCACCGGCTTCAAGGGCGGCGCGGCCATTGAATGGCTTGAGGCGCAGGGTCTTATCATCGACAACGAAAACAACCGCGCTTCGTGTCACGAGGGCGCGGGTGGTCCCGTGATCGCGCGGCTCGCGGACACCGAAGTCCTGATCCTCGGCGATCTCGCCGGCATCGGCGAGCGCTGCGAGCGACTGAACCGGGCCTTCGCTCAGCAACAGCCGGCGCGCTGCTTTCGCGTTCCGCGCCGGGATTCCTCGGCGTGGTTCCTGGTCACCGGCGAACACGCGGGCACCATGTTCGCCAAGCTCTGCGCCGTGGACATGCGGCATCACAAATTTCCGTCCGGCGCCGTCGCCCAGACCTCGCTCGCACGCATGAACGCCATAGTAATCCGCTACGATCTCGGCGAGACGCCGAGCTTCCACCTGTTATTCGACAGCGCCTCGGCAGACTACCTATGGCGCGTGCTCAAGGACGCCATGCACGAATTCAACGGAAGACTTGTTGGCCAGGCGGCGCTGCTGGCGCTGTAGGGTGATCGATCTGCCCGCTATGCAAGCACCCAGACACCATGCTCGCGAATGGCGTCGTACATGGCGTCGGGGGCTAGATCAGCACCGTTTGGCCATTGCACGGCGCCCATGATGACAGCCGCCTGAGCCAAGAAAGCCGACTCGCGCAGTGACTCGAAGACCGTGCCAGCCACTCTCGGGGCCGCTAGAAAGGCGTCCATGTCCACTTCCCCTGCCGTTCCATCTACGAACTCAACCCGCAGACGATGATCGGCCAGCGCTTCGACGGTTACAACGCGCCACGGCACAACATGCCGGATCGCGGGAACTACTTCAGAGGCTTGATCGCCTTCGGAGTTTGCAGCTGACGACATAAGTTCCAGTCCTCTATGAGTTCGTCGCGATGCTCCGCTGCCCATTCCAGCACCAGCGCCATAGCGCGACGCGGTAAAGAGCCACGCAACACGCGCAGCTCCCGCAAATCGATTAGCACCTCATGTTCGCCATACAGCGCATGAAAATGCGGCGGTGCATGATCCTGCCAGAACATCTGAATAACAATGCCATAAAATACGCAGATTGTCGGGTAGTGTCTCAGTTTGAATTTGACCCCGCCACCCGATAGTTCCACAATCGGGGCATGCCTAACCGATCAAGCAAGCCCAAGAGACCCCGCGACCCGAACCAGCTAGCGAAGCTGATTACCGATATTGCCACGGGCGAAGTTGAAGACGAATCGCCAGACAAAGGCAAAGACCCTGCGGCGGTCGATCTCGGCCGCAGGGGCGGGCTCAAGGGCGGCAAGGCGAGGGCGGCGAAGTTGAGCGCGCAGCGCAGGGTGGAAATAGCGAAAAAGGCAGCCGCAATACGCTGGGCGAAAGACTAACCAAGTCCATTTAGGGCATCTTCGATTGGCTTAACAATTTCATCCGCCTCATGTGGTTGCAGAATGCGGTCTGACCATTCTGCGCACATGGCTTGCCACAAGACATCACCCCCGCACATCAGTTGGTTTGCCGCAGAGCGAACCCATTCGTGATGGTCGCCTAGCGTCATGGCTGCCTCACACGCATCAGTAACCTCGGACGTATCACGTTTGATGTGTGACCACACGTCCCCCCAGTTGGTCTTGCTCAAAGCCTCAAACACAACCCGTTCTGGCGCATCGCCACCGGGCATTAGAGAACAACCAGGCGTTATCGCGTTATCGCCATCAAGAAAAACACATGAAGGACGTGGAAATCGTTTTTGGGTAACCATCTGGCCAAGGGCCATACCAACTGACGAGGCACCACTAGGAATTAGTACGCATCGTGGAAACAAGTTTTTTGCATGACGCGCTAAAATCTCATTCAGCATGACTCGTGCAGCGTCATCTTCAACGTATAGGTCACACTCTGGATGAGGTTCGTCATCCATTTTTGTCATCGCGAATTGTGGGCTTACACCTTCCACAATTTGTCTGCCTCCCTTCGTCTCCAAAATGTGAATGCGGGCCTCCTGAGGTAGTTCTTCGAGAACATATGGGGAATGCGTCGTAAGCAGTATCTGAAGATCACTGTCACGGCATCGTGCCGCAAGGTCTCGGATAAGGCGCCGTTGAGCGCGCGGATGCAGTGATGACTCTATTTCGTCGATTAGGATTAGGCCGCATTTAGGCATGTCTGCCTGTAATAGCTCGGCTATAGTTGTTTCTCCTGCTCCTTGATGGAACCCAGAATAGGAAGCGTGCTTTTTGCTAAGAACAGGCATGTACCGCTTCGCGTCTACATTGGAGAGGGCCATCCTTGCCGCATCATAAGAGCGTCCCAAAACCTCTGATAGTCGTTGAACGCGACGTTGATCGAACGGCTCTGCTGATGTTTCCCTATGCTTCGTTTTGGCTATCTTCGCGTATCCAACCCTTGCGGAAACCGGCTGAATTCTAGTTAGATCGATATAGCTTACGGCGCGTATCGGCCTCTTGACGTTCCCAAGCCACCGGCTTGTCGGCTTACTAACTCTACCCTCTCGGACACTGTCCGCTTGGCGGTATCCATAACGGATGACCGCATTTTCCACCTTGTCCCATGCTGTACTAGGGAAGAACTCCGAGGCAAATTTGCCGGTTTTACTTCGCTCGCCGCGATACACCGACGCGGCTGCCTGAATAATCGTGCTCTTGCCCGACCCGTTTTCGCCCACAATCGCAACTATCGGGTACTTGAACTCTACCCGCTGACCTGTCCAGCCGCGAAGGTTATGAATCTCTAACCACTCCAATCGTTTGGGCCACCCTGCATTGGTTGCCCACTTCTTGCCCAGTCGCCGAACCTCATCGCTAATCCGCATAGATGCCTCCCGTTGTGCGTTGTGTCTAGGTAAAAGACGCTCAGTAAACGGCGTCAAGCGCCCTTATATGCCAATTATTATTTCCACAGAGAAATAAATCAACATATAATGACGCTCGGGATGGTGATCGAAGGCACAGATGTATAGCTGTAGGGAGTTAAGATTGCGAATAAACTGATTGTTATGCTTGACCGGACAGGCACAAGGGGCTATATTAGCACCATGAACCGTATGCCTCTTGCTAAACGCGCTCAAATCCTCGGTCTGCTAGTAGAAGGCAACAGTCTTCGCGCCGCTTCCCGCCTTGCAGATTGCTCCATCAACACGGTTACTAAGCTGCTAGTCGATGTCGGTACAGCCTGCGCCGAGCACCAGGACAAAGCGCTGCGCAAACTGCGTTGCAAGCGCGTCCAGTGCGATGAGGTTTGGAGCTTTTGCTATGCGAAGCAAAGGAACGTCCCTACCGACAAGCAAGGCGTCTTCGGCTACGGTGATGTGTGGACGTGGACGGCGTTGTGCGCTGATACCAAGCTGATCGCGGCGTGGATGGTTGGTAGCCGTGACGGTGACGCGGCTAAGGCATTCATCAATGATCTAGCGGGCCGACTGGCAAACCGCGTGCAGCTCACCACAGACGGCCACAGGGCCTATCTGGAAGCGGTCGAAGGCGCCTTCGGTGGCAACATCGATTATAGTCAGTTGGTCAAAGTCTACGGCGCAAGCCCAAAGCCAGATCAGCGCCGTTACAGCCCTTCAGAGTTCGTATGCGCTGCTAAGCACAAGGTCACCGGCAACCCCGACGTAAGGCATGTATCCACATCTTATGTGGAGCGCCAGAACCTCACGATGCGGATGAGCATGCGTCGGTTTACTCGGCTAACTAACGGATTCAGCAAGAAAATCGATAATCACATGCACGCTATCGCGCTGCATTTCATGTACTACAACTTCGGGCGTATACATAAAACTCTGAGAGTGACCCCCGCCATGGAAGCGGGCATTACAGATCATGTTTGGACATTAGAAGACATTGCAAAACTAGCTGATTGAGATACTTAAATACCGCCTCATGCCCAGAAAAAGACGATCAAAAGGTAAACCAACCAAGCAACCGCGAAAACCCCGACAACCCCAAACAAAAGCTCAAGCAGAACCGATATTGTTCTATAAGCAAAAGGGGTTCGGGTTAGTCCGCCGTCTTGGTTCTCGTCTATGGAAAATCGTTGCGTTGGCCGGCGTATTGATTGGCCTGTTCGGGGGAGTTGTGCAACTCTACACTCGGATTTCGGTTTCACCCCAAGCCCCCTTAAATCCCTCGAATATCTTTACTACGACTTTCAACATTGGAAACGATGGTTTGTTGCCAATATACGATGTTGGTATTACCTGCAACTTCAGCGCTGTCATAGACATATATGGCAACGCATGGATTGACAACAACTATACGCCCGGTTATACGGTTATCAAAATGGAGGCTGGAGAACAAGTCGTCATGGTTTGCCCACCCGTGACGCCGAACCAAACCTTCATCGCTCAAAGTGACGTTTCAGTAGCCATAACCTTACGCAGATTCTTTATACCTTGGAGGACAAGGCTTCCACCGTTTAGTTTATACGGTAATCCGTGGTGCTGACAAAAAACTCAGATGGTTTCCTCAACTGCCAGTCGAGACTTATTAACTCATATAAATTCAAACTGAGACACTGCCGATTGTCGGCATCGCTGGATCTTTAGCAAAATGCCGAGTGCATGCTGTCAGCCCACATTCGCCGGCACCAGTGTCATCGTGTCGTTGCCGAAGATGTCGATGACTTTCACGGCCACGGTGTAGCGGCCGGACCCGGAATACACGTGTGGCGCGGAAATGAGTTCTAGAGCACGATTCCTGCGCGTGCGAAAGGCTTGCCATTCGTTCTCGAAGATGTAACTGCCGGTCCAGCGCTCCTCGAATTCGATCAATTCACCTTGCGCCGACTCGAGGCCAGGCAGGTGCCCGCCCATACCCATGCTTTTGGGCACCTTGATGATCTCCTTGCGACTCGTGTAATCGAAGTCCACCGCCCAGTAATCGACCCAGTCCGTCCAGTGCTTCGTCAGTACGGCGCGGGTGATTACGCCGTCCTTGTCCTTGCTGATCTTCGTGAGTTGTCCCTGCTCGCAGACGACTTCGCTCTTGCCGTTCTTCAGGCTCGTGATCGCAGCCTCGACCGCGCCTTGCGTGTAGTAGACGGAGAAATCCGTCAGCTCGATCCTGAGCGTAAGCTTATCTTTATCGTCGAAGCGCGGCGTGGCCTCGATAAAGCTTACGTCGTGAAAGATGACCTGCCCCTTGTCCACGGCGCGCTTGTCGAAGACTTCCGCCGGGATGTACTTCGGCGTGAGGTCGATGCCCTTGGCTCTGGCCTCGTCCAGTACCGCGGGAAACAGACCCATCTCGAACTCGAAGGCGAGCACGTCCACTCGTGAGGCGCCGCGCTTGCGGCATTCGGTGATGACCTCTTCGACGAACAGGCGGCCCACGGGCAGGTTGATCGGCCCGATTACGACCAGCCTGCCGCTCTGGTGG
>Ga0209587_1001273_pt1 | contig 11995 bp, 8 predicted proteins | sample NGEPerD_2_FD_184512 | JGI IMG/M metagenome (GOLD analysis project Ga0209587, IMG submission 184512) | Arctic peat soil microbial communities from the Barrow Environmental Observatory site, Barrow, Alaska, USA - NGEE PermafrostL1-D... | ecosystem: Environmental > Terrestrial > Soil > Wetlands >... | reverse complement strand
CCGTCGGTCGGGCGCCGGCGCGCCATGAACGCGCCCTTCTCGGTGCCAACGAGAACGAGTTGCTCAGCCATAGGGACCTCCGGCGGCAGTATAGGGCGCGGCACCGACTTGCGGATGACTACGAGCGCGCGCGCCGGCGCCCGACCGACGGAGCCGGCGCTGGGGCCTGGCTCACACGAACTGGAGCCCCTCGGACCAGGGCTCGCACAGTTCGGGCTTGTCGACACGGGCGTTGCCCACCTCACGGCTGACCGGGTAGATCCGCAACAGGACGGGCGCCGCTGGAGCCAAGAGGGCCTCGAGGCGATCTGGTTCGGTTTCGGAATGGTCAAGCCAGAGCGCCCAAGCTTCGCGCTCGAGGATCACCGGCATGCGGTCGTGAAGCGAGGCGACGTCGTCGTTGGCCGCGGCCGTGAGTATCGTGCAGCTCGTCAGAGGCTGCGGCCCGCGGGTGTTGGTCGCCCACAGGCCCGCGATCGCCATCGGCGCGCCATCGTTCCTGACCACATGGTACGGCTGTTTGCTGCGGCCACGCTGCTGCCACTCGTAGAATCCAGACGCCGGCACGATGCAGCGCGCTGAGCGCATCGCATCCCGGAAGGACGGCTTCTCGGCCGCGCTCTCTGAGCGGGCGTTGAATAGGTTGGCCTTGAACGTAAGCGGATCTTTGACCCAGTGCGGCACCAAGCCCCAGCGCATGGCGCTAAGCTCCCGGCTGCCGTCGGGACGTTGACGAACGACCGGCACTTCCTGCGTGGGAGCGATGTTGTAGCGCGCGGTCAAGGGGTAGGTATCGACCTCGAAAAGCGAGGCCAGGTCGTCTTCATGGCCATATAGCGTGTATCGTCCGCACACTCGCTAGCTCACCTCATCCCTACCGCCACCGGGACTTCAGGCGGCCTCCTTGAGCTCGGCCTGTATCAACTCTCTGGCTTCTTGCGGGTAATCGGCGAGGAGGTCGAAGGTCTTAAGGTAGAGCGCCATCTCTTGCAGGTGCTGAGGGAACGTTACGAAGCCGTGGCTGGCCATGACGTCAAGGCGATTGGTCTCGTAGAGCGGGCCGGTCCAGCCGTCGGACGTGATGCGTTCAAGCGTAAAACGGTGCAGGGTCGCTTGCATCAGCGTATGCACCAGATCGCGGTTCTCGCTGCCCATCTCGGCCCAGGCCGCTTCCGCACGTTGGCGTCGCCCGTGGTGAAAGCTATCGGTGATCGAGGCCGCGATGCTCCGCGCCTCCTCGCGCGACAACGCCTGGGCTGAGTGGCTGGTGGCCTTCTCAGTATCGGCCTTCGGCGGCTCAACGCCTTGACTCAACAGGCTGTTGACGAAGCCCGGCAAGTTGAAGATCGGCCTGCCCGCGGTTTCCGCCTTGGCCTGTAGCTTCCGGGCGTACGCGACGATGTCGAGCACGCGTTTGGCGCCGAACTTCTGCACCGTACGTTCGGCGTCTTGGGCCCAGCCGATTTCACGTAGCGCATCCAGGGCCTGCAACTCGCGGAGCAGATGCTCCTTATCGGCCTCCCGGGGGACGCGCTTGGCGAGGCTGGCCGGCAGCCTCACGCGCGGCTGAAAGACGTCGTTCTTGTACATGGTGAACAGCACCCGCTGGAACTTACGCCCGACCTTCGCCGGCTCGTACTCGAAGACGAGGCAGGTGTAGCGTTTGAACTCTTCTTGGGCCTTGTCGAGAACATACCGGAAGTCCTTAAAGCGCTCGTACTTGCCGTCCAGGCCGAGCCGTAGTTTGAGATCGTCGACGTCGAACGTGAGCGATGGTCTCTCCCCCGCATAGCTCGCGGTGTAGAGCACCTCGAACAGTCTCATGCTGTTGAAGCTCTCGAAGCTCAGTAGTTGCTCGGTCGGGATGATGCTGAAGTCACGTCGCAACTGTAGGAGGTAGGGCTTGAGCTTCTCGTGGATCTTCAGCTCGATGCACGCCATCTGTTCCTTGTTGTCACGCCCGTTCTCGTAGCGAGCCTCGGAGACCCATTGGAACATCACCCAATCGCCGTTCGGCTCCTTTATCTGCACCGTCTGCTCGAGCAACTCACGCGCCGACTCTTCGATGCGTGAGTAGATGCTCTTGCCGGTGATGTTGAAAAGTTGGGCATACTCCCAGGCGGTGATCCTTATGGGTTCAAGTTCTTGGTCGTTGCGCGTCACGTCGGACAGCGCTAGGACCAACAGGCGTTTGCTCAGGATCCCCATCTCCTGCCGACTCAGAGCCAAAGGGTTCGCCTGCGTGATCGCGAGCTTGGAATGCGCCCGTCGTTCGGCGGCCCTTCGCTCACTTGTGCGCTTCGCAAGCGACCTGCCCCTGGATTTCGTCCGCCCCTTACGTGGCAGGGGCTCGACCGACACCTCGCCAGCTCTACTCTCACCACGTCCAGACTCTTGCTTGTCGGCAACCGTCACCCGAACGACCTTCCTGCGCCCTGCGCAAGCGGATGTCGCATGGTACGGCTACTGGGAATAGGATGTCAACGCTTTCCCGCTACTTTCCCGGTTGCCGGGGATAGTGGCTCTCAGTACCCCCATATTCCCTGTTCCGTACCCTAAGTCTCCCCTTTGGTACCGCGCCCTTCCCCACACAGTACCGGGCCTTCCCCACGAGGGTCCCGTCAGTGTCCCAGCCCGGTCCCTCACGATCCCCGCTTGCCTGCCGATCCGCGCGTCTGTGACGATTCTTCCCCTATCTCCATGAATACTAAGCAATGTCTACTGAAGAAAGTACAGCAACGGCTCTGTTGATGCTCGTAGACAGAAAGTGAGCGTGACCCCTTCTCCCCTACTGCCCAGCCCTCACGGGGGTTGCGGCGTCATCAAGGCGCGCGACTCTGCGTGCGCTGAGGACCGCTCAGGCGAAGGCGCGGCTGCCGGTGAGGTTCTGGCGCCGTTATCCCGACCGTACACGTGAGCCTCACAGAGGCCGCTGTGGCCGCGTAGGTGCCGGTCAAGGGTCGCGGCCGCGAAATTCCACGGGAGCGCTCGGTACCTCTTGCCCAGGGTACCGGGATTTTCCCACGTGCGCAGACAGGCTCGCTCGAGTACCGTAGGTTTCCCACAATGCATGCCCCCGGGAGCGGGTCGGGCGAACCCATCGATCCGCTTCACCACGTGATCGCGGTGTTCGAACGCGCGTTGAAGGTCAGTAGCCGGCCGTGTCATCCCCGGCCCGGAATACACGAAGTACCGCACACAGCGCTAGTTGGCGCCCTGTCGTCGGTAAACGGGAAAGCGTCGGTACTCGGGTTGGGCCGGGCTTGGCGCCGGGCGGAGTGGGGCCGCCCACCGCATTAGCCGCGCTAGGGCGCGGTGCAGACTCAGGGCTCGGAAGTGCCGAAGCATGCCATAACGTTATGGCCAGCCTCGACGTCGGCTCCGCCAGAAGCCGATCCCCCCTTGACGAGGCCAGCTGGTGTCGAACTACACCCTCGGCCGGGGCTTGATACGGCCGCGCGACCTATGTTCGAACCCGCGACCGTTGCAGGTCGCTGAGCAGGCGTTGCGCGAGCTAGAGCGCGGCGAGTTCACGGCTGCTCCTGGCTGCGGCCGGCCGTCACTGAGTACACTCGCGGCTTCTGCTGGCCTGTTGCCGCGGCAATAACGTTATGGCGCCGAGAGGCTGCTTGTTGACGGCGGCTGTTGGGCACGGAACCTGGTCAGGATCGGTTACTGACCCGTCTGGAGGCGACAGTTCATGGCGTGACGGCGGTGCAGGACGCCGTCGGGCCGCGCGCCGTCGTGCGCTAGAATGCCCCGATGACCTCTCAATCCCAAAGCCTGTCAAGCGCTCGCGCCAACCATGATGTGAGCGTGTGGTCGGGAGTCGTCTGCACACGCGTCGAGCGCGGTTGTTGTCCCAGCGGAGGATGCGCGCCGCGGTGGTGGCGCGTACGCTCGGCAGGCGTGAGGACGTGAAGGTTCTCACGTTCTTCAACCATGCGGGCGGGGTGGCCAAGACCAGCACCGTGCGCGATGTGGGATACGTGCTCGGTGAATTGGGTCGGCGAGTGCTACTCATCGATATGGATCCGCAAGCGAACCTGACAAAATGGCTTGGCATCGAGCGCGAGGTCGAGTTGGACGAGACGATCTATCCGGGCGTTATCGCAGCTGCGGAAGCTGAACTGGAGGGAGCTGCCGAACCAGTACTGGCGCTTCCTACACCCCTGATGGCGCACGGCGTAAGCATTATCCCAAGTCATCTGAACTTGGCAATCGTGGAACGCGAGATCTTGAGCGTGTTCATGGGGGTGATGCGTTTGCGCGAGGCAGTAAGGAGGCTGTCGGGCTACGACTACGTGCTCATAGACCCGCCGCCGAGTCTCGGCCAGCTGTCGGCGTTGGCCGTGGTGGCCGCGGATAGCGTCGTGGTGCCGTTGCCGACCAACCGCAAGGGACTGGACGGCCTGCCTACCGTGATGCGCATGGTCAAGGAGTACAGGAAGGCGGCGCCGGGACTGAGCGTGGCGCTATTTGCGCTCACGCAACACGATCGGCGCACGAGGCATGACCGCGAGAGCCTAGAGGTCATCCGACGCCAGCTTGGCCCTATCGCGGCGGTGTCATCGCCTCTTAATAGTCGGCCGGCGTACTATTCCGACGCCCAGGTACAAGCGATGCCCGTACCCGTGTACGCTCCAGGGAGCGAGGCGGATCAGGAGGTCAGAACGGTGACCGCACAGCTACTGAATGCCGTCGAAGGCGCCGCGTCGGACGGTGGACGGTGAGCAAGAAGCGCTCCGACATCGACCGCGCCGCCGTTTTCGAGGCGATCCTGGGAGATCTGGGACCTGAAGAAGTGGTCGCGTCCGGGACGACGGTGCCGCTGCGGGCGATTAGCTTCAACCAGCGTCAGCCGCGCAAGCACTTGGGGGAGGAGCGGCTGGCCGACCTCGCCGCCAGCATCAAGGATAAGGGTGTGCTCGAACCGGTCATCGTCCGCCGAGCCGGCGGCGGCTTCGAGCTGGTGGCGGGCGAGAGGCGTACGCGCGCAGCGGCCCTTGCCGGCCTGGACGAGATTCCCGCGATTGTAGTCGACATCGATGACCGTGAGGCTCTCGAGATTGCGATCATCGAGAACCTGCAACGCGAGGACCTTAACGCCGTGGAGGAGACCGAGGCGGTGCTTGGGCTCCTCGAGATGTCGCTCGACATCGACCGCGCCGGCGTTACCGCCCTGCTGCAAGCTCTGTACAACGAGGAGCGCGGTCGCAGCCCGGGTCGGCAGGTGGGCGAGCGCCAACGCAACGCCGTGGTCGGTCAGTTTCGGCGTCTCGGGCGGTTCACCATCAGCTCGTTCGTCAGCAACCGCTTGCCCATACTCGACTTCCCGGAGAACCTCCTCGAGGCCGTGAGGAACGGTCGTCTGGCGTTCACCAAGGCGCAGGCCATCGCTCGCCTGGAAGATGCTGATGCGCGCCAGCGCCTGCTGGCGGTGGCCGTGGCCGAGGACCTGTCACTCAGTCAGATCAGAAGGCGCATCACTGAGTTGCGTCGCGCCGCTGGCGCCTCGATCGGCATTGGCAGTGGCCAGCTTGACCGAGTCCAGTCCCTGGCAACCTCGACCAAGCGATTGCTCAACGGGCGCAGACTGGTGGCCATGGAACCCCAGAGCTTGGCGCGAGTAGGCGAACTGCTCGAGGAGCTGCAGGGCCTACTTCAACTGGATCGAGAAGACTGACCGAGCCGGGGAGAGCGGTTAGGTTCACGCTGTCATCAACGGGGTTCGTTCGCACGCGGACGGCGGCCGCGGGCGGCGGCGGGTAAGGTTACGCCCAGGAGGCAAGCATGCTCAAGACCGGAGCGGTCGCACCCGATTTCGAACTTCTCGATCAAGACGGCTTGACCCGGAACTTGGCCAGCAACCGTGGCTCCTGGGTCGTGCTCTATTTCTATCCGAGGGACGACACCCCCGGCTGCACCAAGGAAGCGTGCGCGTTCCGCGACGGCGTGACCGCCCTTGCCAGGCTAGACGCGGTTGTTTTGGGTATCTCTGCCGACGATGTGGCGAGCCATAAGGCCTTCGCCGGGAAGTACTCGCTAAACTTCCCGCTACTAGCCGATGTCGACCGCGAGGTTATCGGGGCGTACGGAGCCTGGGGGGAGAAGACGGTAAACGGCCAGGTGCGCGAGGGGATACTGCGCATCAGCTACCTGATCGACCCACATGGTCTGATCGCACAGTCCTGGCAAGTGGAGGATCCCGAGTCTCACGCCAGAGATGTACGTGAGGCGCTGAAGAGGCACGCCAGCGGCGTCACGGCATAAGCGCTTGCCCCAACCCCGTTGAGCGAGCTGGTCGCTCGGCTTGGCGTCCGCGGCTAGCTCGGTTGCTCCCGGCAGATGGTGCTGGGGCCAGCGTGGCAGACGCTGCCGTGCCCCATCGCGCCGCTATGAGCGTGATCGAGTGCTCGAACGAGCGCCCGAACGCGAGCGCATACGTGCCCTAGGCTTGCGTCTGTGACACGGTTCTGGCGGGGTTCTGGGCGGCGAGGTCGTGCAAGTGGGGAAGGAGCGGTACCGATCTGAGGGCGGGTGCCGAGTTTCTTATCTCGGTTCCAAGTGGCCGCAGGAGGGCGTCGCCCCAGGGTCTGGAGCGCCGGGTTGGCGTCTTTCGCGATATCATGCTCGATGGTCGGCAGACCGGTCTTACGCTCCGTCGGTACCGAGCTCATCCCGTTGCCAGTCGCGCCCGAACCGAGGGCACTCTCCTCTGGAGGGTCGCCGCCACGCTGCAGAAGCTATCGACATGTGTGACTTGCGGGCTGTGGCGTTGCCGCCGCTGGCGTGGGTTCGGTTAGGTCGAAGTGGGAATCGTGAGGTACTTCGTGTGAAAAATGGGAAAGTGCAGGTACTTCATCCCCGACGTGACGGCCGGACGCGGCCATCGGGAATGGGGAAGGGAGGGAACTTGCTTGCGGTTCTCCGGCCCATACGGGAAAAGAGCGGTACTCAAGTCGTGGCGATGTCCTGCTTCTCGCGGCATGGTCCGTGTGAGCTTGCCGTGATCCCTCCGTTTCGTGCTCACCCGAAATGGTAGCCGCGAACGTGGATCGGCCCGGGCATCTCGGCGAGCTTCACAGCCTTGAGCGTGAGTTGATGGCCTGTGTCCTCGACGACGCCGTCGACCACCAGCATGGAAGCGTCGCGCAACAGCATGCGTTGTTCGTCCCACAGGTCGGGGGAGATGATCACCTGCGCTCTCACCGGACCGTCCTCGATCACGAAGAACGCGAAGCCCTTGGCGGTGCCCGGACGTTGGCGGCCCACCACGAGCCCCGCGGTAAGGACGCGGGTCTTGCGCGGGGTGCGCCGTAGCCGCAGCAGTGGGATACAGCCGAGCTCCTTCAGTTGGTCACGGACCAGGTCGACGGCGTGGATCTCGAGCGTGCTCATGCGGGTCGTCTGGTAGTCCCACACGAACCGCTCCGGCACGCTCAAAGGGGGCAGCTCGGGCGGTGTGACGGGTGCCGCGAACAAGGCAAGCGAGCCGGCCGGCTGGGAGTTCGCCATGACGCCAAGGCGGAAGAGCGCCTCGCGTCGCGGCTGGGCCGCGTCAACGGCGCCGGCGCGCACCAGCGCCTCGAGCTCGTCGCGACCCAGTTCAACGCGCTGGTAGAGGTCGTCGACGTCGCGATAGGAGCCGTGGGAGAGGCGCTCCAACATCACCTCCCTGGCCGCCTCCTCAGAGACGCCCGTTATGGCGGATAGGGGAGGGCGGATAGCCTTGACAGCGCGCGCTTGACTGGCGCGGTCCGAGAGGCCCGCGTGGCCAGTGTCGGTGATGCGCTCGACACGGAAGTGCGCGCCGCTCAGGTTGATGTCGAACGGTAGGAACGGCACGCCCCAGTCGCGAGCCTCGTGCCGTTTGGTCTGCCGCGACCACATCCCCGGCTCCTCGCTGAGGATGGCGGCCATGTACTCAGCCGGGTAATGCACGCGTAACCAACCGCTGGCGTAAGCGTGCAGCGCGAACGCCCAGGCGTGTGATTCGGCGAAGCCGAAACCCTGATAGCCCTTGACGGCGTCGAATACGCTCGTCGCCTCCTCGCGGGTAGCGTCCACGTGACGCCTAGCGCCCTCGATGAACCGCTCCCTGTCGGGCTCGATGTCTTCCGTGTCCTGCCAACTCGAAACCTTCTTGCGGAAGCGGTCGGCCTCGATCCAGTTCATGCCGGCGAAGTGCACGGCTATGCGCAGCACGTCCTCCTGGAACAACAGCACGCCGTAGCTCTTGTTCAACACCGGTTCGAGCGACGGGTGCCAGTAGGTGACCGGCTCCAACCCCTGTCGGCGCCGCAGATACGGGTGGACCGTGCCCGACTGGATCGGGCCCGGCCGGATTAGGGCGATCTGGTGGGCGAGGTCCTTGAGGTTGCGGCTGCGCATGACCCGGCTGGTGTGTTGTTGGCTGGGGCTCTCCACTTGGAACAGGCCGAGCGTCGCGCCCTCGGAGATCAGGTCCCAGACTCGCTCGTCGTCCGGTAGGTCGGCGAGGTCGAGCCATACCGCCTCTAGTCGGAAAACTTCTTCGCGGGCTCGCTCCAGCGCCGCCAGCATGCGCAGACCGAGCAGGTCCAGCTTGATAAGACCCATGGCCTCGGCGTCGTCTTTGTCGAGCTGCAGCAGCTTGATGCCGCCGCTCGAGCGTTCCAGCGGGGAGTAGTGGGTGAGCGGGTCGCGTGCCAACACCACCCCGCCCGAGTGCGGCGCCAAATGACGGACGTGCTTGCGCTCCATCATGCTGAGCAGCTTCAAGAACGCCTCGGCGACGGGTGCGTCCCCCAGCACCTCGCGTATGGCGACCTCGGCACGCTCGGCGGCCGCGGGCCTGAGCCCGCGGAAGTCACGGCCCAACGCCTTGGTAAGGCGGTTGCGCAGCTCCGGCGGCATGCCAAGCGCGCGCCCCAGGTCCTGGATGGCCAGCGGCATGCGGTAGGTGATCTTGTTGCACACCATCGCCTCGGTAGTGGCGCCGAAGCGCTCCTCGACCCAGGCCAGCACCTCGTCGCGTCGCGCCGACGAGATGTCGATGTCGACGTCCGGCATGGTCGTCTTGCCGGTGTGAAGGAAGCGCTCGAAGAGCAGGTCGTGCTTCATGGGGTCGGCCTTGGTGATGCCGAGCAGGTAGCAGGCGATGCTGGCCGCGGCCGAGCCGCGCCCGGCGGCGAGGATGCCGTGATGCCTGCAGTAGTCGGTGACCTCGGCGGCGACGAGGAAGAAATCGGCCAGGTCCAACGCGCGGATCGCGCTCAACTCCGTCTCCAGCCGTTGGCGCGCGGCCACCATTGCTTCGCCCTCGTAGCGTTGCAAGAGCGCCGCGTAGCAGCGTTCCTCAACGTGTTGTTCGGCGGTGCGACCGGCCGGTACGTGGGCCTTGGGTGGTGTGAGGCGCTTCGGCAGTAGCTCGAAATGAGCTCGTTCCGCCACCCAGGCGGCGTTGAGGGCTCCTTCGGGGAAGGGGAGGCGTTGCATTACCTCCGTGGGGCTCGGTAGCTGCTGGCAGGAGTTCTGGGGCCTTCGCGGATGCGGTTCCTGCACGCTGATGCCAAGGCGCGCGCAGGTGAGGGCGTCGTACAGACGGTAGTCCTCGGCATCCAGGTGACGCACCTGGGGAGCCGCCACGATCGGCAGGGACAAGCTCTGAGCCAGCCGCCTGAGGACCCGCGCCCGGCGCTCGTCCCAGCGATAACGGTCATGGAAAAGCTGCAGGTAGAGGCGTTCTGGGAAGGCTCCATGCAACTGGCGAAGCATCCGCTCCAACTCCTTGACTCGACGCTCGGCCAACAGCCGCGCCGGTAAGCCCTGCCGAGCCCCAGTAAGCAGCACCAGGTCGTGGGCATGGGCCAACAGGGCTGGGTAGGGAACGTCGCGCTCATCGCGCTCGTGCGCCAGCGTCACCAGACGGCACAGGGTGTCGTAACCCGAGCGCGAGGCGGCGATGAGCACGAACGGGTAGACCTGCTCCTCGCTGCGTACGGGTACCGTCGCGCCGATCAGCGCCTTGACGCCGTACTCACGGGCGGCTTGGAACAGCTCCACACCGCCGGTGACGTTGAGGTCGTCGGTAAGGGCCAAGTGGCTGTAACCGAGTTCCGCTGCCCGCTTGACCAGGCTGGTGGGACTGGCGGTACCGGCTCCGAGGCTGTAGTAGGAGTGGACGTCGAGGAGCGCGGTCAGTCGCTCAGTCGAGCCGCCCACCAATCATCCCCCTCTCGGAACAGCTCCAGTTTGGCGCCGCCGTCTAGTTCAAGGAAGAAGTAGTCACGGTGCAGTTCGTGCTCTTCCCACCAACGCCCGTCGTAGCGCCACTGGTCGATGACGTGCACCACCCGGACTGGTCTGGGGCGGTGGCTTTTGGGGTCAGACGGCTGCCTGGCCGGCTGGCTGGACCAGCTCACCGCGGTCGGTAGTAGGTTTGCGATGGTCACGATTGCGGGCGTCATCAACAGGCGCATGGCGGTCCTCCTGAGCGAACGGTTCGGTGTAGTGCTGGCGGCCGCTAGGCGAGAAGAACGGGAGAGGATCCGCTTCTCGCCTAGCGGCCGAGGTGGCGCCCTGCTCGGCCTCGTAAGCGTCGTGCCACGCGTCACGGTTCGGCAGGTCTTGGCCTTCACCGTGCGGCATGAACAACAGGTCGGCGTAAATGGTGGCGGCGCTTAGCGCCTCGTTGGGGACGAAGGCGTCCTGTGGCAGTATGGCGTTGCCCGAGTCGTTAGGCGAGCCACCGAAGAGCGGTACGGCCACGGCTCCGCCGGCGGCCTGGAAGGCGGCGGCGCTCACTGCCGCCTCGCGCGCAGCCCTGCGGACCGCCTTACGAGTAGCGGCGCCAGAGGCGCGCGCGGTTTCACCCTCAGCGCTCTCGGAATTGGCCTGAGGATCGTGAGCGGAGTCGGCGGAGTGACTCAGCCAGCTCCAAGCCAGGTCGCCGGCTTGGGCGTGGGGATCGCGCCACGTCAGCCGACGGGGGGCGTCGGGGAAACGCTCGAAGGTGGCGTCGAAGGCGCGCTGACGGCGCTCGCGCTGGGGCCATAGTTCCTGTTGCAGGCCGACGCGCTCCGGAGCCGCCAGCTCCACGGTAAGGCGCTCGATGTCGCGCCCTTCGGCGTTGCTGTCGCGCAAGGCGAGCAGAGCCTGTTGCCGAATGTGACGAGCCTGGGTAAGGGGGCGTTTGCTGAGACGACTGGCGCGCAGGGTGCCGCTCGGTAGCTTGGCGGTGAGCGTGAGGCGGCGCGCCGCCCTACCGCTCAGGGCGGTCTCCAACTCACCTGCGAGGCGATCGAGCGCGGGCAAGAGTCGGTAGGGTTCGCGCACCGGTTCGCTGAAGGCGAGGGTGCGGGTGACCACGGCGGGAAGTCGGAACGGGAGCAGCGCCGAGCGCCTGGGGCCGTGCAGGTACGGCAGTAGCCGTTCGCCCTCGTCACCGAGGTACGACGTCACCTGCGAGGCGGTCCAGACGGCGAGGTCGCCGGCCGTGGCGATGCCGAGCCACTGCAACCGCGTGAGGTTGCGCTCACAAACGCCGACCCCCTTGAGGAAACGCAACGGCAGGCGTGTGAGGAAGGAGCCGTCGGCGACGCGCTTGCAGTCGCCCTGCCGGGCCGCAAGCGAGGCCAACTCGGCCGTCTCGCAGTCAGCGGCTAGCCCGAGGCGGACCTGGTACCGAGCGGCCAACTCGGAGGCCTCCTCGGGATCGAGGCGAGCGAACACGCGCCCACGAACGCTGCTCTCCAGCCAGGGTGTGTGCTCGTATAGCTCGCGTAGCAAGGCGTGCCAGGCGTGCTGTAGGTCGGGCTCGCTGTAGGAGACTACCTCCAGGCCCTCGACCCGCATGCGGGCCCCGTCGAGCCGCATGCCGACGCTGATCCCGTGACGCTTGGCGACCCCGTTGGCGTGCGTGATCCGTTGTTCCTCGGCGTGGACGAGGGGAACGCGGGCGAGGCCGGGATCAGCGCGACACGCCAGGTAAAGAGGCAGAGGATCGAAGCAC
>Ga0209587_1001271_pt1 | contig 12003 bp, 12 predicted proteins | sample NGEPerD_2_FD_184512 | JGI IMG/M metagenome (GOLD analysis project Ga0209587, IMG submission 184512) | Arctic peat soil microbial communities from the Barrow Environmental Observatory site, Barrow, Alaska, USA - NGEE PermafrostL1-D... | ecosystem: Environmental > Terrestrial > Soil > Wetlands >... | reverse complement strand
GCATCAGAGTAGCCGCTAGCGCGGCAGTCGCAGGGGCAGCAACGGGAAAAGAGAAACACGCAAGGCGCGCGCACGGCAAGGCGTCGAAAGCTGGCCCGATTGTGCGCGGTTGGAATGCATGGTGCGGACTATAACTCGGGCAGCGGGCATTGCCAAGGGTGTTGTGTGGACGCAAGTAACCGCAGAACCGCAAGCTTGGCTGCGATGCGTCAATGTCAAAGCACGTTTTAGACCTACGCCTGCGGGCCAGGCCACAGCTTCAAGGCTTGCTCGAAGAGCTGTTTGGAACGTCCTTCGATAGCTACTTCGTCCCAGCACTCGGCGGCGTGAAGCTGCTGGTTAATTGGTAGCAACGATGCAGTAAGCAGCGCGGGCTTCTTCTCTTTCCACTGACTATTCGAAATGGAGGAGTTGAGAGCCTGCGTGAGAATCGTAAGATTACCGAATGTCTGCAGACTGGCGTTCCGACGCCGTGTTGCTTGCACCAGTGGATCGTCATGCGGACGGCCCAATTGATCAAGCAAGTGTAATCCTCTAGAGCCATCTGGTAGCAGCCAATGCTCGACCCAGTTTTGGGGAAGGATGTGTTCAACCGTAAGAGGACTGTTAATCGCAACTTCCTCGCTTTTCGCATTGAAGTAGGTGTCGTTCAAACGTCGAAGTATATGAACGATTTTAGGGTTTTGACGTAGCGTCTGATATACGTGGCGGTTCTCCCATGCGTCTCGAAATTTTGTATCCGCGGGCCATTCTGTCGAGTCTCCGGATAGTTCGGAAAGATACCTTCGGATACTGTCGGGGGACACGCTGTCACGGCGGAGTGTGCGCGTTAGCGTTAAGAACATCCGGTTGTAGTTCTTGGTTGTCAGGCCGCAAATCGCTCGTCGTAGCAGATATGATTCAAGCAGAATCGACACCTCGCGCCACTGCGCATCCGAGAGTCCAGTGTCCAATAGGTAAAGAAATAGTGGGTAAGCGGTGCTGATGTCAAAGCGATCGAGGAAAGTCACGAGCGGGAAGAGGACATCACCCTTCTTGGGCTCAACGAGACGGCGGAAATCGTCTCCTTGTTTCGCAAGCACCGCTAACTCGTCGCGAATAGTTCGAAAGGGCTTGTGTTTTTCTATCCAGAACTTGTACTCAACGAACAGATGCCTGACGGGTATATCCACCATTTGACGGCTCGCGAGAAAGTGTTGCATGAACAGGTCGCTCCGAGGTCGATTCAAGCGGCCTTGGCGAATTTCTTGGCGCCAGAACGGGTCGTCAAACCGCCGCCAGTAGTCATTGTACAGTGCCTCTTGTGGCTCTCCGAGGCGGGCAGCGCGCAAGAAGATGAAGTTCCGCAATAGGTCCGCCGGAAGTAGTGGCTCGCCACGCGCATTCAGTGTCTCAAAAATTACCTGCGCATCGTCATCCTTCTCCAGATCGATTACAACGACTTGAAGCGCGCTCTTCAGCGCCTGGAAACACTCTTCAAGTCGCGCTGCAACCGGCTGCTCGGCCGCGAGCGGAGCATCGAGCGAGTCTCCGAGAAAGAACTCGCTCAGCTGGTCGTGAAAGAAGAGATAGGCCTCGACCATACGCGGCCGAGGGTCCGCGTGTCGCGCGTACTTCTGACGGTTAAGTGGATGTTTTGACTCTAGAGCGACACGTGATTTTGATGCGATTACATCCGAGAACTGTGCGCGGTCGAGTTGCGTCGGCCAAACTTTGAATCTATCCACCTCCGGGTCGGCCATCATGCCCTTGTTCAGCGTGAACGACTCGCACTCTGTTGCGAGATCCGCACAATCGGTCTCTCCGCAGAAATCGCGGAATGCAGCCAGAAAGACTTGAAGCGTAGTTAGGCGCTGTTGACCGTCGATTACTTGCCGCCTTTCTACATGGGTGGTTGGTGTCTGTTTCTGATCGAGCACCATTGCCCCGAGAAAGTGCACTGGCGCATCCTTCCGGCCTTCAAGATATTCGGTAAACTTTCGAGCAATGTCTTCCCAGAGCGGCTCCCACTGCTGCTCGCGGCTCCAGACGTACTGACGCTGGAAGAGGGGGACTTCGAGTCGCACCTTCTTCTCGAAGATGGCAAGCAAGGGTGCGGCGTTAGCTTTCATCAGTGCATGGTTCGTAAGTTATTGCTTAATAGTCTCGCGTTCTGTCGCACGGCTACCTGCTGATTGTCTGTAGTAGCCCGGGTTTACAAGAAGCCCGTCCGATAATCTATACATTTGCTCAAAGGATGCGCATCTACACAAGGACGATTGCAGGGACTTCCCCGTGACGCTTTCTGCTTGCCGACATAAACATCTCACCGACGGTAGGCTAGAGCGCAATCACGCCGCCACCGTCTCGACCTTGCCAGGCAGTTTGCTGAGGATGAGTTCTTTCAGCTCCACCTTGTTGCTGGCGTTGTCGATGTCGATACCGACAAGATTTCCCTGGGCGTCGTAGTCTAGGACGACACCCTCCGAAATTTCCCGGCTCTCCGCGCTGAGCTTTTCGGAGAGATCAATATAAAGCGAGTCCGTTTCAGGGAAATAGTTGAGCTTCATGGTTTGAACCTGCGATCCGGAAAAGCATTGTGGATAGTTACCTTTCCCCAAGCGTGATAACCCTCAAGTATCTTCCACCAAGTGCAGGCACTGCCGCCCAGAAGCGGAATCGATTGTGCTCCTGAAACTCCGAACGCACCGCATTCTCCAGGACATATATACACCACTCTTTTTTGAGATATGGCCGCTTACGCAGCACCTGCACTTCAAAATATTCGGTAAAGCAATACTCAATCATAAACGGTGGTCACCGGCGAAACGGATCAGAACGTACGGGCAGCATGGCAACGAAGGGCACGGGCTCGCGCAGATCGAAGCCATTGAAGCTGTAGTACGCCAGATTGTTGACCATCTTCGCGCCGACGGAGACGGTGATCAGGCGCGCCGGAATCTTGAGGTTCGCGCCTTCGAAATCCAGGACGCGCCAAGCCCGCGTGCGGCGTTCAATCCGACCTTCGGTGCTCATGATTGGTAGATACGCATATAGCGGTCGAACAGGTAGAGCCTGCCGCGCTGAGTGCCGGTGATCTCCTTCAGGATGTCCAGTCGTTCCATACCCTTGATGAGTTTGTACGATGACGGCATGGAAACGCCGGTGACCTGGCTCACCTTTTCCGCGTCGATCAAAGGCCGCTGGTACAGATAGCGGATAACCTTCGCGACGTTGGCGGCACGACTGCCGAGAGTCTGTACGCGTTCTTCCGTTTCCTTCTGAAGCTGCAAGATAGCGTCGAATGTGGCAATGCCGCTCCTGGCCGTCTCGATCATGCCAACCAGAAAGAACTTGAACCACTGCGCCAGCTCGCTCCTATCGCGGACCCGCATCAGGTTGTCATAGTAAAGCGTGTGGTTGCGCTCCAGAAAATCGGACAAATACAGAATGGGACGCTTGAGGATTTGCCGGTGTACCAAGTACAGGGGAATAAGCAATCGGCCCACCCGGCCGTTACCGTCGAGAAAGGGATGGATCGTTTCGAACTGGTAGTGAATCAGCGCGATCCTGAGCAGTTCCGGCAGGTAGGTATCCTCATTGTGAACGAACTTTTCGAGGTCGCTCATCAGTTCCGGAATGCTGGTATGCGCCGGAGGTACGAAGAGTGCGTCGTCGATGCTGGCGCCGCCGATCCAGTTCTGGCTGGTCCGGAAGTCGCCTGGCTGTTTATGCTCTCCACGCACGCCTTGCATCAGCACTCCATGCGAACCCCTGATCAGGCGAGATCAGATGGGCAATGTGTCTAAAGAACTCACTGCGTGGTCCATCGCCGCGATGTAATTCTGTACCTCTTCCCAGTCGTCGCGCTTTTCCGAAGGCACGTCCTCGCGATCTAGCAACGCTTCGTCCATGCGGGTCTGCGTCCCCTCGATCCGGCTGCTTTGGGTGACCTCCTTGACCACATGCATGCGGATGAACAGGTCTATGTTGGGCACGTATTCAGAATACATGTCGAGCCGCCCGAGATGGCGGTCCGCCTGACTAAGCAGGTGCTGAACCTCCATGTCGTCCAGCATCCACTGCCGGTTGATCGGCGTAGGCTGAAAGCTCTTGTAACCCCGCTGGCGGATCCACGTTCCAGCTTTGGAATTTCTCATGACGCACTTGAATAGAGGAAGCGACTATTTAAGATTATGGATGAAAACTTAAATAAGCAAGCGCGTAGTTTACGCTGCAAGAACCGCGCGCTACGGTTTTTCTTGATGCCCTTTTGTCCAATCCTCCATATTGATCCCGGCCACCTGCCGGAAAGCGCCGTCATTCGTGACCAGGATCGCGTCCGCTTCGAGAGCGTGCGCCGCAATCAGCATGTCCTGCGCCGCGAGTGCTTTGCCCCGGCTTTTCATGTCGGCCCGCGCAGACCCATAACGCTCCGCCGCGGCATGATTCCAGGGCAGCTACGTCAACGCGCCGCAACAACTCCCTCACCGCCGTATGCAACCGCTTCGCGCCCGGACGCCTCGCCAGCCCGAACAACAATTCACCTTCTGTAATGGCTGAAATACCCAACGCGGCCATGGGCATTGCCGTGATACGCCGAGCCATTCTCGGGCTTGCGCGAGAGAATCACATCCCCGGTCCCTGGATCGCGGCGGATGAATACCTCCCGACCGTCGAAACGTTAGGCCGCCGGCAGACGCACCGCCTGACTGCGGCCATTGGTAAACAGCTTCGCTACATCGCACATCGTCTCGCACCCCACCCGCGGTATATACCAAAGTTATTCCGCGCGTTGAGGTGCATCAAGACCCGGTTCCGCCCTTTGTCAGTACACTACAGCGCCGGTCAAAGCTCCATCCAATCTTGCGGCCCCGATCGATGAGCCCGCCACGAGCATAGGACGGCTCGCTGCCTGTTAATGCATTTCTATCCCGCGATCTGCCGATGCCCGCGCTTGCGGCGCCAGCGGATCACGCCAAGCACGGGGCCTGATAGGGTGTAAACCGCAAAAAAAGTGAACAGCACTTTTGGCGGGTCAAGCGACAACAGCATCAGGCCCAGTACCACGGCCAGCATGGCGACGAAGGGTACGCGCTCGCGCAGATCGAAGTCCTTGAAGCTGTAATACGTCAGATTGCTGACCATCAGCGCGCCGGCGGAAACGGTGATCAGGAGCGCTGGTATCTTTAGATGCGCGCCTTCGAAATCGAGGTCGTGCCACATCCAGATCATGCCCATCAAAAGCGCCGCGGCCGCCGGGCTGGGCAGGCCCTGGAAATAGCGCTTGTCCTGCGTCGCGATGCGCGTGTTGAAGCGCGCCAAGCGCAAGGCGGTGGAGGCGGCGTAGAAGAATGCCGCCAGCCAGCCGATCTGGCCCCAGAACCAGCCCATGGGTTTCATGTACACGAGCGCCCATTCGTACATGACCAGCGCCGGCGCCAGGCCGAAGGAGATCATGTCCGACAGCGAATCGTACTGCGCGCCGAACGCGCTTTGCGTATTGGTCATGCGGGCGACGCGGCCGTCCAGCCCATCGAGGATCAATGCGACGAACACGGCGATCGACGCCGCCCCGTAACGGCTGTTGATTGCCGCCACGATCGCATAAAAACCCGCAAACAGCGCGGCGGTGGTAAATAGGTTCGGTAGCAGATAAATGCCGCGGCGCGCGCGTTGCTGCTCTTCGTCGGTATCAGTCGAGCGCCTGAGGTGGACCTCGTTCATGCGCGTACCCACGCAACATCCATGCGATCGCGGCGGCCGCGATTGCCGGCAGCTAATGCCTTTACGTTCAACTTACCCTCCCCTCATTGTGTTGCAGGTGTAATGTGCAGCGCCACATCGTGGTCGATTTTGGGCAGTCCAACCGCAAACCTGCCCTCCTCGATTGTGCCTGCCGAACTCTGCACCCTGCCACCGCGCGGATTCAGTAGTTCGATCTTCACCGCGCCATCGGGCAGGTCGAGGTCCGTCAGTTCTAGTTCGGCGTCCTTGTCCTCGACTATGGGTGCGCCGCCGATGCCGGCGTTCAGATAGACGACGGCCTCATGTGACGACGTGAGCGCCAGTTTATATTTGCCGGGCGCGCTTATACGCTGGCTGGGAAGCAGCTCAAGCGCCGCATAGTCATCAATCTGGTCGAAGAACCGCATGAGAATTTTCGAGCGCCGGGCGTAAGTAGACACCGGCGGTGCGGAGAAGTCGAGCGGGTAATCCTTGGCATACACGCCCACGCCCTGCAACTTGATCATCAATGAATACCACTGATACAGATGCAGCGCCTCCAGTTTTTCCTGCGGACCATAGGAAGGGCTGTTGGTGCTGATGACGGGCTTCTGGTAGCGGATGCGAAATTTACGCGCGAGATCCTTGTGCCTGGGTTCGCGATCGCCGGCTACCAGCTCGGGCACGACGTGGCTTTCAGAACCTTCAGCGATGATCAGGTCCAGGCGCGGGTTGGAAAGCACGTATTCCAGGTGCGCCCGCTCACCCGTACTGAGAAAAACTTTATAGAGGTGGTCGAAATCCATGCCGACTCTCAAATCGTTGCCTGTCTTCTTCTCCCATTGCTCGATGATTTCCAGCGTGGTTTCGATCCAGCCTTTGGTCATGCCCTTGGTGAAATTGCCTTCGTTCATTAGATCGATGATGACGTTGCCGTGATCTCCGATGGCATTGAGAATATGTTCCACCCATTGGCGATGAACCTCCCGCCACGGTGTTTCTTCAGCCATTACGGCGAACACACCGTAGCCGTCTTCGATCGGCTCGGACGCGCCGATCAGCCCTTTTACCGAATCCTTGACGGTGTCTACTATACCGCCGTCGCCGCCTTCCGCCGGCACCTCAAATTTGTTGATGTTGTTGACCGGATTGAAATAATTGATGGGCCAGCCCTCGCCGTCTTCAAGGTTCTCGAAGAACACGCGCTGGTAGAGTTGCATCTGCAACACCACGCCGCGCTCCTTGGCCTCCTTGATCACGCGTGACATGTTGTCCCAATATTTGGGGTTGAAGCGCGTGACATCCACAATCGGGTTGTCGCCTTCCCACCGAACGACCTCGAACGGATAAACGCGGCCGGGCGCGCGCGTAGGCAGCCACCCATAGCCGCTGTCAGGATAAACCCGGCCATAACCGAGATCGTTCGCCGCCATCCAGTCGAACCACCGCCGATGATCGAAATACTCTGAGCCCCACTGCATGCCGAATACCGTCGTCTCAGGCATGGGCCCAAGCTTGAACATCGGCTCGCCTTGATAGAGCAAAGTCGGATTTTCGGTGCCCTCGTTGGCGATCGTGATCTCGGCAAGGGCCGGTAATGCACTGGCGGCGGCCAGCGCCACGCAGATGGCTAAACACCTAAGTTTCGGACTGACGGGAAGGGTATGCATGTTGTTCACTCCTTTGAGCGGTTTCCGGGTTGTAATCAAAGTTCAGTCTGACACGCATCGCCACGGAAATTCCCCGACTTCATGAGATACAATCACGGGAAGTTGCGTATGATTTATGCGATCCGATGCGGATGAAACTTCAGATTATCGACTTGCCTTCAGTGAGCCCGCGCCAGGTTAAGCGCTTCTCGAAGATAGCCGCACGCAGATCGGGGCGTCGGGCGAGCGCTTCCAGCGCGCGCGGCGATTGGCTTTGCGATAGCGCCAGCGCCAGCGCCAGCGCGGCGGCTGACTGCTGCCGCGGATCAGGGTCCGCCAACACTCTTTCGAGATCGGCGACCATATCGTCGTCCGCGTACGGCCCGACCGGCCGCCACAGTTCCGGGGACACGATCCGCGCCGCGGCCCACCGCTCATGCGCGTAATCCACCAGCATGCGGGCGAGCGCGTGGTTGGCGCGGCGATCGAGGCCATAAATCGCGTGCAACGGGCTGCCAACGAACAAGGCCTTTAGTACCAGCTGATTCCAGGACGCTTCGTCGAAATGCTCGGCGGGATAGGCATTGCCCAACGCCACCGCGTTGAAGACTTCCGTCATATTGCTCCGCGCGCCCTCCGCCGCCAGCGCGATCAGCGATTCGGCATGCGGCAACAGTGGCAGACTCTGATAAAGCGCGATCAGTTCGTTCAGGTCGGCGCAGGTGGAAAGTGCGTGCAGACTGCCCGCATAAGCGTTCGCATCGCCTTTATCGATAGCGAGCAACAGTAGCGCGCGCCCGACCTGATCGATGCGCCAGCGTTCCCAGTCAGTATGGCCGTCACCGGCGGCTCGCATATCTTCAGGTGTCAAACGCAGTGTCTGCTTGCCTGTGTAACCCGGCGCCGCGCTGAAGGCGGCAAAGAAAACATAATCGGGCGCCCCCGCCGCGAGTCGCCCACGCTTCTCCTCCAGCCAGGCCAGCGCCCGGGCATCAAGTTGTTGCGCCAGCCGGCGATGCAGAAAATCCCGGATATCAGTCGGCATGACGAGCGCGCGCGGGCTCGCCACGAAGATGATCCAGGATCAGGTCGTGGATTTGGGTCGCGTGAACGTTTGCGTCCGGCAGCAGGTGGGCGTGCTGACTCGCGATCAGCGGAGCGTCGCTTGGATCAAGTGGAAGCCTGCCGTGTGAACCCTTGACCAGCGTGCTGTCCAGCGGGATCATGTCCATTAAATATCGGAATCCCAGCTTTTTTCTGAGCAGGCGCCGGGCGACTTTCAGCTCGGGCCAGCGGATCGCGGGATCGACAAACAGCTCCACCGGATCGAAGCCCGGCTTGCGATGAATATCCACCGTGCGCGCGAAGTCCGGCGCTTTGCGCTCATCCAGCCAATAGTAATAACTGAACCAGGCGTCTTTTTCCGCGAGCGCTACGAGATCGCCGGCGCGCGGGTGATTCAAACCATGTGCAGCTTTTCCCTCTTCGTCCAGTATCGTTTCGACGCCGGTCACTTTCTCCAGCAGGTTTCGCACATCGGCGAGTCTGTCCTTGTCATTGACGTAAACGTGCGCAATCTGATGATCCGCCACTGCGAAAGCCTTGCTTGCGCCCGCGTCCAGCAATTCCAGCCCCAGCTCTTCGCGCACTGCGATCAAACCGTGCTCGCGCAGCACGCGATTTATCGCAACGGCACGCTTGACCGGCGTAATGCCGTATTCGGAAACGACCACCACGTCAGTTTCGCGCGCCTCGTAATAGTCGATCAGATCCGCGCAGACATTATCGGTCTCCCGCAAATCTGTTTCGGTTGCGGGATCGTCCGGCCCCAGCCGTTGCAGGTTGTAGTCCAGATGCGGAAGATAGATCAGGGTCAGGGTCGGCCGGTGATCCGCGTCAACTTTCCTCGCCGCCTGCGCGATCCACCGGCTGGAGCGGATGGAGGTGCGCGGCCCCCAGAAATCGAACAGTGGAAACGTGCCGAGTTGCGCGTTGAGCTTATCGCGCAAACCTGCGGGCTGCGTGTAGATGTCCGGTATTTTACGTCCGTCGGCCGGATACATGGGCCGCGGCGTCACCGCGTAATCCACCCTGGAGTACATGTTGTACCACCAGAACAAATTCGCGCAGGTGAAATTGGCATCGATCGCGCGCGCGGTCTCCCATATCTTCGGCGCCCGCACCAGATGGTTGGACTGGCGCCAGAATTTCACCTCACATTCGTCGCGAAAATACCAGCCGTTGCCGACGATCCCGTGCCGCGCTGGCGCTACACCCGTCAGATAAGTCGCCTGCGCCGAACACGTGACCGCGGGCAACACTGGCATGACCGCCGCGCGCCTGCCGCGCGCGACCCAACGCGACAAAAACGGCATCGGCTGCTCTAAAAGCCTGGGCGTCAGGCCGACGACGTTGATAACGACTGTTTTGCGCATTGCTTCAGGCTGACGCTTGAATCAACAAGGCATCGGTTCATCCCTGCTCGACGTGGCATCGGCAAACGCAGCCAGCACCCACTCGTATTCGCGTGCTATCGACGCGGACAAATCGATCTTTAGTCTGGATGGCAATACCTCCCATGTATAGGTTTCGATCTCCAGGTGCGGGCACGCGTGTGTGTCGCGCAGCACCGAAAGCGTGGCGGCAATGTCACCCTGCGTGGAATAAATCCCGTCATAATCGCTGCTGAAGATCGGCACGTGAAAGTGAACGCGCCACTCGCGCGCATCCGGATGCGGCGACATAGTGGTGGAGAGATCGGCATGGTGATGCAGGTGATCGTCCGCGCGGCGCTCGACGATCTGATGAAGATAAGTCGGTTCCGCGAACGGGCGCAGACGTTCGATGACAGCCTGACGATCAGTTTCAGACTCGGGTATAGGCGCCTTGAGCGCCGCGCTCAATTGCACCTTGCCGATACGGATGCCGGCGCCGGTAAGTTTCGACAATGCGGCGGTCGGCGTTTCGTACTGCAACGCAAAGTGACACGTGTCGTAACAAACGCCGATATGCGCGCGCAGCTTTGCTTGCGCGTCCGCACGGGAAATATTGCGCGCCGCGGCCAGCCACTCGCTGCCAACCGGCAACAGCCAGCGCTGGAAAAAATCCACGGTCTCGTCGCTGTTTTCCAGCAGGCAATCCGGCTCTGGTTCCAGATCGATGTGCAAGGTTCGGCCGGTGACAGCGCGGATTGACATCAGCTCCGCTGCCACGCGGGCAAGGTTCAGGCTTGCCTGCTCGAACGCCGCCGCCCGCTCCGATTCACTATTGAACCAGGGCTTGTACGAGATCGGCACCGTGGAAATACCGCCCTCGATATCCGCCGGCAGCAGCGCCGCCAGAATGCGCGCCAGACGCAATGTATAGTCCACCCGCGCCGGCGCGCGCCAGTCGGGTGCGTAAACCTGATCTTTCACGACCTGCCGGTGAAAACCGCCGTAAGGGAAACCATTAAGTGTGAAGACGTACAAATCGCGCTCGTCCAGCCAGGTCTTGAAAGCGGCGAGCGCATCGCCCTGCGACAACTCGCGCGCGGCGAGATCCGATAGCCGCAGCCCGATGCCGAAAGCCTCAAACGGCGAAAGGCGTTGTTTAAGGCCCGGCACGTATCGTTCGAGACTGGCAAACACCGCCGCCCAGCTTTCGCCGGGATGAATGTTGGTGCAGTACGTCAGATGAAAGAAACGGTCGTCGCCAATCCTCATGTCGTGCGTTTAACGAGTATTGATTATCGAGAGTCTACGCGGTCGCATAATGCATCGCTGACGAATCGCGCCGCGAATGTGCGCGCAGCGCCACAATGGCGCGCCTGTACAGCGCCAGATCGACTTCGTGTACATCGATGGCCTGCCCGATTCCGCGCAGCAAGGTGATCGTCAATTCACCGCCCAGGTGCTCCTTGAATTCATCCAATCCCTCGAACACGCACAGGTCGGTCGCGGGTTCACTCGCCGCCTCCATCTCGGGCGTGTAAAGCGGCAGTTTAGCCGCCCGCAGGACGTGCAGCACCTGCTCAACGTCGGCGCGCGAAAGAAGACCCGCGAGGTGGGAATAAACACTGTCCAGCGCGACGCCAATCGCGACCGCCTCACCGTGACGCAGGCGGTAATCCGTCATCTGCTCAAGCTTGTGCGCGGCCCAGTGCCCGAAATCCAGCGGCCGGGAAGAGCCAGTTTCAAACGGATCGCCGGCCGCGGCGATGTGCGCAAGATGTAATTCCGCGCAGCGATGGATCAGCTCGCGCATCGCCGACATGTCCCGCTCGACCAGCGACTGCGCGTGCGCGGCGATGAATGCGAAAAAATCCGCATCCTTGATTAACGCCACCTTAATGGCTTCGGCTAGCCCTGCGCGCCAGTCGCGGTCGTCCAGGGTGGTGAGCCAGGTGTAATCGTTCAGCACGGCGTAAGGTGGCGCGAAGCTGCCCAGAAAATTTTTCTTGCCGAAGGCGTTGATGCCGTTCTTTACGCCCACGCCGGAATCGTTTTGCGCCAGCACGGTGGTCGGCACGCGGATCAGTCGCACGCCACGGTGTGCGGTAGCCGCCGCGAAGCCCGCCATGTCCAGCACCGCGCCGCCGCCGATCGCCAGTACATACGAATGCCGACAAAGCCTACCGCCGTGAATGGCGTCATGGATGCTCTCCAGC
>Ga0209587_1001270_pt1 | contig 12013 bp, 10 predicted proteins | sample NGEPerD_2_FD_184512 | JGI IMG/M metagenome (GOLD analysis project Ga0209587, IMG submission 184512) | Arctic peat soil microbial communities from the Barrow Environmental Observatory site, Barrow, Alaska, USA - NGEE PermafrostL1-D... | ecosystem: Environmental > Terrestrial > Soil > Wetlands >... | reverse complement strand
CGGCGGCGGAGGACGTGGCGAGGGTTCAGACCGGCCTGAGACTTGACCTCAGCGAGAGAATAGCGCTGTGGGGCTTTTTCGAAGGGGACTTCTCGGACAGGACCCAGAGCTACGCCGGCGTCGGCGGCGGTGACGTCGCGTTCGCCGGATCCGGCAAAGGCCAAAACTATGCCGGGCGATTCGGCATGAAGGTCGCTTGGTAACGGGGGCAGCCTTGACAAGCTTCGCTGCGAATGGTGGCCTTCGAATCGCTTCGAATCGCTTCGAATCGCTTCGAATCGCTTCGAATCGCTTCGAACCGCCAAGGATCAGCCGCGATCCTACTGCGGCGCTCGCCGGCGAGATTCGAGCGTCGCGGCGGGAACTCGGCGAGGTCAAGTCGCTCCCGAAGGAGCGTGGAGAGACAGGCACTGGATCAGACCCGTCGCGGTGACGGTCGCATTTTTCGTCGTGAGCTTGGCTTATGCGGTGCTGAGTTATCTAGGAATCGTCGATTCGCCATTCTATTGGAGTCCCACAACGAACGGATTTGCTTTTTTTGGCGGGTCACTTACTTACTTCATTGCGAAGCGCTTTCGCCCGCCAGTTTGGCTTCTACCGGCAGGCGTAGTTGCGTACGTCTTGTCCATGTACGTTGCCCCGCTATACATTCGTGTCCCACAGGATCTCGGCGGTTTTCGCCATCAGGTCCCGCTTTTCGTCAGCGTCGCCGCCTGCATGACCATACTCTTCGGACTCACCTCTGTTGAAATTCGCGCCGCACGGCTCATTGCAATATCTGCATTCCTCGGCTCGCTTGCCTATCCGGTATTCTTGCTCCATCTCGCAATAGGTGAGCCGATAGCTATGCAACTCGGATCTGAAAATCGCGGGCTAGTTTTTGCTCTTGCACTCACTATGACGGTCCTCGTGTCAGCGCTACTCGTTATAGGCGTCGAGCGTCCTCTGGTACGGCTCAGGGCGCGGATCAGAGGCCCGGCATCACAAAAGGCCGTGAGTAAAGGGCATGGTGCCATGGTGGAACCTCAATGCCCCCACCCGCACGAACAAGCATAGCAAGCCTGGGGGCATGCGCCAGGGACTGTGGCAGCGTGTCTCGCGTAGGCTCGGCGAGCATGTAACGGTCCCGAGGATGCTGTGCGGCCCTTCATGGAGCAGCATTTTAGGAAGCCTTCCGTTGGGCGCAACTGTTCCAGCGCCCGGTCTGCCCTTCCACTTGCTGACGATGCTCGGCGGTGTTGCACCTGCCGGGATCACCACTCACCTCTTCTTCTCATCTCTGGTCTGAGCGATCAGCGCCATCGCCATCGCCTTGGCGAATGCGACCCACTACGATGAGCAGCAGAGTTCAAATTGAGAGTCCTACCAGGGTCGTAATTTGTTGTTAGGCACCAAGCGTCTGCTTAGTGAGGAAACATGCGCTCAATTCTTGCCCTTCTCCTGACCGTTGTTCTGACAAGCGCCGCCGCGGCGGAGCCGAAGCTCCTCTGGGAAACCAAGGGTTTGGCAGCGCCGGAATCGGTGGTCTACGACCCGGTCACCGATGTTCTCTATGTCAGCAACATCAACGGCGCCGTCATGCAGAAGGACGGCAACGGCTTCATTGCCAGATTGAAACCCGATGGGACGCTGCTCGAGCGGCAATGGGTCAAGGGCTTGAACTCCCCCACCGGCCTCGCGCTTCGCGGCCGCACGCTCTATGTCGCCGACGTTGACCAGCTGATCGAAATCAATGCCGCCTCGGGCGCGGTTACCAAACGCCACAAGACCAAAGGCGCGATCTTCTTGAACGACGTCGCCGTGGCCGAAGACGGCACGGTCTATGTCTCCGACACCCCCATGAACACGATCTGGCGTCTCAAGGACGGTGTCTTCGAGCCATGGTTGGCCAATGACGACTTGAACGGGCCCAACGGTCTCCTCGTGCAAGGGGATAGATTGATCGTGGCCTCTTTCGGCAGGATGCCGGGCGAGGGCCAGAAGCAGGAATTGGCCGGTCTGCTCGCGGTGAACCTGGAGGATCAATCCATCGAGCCGCTGGGGCAGGGGGAGCCGGTCGGCAATCTCGATGGGCTCGAGCCCCTCAAGTCCGGCGATTATCTCGTGACCGACTGGGCCGACGGCGCTCTCTACTCGATCGGCGCCAAGGGCAAGGCGACCCAATTGATCGATCTCAATCAGGGCAGCGCGGACCTGACCTATTTTCCGGACACCGATACGGTGCTGATCCCGATGATGCTGGACAACACGCTTGCCGCCTATCGCCTGAGTGCGTCTGCGCCCAAAGCCAAGGAAAAGAAGTAGCCCAAGAAACTATCCGCTGCGGTGTTTTACGCGCTTGGCTGATCGCGGCCTTCCACCCTATAAGCCCAAGCACTCTATATTCTTCACTGCTCTATAGGCCCAAGAGCACCTCCCGCCTCGCAAACCGTTTTCCAAGCGGTTGCCCCACGGAACGCCTCCGTCAAGAACAGGAATGCCGGTTTGATCGCGGCCCTCTCGCAACTTACCATCCCCGTCAATCTTGCGCTCTTCCTGGCCGCCGCCACGGGCGTATGGTTCGCCGGCAGCCGGCTTGCCATCTACGCCGACGCCATCGCCGACCGGAAGCGCATTGGCCAGGCCTTCATGGGGCTGGTGTTCGTCGCGGCCGCGACCTCGCTGCCTGAAATGGTGACGACGCTCTATGGCGCGCTCGCCGGCGAGGCCGCGCTCGTGCTCGGCAATATGTTTGGCGGCATCACCATGCAGACGGCAGTCCTCGCCATCGCCGATGTTTCCTTAGCGGCCGTCGCGCTCACCTCATATCCCCGTGGACCGAATTCAGCGTTGGAAGCCACGCTGCTCATTGCGCTGCTCGCCATGCTGCTTGGCCTTCATGCGGTGGGCGAATTCGCGCTCCCCTTCGGCGTCGGCCTGGGCACGCTCTTCCTTGGGTTCGCCTATGTCGGCGTCGTGATGATGTTGCGCGAATTTGGGAAGAATGAGGCCTGGGTGCCGGTCACGGTGCCCGAGACCGATGAGCCTCTCATCGGCGGTGTCGTGCCGAAGGCGCTCGACCGCGCGCCATTCCCATCTCTTGTTTGGGGCTTTGGGCTTCTGGCTCTGGTCATTCTCATCTGCGGCCTCGTGCTGACCTCGAGTGCCGCCGCCATCGCCGAGCAGACCGGGCTGAACTCGAGCTTCATCGGCGTGACCCTGCTGGCGAGCGCCACCTCGCTGCCGGAGGTGAGCACGACGCTGGCGGCCGTGCGCATCGGCGCGTACACCATGGCCATCTCGAACATCTTCGGCAGCAATCTTCTGATGGTCGCGCTCGTGCTGCCGGCGGACATCGCCTATAGCGGCGCGCCCGTGCTGGGCGCCATCGATCAGGCGACGGCCTTCGCGCTCATCTCGGGCGTGCTGGTGACGGCGATCTACCTTGCGGGTCTTCTCATCCGCTCGCGGCGCACGATCTTCGGCATGGGCATCGACTCCGCACTCGTGCTCGTCGTTTACGCCATGACGCTCGGCGTCTTCTACCACTTCAGCTAAGCCGCCTAGATGATGCTCCGGACCACACCGCCATCGACGCGAAGCGAAGCGCCGGTGATGGCCGAGGAGCCTTCGCCGCAGAGGAACACCACTAGGTTGGCAACTTCCTCCGTCTCCGCGAACCGGCCGATGAGGGACGATGGGCGCATCGTCTTGACGAAGTCGTCCTTGAAGCTCCCTTTGTCCACGCCCTGATCGTCCGCCAGCCTGTCGACGAACGCCTCCACGCCTTCCGATCGCGTCGGCCCCGGCAGCACGGCGTTGGACGTCACGCCGGTTCCGGCCACGCTCTCCGCGATACCACGCGACAGCGCCAGCTGCGCGGTCTTCGTGACGCCGTAGTGGACCATCTCCTGTGGCGTCTGCACGCCCGACTCGCTGGAGATGAAGATGATGCGGCCCCAGTTGCGCGCCACCATGCCCGGCACAAGCGCCCGGCTGAGACGCACGCCGCTCATGACGTTGACGTCAAAGATTTCCTGCCATTCCGCGTCGGTGATCTCGGTGAAGGGAACGGGTGCGAAGATGCCGACATTGTTGATAAGAATATCGACGTCGCCGGCCTCCTTTAGAAGCCGTGCCGCGCCGTCCGCCGTGCCGAGATCGGCCGCAATGCCAATCGCGCCGCCGCCGGCCTCGACGATCTTCCGGGCGGCTTCTGCCACGCGCTCTTTGCTGCGGCCGTTGACGATGACGTTGGCGCCTTCACGCGCAAGACCCTCCGCGATGGCAAAGCCGATGCCCGCGGTCGATCCGGTGACAAGCGCGCGCTTGCCGTCCAGCCTCAAATCCATGTGGTGCCTCGAATGTGTTGGAGAGCGGCTTACGCCGCCGCGAGCCTCGCGAAGCCGGCGTCGAGATCCGCCTTGAGATCCTCAACGTCCTCCAAGCCGATATGGAGACGTAAGGCGGCGCCTTCCACCTGCCAGGTCGTCGCACTCCGGTAAGTCCTTGGGTCGAAGGGCAAAATCAGGCTCTCATAGCCGCCCCAGGAATAGCCCATGCCGAATAGCGCGAGATGATCGAGCATCGCCGCGAGCGCGTTGTGGGAGGCGGGCTTGAGCACGATCGCGAACAGCCCCGAGGCGCCGGTGAAGTCGCGTTGCCATAGGCCATGGCCGGCATCGCCCGGAAGGCCGGGGTGGATCACACGCTCAACTTCCGGACGCGCGGCCAGCCATTCGGCGACCGCCAAGCCCGAGTCACGATGCCGCGCGAGCCGCACGCTCAAGGAGCGCAAGCCGCGCAAGCCCAGATAGACATCTTCCGGGCCGGGACAGAGGCCAAGCTCATCATGGGTCCGGGCGACGGCGGATGTGGTCTTCTTGTTCGTGGTGATGGCGCCCAACATGGCGTCGGCATGACCAACGATATACTTGGTCGCCGCCTGGATCGACACGTCGGCGCCGTGTGCAAACGGCTTGAAGTAGAGCGGCGTGGCCCACGTATTATCCATGACGACGACGGCACCGCGCGCATGCGCCGCCTCCGCGATCGCTGGAATGTCCTGCACCTCGAAGCTCTGCGAGCCTGGCGACTCGGTGAACACGAGCTTCGTCTTGTCGGTGATCAGCTCGGCAATCCCGCCGGCGATGAGCGGATCGTAATAGGTCGTCGTAACGCCGAGCCGCTTCAGCACGTTGTCGCAGAACCGGCGCGTGGGCCGATAGACGCTGTCCGAGACGAGGATGTGGTCGCCGCTCGAAACAAAGCTGAGCAGCGTGGCCGAAATCGCCGACAGGCCGGACGGGGTCAGCAGCGTGGCGTGTCCCCCTTCAAGTTCGGCGATCGCATTCTGTAATGCGTCGACCGTCGGGGTCCCAAGCCGCCCATAGCTGTAGTCCTGGGCGTTGTCTTCTAAGCACTGGAGTGTCGGATAGAGGACCGTCGAGCCGCGATAGATCGGCGTGTTCACGAAGCCGTCAAAGCGCGCGGGGTCGCGGCCGGCATGCGCGAGCCGCGTATCCTGCTTCTGAGGGTCTTTGGATTTGCTCATGGCAGCCTCTGAGCGAGGCCAAGGGCCGGGATGCGATGCTGATCCGGCCTTAGCTCGTCTCGATGGGAAGTGTTTCGTCGGCGCCCCATTCCGCCCACGAGCCATCATAGACCGACGTGCGGCGATGGCCCGTCTCCGCGAGCGCGAGCGCCAACACGCAGGCTGTGATTCCCGAGCCGCAACTCGTCACCACCGGCTTGTGCGGATCGACGCCGGCCGCCTCGAACAATTGGCTGAGGGCGTCGGCCGACTTCAGCGTGCCATCGGCGTTCAGCAGCTGGCCATAAGGGACGTTGTGCGAACCGGGAATGCGCCCCGCGCGCAAGCCCTCCCGCGGCTCGGGCGCCTTGCCGGCAAATCGCTCGGGCGAGCGCGCATCGACAATGGCCGCTGACATGTCGTGGATGAGCGTCTTCATGTCGTCCCGGTCGCGCACCAGATCGAGATTGCGGCGCGCCGTGAAATGCCTTGTGGTCCGGGGTGTCGGCTCACCCATCACCAGCGGACGTCCCTCGCGCTTCCATTTCGGCAGACCGCCGTTCAGCACACTGACGTCTTCCACCCCCATGACCCGGAACATCCACCACACGCGCGGCGCGCTGAACATCCCCTCGCGGTCGTAGACAACGATCCGCTGGCCATCCCCGATACCCATCTTGCGCATGCGCGAGGAGAACTTCTCCGGCGCCGGCAGCATGTGGGGCAGGGCGGTGTTGGTGTCGGCGATCTCGTCGATGTCGAAGAAGATCGCGCCCGGGATATGCTCGGACAGATACTCCGCCTTGGCATCCTTGCCTTGGTTCGGCATGTACCAAGTGGCGTCGATGATCACGAAATCGGGGGCGTCGAGCTCACGCTCGAGCTCGTCGGTCTCAATCAGCCATGTCTTCGGCGTCGACAAATTCTCTTCTCCAATTCTTCGCTCAAACGAACACACTTGGCGCGGCGGCCTGGCCCTGGTCCAGCCATAAGGGGACCGGCAGACCTTTTTCGCGCAAGAAGTCCGGGTTGAACAGCCTACTTTGATAACGGGTGCCGTAATCGCAGAGCACCGTGACAATGGTGTGGCCTGGCCCCAGCTCCCGGGCCAGCCGGATGGCGCCCGCGACGTTGATGCCGCTCGACCCGCCAAGGCACAGGCCTTCCTCGCTGAGGAGGTCGAACAGGACCGGCAAAGCCTCCGCGTCGGGGATCTGAAAGGCCTCGTCGATCTTGGCCCCTTCGAGATTGGCAGTGATGCGCCCCTGGCCGATGCCTTCGGTGATCGAGCTGCCCTCGGACTTCAGCGCGCCGTGCTTGTAGTAGTTATAGAGCGCGGCCCCCATGGGATCGGCGAGCCCGATCACCACATCGCGGTTGTGTTCCTTGAGCCCCATGGACACACCGGCGAGCGTGCCGCCGGTACCGACGGCGCAGATGAAGCCGTCGACCTTGCCGTCGAGATCGCGCCAAATCTCCTGGGCCGTCGTTTCGATATGGCCTTGGCGATTCGCCACGTTGTCGAACTGGTTGGCCCAGATCGCGCCGTTCGCTTCGGACTTGGCCAGTTCCTCGGCAAGCCGGCCTGAATATTTCACGTAGTTGTTGTCGTTCCTGTAGGGAACCGCGGGGACCTCGATCAGCTCCGCGCCCGAAAGGCGCAGCATCTGTTTCTTCTCGTCCGACTGGGTCTCCGGGATTACGATGACGGTCTTGAGGCCCAAAGCGTTGCCGACGAGCGCGAGCCCAATTCCGGTATTCCCGGCGGTGCCTTCGACGACCGTGCCGCCGGGATTGAGCCGGCCGGAATTCAGGGCGTCACGGATGATGAAGAGCGCCGCGCGATCCTTCACCGACTGCCCGGGATTCATGAACTCGGCCTTGCCGAGAATGGTGCAGCCGGTCTCTTCGGACGCGCGTTTGAGCTTGATCAGCGGCGTGTTGCCAATCGCCTCGATAATGCCGTTGCGGTAGGACACTGGGGGGAAGCCTTTGGAATCCTGTTCCCGTGCAACCTAATGAGGGTGGCTAGCCCCCGCAAGTCGGGGAAATTGCACGAAACGGGCACACCAGGGCATGCGGTTCCATGCGTCCAGGCAATGCGAGCATGGATAAGGTTTGCGGCCCGTACACCATATCCGAAACATCGGGGCGGGCTCCTGGGCCAGTTGCGCAACATTGCCTCTCGGGCTAGCAGCCGAACAACCCGCTGTGTATATAGACCGCGAGATGCGCCCACCCGGGGCGCGTATGTGAATCCTGAGAGCGGGCGTGGTGGAACTGGTAGACACGCCAGATTTAGGTTCTGGTGGCTTCGGCCGTGGGGGTTCAACTCCCTCCGCCCGCACCAACCAACTCCGTTGGATGGTCTGAAATAGTGGAAGCGCGGCACGGCGCTGAAAGATGGTGGATTGAGACGAATGAACGTCACTGAGACAAATACGGAAGGGTTGCACCGCGAGCTGAAAGTGGTGGTCGGCGCCGATGAGTTGGAGCAGCGGCTCTCCTCGCGCCTGGACGAGCTCAAGGGCAAGGCGAAGATCAAGGGCTTCAGGCCCGGCCATGTGCCGAAGGAGCATTTGCGGAAAGTCTATGGCCGCTCGGTGATGGCCGAGGTCGTGCAGCAGGCGGTCGCCGAGACCAGCCGCGAAGCCCTGACCCAGCGCGAGGAGCGCCCGGCGTTTCAGCCTAAGGTGGCGCTGCCCGAGGACGAGGGCGAGATCAATCAGATCTTCGAAGGCACCGCCGACCTGGCCTACACGCTCACCTTCGAGGTGCTGCCCAAGGTCGAGGTGATGGATCTCAGCACGCTTGAGCTCGAGCGGCCCTCGACGCCGGTGACGGAAAAGGACATCGACGAGGCCATCGACCGGATCCTCGCCACCAATCAGAACTACAAGCCCAAGGACGGTGCGGCCGAGAAGGCCGACCGTGTCACCATCGACTTCGTGGGCAAGCTCGACGGCGAAGCCTTCGAGGGCGGCACCGCGCAGGATGCGCCGATCACGCTCGGCGCCGGCGGCTTCATCCCGGGCTTCGAAGATGGCCTGATGGGCGTGAAGACCGGCGACGAAAAGGCGATCGAGGCGACATTCCCGGATGAGTATCCGGAGGCCAAGCTGGCCGGCAAGACCGTGCAGTTCGAGGTAACGGTGAAAGAGGTCGCAGCCCCTGAGACGCCCACGCTCGACGATGAGTTCGCCAAGAGCCTTGGCGTGGAATCCGTGGCCCAGATTCGCGAGACCGTGAAGACGCGCATGGAGCAGGACCGCGCTATGGCCTCGCGCCTCAAGGTGAAGCGGGTGCTGTTGGACGCGCTCAACGAAAGCCACACCTTCGAGCTCCCGCCCACGCTGGTCGATAACGAGTTCCAGGCGATCTGGGACCAGGTCACCAAGGACCTCGAGCAATCGAAGAAGACCTTCGAGGACGAGGGCACGACGGAAGACAAGGCGAAAGAAGATTATCGCGACATCGCCACCCGCCGCGTCCGGCTTGGTCTCTTGCTTTCGGAGATCGGCTCACGCAACGAGATCACCGTGACCGACGAGGAGGTCAACAAGGCCCTCATCGAGCGCATCCGGCAATTCCCCGGGCAAGAGCGCCAAGTCTATGACTTCTACCGCAACACGCCGGAGGCGTTGGCCGAGTTGAGGGCGCCGATCTATGAGGACAAGGTGGTCGATTATATTCTCGAGCTGGCCAAGGTGACCGACACGCCGGTCAGCGTGGAGGACCTCTACGCCGATCCCGATGGCAACCACGACCATCACCACCACCACGATCACGATCATGACCACGATCACGACCACAAGCACGACTGAGCAGGTGAAAGGGCGCACCGCGGGAGGCAATCTGGCCTCTTCCGTTTCGTCGCCCGACCCCATATGTAGGGGATGATCCCGGCAGAATCGCTGGTCGGTCCCGGCCGGCCTCAAGCCCTAAACGCAGGACATTCATGAGCAATCCGGTCGAGACATATATGAACACGCTGGTTCCCATGGTGGTCGAGCAGACCAACCGTGGCGAGCGCGCCTACGACATCTATTCCCGCCTGCTGAAAGAGCGGATCATCTTCGTCACCGGCGTGATCGAGGATCACATGGCCTCGCTGATCACCGCGCAGCTTCTGTTCTTGGAGGCCGAGAACCCCAAGAAGGAAATCTCGATGTACATCAATTCGCCCGGTGGCGTGGTGACGTCGGGCATGGCGGTCTACGACACCATGCAGTTCGTGCGGCCGCCCGTGGCGACGCTGTGCATGGGGCAGGCGGCATCCATGGCCTCGCTGTTGCTCTGCGCGGGCGAGAAGGGCATGCGCTACGCCTTGCCCAATGCGCGCGTCATGCTCCATCAGCCCTCTGGCGGCTTTCAGGGTCAGGCCAGCGACATCGAACGGCACGCCGAGGACATCATCAAGATGAAGCGCCGACTCAATGAGTCCTATGTCCACCACACTGGCCAGGACTACGAGACGGTTGAGAAGACGCTCGATCGTGATTACTTCCTGTCTGCGGAGGATGCCCGGACGTTCGGCATCGTGGATGAGGTGATCTACAAGCGGAATCCGGCAACGGACAAAGCCGAGAAGCCCGCGACCTAAGGCCTCAGACGTCCCGTCCGGCCTTCATTAGGGCTAACCGGCAAATTCTAAGAGCGGGCCTTGCTGGCGCCCACGGCATGATCCATGCAGTGTCGTCAAACGGTTGGGGATGGTGTGCCCCACGGGGATTCATGGGATTAATCAATCCTTGATCAGTGCCGCCATAGCATGCTCAGATTGTGCGTCGGGCAACTTTTCCGAAGGAGTCGCTCACACTTGCTAAGCGGGAAAAGGATTTGGAGTGCGCAGGCGGGCGGCCACCAGCGCTGAGCAGGCACTAAGAAGAATCGGATGAGAGAATGAGCAAGGTGAGCGGAACAGATTCGAAAAACACCCTCTACTGCTCTTTCTGCGGCAAGAGTCAGCACGAGGTTCGCAAGCTTATTGCGGGGCCCACCGTGTTCATCTGTGATGAATGCGTTGAGCTTTGCATGGATATTATTCGCGAGGAGAACAAGAGTTCTCTCGTGAAGTCCCGCGACGGCGTGCCCACCCCCATGGAGATCTGCGCGGTCCTCGATGACTACGTCATCGGCCAGGACTACGCCAAGCGCGTGCTCTCGGTGGCGGTCCACAATCATTACAAGCGGCTCAACCACTCCGGCAAGAATTCGGATGTCGAGCTCGCCAAGTCCAACATTCTTCTGATCGGGCCCACGGGCTGCGGCAAGACGCTGCTCGCCCAGACGCTGGCCCGCATCCTCGACGTGCCCTTCACCATGGCCGACGCGACCACGCTCACCGAGGCCGGCTATGTGGGTGAGGACGTCGAGAACATCATTTTGAAGCTGCTCCAGTCGGCCGACTACAACGTCGAACGCGCCCAGCGCGGCATCGTCTATATCGACGAGGTCGATAAGATCAGCCGGAAGTCCGACAACCCGTCCATCACCCGCGACGTCTCGGGCGAGGGCGTGCAGCAGGCGCTTCTGAAGATCATGGAAGGCACCGTGGCCTCGGTGCCCCCGCAAGGCGGACGCAAGCACCCGCAGCAGGAGTTCCTCCAGGTCGACACCACGAACATTCTGTTCGTGTGCGGCGGCGCCTTTGCCGGGCTCGAGAAGATCATCTCCGCGCGCGGCCGGTCCACCTCGATTGGCTTCGGTGCCAATGTGGAACCGGTCGATGAGCGCCGCACCGGCGACGTCCTTCGGGGAATCGAGCCTGAGGATTTGCTCAAGTTCGGCCTCATCCCGGAGTTCATCGGCCGTGTGCCTGTGATCGCGACCCTCGACGACCTCGACGAAGAGTCCCTGGTCCGCATCCTGACCGAGCCGAAGAACGCGCTCGTGCGCCAGTATCAGCGTCTCTTCGAGATGGAAGACGTGCAGCTCTCCTTTGCCGACGAGGCCTTGCTCGCCATCTCCAAGAAGGCGATCGAGCGGAAGACCGGCGCCCGTGGCCTCAGGTCGATCATGGAGGGCATTCTGCTCGACACCATGTTCGAGCTGCCCAGCATGCGCGGCGTCGAAGAGGTGGTCATCAGCGCCGAAGTGGTGGATGGCCAGGCCCGGCCCTTGCGCATCTATTCCGAGCGCCACGAGGAAGTCGGCTCCAGCGCCTAACCACAAGCTCATTCCTGGCTTGATGGAAGACGCGAATCCCACTCAAATCGTGGGAAATCGACCTTTGTCGCCTTAATCGTAGCGTCCACTTGACGATGGCGAGGCCGGTCGCCACCTTTCGGGGCCCGGCGGGCCAAGATGACGCAGTGCCCGTCTCGGCAAATGCCGAGACAATGCATCCAGAAGGCGGTCCTTGGGGGAGGGGAACTGAGGCAGATATTTCGCGGAACGGCGTTCGGTCCGCCTAAAAAGAAAGTGACGGAACTATCATGACAGAGACGAACCCGTCCGAGACCGTTGAGGAGGCTGGCGCGCCCGAACTCTATCCGGTGC
>Ga0209587_1001269_pt1 | contig 12016 bp, 13 predicted proteins | sample NGEPerD_2_FD_184512 | JGI IMG/M metagenome (GOLD analysis project Ga0209587, IMG submission 184512) | Arctic peat soil microbial communities from the Barrow Environmental Observatory site, Barrow, Alaska, USA - NGEE PermafrostL1-D... | ecosystem: Environmental > Terrestrial > Soil > Wetlands >... | reverse complement strand
ACACCAGCCACCTAGATCGTGTCGGCGTCAAGAGCGTCAACTGATGGCCGAAAACCCATGAACGCGCCCGCATCCGGCCCGTTCCTGCACCGTTGAACAGCACGCGGCGGCTGCCACCACCAGCAGCAGTGCTGCACGAGTAGCTCACCATCACACCGCCGCCGGCGGTGCTCCAGATCTCATGGAGTCGTCGTTCGTAGGAAAGCCCTTGGTCACACCCCTCCGCCGCGGTATTCATCCCGGCGTCGCGTTCTTCACGCATCCTCGGGGCAAGACGATCGAGACGGGCCCGCTCAACGAACTGCGCAACCTCGTCGGCGTCGCGGCTCGAGCCTTGCTGGTCACCTCGGTGAGCCCGGCTGCGGTGGGCCGCGGGCCATCTGCTGTTCGCGCTGCTGGGCCCGGCCGTCGTACTCGCGGCGGCGGGTCTCTCCGTCAGGCTACGGGCGCCGACCCACAGCTGTCGTCGGTCTCGTTCTCCAAGTGGATGGCGCATGGATCGGGTGTCCGTGTCTCGTCGACGGAGGGATCGAGTGCAGACGGCGATCGTGGCGCATGGGCCCTTCGGCCGACACACGGAGGACCTAGGCCCCTACGGCGCGGACCTGCCCTCGACAAGAGTCTGAACAGTCGACCGAGGGGTTCACGATGCTGAAACAGAGACCAGTTGTCTATCTTGCGCTCGCCGCCGCCTCCGGAGGTCTCCTGCTCGCGGGCGTTGCCGTCGACCGGGTGCTCTTCCTTGCCTTCTTCGGGTTCATGCTGATGATGCACCTGGGTGGACATGGCCATGGCGGACATGGGCAAGGCGGCCATCAGGAACACGGCACGAAAGAGGAACCAGACCGAAGAGTGCATGTGGCCTCGGCCCCTAAAGAGGATGAGCTGGCAGGGAAGTGACCACTCCAACTGCAACGACTGCGGCGGAAAAGAGCCAGGCGGGCGCCAACGCTGAGCATTCGGCTGAGGAACAGCGTGTCGGCTTTCTCGCGAAAGCGTGGCGCACAGTCTCCGCTGTCTTCGGGGCCTTGTTGGGGCTGCTCCCGCACGTGTTGCACCACACCGGGCTGATCTTCGGCGCTGCCCTGGTGACGGGGACGGGGGGCAACTTGCTGTTCGGTGCCCTGGGGCTGCTCTTCTCCGTGCCGCTGCTCAGACGCCTGTACGTCCGATTCAACACATGGAAGGCGCCCGCGATTGCGCTTGTCATCTTCGTCGCAATGTTCTCGCTATCAGCGTTCGTCATCGGCCCGGCCATCTCCGGCGGCTCTTCGGAGACTCCATCGCCGACACCAGATCACAGCAGGCATGCAGGGCACTGACGCCCAGTCAAGACCGAACCGCAATAGACCCATCAAAGACCTGGCGACAGAACTGCATGCTGAAACCGAAGCACGACCAACGTCAGCCGGAGAACCCGGCGACCCGACACCATCGAAAAGGCGGAGACCATGAGCATCAGCTGGAAGTCCAACATCGCACCGGCGCAGCCAGTCGTGCTCATTTGTGGGCTCAGGGGTGAACGGTGATGGACCAGGACTATGGCTTGTGGCCGCTGGTGGTCATCAACAGCCTTCTGCTCATCTTCTTCGCTGGCAGCTTCTTTCACCCCCGCACCAAGCGGGACTGGCGTGCGATGGGGGCGTACTCGGCGTTCATCGTCGCCTTGTTCACCGAGATGTACGGCGTGCCGCTGACCATCTACCTGCTCTCTGGCTGGCTGGGATCCCGTTTCCCGGCCTTGCAGGCGACCCATTCGGGTGGGCACCTGTGGAACGACCTCATCGGGTGGAAGGGCGATCCACACTTCAGCCCGTTTCACATGGCCAGCTACGCCGTGCTGGCGGCCGGGTTCTGGCTGATCGCCGCCGCTTGGACGCACCTGCTCCGATCCGCACGCGAAGAGCGACTCGCCACCACAGGTCCCTACGCGTGGGTCCGCCACCCGCAGTACCTAGGGTTCCTGGCCATCATGGTCGGGTTCCTGCTGCAGTGGCCCACCATCCCCACCCTCGTGATGTTCCCCGTCCTGGTCTACGTCTACTGGCGTCTTGCCCGAACCGAGGAACGCGAGGTCGCGGCCCGTTACCCCGACGAATGGCCCGCCTACGCAGCCCGTGTAGACCGACTCCGCCCACGCCGCCCTGCCGCGGTGTCCGCGATCGAACCCGGGGTCGGGCAGGCAGTGCCTCGGCCGACCGAGACGTGGGACGGTCATGTCCGTCCCTAGAGGCCTTGCTGTCACCACCAGTGCAGTCTCGCGAGATGCAGAGGCCCAGCGAGCGCCTGCACCTGTGGGGCGAGACGCGCCGGGTGAGCAGGCTGACCTCCTGGTCGCTGTCGGCATCAAGAAGTCGTTCGGACGTGGACTCTGGCCGCTTCGCCGAAGCGTGCCGGTGCTGCGAGGCGCTGACCTCACGTTGCACGCCGGCGAAGTGGTGGGCCTGGTGGGGGAGAATGGTTCCGGTAAGAGCACGCTGATGAAGATCCTGGTCGGCGCGCTGGCTGCCGACGCCGGCGTCGTTACCCGCGTCGGCCGGATGGGCTACTGCCCGCAGCGACCTCTGGTCTACGGGCGGCTGACCTGTGATGAGCACTTCGACTTGTTCGGCCACGCCTACGCGATGACCGATGACCCTCTCGTCACCTCCCGGGACGCGCTCTACGATGCGCTCGGCTTCAGTCGGTACGCGGGCACCCGAGCCGACCAGCTCTCCGGCGGCACCCTGGCGAAGCTCAACCTCGGCATCGCGCTGCTCGCCGACCCGGACCTGCTGCTTCTGGATGAGCCCTACGCCGGGTTCGACTGGGACACCTACCAGAAGTTCTGGACGCTGGTCGCCGAGCGGCGAAAGCCGGGTCGCTCGGTGCTCATCGTCAGCCATTTCGTCGTGGACGAGGAGCGCTTTGACCGCATCGTCGAGGTCAAGGACGGTCTCGCGGTACCGCGATGATCACCGTCATATTCGTCCGCCGGTTCCTGGCCGACTACGCCCGTAACCCAGTCAACCTGCTCCTGCTCGTCGTCGTCCCAACCATCTTCGTCGTCGTGGTCGCCGGCAGCATGGCCGATGCCGCCAAGCTGGTCGGCGGCGTTGGTGGCCCCGCCGTCGAGACTGCTACCGCCGGCTGGGCGGCCGCGTTCCTTGCAGGTATCGCGATGTACTTCCAGACCGCAGCTACGCGCGACACGGATCGCCGGGTCGTCATCGCAGGGCTCCCCGCGCACCGTCTGGTTGCCGCACGGCTGGCCACGGGAATGGTGCTCGCGGTGCTGGCCAGCGCCGCAGCACTCGTCGCGCTCGGCGCCCGCACCGGTGTCGATCACCCTGTTCGGGCCATCGTGGGCACCTTCATGTTTGCCGTCATCTACGTCGCCATCGGTGCCGTCGTCGGCTCCTGCGCTGCCAACCCGGTCAACGGCACCGTGATCGTGATGTTCGTATGGATCTTCGACGTGTTCTTCGGCCCGGCCATGGCCCCTGGGGTGGTTCTGGCAGCAGAGCCTGCTTCCCGACCAGTACTCCGTGGTGGATATGGGATACGTCGACTACGGGGGTGGACCCAAAGACCGGGGAGAGATCAGGCACCCCGGAATGCAAGGCACAGGCAAGAGCATCGCAACACTGACCGCTGAGCCTGACCGCCGAGCCGACGTCGAGGTCGCCCTCAAGGCTGAGAAGAAGATGTTCGCCCTCTCCTCGGGGCGAAAGGTCGACGGCTACACCCTGAACGGAAGTTCGCCGGGGCCGACCATTCGAGCGCAGCAGGGCGACCTGGTCCAGGTGGAGGTGCGCAACGAGTCAGTGCCCGACGGCATGACGCTGCACTGGCATGGGGTCGATGTCCCTAACGCCATGGACGGCGTCGCGGGCGTGACGCAAAACGCGATCCAGGTGGGTGACACTTTTACCTACCGGTTCGTAGCGGACGAGGCAGGGACGTACTGGTTCCACTCTCACCAAGTGAGCCACGAGCAGGTGAGCGGAGGTTTGTTCGGCACGCTGGTCGTGTCGCCTACAGACGCGGATAGGTCGGTGCTGGACGTTGCAGCGGCGGTGCATACCTACCAAGGCATACAAACGATCAACGGGGAGGAGGGCGACATACCGGTCCAAGCCTCCGCCGGCGACCGCTTGCGCGTCAGAGTGGTGAACACCGACAACAGCGCGATGCGGGTATGGGTGACCGGGGCGCCATACCGAGTTCGTGCCGTGGACGGCAACGACGTGAGCAAGCCGACCTTGGTGGCCGACAGGTCTGTTCTGGTAACCGCTGGCGGGAGAAACGACCTCGAGGTCGTGATGCCCGCCGACGGAGCGGGGGTCCGGGTCGACATGAGTGGTGGCGTGGCCATGCTATTCGGCCGGGACGGAGCCAAGGTTTCCCCCACGAGTGAACCCAGCCCCACCGTCGACCTGCTGAAGTACGGGTCACCTCAGCCGTTGGGCTTTGACCCGGCTGCGGCCGACCGGAAGTTCGACTTCGTCATCGGACGGCGACCCGGCTTCGTCAAGGGTCGACCGGGGTTCTGGTGGACAGTAAACGGGCACATGTGCCCGAATATCCCGATGTTCATGGTCGCCGAAGGCGATGTCGTCCGGATGAGGATCGAGAACAACAGCGGCATCGGACACCCGATGCATCTGCACGGTCACCATGCGGTGGTTCTCAGTCGTAACGGCGTCGAGGCAACCGGTAGCCCCTGGTGGGTCGATTCGTTGAACGTGGCGGACGGAGAGTCGTACGAAGTGGCGTTCGTTGCCGACAACCCGGGGATCTGGATGGACCACTGCCACAACTTGCGTCACGCGGCCGAGGGTCTCGTTGCGCACCTGATGTACGCCGGATACAACACGCCGTTCTCTCTCGGTGGAAAGCACGAGAACGAGCCTGAGTGAACGCAACCGGATCGCGAACGGCGCATCGAGCAGGTGGGCGTCCTCGGCGAGGTTCTTCCGGTCGTCACCGGATGTCGGCGTACTTGCCGTCCAGGAGCGCGATGAGTGCGGCTGCGTCGACGTCGGGCAGCGCGTGGTCGGCCCTGGTGGCACCTTGCCTCGTCAGTACCGGACCCGTCATCCCCTAACCGAGGTGTGGTCCGGTCAGGGTCGCGCGTAGTAGTCCGGGGGCACCCAGTAGTACATGCTGTTGATCTGCACGGGCTGGCCGGTGCGGGGGGCATGGATGATCTGGCCGTTGCCGATGTACATCGCCACGTGGTGGATGGTGCCGGGTGTGGATCCCCAGAAGACCAGGTCTCCGGGACGCACCTGGACTTCGCTGATCCTGGTGCTCTGCTGGAACTGCGCGACCGACCAGTGCGGGAGGGACTTTCCGCCGGCGCGCCAGGCCATCATCGTCAGCCCGGAGCAGTCGAAGGAGTTCGGCCCTGCGGCGGCCCAGACGTAGGGCTTGCCGAGTTGCGCCCTCGCATAGGCGATGGCGCGCTGCACGCCAGTACCGACGGCAGGCGGGGTGTAGTCGACCGGACCCGTGTAACCGCCGCCGGTGGAGCTAGAGGGAACGGAGTTGCCGGCGTCCGTGGCCTTCTTGTGGTCCTCCTTGGCGTCCCGAGCCTTCTCGGCCGCCTTCTGGGCGGCCTTGCGCAGCTGCGCTGCGCGGGCCTCCTCGCGAGCCTTCGCCGCAGCTGCCGCGCGCTGCTGGGCGACCCGCTCGAGGGCCTTCTGGCGCTTCCCGGCGAGCTCGATCGAGATGTTCTGCGCTTGGGCGAGGGCCGTGATCAGCGCGTCCTTCTGGGCTGCGATCTGGCCGGCCGCGAGGGCAGCGGAGTTGGCCGCAGCGCTGGCGGCGTCGCGCAGCTCGAGCGCATCCTTGGCGAGGGCCCGCTGTCGGGTCTCGGCCTTGGCGGCCGTCTTGGTGTACTTCTCGGCGATGCTCGAGGCGACGCGGAACCGCTCGTAGCTCGCCTGCATGGAGTCGCCTGCGCTTTCGACGACCCCGTAGCGGTTCATCAGTCCCTTGGGACCTTCGTTGCTCATCATCGCGGTGGCGGTGTTGAGGTCGGTGCCGTTCTGGTAGCTGTCGGTGACCAGCGTGACGATCCCGTCGCGCTGCCGGGCCACGTCGAGCTTGGCTTGCTGATCCCGGGTCTGCGCCAGTTGGTAGGCCTTGCGGGCCTCGGAGAGACGCCACCTCGCGCCGTTGTAGGCCTCGGCGGCGATGCCGGCCTCCTCCGCGGCCTGCTCCAGCCGCGCGTTGGCGGTGGCGAGCTGACCCTCGATCTGCTGGACGCTCTGCCGCTTGATGGCGACCTCGGCACGTGCACGGTCGACCTGTGCATGAGTGGGTGCAGGTTTCGGCTTCGGGTCCGCACTCGCGGCCCCAGTGGTCGGAAGGGTCAACGCGAGAGTGGTGACGGCCGCCATGGCCAGGCGAACTGCGGGTCGCACCGGAAAATCCCTTTCGTCGCGATCCCGCCGCATGGTGGGACGAGACAAAACAGACGTTAATGCTCACACGCCCCACAATGAACAACTTTCACAGAATCACAGACCTGTAATCTGCGTGTCGCCTTGACAACTACATCCATGTCACTTCGGCGGGACCAGAAGACTCAACTCGTGCCACCCCTCATGGACGACAACGGTGTGGACGCTCACACCCCGGCGTACGAATGCAGTCCGCTGATCCACATGTTCACGCCTATGAAGTTGAACAGCAGCGCCGCGTACCCGAGCAAGCCCAGGACCGCCCCCCGAGCGCCACGCCACGATGGGGTCGCTGCCGCGTGCAGGTAGGCCGCGTACATGACCCAGGTGATGAAGGCCCACGTCTCCTTGGGGTCCCACCCCCAATACCGGCCCCATGCGTTCTCCGCCCAGATGGCCCCCGCGATGACGGCGAAGGTCCATAGGGGGAACGCGAACACGTGCACCTTGTACGCGATGCGTTCCAGGGTTTCGGCTGACGGCAGGGTTGTTCGGCGACCTCGTCCGGTCCCGGACTCTGCCCTGCGACCAGATCGAACCTGGAGGAGGTACAGCAAGTGGCAGACGGCGCCGACGGTGAAGACCCCTGCACAGGTGATGGCGGCGGCGACGTGGATGACGAGCCAGTACGAGTTCAAGACGGGGATCAGAGGGCCGGCCGGGACGTACAGCACGGTGATCGCCAGTCCGAGCGTCAAGGCGACCAGGCCGACGACCCATACCCCGAGGGACAACGCGACTCGGAGGTCCTCGGCCGACCTGCGCTGGATGCGCAGGAGAACCAAGTACGCGATCGAGGCGACGAGTGCCCCCACTAGGGCGAACTCGTACATGTTCCCCCACGGAGCTCGCCCAGATGCCAGGCCGCGCATGAGGACCCCAAGGGCGTGGAGCGCGGTCGCCAGGACGGTCAGCGAGGTCCCCGTGCGCCAACCGAAGCCCGCTCTCTGCGACGAAGTCGGCTCGTCTAAAGATGCCGGCCCGCTGCTGGGTGCGCCGGCGATGACGGTTGCCAGAGCGACCGCCGTCGCCCGGCGTTGCATTCGCACGGGTGCTACGGCGGCTGCGGCGGCGTAGCTGAGCATCGCCAGGACGTAGATGCCGAGCGCTGCGTACACCAAGCTGTTGCTCAGGCTCGCTAGCGCTTGCTCAGATGGCATGGTGGGGCCTCACTTTCCGTGCCTGGTTGATTGGTGGGCCACGCTTCGCGTCGGGGAGTGCCGGGACCTGCCGTTGGGTTCTGCGGGTGCCCTGAGCTCTTCTGAGATCTGGTCGAACTCCTCACGCGGTAGCCCGCGGCGAGTTACGGCGGACGCGGCCACCTGCACTCGTCCACGGGCCGTCGTGGTCGGCGCAGTCACAACCACCCACGCTCGGCGACGCGCGATAGTCAGAGACAGTGTCAGTCCGGTGAGCAACAGAATCGCGGCGAGGAGGGCCACCTCCTTGCCTGGGTCTCGGGCAATCTGGAGGTTGGCGAACCGGGCGACACCATCGAAGGTGATGGTCCCCTTGCGCCCCGGCAACGCCGCCGTCTGGCCGGGTTTGAGTGAGAAGGCGAACGGCTGGTCCCCGGAACGCAGCTGGTTCATGCCGGCCTTCTCGAGAGTGAAGACCGACTGCGCTATCCCGGTGTCGAGTCCAAGGTCACCTGACCAGGCAGTCAGGACCAGCCGGGGGTCGAGGTCGTCGGGGAAGAGTGAGAAAGGTCCACTTGGCCCCATCTCGACGGTCGGCAGGAAGAATCCCTCGAACCCGAGCTGCTCGGGTGTCGCGTCGGGAACCTTGATGACTCCGTCCGAGGCGTAGGTGGAGTCCCGTGGCATGAAGATGACCGGACCGGAGAACGCCACCTGGCCTCCGCCGTCGCGAACCGTGACCTTCGGTGCGTAGCCGTGGCCGGTCAGGAACACCTTGGTCGACCCCATCGCCAAGGGCTTGTTCGGCTCCACGGATGCCGTCCGAACTGGTGCTTGCGGGCTCGACCGGTACTCGAGGTCTGCACGGAACGACCGCGGTTCTCCCCGCCTGGCTGCCACAGTCTCGAACTGTGCGTCGAAGTCGTTGAGGGTGAACGAGAACGGCCTGAGGCCAGCCAAATCTGTCAGCGGTGAGGGGGTGAAATCGTCGTACTGCGAGATGACGTTGGTGAAGTCATCACCCTCAGCGACGGCGACTCTTCCCTCGTAGCCCATCAAGGACCCCAGCGCCACGCCGAGGAGCATCACCAAGAGGGAGGCGTGGAACAGAAGGTTGCCCGCTTCTCGCAGGAAGCCCTTCTCTCCCCGCACCACAGTTGTGACAGATCCGAGCTCGGTGGTCGCAGCCGGACTAGGGACTGGTCGGTCCACTCGGACGCGATAGCCGCGCCGTCGCAGTGCTGCCTGGGCGTGTGCAACCATTGCGCCGGCCTGGAGGGCCTCCGGCTCCCAGTCCGCGTACCGATCTGCGCGTTCGAGGTGGCGCGGCGGTGGAGCGGGGTCGTCGCCGAACGCCCGCCATAGCCGCACCAGACGTGGCACGACACATCCCGTCATCGAGATCAGCAACAGCAGATAGATCGCGGCGAACCACGGCGCGGAGTAGACCCCGAACAGACCTAGCCGGTCCAGCCAGGGGGCGAGATCGGGGTTCTCGCGAGAGAAGCGTACGACTGCACCCGGGTCGCTCGAGACGCCTCGCTGGGGGAGTAAGGACCCAGGGATGGAGGCAACGCCCAGCGAGATGAGCAGCACGATGGCAGTGCGCATCGACGTCAGACGCGACCACACCCACCGACCGAGACTGCCTGGATGCGGCCCATGCCGGGCTGCTTGGTCGCGGCTCCCTTCTGCCATGGCCTGGACTTCCGGCTCGCGTCCGTTGCTGCCGGTTGCGTCTCGGTAACCAGCAGGCGTCTCACGCGAGCCGCCTGGTGGTGCATTGGCCGGTACAGGACCCACCGGTACACACCCCAGATCGACGCTCGGGGAAGCGCCGAGGGCGCCGTCCACGTGGCTACTATTGCGGATAGTCGATCGGATGCCAAGGAATGGGGCCACCAAGCATGCCCGCGATGCCAGAGGACGCCGAAGCAGATCGCGACGACGATGCTGTCGACATGGCTGGCCCCGAGCTGGATCGTTCGCCGCGCAGGCTTCTAGCCCGGCGGACGGCGCTCGCCGCGGGCGTGCTGGGCACGGCGGGCACCGTGGTCGCCTGGAGTCTGGGAGGAGATAACTCCACCGCCTCTGATGAGCAGACTGGGTCGAACCTCCGCTCGGGGTTGGAGATCATTCCGCCCAGTCAACGGACCCAGGTAGCGCCGGTGACCGGTGGCCTGCTCGGCGGCGGGGAGTACGACAGCCGCCGCGGCCGGCAGGCGTCTGCGGTCGTTTACAACGTCTGGGCCACCTGGTGCGGTCCGTGTCGAAAGGAAGCGCCCGAGCTGGTCCGCAGCGCGCTGCTCCTCGACAAGTCGAACGTGCGGTTCGTGGGCCTCAACCTTCGCGACAATGACGCCTCGGCGGTCGCGTTCGAGAGGCGCTACCGCACCCCCTACCCGAGCATCAGTTCAGCCGACGCCGGGCAGGCTCTCCTCTCGTTCGGGCGTGGTCTGCCACCCAACGCGATACCCATGACGCTGGTCGTGGATCGACAATCCCGCTTGGCAGCTCGCATCATCGGGCCCACCACGTTCGTGACACTGCGGGACGCCGTGCAGACCGTATTGACTGCCTGACCGGGCGCCCATTGAGGGCGTGGCCTCGCCCGAAGCAAGCCCTGTGACCTCACGAACCCCTGGCCAAGGCGGTGGGTGCCGGCTTGTTCGGCGTGCTGATCGTCATCGTGAAGTTGCTGCTGGCCTAGTCGGGTGACCGGGCGTGCCCTCTGCACGACTCAGAGGGCTACGGTCCCGTTCCCGCAGCAGTCCAGGAAAAGGGCCAGCACGGTGGGAACCAGCGCCAGCAACAGCGGTGCGATGACCAGCGTCAACACGGCACCAGCCGCCGCTGCCATGCCTGGTCCCGGCAGCGGGACTGCTGGTTCAGCCAGGCGGCGTATGCGCGCGACGGCGGTGGCGCCCCCGGCGCCCATCGCCCCCACCGGAGCTCCTGCCGTGCCCAGCAGTAGCAGTGCCGCGGCGAGATCTCGACGCTGTCCCTGGCGCGCCGCGTCGTCGGCCTGCATCTCTGCCAGCTCAGTGATGCGCTCAGCGGCCAGTGCGAAGATGCCGAGACCCAGGAACGTCTGTTCCAGGGCGCGGGCTGCGGTGATGGCCAGATCGTGTCGGGCGCGCAGGTGGGCGCGCTCGTGGGCCAGGACCCCGTCGAGCTGGGAGGGCGTCAATGCTTCGAGGGCGCCGCGTGTCACGACGACTCCATGGCCCCGGGTGCCTCCTGCTCGGTGTGAAAGTCGAGCTCCGAAGCGACCGGGGACGCAGTAGACCAGTGGAACGACGTGGTCGACCTCGACGTAGCCGAGTTCGGGGTGGTGAGTCCCCACCAGTTGCAACGTGGCGCGCATCGAGCGCCGAGTCGACCAGGCGCGGCTCTGCAGCACGCTCAAGATGAACGTGAAGCGCACCGCCAAGGCGACGGCGGCGACACCGCCGGCCACAGCAAGGCCCGCACCTGCTGGCGTCTGGTACTGGTGGCGGAGCTCGGCAACGCACGCACGGAACATCTCGGCCAGGTCAACGCTCAGGTGCATCTGTGGCAGCACCAGCGCCGCGCCCGCGAGGACCAAGGTGCCGGCCACCGAGAACGTCACCGCCTGCCAGACACAGATGGCTATCCCTGGTGCCTGATAGGTCCAAGGAGCGTTGGCGAGCCAGCGGCGTGCGGCCAGCGACGTCAAGACGGCGAAGCAGAGCAGGCCCAGCAGGGCGCTCACGCCGGCCCGCCGGTGTGGTCGCTGTGGATGTCATCGAGCGGCTCACCGAGTTCACCGAGAAGCTGCCGCAGCTCGGCGACCTCGCCTGGAGACATCTGTTCCACGAACCGCAGCAACGCCACCCCTCGGTCGCCGGCGTCGGTGAGCACCTCACCCATGAGCTCGGCGGTGCGCTCCTCACGTGACTGTGCAGGGGAGTAAACGTAGGCGCGACCCCGCTTGCTGCGCACCACCAAGTCCTTGCGGTGCAGGTTGTCCAACACGGTCATCACTGTCGTGTAGGCGATGTCGCGGTCGCGTTGGAGATCGTCGAGGACGTCGCGGACCGCCATGGGACCACGGGCATCCCATAGCCGTCGCATCACCTCTGCCTCGAGGCTGCCCAGCTGTCGCATGAACCGATCCTCCCACCCGCATGTGTGCGCCGCGTACCGGCAGGGCGGCACCGTGTGGACAGACCCTGACTACTATGCTGCATAGTAGATCGTCGCAGTGCGGCATCGCACTGACAGCCAGACCTAGCCCCCGGGGGCGTGTGAACAAGGAGTGAGATGCAGCCGAGCACCAGCGGCAGGCCGGTCCAGAACGCCGGCAGGGTGAGCAGTGCGGCGGGGACGGAGAGCCCGAGGGCGGTGCCGCCGGCGCTGTCCTTGCGCAACGCGCGTGGGACAACGAAGCCGAACACGAGG
>Ga0209587_1001267_pt1 | contig 12021 bp, 10 predicted proteins | sample NGEPerD_2_FD_184512 | JGI IMG/M metagenome (GOLD analysis project Ga0209587, IMG submission 184512) | Arctic peat soil microbial communities from the Barrow Environmental Observatory site, Barrow, Alaska, USA - NGEE PermafrostL1-D... | ecosystem: Environmental > Terrestrial > Soil > Wetlands >... | reverse complement strand
GAGCGTGAGCGCGCCGCCGGAGCGCTGATGGACGTCGTAGGTGGTCCCGCTGTCGCCCGCGACAAGCGCTTCGTAGGTCGTGAAGAAGACGCGGCTGCCGTCGGCCGAGGCGCCCTCGAAGTAGGCCGGGACGTTGGCGCTGCCGCCGGAGATCAGCGCATATCCGGTGGCGCTGCGCTCGTAGATGTCCTCCGCACCGCCGTCGTTGTCGGTGCCGAGCACCTGTTGGCTCGTGAGGAAGAAGACGCGGCTGCCGTCGGCCGACGCGCCGCTGAAGTCCGCGTCGTCGCTGGAGCTGCCGCCCGATATCAGTGTCAGGCCTGCGGCGCTGCGCTCGTAGACGTCCCGGCGCGTCCCTACATCCGGGGCGGCGAGCGCCTCGCTCGTGCCGAAGAAGACGCGGCTGCCGTCGGCCGACGCACCCGCGAAAATCGCATCGGCGCTGCCGCCGCTGATCAGGGTCTACCAGCGCGCCGGCGGGACGCTCAACGTCGTTCGCCCCATCGGCGTCGCTGGGAAGGAGCGCCTCCGTGGTCTCGAAGAAGACAACGGAGCCATCGACGCGGCCTTCAAGGGCGCGTTGGCCGACGGCAGCCGGATCCTCCCGTCTCGCCGCCCGAGACGAGCTCGATCGTGCGCTCCTGGGCGACCGCCGCGGGAGCGAGCGCCCCGGCGGCCAGGGCAAGGAGGGCGAGGAGGCCGCCGGCGACCCGGTTCACGGGATCGCCACCGCGGTGACCTCGTTGACCTCCGTGCGCTCGGCGAGGAACGGCGGCAGCTGCGCGTGCGCCTCCTCGGGGTTCCCCGCCTCGACCGTCCAATAGATCCGGTGCCCGCCCAGCGCGCAGGAAGAGATCGTCTCCTGCTTGCGGAGCGGGCTCTCGAACCCCCGCCAGCTCGCATACGCGGTCCGGCATTCGGATGGTGCGTGGCAGTGAGAGAGGTGAAACTCGGCCACGCCGCAACTGTAGGCCGGCGGCTGTGGGCGGCGCATCGGGGAAAGTCCCTCATCATTCTGCCCGTGCCCCCTCCACTTGACCGCGGCCTGACCCGGGGGGAGACTCGGAGCAGCGACCGAGACGCGGGTATCGGTCCGGATCGGCAAGTCGCGGCTGCTCGCGGAGCTGGTCACCAGCGCGGATGCGCAAAACCACCTGGTGCTCGACACCAAGATCCGGCTGATCACCCGCCGCGCGCTCGGGTTTCACCCCACGGAAACGTCACAAGACCCCTAACTACGACCCGGCCGAGCGCCGCTTGCTGCTTTGCATCGAAGCGGCCGCAGCCTCAGTGCAGCAGAACGCCCTGCGTTAGGTGTGACGCCAGACGCCCTGCCACATACCACGCCGCGCCCATCGTGTCCATCGGCCGGTGAGAGCCACCGGCGCTCGTCTCCCACTCATTCGACCTCGCTCAGCGTTTCAGCGTGACCGACAGCGTCTTTTTGGCGCCGGCGCCACCGGAGCTCGATGGCGTGCTGACCAGGCTCAGCTTGATCGACCGGAGCCGCTTGAAGGCCTTCTTCGCCTTCTTCGTGAACTTCAGCTTGAGCTGACCCTTGCCGCCGGCGGGCGCGAGCGCCGAGCCCTTGGCCACCACCGTGGCCTTCGCCTTCTTCGACAGCTTGAGCTTCTTCGCGAGCTTGCCGCTCAGCACGAGCCGGGAGCTGACGAGGCAGGCCTGAGCGCAGCCGGCCTTCGCCACGAAGCCCTTCGAGAGCGCCCTCCGAAGCTTCTGCTTGGCGAAGGAGAGGCCGAGGCCGGTCGGGGTGGTGAGCGTCGTGGTGTTGCCGCCGGTCCCTCCCGTGTTGCCGCCGGTCCCTCCCGTGTTGCCGCCCAAGGTGACGACCGTCCACGAGCGCCTGGCGACCGAGGCGTTGCCGACGGCGTCGGTGGCGCGCACCTCGAACGCCTGCGCGCCGGGAGTGAGGCCGCTCACCGTGTGCGAGCCTGCGGCGGAGCACGGCCCGAAGACGGGCGGTGCGTCGCCCGCGCGGTATGTCCGGCAGGCGAAGGTGGCGGGCCCGTCGGCAGCGAAAGCGACAGTCATGGTCGTCGCCGTCGTGGTCGAGTCGTCGCTGGACGGGCTCGTGATCGTGGTCACCGGAGCGGTGTTGTCCACGGTCACCGTACGTGGCGACGAGAGCGTGACGTTTGCGACCGAGGCGGGCACCAAGATGGAGGAGCTCACCACGTCCGCGCGGTCGTAGGCGAGGGCGTCGATGGTCACCGGGCCGTCCGGAACCGTCGTCGTGTCCCAACTGACGCCGATTCCGCAGTTGGTGGTGGGGAGGCACGGGGGCGTGACCGTTCCGACCACGATCCCGTCGGCTCTGAACTCGACCTTGGATAGGCCGCTTTGGCCGTCGCTGGCGAAGGCACTGAGCCCCTTCGTGCCGCGCACGCTCGTACCACCAGGATCGGTCAGGTCTACAACCGGATCGCCGACGTCCTCGAAGTTCGCGATGACGTTCTTGTCCCCGTTCATGAGGACCGTGCAGATCGAGGGCACGGTGGCATCTGGAGCGCAGCCGGTCCAGGAGTGAAAGGCCCAGCCCGGGGGCGTGACGGCCGTAGCGGCTTTCAGCGTGACGGTGGGCGTGATGACGATGTCGTCCCCGACCGGAACGGGGATGCGCGTGTCCGCATAGTCCACGTAGCACGCCCCGCTCGGGCTGTCGGGGAGGGAGCCGCACTCGACCTTCCCGTCTGGAGCCCCGTCGCCGTCGATGCTGACCACCTGACGGAGACTGCCCGTGGTGAAGGGGTTCACCCTGAGCGTGCCCGCCGCCAGCGCGTCCCCCGCGGTCAGCGCGAGGAGCAGGACGACGAGCAGCGGGAGGAGTCCCCACGGCAGGGTCTTGCGTGCGCCCGGCGGGTCGCACTGAGCGACCATGGCTACCCCTTCATCGTGCGCCTCGGGGCTCCCCGCCTCGACCGTCCAATAGATCCGGTGCCCGCCCAGCGCGCAGGAAGAGATCGTCTCCTGCTTGCGGAGCGGGCTCTCGAACCCCCGCCAGCTCGCATACGCGGTCCGGCATTCGGTTGGTGCGTGGCAGTGAGAGAGGTGAAACTCGGCCACGCCGCAACTGTAGGCCGGCGGCTGTGGGCGGCGCATCGGGGAAAGTCCCTCATCTTTCGGCCCGTGCCCCCTTCCGGACCCGGGATTGGTTGCCTTGTCACCTCCCTCTTGACCGCGGCCTGACCCGGGGGGAGACTCGGAGCAGCATGTCGGCCACGACCAGTCCCCTGGTAGGGCGCGGCAGGGAGCTCGCAAGGCTCGAAGGGGCGCTCGACGACCTCGGCTCCGGACCGATGCGCGTGTTCTCGGTCGTCGGAGAGCCAGGGATCGGCAAGTCGCGGCTGCTCGCAGAGCTGGCCGAGAGGGCGGATGCGAGAAACCACCTGGTGCTCGCCGGCCGCGCGGCCGAGTACGAGCGCGACTTTCCCTTCGGGGTCTTCGTGGACGCGCTCGACGCCTACCTCGGGTCGGTGCCGGGCGCTCGCTGGCGGGCGCTCAGCGACGATCAGCAGGCACAGCTCGCGGCCGTCTTCCCCAGCCTCGGGGAGCTCGCGGGTGAGCTCGGGAGCGCGCTGAGCGCGCTCCCGCACGAGCGCTATCGCGCCCACTACGCGGTGCGAGCCGTGATGGAGCTGCTGGCCCGCTCGCAGCCCTGTGTTGTGGCTCTCGACGACGCGCACTGGGCGGACGCGGCCTCCATCGAGCTGCTCTCCCATTTATTGCGGCGCCGCCCCGCGGCGCCGGTCGTGCTGCTGCTGGCCCTGCGCCCCGCGCAGGCACCGAAGGGCCTGATCGCCGCGCTCGATGCGGCCGAGCGGGAGGGGGCGTGCGAGCAGATCGAGCTCGCCCCGCTGAGCCGCTCCGAGGTCGAGGAGCTGCTCGACCCATCCCTCGGAGAGTCCGTACGAGATGGCCTCTACTCGGACAGCGGCGGCAATCCGTTCTACCTGCAGCAGCTCGCGCGAGCCGCCGCCAGAGGCGCCACCGGGGGAGCATCTCCCGAACTCACGACCAGTGAAGTGCCCGATTCGGTTCTCACGGCACTGGAAGAGGAGCTGGCGCTGCTGTCGGAGCCCTCGCGGCGCGTGCTCCAGGCGGCGGCGGTGGCCGGAGAGCCCTTCACGCCCGACATCGCCGGCGAGATCGCGGGTCTGCCCGTGCCCGAGGCGATGGGGGCTGTTGACGAGTCGGTCGAGCGCGGGCTGGTACACCCGACCGAGACACCTCGCGAGTTTCGCTTCCGCCACCCGATCGTGCGGCGCGCGGTCTACGAATCGGCCGGCGAGGGCTGGCGCGGCGGCGCCCACGCGCGCGCGGCCGCCGCGCTCGCCGCCCGTGGCGCTCCCGCGGCCGCTCGCGCCCACCATGTGGAGCGCTCCGCGGGGGTGGGAGACGAGGCGGCTGTGAGCCTGCTTACCGAGGCCGGCCACGCGAGCGCCCCGCTTGCTCCGGCCGTCGCGGCGCGCTGGTTCCAGGCGGCGCTGCGCCTGCTGCCGGGCGAGGCCCCCGGCGAGCGCCGGCTCGAGTTGCTCGTGCCGTTGGCGCGTGTGCTCGGCTCCTCCGGCCAACTGGAGGCCAGCCGGAAGACGCTCGGCCAGGTGCTGGCACTGCTCCCCCGCGAGCTGCCGGCCGTCCGGGGCCAGGTGATCGCCTTCATGTCGCTCATCCAGCATCTCCTGGGCAACCACGGCGAGGCGCGGGCGCCGTTGCTCGAGGCGCTTCGCGAGCTGCCGGACCCTCGCTCGTCTGAGGCCGCGTCGCTCCAGACCGAGCTGGCGGCCGACTGCTTCTTCCTCGGCGAGTGGCCCCAGATGGAGCAGTGGGCGTCACAGGCGCGGGATCTTGCCCGAGCGGTGTCTGACGGGCGAGTACAGGCCGCGGCGGCCGCGCTGCTCGGACTCGCCTGCTACGAGCTGGCGCGGGTCGCAGAGGCGCGTGCGCACGTCGCAGAGGCCAAGGCGATCGTGGACGAGCTCTCCGACGAGGAGCTCGCCCTGCGTGTGGACGCGTGCCACTGGCTGGGGTGGTGCGAGCACCTGATCGACCACTACGACGACTCGGTCCGCCACATGCGCCGCGGGATCGCTATCTCCCGGCAGACCGGTCAGGGCCACGTGCTCGCGCCGATGACGATCGGCATCGTGATCGCCATGACCTGGCAGGGCCGGCTGGCGGAGGCTTCGACCCACACCGACGAGGCGATCGAGGTCGCGCACCTGGCCGGCAGCGACCAGCTCATGGCCTGGGCACTCACCATGCGCTGCTGGGTGGATGGGCGCCAGGGCCGGATCGCCGATGCGATCCGAGCCGGGGAGGAGGCGGCGCGCGTCGCCAGCACCGTGCGGCGCGGGCCGTACACCGTGGTCGCCAGCCAGTGGCTGTCGGAGGCCCGGCTCGAGGCGGGATCGCCTGCGCGCGCTCGCGAGGAGCTGCTGGCGGTCCTCGACGGACCGGAGCTGCCCAACGTGGAGCACGCCTTCAGATCGTGCGTCTACGAGCTCCTCACGCGGATCGAGCTCGCGCTCGGGGGCGTCGCGGAGGCAGGCGCCTGGGCGCGGCGTGGCGAAGCCGCCGTAGAGGGGCTCGGCCTGCCAGGGCGCGCCGCATTCGCTCTGCGCGCGCAGGCTGCGGTCGCGCTCGCTGAGGACGATCCCGGGCATGCGGCGGAGCTGGCGCTCGAGTCGGCCGAGGCCGCCGGTGAGGGCTACCGCATCGAAAGCGCACGCTCGCGGCTCCTGGCCGGCACCGCGCTCGCGGCGGCCGGCGACGGTGGTTCCGCTGTCACGCACCTCCAGGAGGCCATGGCAGAGCTCGACGCGTGTGGAGCAGAGCGCGACCGCGACCGCGCAGCCCGTGAGCTCCGCAAGCTCGGGCAGCGTGTGCCCCGGGCCGGCCGCCACGGGAGCGGCCGGGGCGAGCTGGCCGCGCTGAGCGTGCGCGAGCTCGAGGTCGCCGAGCTCGTCAGGGACAGGCTCACGAACCGCGAGATCGCGGAGCGGCTGGTACTGAGCGAGAAGACGGTCGAGCGGCATCTCACGAACGTGTTCCGCAAGCTCGGCGTGCGCTCCCGGGTGACGGTTGCGCGCATGCTGGAAAGATGAGGGGTTTTCCCCGATGTCCCGCCAGCCCCACGCCTCCAAGATGGGAAGCGTGAGAAGGCGGCTGCCTCTGCCTCTGGTCCTCGTGCTTGCCCTCGTCAGCCTGGCGGGGGCGCCGGCGGCCGCCGACGCGGCGGCGGTGGCGATCTTCGACGACTCGCTTCAGCCGAGCCGAATCACGGTCGCGCCGGGCGAGAGCGTTACCTGGATCAACGGCGGCAGGAGCCCGCACACGGTCAGAAGCGACCGGCGGGTCTGGCGCGCCTTCACCGTGCAGCCCGGGGCCTCGAGTCGCGCGGTTCGCTTTCGGAGAACGGGGCGCTACCGCTACCGAGTCGACGGGCAGCGGCGCGGGGTCGTCGTGGTCTCGGCCCGGCTGGCCCCCGGCCGCGGCGGGAGCGGTGGCGGTGGCGGTGGCGGGAGTGAGGGGGACGACCGGCGCGTCTTTCGCTACAGCGTGACCGTCAACGGCGAGGTGCGATCAAAGACTTACTACCCCAACGACCCTGGCGCGGGCGGGGAGGTCGTCAACCACCGATTGAGGATGGTGTTCCGTGACGTGCGGGTCGTCGTCGCGCGCTTCCCCGGCGTCCCGGTCTCGCTGGGGATCCCAGGAAACTCGGCGCGAGGATCCGTGAGCACGTCCCACAGCTACAAGGACGACAAGCGGTTCACCCCGGAGGACAACCGCCCGGTCTGCGACGTCGGCTTTCACTACCCGAACATGGCGGCCACACTCTCGCTCAGCGGCTCCGCGGCCGGGCGCGGCCTCCCCGGCCGCTTCGCCCTGTACGCGGACCACGCCCAGCAAGACATCCTCAGCGACCTGTCGGAAGAGGCGGCGAACTTCGCCTGCCCCGAGCGGCAACCCGGCTCGCCGCTCGGCTATGGCATCGACCTGGGGCCGATCCTCCTCCGCGGCGCGACCCTCAACGGCCACGCGGCGAACTTCCTGCTCGTGCGCGACTGGTCGCGCCCCGCGCTCCGGAGCCCGCTCGCCGCCCTGATCCGCGGGCGCGGGTTCCGCTTCGATACGGGCCTTCGCACGCAGACGCTCGTGAACAACCAGCCAAGCACTGTGGCGACCTGCCCGGACCCCGGCGAGGGGTGCACGGTCGACGAGGTGGGCAAGCGGCTCAAGATCAGCTTGCGCCGGCGCCGGTAGGAGGCCGCCGCAGGGCTGTTGCGCAGCGACGCGCGGGCCGCGTAGCTCATCGCTCCGACCAGGCCAGTCCCCTTTGCGCCGCCGCGGCAACCAGGCGATCATCGAAGCTCACGATGCCTTGCGCACCCGATTCCAGGCCCGCCAGCAGCATGCAGCAGTCAGGGAGCTTCAGGCCCGTCTCGGCGCGCAGCGCGGCGAGCCTCGGCGCGCTGCCCTCCTCAAGGGTGAGTTCTCGCACGTCCAACGTGCGCAGGGCCTTCCGGGCCTGCTCGATCCGGCCGCTGCGCGCGGGACCCGCGAGAACCTCGGCGAGTGTGATCGTGCTGGCTCTCAGGGGCATGAGGGCGGCCGCCTCCAAGAGGATTCCGGCGCGTCCGTGGTGGACGTCGTTCGCGTCCAGGTGCGCGATCAGCACGCTCGCATCAGCGACGATCAAGCAGGCCAGTCGCCGCGGAGATCCGCGAGGTAGTCCTGGGGATAGACGCCGGTCAGAGCTCCGCTGGTGGCTCGGATGGCGGTGCGGCGAGCCTCGACCTCGGCGTCTCTTTCGGCTTGGATGGCTCGATGGCCCTCGCGGGCCAGCCGCACGAGCAACCGCGCGCGAGCCCCGCGGTCCTCGGGCCACCGCTCAGCAGCGTCATCGAGCGCCTGCTCCAGGTCGTCGCTCTCGGTGACGGAGTGGCGAGGCCGGTCAGTCGGCATGGGGCCGCAGTGTAGCACCGCAAGAGCGAGTGCAGCACCAGAATTTCCGAGCCAGTGGTCAGGCCGCCGCCAGCTCCGCCACCTTGCGCTGCACCTCGCCCGTCTTCACCACGTGCTTGTCCATGCCCAGCTCCTTCGGCTCCAGGCCAAGGGCGAGGCCCACCATCTGCGGCAGGTGCAGCACGGGCACGTCGAGGTCGCGCTCCACGTACTGAACCGCCGCGGGCTGCTGCAGGTCCAGGTTGAGGTGGCACAGCGGGCACGGGGTGACCAGGCAGTCCGCGCCGGCGTCGATGGCGTCGGCGAGGTGGCGCCCGGCCTGGCGCAGCGAGGTCACGCGGTTCATCGTGATCAGCGGGAAGCCGCAGCATTTGTGGCTGCCCGCGTACTCCACGGGCTCGGCTCCCAGCACATCGATCACCTGCTCGAGGTAGCGGTCGCGCTCGGGGTGGCGGTGATAGCCCAGCCGTGACGTGGGGCGGACGATGTAGCAGCCGTAGAACGGGGCGATTCGCAGGCCCTCGAGGGGCCGGACCACCTTCTCGGCGAGCGTCTGGAGTCCGATCTCCTCCACCAGCAGCCAGAGGAAGTTCTTGTTCCACCAGTCGGGGTCGCGCTCGTAGCTCAGGCTCTCGTCCTTGAGGTGCGAGTTCACGTGCTTGCGATAGTCGCCGTCGGCGTCCAGGCGCTCCTGGCACTCGCTCTGCGCGCCCTGGCAGGTGGAGCAGATGTTCATCATGCCGGCGGCGCCGTCCACGGCCTGGGCCATCGCGAACGTGCGGGCGTTGAGCGTGTCCACCAGCTCCTGGTTGTGCTCGGCGATCACGCCGGCGCCGCAGCAGTTGGCGCGGTCCAGCTCCACCAACTCGAGGTCGAGCTTGGGGGCCACCAGCTCCATCGAGCCGTGGAGCTCCGGGGTGAAGCCACGCGAGACGCAGCCGGGCCAGTACGCGAGTTTCATTCCTCTTCACCGTTCTCGCCCACGATGTACATGTTCAGCTCGAGCCGCTCGTCCTTGGAGTGGATCTCCTTGTAGATGCGGCGCACCTGGTCCTGGTCGGGCAGCTTGGGGTGCAGCAGGACCTTGCGCGGCGTGACCTTGCCCGACTTCAGCCCCCGGATGGCGGTGGGCAGGCTCTCCACCAGCTGCTTGACGGCGCCGGGCTCGGTCTGGCCTTTGACCAGCGAGCCGTCGCCGAAGGACCGCGGCAGCAGCTGAGCCTCGTGCAGCGTGCCGTAGCGCTCGACCAGGTCGACGAAGGCCTTCTCGTGGCCGTAGCCGTTGTTGCGGTCCTTGATGCCGAAGTCGCCCGTGGCGCGGCGGCGCAGGCGCATGATCTGGCTCATCGGCGCCACGTCCTTCGGGCACACCTCGATGCAGGCAAAGCAGTGGGTGCAGTCGTACATGCCGTGCGGGTCCTCCGCGAGGTCGCGCAGGCGCTCCTCGTGCTGGCCGTCGCGCGGGTCGCCCACGAACCGGTAGGCCTTGGCCAGCGCAGCGGGGCCGATGAACTCCGGGTCCACCTCCAGCGACAGGCACGCGCCCACGCAGGCGCCGCACTGGATGCAGGCCATCGACTGGGTCACGTCGATCATCGCCTCGGCGGGCACGATGTACTCGCGCTCGGGCGGCGGGCCGTCGGGCAGCAGCCACGGCACCACGCGCCGCACCTTCTTCCAGTGCACGGCGTCCATGTCCACGATCAGGTCCTTGATCACGGGCATGTTGTTCATCGGCTCGACCACGATCGCCGCGTCGGCGCCGGCCCGTTTGGCCGCGTCGGAGATGCGCGTGTTGCACGCCAGGGCGGTCTTGCCGTTGATGCGCACCGCGCACGAGCCGCAGATCGCGGAGCGGCAGGAGCAGCGGATGCCGATCGAGGCGTCCTCGCGGTCCTTGGCCTGCAAGATCCCGTCGAGCACCGAGCGCTCGGGGTCCAGTTGCACTGCGTACTCGCTCCAGTAGGCCGGGTTGCCCGACTCTGGGTTGTAGCGGCGGATTTGTAGCGTGTAGTTCTCGGCCATCAGGGGTGGGGCGGTGAGCCTAGTAGGTGCGTTCCTCGGGCTCCCACTGGGTCATCGTGACCTCGGAGAACCCCACCTCGGGCACGTCGCCGTTGGCGGTCAGGGTGATGTGCTTGAGCCAGTCGGCGTCGTTGCGCTCGGGAAAGTCGGTGCGGTACTGGGCGCCGCGGCTCTCCTTGCGCTCGATCGCTCCCATCACGATGCACTCGGCGTTGTCGAGCATGAACTGCAGCTCCAGCACGCCGAGCACGTCCTGGTTGAACACCGAGCCCTTGTCGTCCACGGCCACCGTCTTGACCTCCTCCTGGAGGCGCTTGACCGTCTCGAGCGCCTCGCGCAGCCGCTCCTCGTCGCGGAACACGGCCACCTTGCCGTCCATGGTCATGCCCAGCTCCGCCCTGATCTCGGACACGCGCCGGCCGGAGCGGTCGCGGGAGACGATCTCGGAGATCGTGTCGCGCTCGCGCGCCAGCTCCGAGCCCGCCGGGGTCGGCATGCTCACCCCGCGGCCCTGCTCGGCCGCGTGCTGGCCGGCGCGGCGGCCGAAGATCAGCGTGTCCAGCAGCGAGTTGGCGCCCAGCCGGTTGCCGCCGTGCACCGACACGCAGGCGCACTCGCCGGCGGCGTAGAGCCCGGGCACGTCGGTCTGCCCGTTGATGTCGGTCTTGATGCCACCCATGACGTAGTGGTTGCCGGGCTTGATGTGGATCGGTTCGCGCGTGATGTCGGTGCCGGCGAAGTCGCGGCCCACGTTCACGATCTCGCGCAGCGCCTCGTGGATGCGCTTGCGGCCCACCACGGTGATGTCCAGCGCCACGGTGCCGTCGGGGAAGCCCCGGCCCTCGTCGATCTCGGTCTGCTCGGCGCGCGAGACCACGTCGCGCCCGGCCAGCTCCATCGTGTTGGGCGCGTAGGACTCCATGAAGCGCTCGCCCTGCGCGTTGTAGAGGTGCGCCCCCTCGCCGCGCGCCCCCTCGGTGATCAGCAGGCCCAGGCCGGCGAGCGTGGTGGGGTGGTACTGCACCATCTCCATGTCCATCAGCGGCGCGCCGGCGCGGTAGGCCATCGCGATGCCGTCGCCGGTGCAGATGAGCGCGTTGGTGGTGGGAATGAAGAGTTGGCCGTTGCCGCCGGTGGCGAGGATCACCGACTTCGCGGTGAACAGCTCGAAGGCGCCGTCGCGCATGTTGCGGGTGACCGCACCGGCAATGCGCCCCGAGTCGCCGCGCACCAGCGCGGTGGTGAACCACTCCTCGTAGCGGTCGATCGTGTCGAACTTCATCAGCTGCTCGTAGAGCACGTGCAGCAGCGCCTGGCCGGTGATGTCGGCCACGTAGTACGTGCGCGCGGCTGACGCGCCGCCGAAGGCGCGGGTGCCGAGCTTGCCCTCCTCGTCGCGGTGAAAGGTCACGCCCAGGTGCTCGAGGTGCAGCACCTCGTTGGGCGCCTCCCGGCACATGATCTCGATCGCGTCCTGGTCGCCCAGGTAGTCCGAGCCCTTCACCGTGTCGAACGCGTGCGACTCCCACGAATCCTCTGGGTTCAGCGCCGCGTTGATTCCTCCCGCCGCGGCGTTGGAGTGCGAGCGCACCGGATGCACCTTGGAGATCACACCCACAGAGGCGCCCTCCTCGGCTGCTGCCAGGGCGGCGCGCTGTCCGGCGAGGCCGGCTCCGATGACGAGGACGTCGTGCGAGGGCATTGGGGGGTGAGGCGGCGGCAATCCTATTGAAAGCCGTCGTTCTCCCCATATACGGGCCCCGGGGCGTTCTCGGCCACCGTCATTGCGCCCGACCATCCCCGCCAGCGCGGTGCGGGAAGAGATGTCGAGCTTGAAAACACGCGCCCGAGGTGGTTTTCCACCGTCTTCTGCGACAGGTGCAACTCGGCCGCAATCTCGCGGTTGGTGCGCCCGGTGGCCACCGCTCGGCGATCTCGGCCTCCCGGGCGCTGAGCGATCCGATCCCTGTGGCGGCCCGCCGCCGCGCGCCTGCGCCGTTGAGCCCTCCG
>Ga0209587_1001266_pt1 | contig 12034 bp, 11 predicted proteins | sample NGEPerD_2_FD_184512 | JGI IMG/M metagenome (GOLD analysis project Ga0209587, IMG submission 184512) | Arctic peat soil microbial communities from the Barrow Environmental Observatory site, Barrow, Alaska, USA - NGEE PermafrostL1-D... | ecosystem: Environmental > Terrestrial > Soil > Wetlands >... | reverse complement strand
CGGGGCCTCCCACACATGTAGGCACTGCCGAACAGGACCTCTGCTCGGTAACCCACGATCCTCTGTGTGAGTGAGGTCCCGGCCCGCAACGAACGGGCACCTACATACCGTCTAGGGCGATGGCGATGGACCAGCCCACTGCGCCGCTCTTGTTCAGGAAGTGCTCGACGTAGTAGACCCAGCCCACGACGATTGCCGCGTTCCCTGCCCAGGCCGTGATCCAGTACGACCAGGCGTTGCTGAACCCGAGCCCGTTGCCGAAGGCCGAGCGAGCGTAGGCGTACGGACCGCCGTCGGCCGGCAGCCGTCTCGACATGACGGAGAACATGAAGGCGAGCGCGACGGCACCGATAGTGGCCAGGCCCATGGCGACCAGGCTGATCGGGCCGTAGGACGCGAGGGAGTACGGCAGCGAGAAGATGCCGACGCCGATGATGCTGCCCATGATCAGTGCGGTCGACTGTGGCAGTCCGAGCGCGCGCTCGGTTGCGCGACCGTCGCTCCCGGCCGGGACGGGCCCGGACTCCGATTTTTCGTGGACCATGTGGACCATGGGGACCTCCGCTGTTGGCAGGAAATGTTGCCATTCAATCGTCAGGTCGAGAAGGTCCCAAGTTTAGTGACCAAGAATCTAAGTGGCGAGTTCATGGATGTTTCGTCGAGCCCAATTTGCATGTGGCTGGAGTCAAAATCGCGGCGTCGTGTCGCATCTGTTCTTTGTGGTGTTCCGCAAAATGCATTCTGCTAAATCAGGGTAGGCGAGAATCTTCACCGTACATCCGAATATAAATAAGCTTCGAACTGGGGAATGAGCGGTAAATCGTCGTCTAATGGTGTGGTCGAGGTCTCATATCTGGTCCACTGTCAGGTCTGATCCGGAAGGCGAAGTTGCTCAGCAGACCGCACAAGTATGTGGCATCGGCGGGATCGGTGGAGGTCGCAAGAGCGCACCATCAAACACCCTCCTTTCGTTGCCGGCTAATACCCTATAGAAAAGTGTTGTCCTAGCGCCCTTGCCAGAACGAGTCACTCTGACTACTGGATTGCTCACTATGTGTCAGGTCGATGTACAATTTGAGTTGTGCAGATTCTGGACGACCTTAGATCGTCACCTCATATCGGCGTTGCGGGCGGACGCACGGACACCCGTAACCACCCTCGCGCGAAGTCTCGGCGTCACCAGGGCCACGGTGAACCACCGGATGACACGGCTGCTGGATTCGGGCACGGTTCTGGGCTTCTCGGTGCGAGTTCATGAGGAGCGTGATCCCGACTCGATCCGGGCGATCGCGCTCATCGAGGTCGAAGGGTGCTCGACGAACCACGCCATCAGCGCGTTGCGGAGCTTTCCTGAAGTGCGGGCGATACACACGACGAACGGCGGCTGGGACCTCGTCGCCGAGCTTCGTACCGACACGTTGAGCAGCTTTGACCGGCTGCTGAGCCAGATCCGCTCCATCGACGGCATCGCCAACAGCCAGACGAGCATGTTGCTCAGCTCCGCGCAGATCTGAGCGCCGTCGCGGTCGAGGATCTTGCTTGCTGCCGCACTCCGTGTGTGGTGGGTGCGTCCTCAGCGGGCGAGCGCGCCCAGACGTGCGACTGCCTGGGTCAGCACGTCATCTCGTTTGCAGAACGCGAAGCGTACGAGAGTCCGCACGGCGTCCTTGTCGTCGCAGAACACCGACACCGGGACCCCCACCACGCCGCACAGGTCCGGCATCCGCCGACAGAAGTCGAGAGCATCGCTGACTCCCAGAGGCGCGGCATCGGCGATCACGAAGTACGTGCCGGCCGGCCGGGCCAGCTCAAGCCCGGCCGCGGCAAGGCCGTCACACAGCAGGTCGCGTTTGCCCTGCAACGACGACGCGAACCCGCGGTAGACGTCGTCGCCCAAGCCAAGAGCCAGAGCCACAGCCGGCTGAAAGGGTCCGCTCGCGACGTAGGTCAGGAACTGCTTGACCGTCCGCGCCGCGGTCACTGCGGCAGGGGGTCCGTGCAGCCAGCCGACCTTCCACCCGGTGGCTGAGAAGGTCTTGCCCGCGGACGAGATCGTGATGGTCCGGTCCGCCATCCCGGGCAGGGTCGCCACCGGGATGTGCGGCGCGCCTTCGAAGACGAGGTGCTCGTAGACCTCGTCGGAGACCACCCAGGCGTTATGTTCGCGAGCAAGCGAGCAGATCAGGTCCAGCTCTGACCGGCTGAACACCTTGCCGGTTGGGTTGTGCGGGTTGTTCAACAGGATCAGGCGGGTACGCGAGGAGAACGCGCCGCGCAGAGACTCCTCGTCAACGGCGAAGTCCGGAAACCGCAGCGCCGAGGTTCGTCGGACGGCCCCGGCCAGGGCGATCGTGGCGGCATACGAGTCGTAGTAGGGCTCGAAGGTCACGACCTCGTCGCCCGGCTCACACAGACTCAGGATCACCGCGGCGATTGCCTCGGTTGCACCGACAGTCACAAGGATCTCCCGGGCGGGGTCGACCGTCAGCCCATAGAACCTTCTCTGGTGCTCGGCGATCGCGTCCAGCAGCTCGGGCACTCCGGCTCCGGGCGGGTACTGGTTGCGGCCCGAGCTGATCGCGTCGATCGCGGCGTCGAGCATCTCGCGCGGTCCGTCGGTGTCCGGGAAGCCCTGCCCGAGGTTGATCGCGCCCGTGCTCAGCGCCAGCGCGCTCATCTCGGCGAAGATCGTGGTCCCAAACCCTTGCATGCGGGCGACGAGCGGATTTCCCATGTCCGGCAGGCTAGCCGTAGCATGAGCACACCACAGGTCCGTCCTCGGGCAGATCGGTGGAATTCGCGTGTCTGCTCACCGTCGCAAACGGGTGTGCACCACCGCAGTCCCGGACCTTCGGGCGGGGTGCGCTCGCAGACGCCAGGCACGAGGACGGCAATCCTGTCGGACTCGTGGATAACTGAAACGAACGAAAGCGAGACAACGGCCATGCCCGTCGTCACAATGCGTCAACTGCTCGAGAGCGGCGTCCACTTCGGGCACCAGACCCGTCGCTGGAACCCCAAGATGAAGCGCTTCATCATGACCGAGCGCAATGGCATCTACATCATTGACCTGCAGCAGTCGCTGACCTACATCAACGATGCATACGAGTTCATCAAGGAGACCGTCGCCCACGGCGGCACCATCCTGTTCGTCGGCACCAAGAAGCAGGCCCAGGAGCCGATCGCCGAGCAGGCGACCCGCGTCGGTATGCCGTACGTGACCTACCGCTGGCTGGGTGGCATGCTCACCAACTTCCAGACGGTCAGCAAGCGCCTGTCCCGCCTGAAGGAGCTCGAAGAGATCGACTTCACCGACGTCGCTGGTTCGGGTCGCACCAAGAAAGAGCTCCTCGTGATGAAGCGCGAGAAGATCAAGCTCGAGAAGACCCTCGGCGGCATCCGCGACATGGCCAAGGTCCCCTCCGCCGTGTGGATCGTCGACACCAAGAAGGAGCACCTCGCCGTCACCGAGGCGCGCAAGCTCAAGCTCCCGGTCATCGCGATCTTGGACACGAACTGCGACCCCGACGAAGTTGACTACAAGATCCCGGGCAACGACGACGCGATCCGCTCCGTCACCCTGCTCACTCGCGTGGTTGCCGACGCAGTTGCCGCCGGCCTGATCGCCCGCGCTGCTGCTCGTGGCGGCAGCGACGTTGCCGAAGAAGGCGCCGTGGCTGCCGATGAGCCGATGGCCGAGTGGGAGCGCGAGCTTCTCGCTGGCACCGAGGCTCCGGTTGTTGAGGCTCCGGTTGTTGAGGCTCCGGTTGTTGAGGCTCCGGTTGTTGAGGCTCCGGTTGTTGAGGCTCCGGTTGTTGAGGCTCCGGTGGCTGAGGCTCCGGTGGCTGAGGCTCCCGTTGTTGAGGCTCCTGCCCCCAAGACCGCTGAGGACTCAGACGTCAAGGCCTGAGCACAGCTGCTGAACCCTGAACGAGTCAGCGCGCCGGGGTCGACCTTCTGTGGTCGCACCCGGCGCGCCCTCACGAAAGAGAGCGATAACGATGGCGAACTACACCTCCGCTGACATCAAAGCGCTTCGCGAGTCGACCGGCTCCGGCATGATGGACGTCAAGAGAGCCTTGGACGAGGCTGACGGCGACCGCGACAAGGCCACCGAGATCCTGCGCATCAAGGGTCTCAAGGGCGTCTCCAAGCGCGAAGGTCGCACTGCGGCCAACGGCCTCGTGGCTGCCCAGGCCGGCAACGGCGTCGGCACGCTCGTCGAGGTCAACTGCGAGACCGACTTTGTCGCCAAAGGCGACAAGTTCATCGCACTGGCCGGCCAGGTCCTCGCGCAGGCTGTCACCGTCGGGGCGTCGAGCGCCGATGAGCTGCTGGCCAGCGACATGGGCGGCAAGACGGTCCAGGAAGTTTTGGACGACGCCAACGCGACCATCGGCGAGAAGATCGAGGTCCGTCGTGTGGCGAGTCTCGAGGCCACCCACGTCGTGTCCTACCTGCACAAGACCAGTCCGGACCTGCCGCCCCAGATAGGTGTCCTCATGGCCACTGACGGTGGCGACGACGTGACGGCTCGCGACATCGCGATGCACATCGCGGCGTTCAGCCCGTCGGTCCTGACCCGTGACGACATCGACGCCGAGACGGTCGAGAACGAGCGTCGCGTCGCTGAGGCCACTGCCAGGGAAGAGGGCAAGCCCGAGGCTGCTCTGCCCAGGATCATCGAGGGTCGGCTCAACGGCTTCTTCAAGGAGAATGTCCTGCTCGAGCAGGCGTTCGCCAAGGACGCCAAGAAGACGGTGGCCCAGGTTCTTGAGGAGTCGGGCGCGACGGCCAAGGCGTTCGCCCGGTTCCGCGTCGGATCCTGACCGTTCCTCACCACTGAGGTTGTGGAAGACTCACGCGACACACGTCTGGTTCTTGCCTGGGAGGCCCCATGACAACCGAAACCACGCGCCCGACATACAAGCGGGTGCTGCTCAAGGTCTCCGGCGAGACGTTCGGCGGGGGCAAGGTGGGGCTCGACCCAGACGTCGTGCGTGGCATCGCGGAGCAGATTGCCGAGGCGGCCGCCACTGGCGTCCAGGTGGCCGTGGTCATGGGTGGTGGCAACTTCTTCCGCGGGGCTGAGCTTCAGCGTCGGGGGATGGACCGCGCTCGTGCCGACTACATGGGCATGCTGGGCATCGTGATGAACTGCCTGGCGCTCCAGGACTTCCTGGAGAAGGCCGGCGTCGCGACCCGCGTCCAGACCGCGATCACCATGGGGCAGATCGCCGAGCCGTATATCCCCCTCCGTGCGATTCGGCATCTCGAGAAGGGCCGTGTGGTCATCTTTGGTGCCGGTTTCGGGTTGCCCTACTTCTCCACCGACACCGTTGCCGCACAGCGGGCCCTCGAGATCGAGTGCGAGGTGGTTCTGATGAGCAAGAACGGGGTGGACGGCGTCTACAGCGCGGACCCGCGCACGGATCCCACCGCCCGCAAGCTTGACCGAATCTCGTATGACGAGGCACTGCAGCAGGGCCTGAGGGTTGTCGACGCGGCCGCGTTCGCCATCTGCTCCGAGAACAAGCTGCCGATGATCGTGTTTGGGATGGAAGGCGAGGGCAACATCGCCAAGGCCATCCGGGGTGAGAGGATCGGCACGCTCGTTACTGCGGATGAGGAGTCCTGATGATCGACGAAACCATGCACGAGGCCGAGGAAAAGATGGAGAAGGCCATCGAGGTCGCGAAAGAAGACTTCGCAACCATCCGTACCGGGCGGGCGAGCGCCGCGATGTTCAACAAGCTCACCGTGGACTACTACGGCTCGCGGACCCCACTGCAACAGCTGGCCTCGTTCCAGACTCCTGAGGCCCGCACGATCCTGATCACGCCCTTCGACAAGACGGCGATGGCCGAGATCGAGAAGACGCTGCGTGACTCTGATCTGGGCATCAACCCCAACAGTGACGGCACCGTCATCCGGATCAACCTGCCTCAGCTGACCGAAGAGCGTCGCAAGGAGTACATCAAGCTTGCCCACACCAAGGCCGAGGATGCCAAGGTGTCCATCCGTAACATCCGTCGCAAGGCCAAGGAAGAGATCGACCACCTCGTCAAGGAGGGCAAGATCGGTGAGGACGAGGGCACCCGCGCTGAAAAGGAGCTCGAGTCCTTCACCAGGAAGCACGTCGAGAACGTCGACGCCATCCTCAAGGTCAAGGAAACCGAGCTCCTCGAGGTCTGAGGCGCACGAGTCCATCAACGTATGACGACAACACCGTCCTCCCGTGGCGAACGACGCAGCGCGGGCGAGCCTTCCGGGACGAAACCCAGCCGCGCAGGGCGCAACCTGCCGAATGCCATCGGCGTCGGCCTCAGCCTGGGTGCGGTGGTCCTCGCGAGCCTGATCTTCCGCAAGGAGATCTTTCTCGGGGTGGTGATCGTGGTTGCCTGCTTCGGCGTCTGGGAGCTGCGCAGCGGCCTCGCGCAAGGCAAGATCAATGTCCCGCTCGTGCCCAGCATGTTCGGCGCTATCGCCATGCTCGTCGCATCGTTCGTCGGTGGCGGGCAGGCACTGATCGTGACCTTCGGTCTGACCTGTATCTCGGTGTTGCTGTGGCGGATGGCCGATGGGCTGCATGACGCGATCCGCGACATCGCCGGTGGCATCTTCGTCGCTGCCTATGTGCCGTTCCTGGCCTCGTTCGCCATCCTCCTGCTCAGAGAACCTGACGGCGCCGGACGGGTCTTTGTCTTCCTGATCGTGGCGATCTGCAGCGATGTCGGTGGCTATGCCGTGGGCGTGGTGGCTGGCAAGCATCCGATGGCCCCGTCTATCAGCCCCAAGAAGTCCTGGGAGGGCGCGGCGGGCTCCACTCTCGCCTGCGTGATCGGCGGCATCGCCACCGTCATGTTGATCTTGGACGGAACCTGGTGGCAGGGTGCCATCGTCGGTCTGGCCCTGGTCATCTCGGCGACGGTCGGTGATCTGATCGAGTCGACCATCAAACGTGACCTTGGTGTCAAGGACCTGGGAAGCATCCTCCCCGGTCACGGCGGGTTCATGGACCGGATCGACTCGCTGTTGCTCTCTGCCCCGCTTGCCTGGGCTCTGCTGGCCGTATTTGTCCCCGTCACCTGACCCCTGAGACACTGTGGGCGATGCCTGACGTCGAACCAACCACCGCCAAGACCGAGACGGCCCCCAGCACGCCCGTGCAGGTAGCCCTGGCACCGCTCTCGAGCCGGCGCCCCAAGCCAGGACAGCTCGTTCTTGATGCCCCTCGTCGGGGCAAGCCTCCGCAACATCTGGCCGACCTCGATCCTGCAGGGCGCAAGGCTGCGGTCGAGGCGCTGGGACACAAGGGATTCCGGGCCAAGCAGCTGTCCACGCACTACTTCGAACGTCTGGTCGAGTCACCCGCCGAGATGAGCGACCTGCCCAAGGCCATCCGCGACGAGGTGGTGGCAGCGCTCCTGCCCCAGCTGCTCACACCGGTGCGGACCCTCGAAGCCGACAAGGGCAAGACGATCAAGTCGGTGTGGCGGCTGCACGACGGTGCCCTGGTCGAGAGCGTGCTGATGCGCTATCCCAAACGGGTCACCATCTGCATCTCCAGTCAGGCCGGCTGCGGCATGAACTGCCCATTCTGCGCAACCGGGCAAGAGGGCTTGACCCGCAACATGTCGACGGCCGAGATCGTCGAGCAGGTCGTGCATGCCGCCCGATCGTTGCGGCGCGGGGAGCTGACCGGCGGCGCCGAGGTGTCGCCGTTGCGGGTCAGCAACGTGGTCTTCATGGGCATGGGCGAGGCGCTGGCCAACTACACGGCCGCGATCGGTGCCATCCGCCGGATGATCGATCCGACGCCTGACGGCCTCGGCATGTCGGCTCGTGGCATCACCATGTCCACCGTGGGGTTGGTCCCTGCGATCGACAAGCTTGCCGCGGAGGGCATCCCGGTCACCTTGGCGCTCTCGTTGCATGCGCCCGACGACACGCTTCGCAACGAGCTCGTGCCGATCAACACCCGATGGAGCGTCGACGAGGCCATCGACGCGGCATACCGATATTTCAAGGTGACTGGCCGTCGGGTCAGCATCGAGTACGCCCTGATCCGCAACATGAATGACCAGGGGTGGCGTGCTGACCTGCTGGGCGACAAGCTCAACGCTCGAGGCAGGGGCTGGGTGCACGTCAACCCCATCCCGCTGAACCCCACTCCGGGCTCGAAGTGGACGGCCTCGGAGCCCGGTGTCGAGCGCGAGTTCGTCCGCCGGTTGCGGGCGCGCGGGGTGCCGACCACCGTGCGTGACACCCGTGGCTCGGACATCGACGGCGCATGTGGCCAGCTGGCGGCCTCGACCGCCTGAGCGCCACGCTTGCGGGACGGCATACCTGCACTTTGCGTCCTTGACACACCGTTCATCGCACGAAGACGCCGGTTCATCGCACCGGTTTGGTTGGGCTGTGGCTTGACGGAGCGCTGGGAGTGAAGATGTCGGTATGACCGACGGAACGTACACGCGCGCCCATCGTCGCAGCATCGAGGACCCTGAAGGGTTCTGGGGAGAGGCTGCCCGAGGCATCGACTGGATCACCCCACCCCGCACGGTGCTCGACGACTCCCGGCCGCCGTTCTACCGGTGGTTCCAGGGCGGTCAGCTCAACACCTGCTACAACGCCCTCGACCGGCACGTGATCGCAGGTCGGGGCGACCAACCCGCGATTCACTACGACAGCCCGGTTACCGGGAACTCCCGTACGCTGACCTACATCGAGCTGCTGGACCAGGTGTCCCGGTTCGGCGGCGCGTTGCGGGCGCTCGGGGTGGACAAGGGCGATCGCGTGGTCATCTACATGCCGATGGTGCCCGAGGCCATCGTGGCGATGCTTGCCTGCGCCAGGATCGGGGCGGTGCACTCAGTGGTGTTCGGCGGGTTCGCGCCCGGCGAGCTGGCGGCCCGGATCGAGGATGCCGCGCCGAAGGTTGTGGTCATCGCCTCCTGCGGGATCGAGCCCAAGCGGATCGTGGAATACAAACCCCTGCTGGACGCGGCGATCGAGCGATCCGCTCACAAGCCTGACTACTGCGTGGTTCTGCAGCGCAAACAGGCCGTGGCGACGATGGGGGAGCGCGACCTCGACTGGGACGCCCTGATGGATCCGGACCAGATGACGGTGTCCGAGTGCGTGACTCTGGAGGCGACGGACCCGCTCTACATCCTCTACACCTCGGGGACGACGGGCCGGCCCAAGGGCATCATGCGTGACAACGGCGGCCACGCCGTCGCGCTGTACTGGTCGATGAAGAACGTGTACGGACTCAACCCTGGCGAGGTGTTCTGGGCGGCCAGTGACGTCGGCTGGGTGGTCGGCCACTCCTACATCGTCTACGCGCCGTTGCTGGCGGGGTGCACGACGGTGCTCTACGAGGGCAAGCCGGTGGGCACTCCCGACGCGGGAGCCCTGTGGCGGGTGGCGGCGCAGTATGGCGTGGCCGCACTCTTCACGGCCCCGACGGCGATCCGTGCGGTCAAGAAGGAAGACCCCGATGGCACGCTCATCGCGGGCCACGACCTGTCCAAGCTGCGCACGCTGTTCCTGGCGGGGGAACGCCTCGACCCGGACACGTACCACTGGGCAGGTGAGCGACTCGGCATACCGGTGATCGACCACTGGTGGCAGACCGAGACCGGCTGGGCGATCGCGGCCAACTGCATCGGTCTGGAGCTCCTTGCGATCAAGCCGGGGTCACCGACCGTGCCCGTCCCGGGCTACGACGTCCGGGTCCTCGACGAACGGGGAGAGCAGGTGGCACCAGGCGTCGAAGGGGCCATCTGCGTCAAGCTCCCCTTGCCACCCGGCACGCTGCCGACGCTGTGGCAGGACGACGAGCGCTACGTCTCGGGCTACCTCGCCGCTTTTGATGGCTACTACCTGACCGGGGACGGCGGCTACTTCGACGAGGACGGCTATCTCTACGTCATGGGTCGCACCGACGACGTGCTGAACGTGGCTGGACATCGTCTGTCGACGGGATCCCTCGAGGCGGCACTGGCCGGCCACCCGTCCGTGGCTGAGTGCGCCGTGATCGGGGTGGTCGACGAGCTCAAAGGTCAGGTCCCCAGGGCGCTCGTGGTCCTGAAGGCCGGTGTCGACGTCTCGGGCGAAGGTGCCGTGGAGGCGCTTCAGGCCGAGCTGGTCCAGCGGGTCCGCGATGAGGTCGGGGCGCTCGCGTCGTTGCATCGGGTCGACGTCGTGTTGGCCTTGCCCAAGACCCGCTCGGGCAAGATGTTGCGTAAGACCATGCGCCAGATCGCCGACGGCGGATCTCCTGCGGTTCCGAGCACCATCGAGGACGCGTCGGTGCTTGAGGCACTGAGACCGGTCCTGACGCGGGGCTTGGTCTCAGCGGCTGGTCCTAGCTAGTCGTTGATCCGGCTTAGTGGCTGGTGAGGGCTGATAGCGCTCCGCCCAGCAGTGCCGGACGTCCGGTCAGCCGCTCTTCATGGTCGGCGAGATTGGCGAGCTGCAGCCCGGCGTTCACGCCCAGCCAGCGCAGCGGCTCGGGTTCCCATCGCCGAGAACGGTGCTGGACCCACGGAAGGCGGGTCAGAGCTGTATCGCGGGCGGCCACCAGGTCCGCCAGCGTGCGTCCGGCCAGGTTGCTCAGGGCAACCCCGTCTCCGACGTAGCCACCGGCGTGGCCCATCCCGGTCGACGGGTCGTATCCGACGCTGGGGTGCCAGTCGCGGGAGATCCCCAGCGGTCCGCCCCAGGCGTGCGTGAACTCGACGCCCTCGGTCGCCGGGATGAGGTTGGTCAGGCTGCGCCGCAGGTTCGCGAATACCGTTGCGACTGAATCGAACTCAGGTTTGATGCTGGAGCCGAAATGATATGGGGCACCGCGACCGCCGAACACGAGCCGGTCGTCCATCGACCGCTGCCCGTAGACGATCACGTGCCGCATCTCGCTGAACGTCTCGGCGTCAGCCAGGCCGATCTCGTCCCAGAGCGACTGCGGCAGGGGTGCCGTGGCCACCATGAGCGAGTAGACGGGCGCTACGGTCCGGCGGTGACGGGGCAGGCGGGCGGTCCAGGCCTCGGTGGCCCGGATGACGTGGCGGGCCTTGACGACGATCCCGTCCTCGGTCAGCACCCAACGGGCGCCCAGTTTCGTGACGTGAGTGTGCTCGTGGATCCGGGCTCCCCGTTTCTCGACCGCGTGGGCAAGTCCCACCGCCAGCCGGAACGGGTCGATGCGGGCGCAGCTCGGGTTGAAGGTCGCCCCCGAAAGTCCTTGGACAGCAAACCGATCGGTCGCTTCGTCGGCCTCGAGCCACGTCGTGCCGGTGCCCCAGTAGTCGGAGTCCTTTGCCTCAGCCCGACCCCGCGCCGCCTGCGCGCGGTTGCGGGCGACGACGAGCGTCCCGCCCTTGTGGAACCCGCAGTCGACGCCTTCAGCCTTGTCGACCAGACCGATCTCGTCGACGCTGTCCCGCAGCGCCGCGTACTGATCCCTGGCCGGGGACTCACCATGGTCACGAGCCAGTGTCCTGGGCCCCACGGGGTACAGGGCCGAGACCCAGCCCCCGTTGCGTCCGCTCGCGCCGAAGCCGACGTGCTCCGCCTCCAGGACCAGCACGGTCAGCGACGGGTCAGCCTGCAGCAGGTAGTACGCCGTCCACAGGCCGGTATAGCCGGCACCCACGATGGCAACGTCGACGCTCTCGTCCTGGGCCAGCGCCGGGCGGGTTGCGCCAGCCCGGCGACCGGCCCACCAGAGGGGCCCGGTCGCCCCATGGCTCACAGGTGGTTCTCGGCCTCGGTCAGGACGGAGCGCAGGCGCTGCTCGATGTCGTCGAACTCGGGCTGGCCGATGATCAGCGGTGGTGCGAGCTGGATCACCGGGTCGCCGCGGTCATCGGCTCGGCAGTAGAGGCCGGCGTCGAACAACGCCTTGGACAGGAATCCGCGCAGCAGACGCTCACTCTCGTCGTCGTTGAACGTCTCTCGGGTCGCCTTGTCCTTGACCAGCTCGATCCCATAGAAGTAGCCCTCGCCGCGCACATCGCCCACC
>Ga0209587_1001265_pt1 | contig 12037 bp, 10 predicted proteins | sample NGEPerD_2_FD_184512 | JGI IMG/M metagenome (GOLD analysis project Ga0209587, IMG submission 184512) | Arctic peat soil microbial communities from the Barrow Environmental Observatory site, Barrow, Alaska, USA - NGEE PermafrostL1-D... | ecosystem: Environmental > Terrestrial > Soil > Wetlands >... | reverse complement strand
TTCGCCGTGGGCACCTTCATGACCCTTGAGTCGAAGCTCGGTCTGTCTCCCTGGGACGTGCTCAACGACGGCCTCAGGCGCAGGACTCCCCTGTCGTTTGGCGCTGCGGTGATCCTGGTGGGCGTCGTCCTAGTCGTGGCCACAACGGTGGCCGGCTTGCGGCCGGGGCCCGGAACGCTAACCAACATGCTCCTGATCGGCGTCTTCGTCGATGTCCTGCTGGCGCTGGGCATCGACTCCGGCGCCTCAACCTGGCCCTACTGGGCCAAGGTGATCTTGACCGTCGCAGGGATCGTCCTGGTCGGGCTCGGCACTGCCCTCTACATCGTGGCGGGGTTGGGTGCGGGGCCGCGCGACGGTCTCATGGTGCTCATAGCGACGCGCGCCCGGGTGCGCATCGGGGTGGCGCGCGCGCTGGTCGAGGGGACGGCATTTTTTGCCGGTGCGTTGTTGGGCGGAAGCCTGGGCCTGGGGACGGTGCTGTTCGCGCTCGGCATCGGGCCCGCGGTCGACATCTGGTTCCGGGTCTTCGGGATGGACTCATCCGGGCGCCGGACCGCTCCGACGCTCTGAGCTCAGGGCCCCTTGGCGCTCTGCTCGACCAGCTGCCACGCCTTGCGGGCCGCGATCAGGACCGGGTCCCACACCGGCGAGAACGGAGGCGCATAGGAGAGGTCGATGTTCAAGAGCTCGTCGACGGACATCTCGTTCCAAATCGCGGTAGCGAGGACGTCGATGCGCTTGGCCGCGCCCTCCTTGCCCACGATCTGGGCGCCGAGAAGCCGCCCGGAACCGCGCTCGGCAAGGAGCTTGGTCTTTATCGGCTGGGTCTCCGGGTAGTAGCCGGCGCGCGTTGTCGAATCGACGGTGGCGGTGATGAAGCTGAACCCCGCGGCCCCCGCTTCGTCTTCGTTGAGGCCGGTGCGCCCCACCTCGGTGTCGCAGAGCTTGGACACTGCGGTCCCGATCACTCCGGGGAAGCTCGCATAGCCGCCCCCGAGGTTGATCCCAGCCACGCGGCCCTCCTTGTTGGCGTGCGTCCCGAGGGCGATCGAGACGGGGCTGCGGGAGACGCGGTGAAACTTCTCGGCACAATCGCCCGCCGCCCACACTCCTTCTATCCCGGTCCGCATGCGCCGGTCGACGGCGATCGCTCCGGAAGGGCCTATCGGGACGCCGGCGGCCGCGGCGAGCTCGACGTTGGGGTCCACCCCGAGACCCAGCACCACGATGTCTACGGGAATCGTTCGCTTGGTCGTGACCACGCCCGAGACCCAGCCGTCCGTGGCCTCGAACGCCTCGACCGGCTCCGAGCTGTGGAAGGCGATGCCCATGCCCTCCATGGCATCAGCGATCAGGACGGCGATGTCATCATCGAGGCTCGGCATCGGATGGGAGGACCGCTCCACTACCGTGACATCGAGCCCGCGCATCTTGAACGCCTCGGCCATCTCCAGCCCGATGTAGCCGCCGCCGACTACTGCGGCCCGGCGGGGCCCGCGTTCGCGCATCGTCTCGAAGATGGCCCTACCGTCGTCGAGGACCTGCACCCCGAAAATGCCGTCGGCGTCGGCGTGGGGTAGCGGGGGACGCCTGGGAGTGGCGCCGGTGGCGATGAGGAGCCGATCGAAGCCCTCCCATGCCTCGGTGCCCTCGTCCACATCTGTGACCTTCACGGCCCCCTTGTCGAGATCGACCTCGGTGACCTGGTGGCGGACGCGCGCGTCGATGTCCTGCCTTGTGGCGAACTGCTCGGGCGTGCGAACGACGAGCCGGTCGAGCTCATCCACGACTCCGCCGACGAAGTAAGGGATGCCGCAGGCGGAATAGGAGAGGTAGTTGCCTTGATCGAAGGCGACGATCGCGAGCTCTTGGGGGCCGCGCAGGCGGCGGGCCTGGGAGGCCGCGCTCATGCCGGCCGCATCGCCGCCTATAACCACGAGCCGCTCTGCCATCGCGGGATCGTACGGCCCTGGGGCGTCCGCACGTAGCCAATCGCGCTCGGCGCGCCTGGGAGTACGGAATCCGTACTCTGGAGCGCGTCGCGCGCGTTTGAGTACCTTGGGGCGAGCCCGGGCCGGCGAACGGCCCGCCGCCGCCGAGGCTCTTATCCTGACGGGATGAGTGAAGACACATGCCAGCTCCGATTCGGCGAGTACATGCTGGGCCTCGAGGGCCTCGCCCTGCTCCGAATGGGAGTGTCCGGCGACGTTAGCGCGGTGCCGGAACGGGTCGAGGAGATGCTCGACCTCGCCGCCCGCCTCGACGAGGAGGCGCTGGCGGCGTCCCGCTATCTGCCCGCCTCCGGCGTCCAGCCGGGCTACGACGTGTGGGCGAACACCTACGACGACCGCGACAACCCCTTGATCCGGACCGAGGAGCCGGCGCTCGTGACGCTCTTCGAAGATCTCCCTGAGGGCCCGGTTCTGGATGCGGCTTGCGGCACCGGACGTTTGGCCTCTCTGCTCATCTCGCGCCACCGCGTGATCGGGGTCGACAACTCCCCCGAGATGCTGGGTCGGGCTCGAGAAAAGTTTCCTCAAGCAGAGTTCTTGGACGGCGACCTCGGCGCGCTGCCCGTGGAGACCGGCTCGGTCACCTCGGCCGTGTGTGCGCTCTCGCTCTCGCACCTGCCCGAGCTGGGGCCGGCAGTGGAGGAACTGGCGCGCGCAGTGGCAGCAGGGGGTCGCGTGGTGATTTCCAACGTGCATCCGATCGTGACCGGGGTTCTGGGATGGCGGGCGTGGTTCGCTCATCCCGACGGCTCGCGCTCCTTCATTCCCGAATACGTCCACTCCCATGCCGACTACATCGAAGCGTTCACGGCGGCCGGACTCGAGGTCCTTTCCTGCCTGGAGCCGCCGATCCCCCCGGAGCTGGCGCGCGCCATGGGCGGCGGCGTGGCCGACAACGCGGCCGAGATCGCGGTCACGGGGCTGCCGGGCGCGCTGATTTGGGAGCTCCGGCGCTCATGACCGGGCGCCCGCAGAGGGAGAAATCGCGTCCCGCGCTGCTAGGCCAAGACCGCCGCCAGCTTGACTTACTCGCCCCTGCCGCCCTACAGTACGCTCGAGCGGCCGGCAAGACAGGTCGGTCTAGTGGGGGGAGTGCTGCAACTTTGAAAACCTTTCCGTTTACCTCGGAATCCGTAACCGAGGGGCATCCCGATAAAGTCGCGGACCAGATCTCCGACGTCGTTCTCGACGCCGTCCTCGCCGAAGATCCAATGGGCAGAGTGGCGTGCGAAACACTGGTCACAACGGGCTTGGTGGTCGTAGCGGGAGAGATCACCTCCAAAACATCGGTGGACATTCCGCGGCTGGCCAGAGACACCATTCGCAATATCGGCTATGACCGCGCCAAGTACGGATTCGACGCCGAAACTTGCGGCGTGATTGTCGCAGTGGACAAGCAATCCGAGGACATCGCGCAAGGCGTCGACACCTCTTACGAATCGCAACACGACCGAGCGAACACCGATCGCTTCGATCACGTCGGAGCCGGCGACCAAGGCATGATGTTCGGCTACGCATGCCGTGAGAACGAAGAGCTCATGCCGCTACCGATCATGCTGGCACACAAGATCACCAAGCGACTTGCGCAGGTGCGCAAGGAAGGCATCTTGCCGTATCTGCGCCCGGACGGCAAGGCTCAAGTAACAGTGCGTTACGAGTACGACTCCGAGGGCCATGAGCGCCCCGTCGAGATCGACCGGATCCTTGTCTCCACTCAACATGCCGACGGGCTCGATGCTCAGACACGCATCAAGCCCGACATCATCGAGCACGTTCTTCGGCCCATTCTTCCGAGCGAGCTCTATGACGAGCGCAGCTTTGGCGAGCGCGATTTCGTGCTTGTCAACCCGACCGGAAAGTTCGTCACCGGTGGACCCATGGGCGATACGGGCCTGACGGGTCGCAAGATAGTCGTCGACACCTATGGAGGTGCGGCACGACACGGCGGAGGGGCGTTCTCGGGAAAGGACCCCACCAAGGTGGATCGCTCCGCAGCGTACGCAGCGCGCTATGTCGCCAAGAACGTGGTCGCCGCCGATCTGGCCGAGCGTTGCGAGCTGCAAGTCGCATACGCCATCGGCGTGGCCCGGCCTATCTCCGTGAAAATCGACTGCTTCGGGACCGAGCACATTCCACTGGAGCGCATCGAAGAGCTCGTCCGTGAACACTTCGATCTCCGCCCGGCTGCGATTTTGGAAGACCTGCGGCTGCGCCGTCCCATCTACGCGAAGACCGCCGCCTACGGCCACTTTGGAAGGACGGACGACGACTTCACCTGGGAGAGCACCGACAAGGCCGAGCTCCTGCGAGCCGGCGCCGGCCTCGTTACTCTTCAAGCAGAGCCCGTTTAGGCCGGGACGATAGCGATGTCGGTCACCGTGGTTGGCTCGGTTGCGTTCGACGCGCTCGAAACGCCGTTCGGGAAGCGCGACCGGATCCTCGGGGGCGCGGCCACTCATTTCTCGCTCGCGGCCAGCTTCTTCACACAAGCTCATGTCGTCGGGATCGTCGGGGAAGACTTCGGCGACGATGAGTTCAACGTATTCAAGGCGCGGGGGATCAACACCGCCGACATCAAGCGCGTGCTCGGAGGCAGCTCCTTCTTCTGGGCCGGTCGGTACGACAACGACATGTCGGTAGCGCAAACGCTCGACACTCAGCTAAACGTGTTCGCCGACTTCGACCCAGAGCTCTCGACCGAAGCCCGCGACTGCTCGATCCTCTTTCTCGCAAACATCCAGCCGGAGCTTCAGCAGCGCGTTCGAGCCCAGTGCAACAGCGCGCGCTTCGTAGGCCTTGACTCGATGAATTACTGGATCGTATCGGCGAAGGACTCATTGGTCACGGCCATGCGTTCGGTCGACGCGATCATCTTCAACGATGTAGAGGTGCGGATGCTCACCGGTGAACCGAACCTATCGATAGCGGCCCGTCGCATCAGGGAGCTCGGTCCGCGCGTACTTTTCATCAAGCAGGGTCCCTACGGGGCCTGCATGTACACAGAGGACGGCTTCTTCTCGGTTCCCGCCTACCCGCTGGAGGCCGTGGTCGATCCGACCGGAGCCGGAGACGCCTTCGCTGGAGGACTGTGCGGCTATCTCGATTCGCTCGAAGGCGATCGGCCAACAGAGAACCAGCTTCGCTGTGCGGCCGTCTACGGATCGGTATTGGCATCATTCAATGTGGAGGACTTCGGAACCGAGAGATTGCAACGGCTGACGGATCACGAGATAGCCGATAGGTTTGAAGAGTTCAGGCAAATGACGGTGTTCGAGGCCCCGCCGGTTCTCGCAACACTCAAATGATGAGGAAGGACAGTTAGTGAGCTCAACGACGAAACATGACGTCAAAGATATAGCCCTCGCCCCCTCCGGAAAACGACGAATCGCCTGGGCAGACCGGCAGATGCCGGTGCTGTCCGCGATTCGCAGCCGCTTCGAGAAGGAGCGGCCGCTCGATGGGATCCGTGTCTCCGCCTGCCTCCATGTCACTTCGGAAACAGCGAACCTAGCCATCACTCTCAAGGCCGGGGGCGCCGACGTCGTGCTGTGCGCCTCGAACCCGTTGTCGACCCAGGACGATGTCGCCGCCTCCTTGTGCGAGGACTTCGGGATCCCCGTCTTCGCTATCAAGGGCGAGGATACAGAAACCTTCTACAGACACATCCAAGCGGCTTGCGATCACCACCCCCAACTCACGATGGACGATGGGGCAGACGTAATCTCGATACTTCATTCCTCCCGGAAGGACCAGCTCACAGAGGTCATCGCGGGTACCGAAGAGACGACCACCGGCGTGATTCGACTGCACGCACTCGAGGCACAGGGCAATCTCGGCTTTCCCGTGATCGCAGTCAACGAGGCTCTGACGAAGCATCTCTTCGACAACCGCTACGGCACCGGCCAGTCGGCCATAGACGGCGTGATCAGGGCCACGAACATTCTCTTTGCGGGTCTCAAGGTCGTCGTCTCCGGCTACGGATGGTGTGGGCGCGGCGTGGCAATGCGCGCCAAGGGTCAAGGGGCGCACGTGATCGTGACCGAGGTCGACCCGCTTCGAGCCCTAGAGGCCGTGATGGACGGTTTCGAGCTGCTGCCCATGGACGAGGCTGCACCGATAGGCGACATCTTTATTACCGCTACCGGCGACAAGCACGTCTTGCGCCGGGAGCACTTCGAGCGCATGAAGGACGGTGCGGTTCTCGCAAACGCGGGGCACTTCAACGTCGAGATCGATATTCCCGCCTTGGAATCGCTCGCTGGCTCTCATACCGAAGCGCGACCCTTTGTTGAAGGCTACGAGTTCCCCGACGGGCGCATCATTTACTTACTCGCCGACGGGCGGCTCATCAACCTATCGGCGGCCGAGGGTCATCCTGCGTCGGTGATGGACATGAGCTTCGCCAACCAAGCACTCTCGGCCGAGCACGCGGTGGCCAACGCCGACAAGCTCGAGAAGAAGGTCTATGCAGTTCCTGAGGAGATCGACAAGGAAATCGCTCGCCTCAAGCTCGAGACGCTCGGCCACCGCATCGACACCCTGACTGCTGAGCAGACCCACTACCTCGCCTCCTGGGACGAAGGCACCTAGATAGAACAATGGCCTCCATCGGCATCCGTTCCTCGGCCTACGCTCGGATCGAGGAAGCTTTTGCTCAAGAGCGCACCGTCATTCTCGACGGTGGTGTCGCGACCGAACTTGAAAGCCTGGGCCCGGCCGCGGACAATAGGGGGCCGGGCCCGGAGCTGTGGGGCACGTGGGCGCTGTATCGAGCGCCGCAGTCGGTGCTCGACGTGCATCGCCGTTACGTGGATATCGGCTGCGACATCGTGTCCACAGACACGTGGTCGATCCTGGCCGCGCCGGAAGCGGAGCTGAAGGCGGGGCCAGGTCGCAGCGAGCGCTCGCACTGGATGGATGCCGGAAGGCTCGGGATAAGGCTCGCCCGCCGGGCCGTCGACGACGGGGGCAGAGAGGGCGAGTGCGCGGTGGCGTTTGCGCTGTCGGGCGAGGCACTCTCGGTTCGGCACAACGAAACGATGACGTTGCTCGCACGCGTCTTCGACGAAGAGCCTCCCGATCTGATCTTGCTGGAAACCCTGTCGCTCATTCGAGAGGACGTCTACGCCTCGGTCGAGCTTCTCTTGGAGGCCGGGCTTCCTCTGTGGGTCAGTTTTCGCCGCTGCCGCCACGGCGTTTGCGGGGTCTACGGACAGCACTGGGGGCCGCCCGAAGGGGACCTCTTTGGTCGCTCCGCTCACCGTCTCGAGGAGATGGGAGTCGGAGCACTGCTGATCAACTGCCTGCCGGTTTCGCACGTGCCGGGCATCCTGCCCTGGCTGCGGGACTTCACCGACCTGCCGTTGGGTGTCTACCCCAACCTCGGCTACCTGGCCGGCAGCAAGTGGCGCTTCGACGACAAGATCGGGTCAGAACGCTATGCAGAGCTTGCGCTCGAGTGGCGGGAGGAAGGCGCCCAGATAATCGGTGGCTGCTGCGGAACGACTCCGGACCATATCGCCGCCGCAGCTGCAGCGCTGGAGGGGACTCGGCCTGGACGAGCGCGCCCCGATCACCCTCGCGACTACGAGCGAGACTCGGAGCTACTGAAGACACCGCACTTCGCACCGTGGCTCGACCAACATGATCGAACGCTGTTTCCGCTTCCCTTTCCCGAGCTAACGGTCGACCCAGGAGTTTTCGTCCCAACCCAGGGAAGCTTTCTCTGCTGGAAGGACCTTTTCACCAACAAGATCGGCGAGGGCAAGAGGTGTCTCGATGTGGGATGTGGCTGCGGAATTCTCTCCGTGCAGCTCGCCCTCAACGGTGCACAATCCGTTCATGCAATAGACATCGACCGCGACGCAATTGCGAACACGCTCGGCAACGCTTTCCGTAACGGCGTCGCAGAACAGATCACGGCAGAAGCCGTAGACCTGTTTCAATGGGACCCAACAGACTCCTACGACGTGGTCGTTGCCAGCTTGCATCAAATGCCCGTCGATCCCTTCGAGGAACCTACCGGGCACCGGCCGCTCGACTACTGGGGGCGGAGCCTCCTGGATCACTTCCTTGGCGTGCTGGCACAGGTTCTGGCTCCTGAGGGGCGCGCGTACGTCATGCAGCTATCAATCATCGGCCAAGGCAGGACCGCGGAGATCCTCACGACCAATGGGCTCCGGGTGGAGGTCGTCGACTTCAGCTTCTTTCCCTTCAGCGATTTGTTCAAGAGCAACTATGAGCAGATAGGGAGAGTCGAGGAACGCTCTGATGCCTATCATCTGCGCTTCAAGGAAGAAGATGTGATGGTCGCCTATCTTCTGGAGGTCTCCTGGGACGAGCTTTCCGCGCAGGGAACGAACAACCGCGACCGCCCGGCTTGATGGTGAACATACCAGGCGGAAGAGGTGAGACTCTGTTCCGCACTGTACTCACCATCTGTGGGTAACCCGCCGGCCTGAAGCGCACGGCGAAGATCGCACCCGGCGTTGGATCCCTTATCACCGCCGTCAATCACGGCGACGACCTGCTCGAAGGGGATGCGGATCAGTAGCTGGCGCTAAAGATAATGCCCAATGTCCTTATCCCGTTCCTATCGTCGAATCTCGCTGTTCTCACTTACTGGAAATACGGTCAGCACCGAGAGCGTCACTGCGCCCTGGTCGCTAGGCGCGAGACAGATTGAATCCCAATTCCGACCTCGGCGGAGCCGTGGAACGACGCGAGCGGGGGTGATGGGCCGTTCGAATGCGAGCGTATTTACGGGGAGGTGCACTTAGGCGCGAGCACACGAGGACGAGCCGGAGGTTGCTAGCACACAGCCGTGTAATCGACCTTAGCGACGATGGGTGCTGATTGCGGCAACGGCGTCACCCGATATGGCTACTGCGCCACGGCCTGTTTGGAAGACATGACCACGTGCTCGGAATGGTCGACGGTGATGCCCTCGGCGGCAAGGAGCTGGCGGCCGATGTCCTGGGCGGCCCGCGCAGCCCCTCGATCGCCCTCGCCCGCTGCGACGATTGAGCCCTTCATGAGGATGTGCCAGCGGCGAGAGAACCCGTCGGGGTCCTTCACCCCGGCTCCCTCCGCCAGCTTCTTGAGGAATGCGCGAATGTTGAAGAGATGCCTCACCGCAGCCCGGTGCACTGGGTGCTCCCGATCATCGATCTCGAGGAGGAGGTTGATGAAGGAGCAGCCTTCGAAGTCATCCCGCTGGAACCACTCGTCAAGGAGGTCGAAGATGGCCAGCAGCCGACCCTCAGGAGTCGCAGCACGCTGTGAGGCCCCCGCCTGCACCCACCCCTGTGTCCATCTCTGCTCGCGCCGCTCCATGAACGCCAGCACGAGCTCGTCCTTGGAAGCGAAGTAGCGATAGAGGGTCATCTTGGCGACGCCGGCGTGAGCGACGATGGTGTCAACTCCTACCGCACGGACCCCATGCCGAGAAAAAAGCTCATAGGAACTATCTAGAATCCGCTCCCGAGGGCTGCGCGACCGGGCAAGAGAGTGGCACATACTTCGCGATTCTACCTTCCAAGTCACACCTCCTTGCACCCTTCGACCACTTGTGCCGACTTGCCTGGCAAGTGCATCGAACTGGCTGTTGACGTTCGACCGCCCAGGGCGTAGCGTAACGAAGGGTAGTAGACTGGTCTGTATAGCCCCCTCGGTTCAGAGGGCAGCTGTCGCGCGCGCATTACAGCGCGTCGCGGAGTTTCAGTCGGTCGACAGCATGAGGAAAGGAACATAGAATTGGCATACGATCCAAGAACCGCCACGGGGATACCCACCGAACCAGTTGGCTCCCTGCCGCGGCCGGCCAAGCTGCAGGCCGCCTATGCGGACTATGACGCAGGAAACATCAAGTTGGGCGACCTGGAAGTACTGCAGGAAGAGGCCGTAAAGGATTCGATCGAGAGGTTCGAGGCCACCGGGTCGCCGATCATCTCCGACGGCGAGCAGCGGATCTCGAGCTTCGCGACATACCCGCTCGCCGACACTCTGGCCGGCACCGGCCTCGCCGACAACCTCGGCCCGGGTGGGCAGTATTTCGCAATCTTCGCCGATGGCCATTACCGGCAGTTGCCGCGCCTGGTCGGAGGCCCCTTCAGGTACAAGACGCACGTGGGTGACATCCTGGGAAAGTCAATCAAGTACGCCACCAAACCCATGAAGCAGGCGGTGATCGCACCCTCGATGCTTTGCCTCTTGTACCCGCTTAACGAGGAAATTCCGGGTTACTCCCGTGAAGAGTTCGAGACCGACCTCGTCAAGGAGTGCGAGCAAGACATCCGCAGCGCCTTCGCAGCCGGCGCAGCCAGAGTCTCGATCGACTTCACCGAGGGGAGACTCGCGACCCGCGACGACGCGCGCAACCCGTGGACCGGCGCTGGGATGCTGCCGCACTTCATCGAGCTGAACAACCGCGTGCTCGACAGTTTCTCGGCCGAGGAGCGAGTGAACATCGGCGTCCACACCTGCCCCGGCGGGGACCGTGACTCGGTGCACAGCGCCGACGTCCCCTATGCCAACCTGCTCCCCGAAATGTTCAAGCTCAACGCCGGATACTTCCTGATTCAGTTCTCCAGCGAACGGGATAAGGACCCGGTGCTGGAGATGATCGGTAAGGAGAGCCGCGACGACGCCAACGGCGTCCCCCAGACGTGCTACATAGGTGTCATCTCGGGTCAGAGCCCGCGCGCTGAGAGTCCGCAGGAAATCCGCGACGCGCTGGTTCGAGCAGCGAACTTCATTCCCAAGGAGCGGCTCGCCTCTACAGACGACTGCGGCTTCTCGCCCTTCAGCATCGATGAGAAGCCCCAACACGGCTCACCGGATTATGCCCGCGACGTGGCCTTCCAGAAGATCAAGAACCGCGTCGAGGGGACCCAGGCAGCAGCCCAGAAGCTGGGCATTTCTTGATGAAGTAGAGGTCGGTCTCCCGAAGCAGGCCGACAGCGTCTTAATAGTCGAATAGGCCCGTCGCGCAATAGCGGCGGGCTTATTCACGCTCACTGAAATCTAGCCCACCTGGCCTGGGTAGGACGCAAAGGTAGGCTGGCGAGTGAAAACTCGAGCAACAAGATCGGGCCAGAGGGGGCTCGCAATGACCGGATCGAAGGACGACCAAGAGCTCAAGGCGAGGCAACGTGCTGTGTGGGCCTCCGGCGACTATCCAGTCGTGGCGGCCGAGATGATCCCAGGCCTGGAACTGGAGCTCGTCAAGGCGTGCGAGATAAAGCCGGGGCAGCGCGTGCTCGATGTGGGGACCGGAACCGGCAACGCCGCAATACCCGCGGCCGAAACAGGGGCTTCCCGTCGTGGCCTCCGATCTCACTCCCGAGCTACTCGAGAGCGGGCGACGCCAGGCGGACTCACTCGGTGTCGAGCTCGAGTGGCGGGAAGCCGATGCCGAGGCACTGCCCTTCGCCGACGCCGAGTTCGATGTTGTCATGTCGTGCGTGGGAGCGATGTTCGCTCCGCACCATGACCACCTGGTCGCAAACGAGCTGACGCGCATCTGCCGGCCCGGCGAGACGATCGGGATGATCAACTGGACGCCCGAGGGAATGATGGGGCAATTCATCAAGGTCCTGTCACCGTACGCACCACCGCCACCGCCCCGCCGGGAGCCCAACCGCCGCCGCTGTGGGGAAACGAGCAGCACGTGCGCGAGCTCCTCGGGGACCGAGTTTCCTCGCTCGAATTGGCGCGGCAGCTAAACACCGTCGACCACTTCGATGAGCCGATCGAGTTTCGCGACTTCTTCAAGAGAACTTTCGGGGCGGTGATCGCCATGTACAACGCCATTGGCGACGATCCCGAGCGAGCCGCTGCCTTGGATCAGGACTTAGCCGACTTCACAGACACATGGAACCGCGGCGAGGTCGGCGAGGAGCGGTTTTCGAGCAGGAGTATCTGCTTGTGAAGGCCCGCCGGGCAGACTAGGGGCTCCACTAACGTGCTCAAGAGCTCCCTTGTGGCGGGCTCAACATCCTGCGCAGGTACAGCGCCATGGA